>Ga0265797_10000693_pt1 | contig 61228 bp, 53 predicted proteins | sample P2T30metagenome_FD_192433 | JGI IMG/M metagenome (GOLD analysis project Ga0265797, IMG submission 192433) | Plant litter microbial communities from East Loma Ridge, Irvine, California - P2 T30 | ecosystem: Environmental > Terrestrial > Plant litter > Unclassified | place: USA: California... | reverse complement strand
ACCCTGTCGAAAACCAAAAAAAAAAGATGCAAAAAGAACTATACATAAATGCACCGTCCGACATCCCCCAAAAAACTCCAAAGAGATAGATAGGTAGATAACACAGAATCGTCCGAAACTAAACAAAAAAAAAAAACTCTCTGAACCATCGAACCTGTCCAAAGTATCATACATAGCCCAGAAGCAAGGTCCTTACAAACATCCCAATCAAAATCCTCCTTTGCCCTCTCTGTTCCAATCCCTCTTTTGAGACTTCGCGAGAAACAACAACAACAACACATTACACCTCTCTCTCACACACACACGCACGACAAAAGCAACAATTTCAAGAAAAAAAGCAAATTGCCATCTCCGAATCACTTCCCACACTCATCAAGATCCGTGTTTAAGCCATGTTTTTCGTTTTTCCATTTTACATAGAGGAGTATCGAATGCGACGACCTCCTTAAGACAAACGTTACCAAGAAAAGTGTAACAAAAAAAGCAAATAAGGAATATCAGAGTACGCGAACAACGATACAAGGCGCCGACCCAATGCTCTTCTTAGTGATCACAAAAAACCAAACCCCGGCCGGCCTTTTGCCCCCCAAAAGAAACCGAAAACGCTCGTTGTGTTTTGTTCCCCAATGCTCAGCTTTGAATGGTTGATTTCTTTTTGAAAAAAATGAGGTAAATGAAGTCGCATGAATGAGTAAAAAAAAATCAAAATGTTTGGTGGGAACCGTCCTCATGTGCTCCCCCGTTTTCCCATTTCAGCGATGTGCCTTTTTTTTTTTTTTTGGTGGACGATGCGCCTTTGGTTGTTCCCTCCGTGTTCCGTGGCCAGTGACCGAATTCGTTGTGACCTTTCCGCCTCTCTGCCGTGTCCTCTAACCCTCGAGCCGGTCAATCATATCAACTCAAGACTCTTGCACACCGTCGCTGCTCGGACACCGGCCAAATGTAGCTTCGCCGTGCGGCCTGCGAGATCGTCGTCTCGCGAGTACCGAATCTCAAATTTCCTCCCCAACCACAACACAGCGACTCGACACCGCGGCACAAGCGTTTTGTAAGAGTCTAGATCGCCAAACAGTCCAGTGGAAGCTCAGAATCGGACAGATCTTGCAGCCCTTCAGAGAATCTAGCCACCCTTCCTCTCGTTCTCATTGGCAGGCAAAGGCTCACCACCACCGTGTGCTCTCGGGCTCCGAGGCTGGCCTCCAGAACTGGACTTGTTCTTCTTGTGAGACTTGCGGCCCGGGGCTGGTTGCCAGTCGTTCCTCTGACCATTGCTGTTGCTGTTGCTGTTATTGGCAGAGCTCTGCTGAGGAGATTGCGTCGATGAAGGCTTTCCAGCCGAATGCCTGGAACCGCTACCGTTTCCGATACCGAGGCCGGCGGGCGTGGCTCTACGATCGTTGCGTGCGTCAGCGAATCGAGGCTTGTCGTTTTCCTCGCGCTGCGCTTGTTTAGCGTTGGCGATCTTGGCGGCCTTGACGATGCCGTTGATCTGCGCCTGTTGAGGCGAGTCGAACGTATCGAAGTTCTTCGATGGGGACGGCGTGCGCAGCTCAGCGACAGGTGAGAGAAGTGGCGCAGCGCTCAAGGGAAGGCCATCCACAATGGTCTCGTTCTGCGAAGATCCATGACCATTGGATGTCTGAGGCAATCGCTGATTTGAGCTCCGGGTCGTAGTCGGCGAGATCGCAGGCGACGAGGATCGTCGTTCAGCACGAGACTCTGAATCGTGGCTGTCAAGATCCGTGGTCCGGAGAGGCAAGGGGTGAGAGTACATCGATTCTGACGCATGAGCCAGAGGCGACTTTGAGAATCCGTTCAAGGATTGCCTGGGCTGGGGCGGTGGGTTGGAGCCATTAACAATGATAGGTCCGCCATCGCCAGCCGCTTGCGCATGTACGTATTCGGGTGCTGGGGACGAGTCGTAGCTAGACGAGCTGTAAGTCGCACCTTGCCCTCTTGATGCTCCCATATCGCCAACCGCAGAGCCGCGTGGGTGACTTAGTGGACTCGGTGATCTCGATGAGTGGCGACCGTTCGCCGTTGGCGGCATCAAATCAGGTGTCACCCTACGTTGGCGCTGTGGTGGATCTCGCAGTGGCATGACGGGCACTTGGACTTGATTCGCAGAGGCATGCTGGGGACCAAGCTGCGGCGATTGCCCGACATAGTAGCCCACATATTCTTTGGGCATCGCAGAATCACTGTTGCCGTGTTGCATGTTAGTCATACCAGAGTAGGGCACTTGCATACCACTGTGTTGTACGTGGCCAAAGTTCTGCGGTGATCGCATGTTCTGGTAATTGGGTCCAAGACCAAGTGCTTGCATGTCGTACCCTTGCTGGGCGAGCTGATGCACAAGCAGTGGGTGAGGGAATGATCGGCCAGGTTGACTCTGCGATCGGATCGAACTGCTTGAGGGAGCCGGCTCGGATGCACGCTGTCCTTGCCGCCTCAAAGCGGGTACAGCAGCAACGAGCGAAGGACTTGAAGGATTGGTATTCGTGCCTTCTCGCGATCTCTGATTCTGTTGCGCCAAAGCTGCAGGTGCGAATCGAGGTGGATACGAAAGCATATATCCAGGGAACAAAGGTGCCGTTTGAGGGCCTGTATCGATCGAACCGAATCGAGGGTTTGCGAGAGCTCCGTTCGCGAATTGCGTGCGGATATGTGGCGAACCAACTCCAGCAAGATCTCCAGCTCGTTGAGCTTGATTGCTTTGTTGCTGTGCTACCAATTGTGACCTCAAAGCATCTTGCTGAGCCTGAAGGAATTGGTATTGTTGATACAGATGATCATGCAAGTTGCTCTTTGCAGCGAAGTAGTCAACTTGATTCACACCTCCAACAGGTGGGCTTTGGACGTAGCCTCCACGCTGGTTGTTGAAAGCCGAACCACTGCTGGCACGCCTGTTTCCAGATCTTTGCGCAGACTGATTGCGGTTGCCGCCCTTTTTCCTAGTACTCGAAGGTGGTTCAGGATTTTGCCGACTTCCTGATTGCGATGCGCTCCTGGTAAGTGTAGGCTTCGGTTTGGGAGGTGGCCGCTGGAATAATGTCTTCTCGGGATCTGGCGGGAATTCGAACTGCTCGCAGCATTTCTCCAGTTGACATCCATCCGCAAGCAACTCGTATGCACGCCGTATTTCCCGGTGGATTCCATTCCAAGCATAGTCGTCCGCCGAATTTCCCAGGTTCCGCTCCGTATTGAATGGCTCCTCCACGCACAACCGACATCTTGCTTCCTTGTTGTCGGCGTAGTTATCCCAGCCCTTCTCCTGTCGCGACATCATGCGCCCTTGCCTCACAGACACCACAGAAGTCGAAAAGCTGAATTCGTATCCGTAATGAAGAAAGAAGTCGAAAAGAAGCTCTGCCAGAGATTCCTTGTTATCTTTACCGCATCCTCGTATTGACTCGATGTCGTCCCCGAATGGTGAAAGTTTCCCGTTGACAGTTGATCGCTTGTCGTCGGGCATCTTTTGCAAAGAAGGTAGGATTGGCGGATTTCGTCTCTGAAGAAAGCTGATGATCATACATATCCAGGTGTAGGAACTGATGGTACCACCGAAAGCTGTTTCTCGTGTTAGTGGAAATGTGTTGGTGGCGGAATTAAATTGTGCTTACCAGCATCATTCAGTAGCCTCCTTTTTGTCCAGTATTTGATGATCTTCGCCAAAGGTCGTACACGATCGTCCAGTTGAACATATGTCCTGATCATTCGCGTGTTCTCCAGAGCCAAAGGATTGTTGACATTAATATCACACGCCAAGCTGAGTACGGGATCCCAGCATTTGACGATCGGCACTTTGGCGACTGCCCTGCAGACCACCTTTTCCATGCCATCTGTAGTCTCGGTTAGCGATCTGTTGTCCTGAATTTCTCCTTCAAGCTTCATATCCCAAGAGCGTCTCGTGACCTACTTTTATGCAAGAGCATCGCCAGCGAATGCATACTCTCTAGTTTCTTCAGCGACGTAGTAACGCATATATCCACATCTGAGTCGTCGCTGCTCAATAGATTTCCCGAACTTCCAAACATCGCCACTTCGATGTTGTGCTCCGGCCACTCATCCTTCATCATTCGTTCCAGCTTCTTGATCAACGTCGCCCTTCTGTGGTCGCTCTCTTCACTTGGTAATAATCGGCCGTACAATTCCCGCATATCACCTGACAATTTGCTCTCCTCTTCAGGACCCAAGCTCTTCTTCAGCTCCTTTGTGGGCGGGCCAAGCTCCTGGTCGCCGCCATCAATGTAGGGTATCCGTCGTTTCCTGAACTCGGCTCCGGCTTCGAATTTGCAAACAACGGGTCCTTGAGGAGGCACGCGCTGGGCGCCATTCTGGCCCTGGCCGACGGCCTCGGATGCGACCGAGCGAGGGCTCTGAGCACCGAGCCCGCGGTGCGGCGAAGGTGAGCGGGAGTGGAAGCGAAGGTCCCTCGGCTGCTGGTAGGGAGTGGAAGGCACGGAGTTGGAGTGCTGGGTGTGCAGCTGCGGGCGAGGAGGATGGCGCTGCATGAATTTTTCATGGTGAAGCGTCGCCATGGCAGGAGTAGGCATTCCCTTGTCTATTCGGCAGCGTGGGCCAGGGCGTCACGAGCACGGTCTCACGTCGAGAGAGAGCGGGTGCAGACTTCCCATTTGAGGGCCCAGCGCGACTGTGTGTGCCGCCAGTGACGTCGTGGAGGAGTGAGAGGAGCGGGCGGGCAGGTTGCAGGGTGCGTGTGGGCAATTGTGTATTGATTGAAAGAAAGGGAGACCCTGGAGAGGTGGTGCTGCCAACGGGCGAGGAGTTGTGCCCTTGAGCGGTTGCAGTGTGTCTCAGAAAGTTCGTTAGAGGGCGGGCGGAAGTGGTGTGTGTGTGTGTGTGTGTGTGGGCGTTGTGGGCGGCGGCGGACTGGGGGTGCGGCGGTGGCGGCGAGGAGGACGGCGGTGCGCAGACACGCCGGCGGAGGAGCGGTGGGCGGGGCGGTGGTGCTGGTGACAATAGCGAGCTGATCGGATGCTGGAATATGGTAGCAGAGACAAAAGGAGGGGACCTGGAGGAGTTTCAATTGGAACAGCCAGGGCGATGTCAGGTCAGGTAGTTAGTCTCAGACCGGAGGTGCAGCCAGCGCGCTTCCAAATGCGCTTGTGCTTCTGCTTGCCCGGCAAAGGCGGGTATATTTGATTGATTGGGAAAATAAAGGAGAAAATAAATTGGACATGGGAATAATTGTCCTTGTCACTGCTGGTATATTCCGGTGCTGCAGAAATAACAACTAATTCTAAGAGGCATCTGCTACTAACTATCCCATAGCCAACACCACCAGCGGCAGCACATGCATGCACGGGAAATTGAGCTATAGCCTTGCACCCTCATGTCAGCTGCTGCCCTGCCAGGGCCTCGTCTCTGCCGGTGCCTGTGTGCGTGCGTGCGTGCGTGCGTTCAATGACCGCCAACGACTGCGCCTGGAATAGCAGCATTGTCTGATTTGTCTCTCATTAGCTCTCGGAAGAAACAAACCAGCTCACCTCAGTGCCACAGCTGGCTGGCTGCCAGGCCACCGCACTCGGCCATGCCTACCGCTGACAATCATCATCAACTTCCCGAGAGACGAGACTGGGCCGGCCATTCAGGTCGTGTCACCACCGCCACCACACACTTCAGCCTCCGAGCTGACAGCGTCAAGCGTCTTTGTCCCGGAGCAGCACGCAGCGCTGACCTCACACTAGCAGGCCCTCCAGGGACGCTCGACCGTGATGGTTAAGTGTGAAACAGACAAAGGGACTACCCTGCCGCGTCAACAAGGTGATACGCTGTGGATGCATGGACTCTTCAGTGTTCTCTATCATTGAAGATTTGTTGTTGTCGGATCTGCTGACCCAGAGCTTTATTGTTCTCATATATCACTCCTCAGTGGCAAGTGCTACAGAGGGTACGCCCAAGAGCACTGTATTATCACGCCTCTCTGAGGTCATCTACAAGTCAAGTACAGAGGGCCTTCCATCATCCTAATGCCTCACATCCACCTCACAAATGGCACAACCCCTTCAAGTTCTCCTTCGTCTGCCCACTAAACTCCCTCACCAGCTTACTCATCTCCTTGAACTCACCAATCGCCGCATCGCCCATACACTCATATAAGAAGCTCTCCGAGCTCGTCACAACCACTCCTTCACTCCTCAACCTCGCCAACGCAATAGGCACCTCCTGCGGATTACAGCTACTCACCCCGTCCGCGAGAACATACACCTTATGCCCTTCCCTCAGCAAATCAAGCGCAGTCTGCGTAACGCAAATGTGGCTCTCGATCCCCACAATCACCACCTCGCGCTTTTCCGTCCCTAGCGCATCGAACGCCTTGCGCAGCTCAGGCACCATCATGGAGAACGCGGACTTGTCCACGTGCGCGTGCGTCTTCACGCCATCGTCGCCGTCGCTGTCGAGGCCGAGCTCGGGACACGTCTCGCCGAGTTTGGCGCGCAGCTGCGTGGTCGCGAAGACGGGGATGGAGAGGATTTGCGAGGCGCGCAGGAGCTTCTGCGTCGTCGAGACGACTTTGGGGAACTCGTGGATGGCTGGCCGGAATTTCTCTTGCAGGTCGCAGATACTTTTTGTTTGGGAGGATCAGCTGGGCTGAATGGGAAAGAGCTGGGACGCGAGGATGCTTAGCGAGAAAAGGACGTACAAGAGTGTTGGGCGAACTGGGAGGATCATTAGTTGGTTGGTTGGCGGGGCGGCTGTGATGGTGGGCATTGCGTACGAAGGCGTCGTGCGGGAGCGGCCATTGTTGGTTTTGCTTTGGGTGTGATGCTCGAGCGGCGGTCGGAAGGCTTTCAGTGTGAGACTGCTAGAATATGGTATGTTGCATATAGTATTCGTGCTGTTGCTAAAGGCCAGCATCAATGCATGACATAGACAAGTGATTCTCCGCCCGCTGCGAGCATAAGCCTCGGCTTCCCTAAACGAGCCAGCCCTACGACGATCAACACCGCCGTTTCTTCACACCAGCAGTAGCATCGTGGCCCTTGTTCTGCTTTGACGTGCTCGTGCGTGCACACGGAGTGTATTGAAAAGCCCTAATATGGCATCATTAACATAGCTGTCTACACGGAAAGCCAGATTGAACAGTCTTCAACCGTGAAGTCTACATTTATGAAACGCATCAAGACGATTCATTATCGCCAAATCGTCTCCAACAGATGACCCTGCAGGCGAGTGGAGAGGTGGATCTACCTGATAAGGTAGCAGAGTACCTCCGAAGGTAGTGCTTAGACATACATACTCCTGGCGGCCATGTGAAAACATAACCCGTACACAGCCGTAGCTCTAATCACCATCTCTTTGGTAACATAACATGGCTCAAACACCAACTCCGTTCCCAAGAGCACACTCAACCTCGTCGTTCTGGAGAAGTAGCACGAAGCCTATCGATAACCACCGGACTATCAATTCACTTCCTCTTCATGCCGATATCGTAATCATCGGTGCAGGATACTCCGGCGCAGCGATCACACATCATCTAATCGAAGAGAGCAAACGCCATAATCGCCCTATTCCATCGATTGTGATCCTTGAAGCCCGCGAAGCATGCTCTGGCGCCACTGGACGCAACGGTACGTTAGAATCACATACACCTGTTACGCTGGAAACGTAGCGATGCTAAGACTTCCTCCAAGGTGGCCACCTCAAGCCTGACCCATACTCAAGAGCAGTTAGCGTTCTGAAGACCCACGGGCCGGCTGTCGCAGAGCATGCAGCGTCTTTCGAGGCTCGTCAAGTCAAAGAAGTGCAAAACTTCGTTGAACGCGAAGGGATCGCTTGTGATTTTGAAGAGACTAAAGTTTTCGACGTCTGCTTGCATGAAGCAGGGCGAAAGAAAGTGGAGGCCGATCTTGCTAGTCTTGTCAAAGCGGATATCTCGACTGTGAGAGAGGTTGGGTATTTCCCTGGCGGGAGTGCAGAAGATGTAAGAACTATATTCTGTGGGCACATCATCAGCCGGGGTTTATGTTAACGCAAGTCGCAGGTCTCCGGTATTAAAGGATCGAAGTCCTGTCTGACGTACAACGCCGCCCGGCTATGGCCATACAAGCTCATAACCTATATGCTGGAGGGAGCAGTCGCCCGTGGCGTCAATCTACAAACCAACACCCCCGTAACGAGCATCACACCCACGCACGCCCATTCAGAACCAGCCTGGACAGTGAACACTACGCGAGGCTCAATAAAGTGCCACAATATCATCCACGCGACCAACGGCTATGCTTCCGCACTCGTCCCAGAAATGCAAGGCAAGATCGTCCCCGTCAAAGGCATGGTCGCGCGACTCGTACCAACAAGCGCACCCAAACTGGCCGAAAGCTACATGATGCGCTTCTCCGACTACGAATACGACTACCTGATTCCCCGGCCAGACGGCAGCATCGTCGTAGGCGGCGCAAGACGCGACTTCTACAAGGATCTCGACTCGTGGTTTGACGTTTCCGATGATGGGAGTTTGATCAGAGGAGCTGAGAAGTACTTTGAGGGATATATGCAGCGTCACTTCCGCGGGTGGGAGGACTGCGATGTTCGGACGGAGAGTTTGTGGACTGGTAGTGAGTCTCATCGTTCGTCCTTTTCGTGTTATTGGCTGCCGAGAGATATGCTGACGATGTATCTTTTGCTTCACAGTCATGGGATACTCCGATGATGGCTTTCCATACGTGGGCGCTGTGCCAGACAAACCAGGCCAGTACATTTGCGCGGGTTTCAATGGGCATGGCATGCCTCAGATCTTTCTTTCAGCCAAAGCGATTGCAGAGATGGTGGTCTTGGGTGCTAAGGCTGGGGATGTGGATCTTCCTTTGCCGTATCGGACTACGTTCGAGAGATGGCGTCAGCGAGAGGAACATGTTTCTAAGAAATCGTGGCGAGCTGTTGTTGGACGAGAAACCGCTAACGAAAAGTTGTGATTGATCCACCAAAAGGCTCTTTTGAGTGATACGGGATATAGTGATATAGGTGGTTGACTATTCTCATTGCGACTTATCAACAATAGCACGACTCATATCCACAAGACTGTCCGCCAGAACCTCCAATTTCGCATCGCTGAACACATCAAGACAAGCCTCCTTCTCATACACCGCACTCCACGCCCCACGGAAGCCAACCTTAGTAGCAGCCGCAACATCCCACAAATGCGCCGCCGCAAACCATTTAACGTCCTCCACACCAAACCTCTTATAGACAGATTCGTACGCTGCCAACGCCGGCTTAGCCACACCCCCCTCATCACAAGTGACAATATTCTCCAACGGCATCTGCACCCCAGCACGCTCAAAGTAGCTACTCACACGCTGTATATCGCCCGTAGTAAAACACCACACCACAAACCCATTCTCACGGAGATACTCGAACGCCTCCTTACAACCAGGCCTCAATTCCAAGTTCGAGTACCCCTCGATACACTGCTCTCGCTGCTCGTCAGTGGCGATCTGGCGTGGCTCGGCGACGCCGCAGAGGCTGAGAGTGCGGTAGAAGATTCCTCGCAAGACGTCTTTGTAGGGCTTGTAGCTCCCGGAGATGGAGAGGAAAGTGAATTCTAGCTCTGCGGCGGTTTGCCATGTGAAACCGAAGTGCTGGGCTGTGATTGTGTGGTGGTGGAGTTGGGGGCCGAGGACGGATTCGATGCGTTGGTAGTAGGCGTCGAAGGAGACGCAGGTGCCGACGACGTCGAAGACGATGTGTTTGGTGGGTTGGGGCATGGTTTGTCTGGGGGTTTGAATGGTGGCAAGAAGTAGATATGTTCAGGCTGCTGTCATTGAAGCATGTGGTCTCCTGGGAGAGAAAACGACACTGGTATTCCACATCTTACTGTACTTACCAGGGCTCTCTCATGCATGCGTCTGCTTTCGTTCACTTATCAGTGATCTCCAATGCATGTTTCCACTCTGAGGAGTGGGAGTTCATCCAGGATCTGAGAGCTGGGGCCGGTTTCGCATCGTGTCACTTTCGGCGGTCGCTTTCGGCGAAGTTGCGGCCGAGCTGAGTGCAAGGTTCTCCTGGTCTGCAACCATATATCCCAGCGATTTACAAGCACCTTTGTCTACCTTAATGGTTCTTACCTGCCGGCAAAACGTCCGCCTAACTCGATGAATCATCTTGCATGCATAGACGTACAGCTCTAGCCACAGAAGTCCTTATCTCCACTATACGCTGTGCGATCAGATAAGCAAGTCCTCAGCCAATTAGACCACCTCGACACTTTAATCAGATCTTACTGGTACCAATCTACAGTAAATCGAGCTCCGCGCGAATTGAGATGGTTCTCCCTGTTTCTGAGCCTACGAAGTCGTACTGGATCGAAGAAGCGAACTCGCCTTTGCGTAACTTCCGATCCAGTGACGAGCTGCCAACCGAGACTGATATCGTTGTTGTCGGCAGCGGGTATGCTGGTGCGACTGCAGCATATTGGATAAGTAAAGTAAGTTCTCCGTTGTATAAGAGATTGGATCACTATCTGACGTTGAGAAGTACACAGAGCATGCACAGAAGCAACCTCACATCACGCTTCTGGAAGCCCGAGATATCTGCGGAGCTGCTACAGGTCGCAATGGTGAGTAAATCTTGCTATATGCTCGATAACACCTAACAGTCTCAGGTGGCCAATTGAGACCGCACGCATATTCCCGTTACTCAGTATGGTCGGAGCACTTCGGAGCCGAAGGCGCCATGAAGCTGATCAGGCACGAGATGGCTCATCTCGAGGCGTTTGAGCAATTGGCCAAGGAAGAAGGCATTACCGAAGAAATCGCCCTCAAATTCGGCGAGACCTTTGATGCTGCAATGACAGAAGAGGCCTGGACGAGGCTCAAGGGTGCTTACGACGCTATGCGAAGCGATCAAGGTGACGACAATGACATCTTCAAATTGTGCAGGTTGATCGAAGACCCGGCTGAAGCGGAGGAGTTCTCTCAGATGAAGGGCACCATTGCTGCCATCGTGCACCCTACTGGACAAGTGTAAGCATACTGCCATCCAACTTCGTCTCGATACCTGCTAAGGGCGTTCCAGATGGCCCTACAAGTTCGTCCACGCACTTCTGCGTATAGTCCTCGAGAAAGGCAACCTTAATTTGCAAGCGCACACGCCAGTCGTCAGTGTATCAGAGCGGGACAGTAACGGCTGGATCACCGTCAACACTGACAGAGGCGTCGTACGGACACGGGCAGTCGTACACACAACCAACAGATGGACTTCTCACCTTCTTCCTGAGTTCGAGAAGCTTATCCTGCCCATGAAGTCAACTGTAGCGGCGATCAAAGCCCCTGCAGGTTTTATCAAGCACACTGGCGCGCAGCAGTGGGATAGTCAGGTGAATGTAGGTATAACGCCAACAGTTCAACACCATCATCTGAAATTGACAATCGATGTAGAACTATCACGTCCAACTACCACCTCCGTACAACGTGATCATTCTAGGCGGGGCACGAGCAGTACTTGTACACAAACCCGAAGAGAGCTTCAACCGCGACAATGATGATCTGCAGTTCGAGGGCGTGCCAGAGTTCATGCGGTCTTGGCCGGAATCCGATGTTCTAGGATGGGACGACGCTCAGCCAGCTGAGCTTGCAAGAGAAGCGAACGATGGTGGCTGCTGGACCGGTAGTAAGTTCAATCTGGACCGCACAAACATGACACACTCTGAACTTAATATTGACTTCTGACTGCTGCATAGTCACCGCGAGCAGCGTGGATATGTTCCCATTTGTCGGTGCTGTACCTAACAAAGAAGGACACTGGATGGCTGCCGGATTTGTCGGACACGGTAAGCAATATGATCTCTTCAACCGTCAGTTTGTCAGACTAACGGCCGCAGGCATGCCACGCATCCTTCTCTCGACAGCTAATATCATTCCTGGTGTACTTGATTCACTCGGCTTCGAGTACCGGCAGCCGGCGCTGGTCGCTTCTTACCCTCGGTTGCCTAAGCCTTTCGTGGTTACAGCAGAGAGGTTGGAAAGACTGCAGAGCACAGATCTCGATGCTAAAGCCCAAACTTACAGAGAGAGCTGCATGAAAAGCAGCCAGAAGCCCTTTTGTATGGATAAAAGGAGTATGCCACGCGCTAGGAACTCTGTTGCTGTCAATGCGTAGTTGCAACGGCAAGCTCTTGTCTCAGGCCTGCTACTCTGTAAATACTGATCTCAAGCCATGCACTAAAATGCCCACATCAATTGCTTGCATCTCCAAGCTCACTTCGATCGAAAATGATTGATCTCTGTTCTGCGACGACCAGCATGAAATTTGTTACTGGTCATCACCGAAAGCACTTGGGTACCTCGAGCACAGAGCCTCGTACTTCGCCATCTCGCCGACGTGCTTGTAAAGCTGACGCAGATCATCGACTACCATCATCGAAGAGGAGCTAAGCACCGGCGGAGCCGAAGCATCGTCCAGCTGGCGAATTGTCGTGAGCTGCAAAGCTTGTAGCAAAGACGTCTCCGCGCCATCGTAGTTGTTCATCGCGACTTGCGCAGAAGCAAGCGTCCGCGAAACTTGTCTCGCGATCCATCGAGAGTCGTCATGTATCCGAACAGCAAGAAGACACGTCTGCGCCAGCTGCTCGGCTTGTTCGAAATGGGACTCTCGCAGGCGCAGATGAGCGAGATCGCAAAGGACGCGGCCGTCCAGGACCTCAGTTGGATCACTGGCTTCGATGCAAAGGGTTTCGATCTCGGACTCGAAGATTGTGTCTAATTTGAGAGAGAACATGGTTTGGAAGAAGGATGTTCGGAACCTGAGGACCAAGGATCTGTCGAAATAGCGTCCGACGAATGCACGGCCGGCTTCGTAGATCAAAGCCAGGTCTTCAGGGGTGCGGTCGCCAAACGTCAAGACATGCATAAGCATGGAGACCGGATGCCATCTGACGAAATGGTTCGCTGTGACCTGTAGTAGAAACGTCGAGGTTGTCTCACTCCACGGTAGAGCGTTTTGTTTCGCGCTCAGTCTCAACTCTAGGATCACCTGCATAGACAAGAGCACTGCCAGCGGGGTGCAAGCAGCTTTGAAGCACTTCACGATCCTGTTGCCAGCTTGATTCAAGCGTCCCACGGAAGTTGAAGAGCACATACGCTGTGCCTCGAGGATTCGTATGGCGTTCTTCATATCCCAGAGAAAGTCGTGGAACTTGATGGCATCGGCAACGACATCTGTGCTGGAACTTCCTATCTCTAGGGAGGCATCGGACCAATGTCGAAGGCTATGTAGTGTTTGGTGCAGAGAGCGAGTCTCTTGTGGTGAATCAAGTGTGTCGTACACGAGCGAAACCACATCACGATCAAACTGCTTGATAGTGTTCGCATACCGTTGCTTCTGAGAATTCCTCCGAACGTTCTTGTCGTTGATGCCCCATCGACGGAACTGATCGCGTAGCATCTTCAGACTACAAAGTAGGTCAGTACCAATAAGGCCACATTCTCTACTTCAATATGTACACACGTCACCCGCAAACCCTCCGCCTCCATCTCCCGGATGAACAGTCGTGCCGGGATGGCCTTGTACCGTGTCATGATATTAGGCTTCCATTTCTGCCAGTCCTCTCCGGTTGGCGAGCGGAAGTCAGTGATGGCCTGGCTCTCGGCGCCGTGAGTGGGTCTGCGATGGAAGGTCAACATGCTTGCGCCCACTTTATCGTAGAGAACACATCATCGCAATCCAGCTCGTCAGCACGATGACGAGAAGCATGATATCGTCGCATAGGCTCCAGAACTCGACGGCAAGGCTGAAAGTGATGCCTCAGAGTTACAAAGGTACAGCGCTAAAAGATACCTGCATGGTGGCTTGAGATTTAGGACCAGATCTTCAGCCGCCTGTGGACACACCTATCAGCAACCTCATATTCGTCGACTAAACGTGCAGCAAGAACACACATGCTCACCGTAGACATGCAGAAAGCCAATTGTACACTTGAAGGATTGCCATCAGCAGATCCGTAGGGGTTTCTCCGCTGAAGATTGGGTATCAGACTGCACACGTCAGGCCATGTCTTGCTTTCGAGTGCTATGAGATGGGATTGCGAAGTATTTACGAGAAAGTATAAGAGAGGGGAGTTTGGCGCCCTCAGCGGCTTTTCTTGTTCCGACTTCTCTGCATGCGGTCTCTTGCCGAAACAAGATCTTCTCACACTTGGCCTAGTCTCCTCAGAAACTCACTTCATCCTCTTTCTCTCAAGCCAACTAACGTCGCCACAACACCCGCTCAAGATGTCAATCCCAACCAACTCCCACCACGCCTCGCCCTCAAATCAGCGCCCCCTGTCTACAGTAGCAACAAACGGCTCCAACGGCTATCGTATTCAGTCTGCAGACAACAGCATCCAATATCAAAACAAGAACATTGACAACTCCGCGTCCACTATCGCTCGCTTCTTAGCTGAGGAGCCGCGCGACAGCCCATGGAATAACATATCGATGCTGCCGAACAATGGAAGAAAGACAATTTAGGTGAGGTGGACGGTCGTACATTTGAAGCGTTTCTGACTTGCTGTAGAGTGCCACTGGTATTGCTCGACTTAGGGTGATGTTTTGAGGCGAGTCTTCCGGCCTTCGAGACGATTGCTTCGATCCATGGCTGCAGAGACACGCAAGTAGGAGTAGAGTTCTGTAAGAGGGCGAGTCTGGAGAGTTAGATCGACACTTGATCTTGTCGTGCGGAGGGTTTGATCATACGATTTTGCGTGAGACTCAGATAGCGAAGTGGATAGCGAACGTTTATCCTCACCACGAGGCATTTATGGAATATATATCCTGTAACAAAAAGTGAATCCCACACTCACGCCCCAGCAGCAAAGAAACTCGCCAAACTGCCCACAGCCAGCCCGGCAACCAGAGACAATCCCATGAATCCACCCGCGGCTTCACGCTCTTCGGGATCGACCCACTCGGCAGCACCAATCATGCACGTGCTGCCGAGGTACCCGTTCGTCAAACCGAACAGCATCTGCACGACGATCAAGTAAAAAACATCGCTGCTCACCACGGCGCCTTGGCCGCGCACGTTGCAGAGGTGGTAGAGGCCGATCCAGATGATGCGGAGCAGCGCGAGCACAAAAACAATGCGAGGGCGGTGGATGAGAGAAAGAGATGGCATGGCTGTCAACAGGCGGCCAACGAGATCGCCGATGTTCCAGAAGAGGAAAGCGAGGGGAATGAAGCTTGCGGGTTGGAGGTATGCTGGTTGATCTGAGTCCGGGCGGACAGAGACGATGCGTTGTGTGTAGACAGGGAAGACCATTGTGATGGCGAAGACAACGAAGACCGCGGTGGCGAGCCAGAATAGTTTTCGGAAGAGGGTCCTCATCGATACTTCCTTTCGCTCGGGCTGGGGCTCATCTAGTGTCTCTGGGGTTGTGGTAGCTGCACGCTGGGACGCTGACTGGCGGTGGCGAGTTGCAAGGTAAGAGAAGGCGAACAGGGTCGCGACGGAGATGATTGTTGCCGTCAGAAAGTATGCCAGCGCAGCTGTGGATTTCACAGGCTGAGGTCCGGGAGCAGGCGGTTCTGGGGAAGGCACACCATCATGCGGTGTAGGCACGCTTTTCTGACTCTGTACGGACAGCACTGACACGATTTGGGCGATGCAAGGTAGGACACCTGCCACTCCTTGGCCAGTCATGATGCCTTGTGTGTACTGTGGCTGGCCGAAGCCGGAAACGTAGGCGAAGATGCCGTTTTGACATAGACCACTAGCAATAATAGTCAGCATACAGGTTGCGGATGGATGATATAATCGTGCTCACGTTGCCAGACTAGTCGCGAAGACCATGATCATCAGAAACACGAAATAGGCTTTAGCACCAGTGTCGATAACGGTGGACGCTGCCAGCAGTGCGAAAATAACCATGTTGATGAACAGAGAGCTGATAATACGTTTTGGGTAACTCGCTCCCGCTTGCATTCTGGTCAGGATCAACATGGATCCCAGGTTTGTGATTGTCGAGACAGCTAATTCGGCAGCTTGGAAGTTCTCCGAGATCCAATCGTTATCACGGAAGCGATGTTGGAAGTATGGCCCGGCTGCGAGGAACATATTCCATGCCCAGAGCATCGATATACCCAGCAGCAGGAAGACGCCATACTCCAGCCATGAGAAGCCAGGCTTGCTTTCTCCATCTTCGAATGTGTTCGCAGCATCTTCCCTATCGGCCTCGGTGATGCTGTTCGTCAAAGACTCGTATGCTTGCTCTTCCTCTTCTCCTTTCCATAATCGGCGAATGCGGTCCATTGTGGAAGACGGGTATGGTTGTTGAAGTGCTACCTTGATGGATAGTAGGGTGTAACTGATGGGCCGTCACACGGCGGGTGTACGACTATGGTAGAAAGTGCGGATGTGGTTCAGCCCATATCGATGCTGAGTCCTCTCGTGACTGTGACAACGTGCTATCACGCGTTGATCCACTATTGTTATCTCGTGATTGAAGTCACGCGTCGTCTCGAAGTGCTGCTGGCTGATCAAGGGGACCGAGACCGAGAGCCCGAGAGCGTGGAGAGTTTCGGTTCGGCGCCCGTGTCTCCGAGCTCTGATTCGTCGCTAGCATGCAGATATCTGAGTACGAAAATCGTAGACCAACGACCGTGTCACGTCGTACAATTGTTCCACGTTGCATGCTCACCTCATCGATGTATCAGCTATGTCTGGCCTATATTTGCGTATGAGATGACCTTGGTAGATTACAGGACGACATCCACACGGGCTACCCACGACAGCGGACGAAACCGCCAGCACATTAGGCGGCCTCGGCGACGTCCACCGCTGCCTTCCGACACAACACCCGCTAGAACATCGGTACATCGGTACATCGGTACATCGTCCTAGACAAGAAACGGCACAAAGGTTAACAGCTATCGTAGACGATCGACGGTACACCAGCATCATCGACTGTCTCAAAAGTCTTCTGCATCACCAAAGTCGTACATGTAACTGTACCACAGGAACAACGATCTTCCAACGGATGCACGGCGGGCGCCTTCTCGCATGCTACCTACTGCTACAGATCTCTGTATCCAATCTAGTTCCCGGCGCACGTCATGAAGCACGATCGATGCGCTGCGGCTAGCTAGCTCTTGCTTGAAGCGTGCGTGCTCGGAGCCTGTGGTGGGACATAGCTTTTGGGCAGGATTGGAAAATCAATCAAGGATCCCTTTTCCCGGGTGCTGCTGGCGAGGTCCGGCCTTGCAACTCGCTCGTCCTTGTAACATATACATAATACATTTTTCACTTTTCGTTGTCGTCTCGTGGCTGCGATTTCCCTTTTTTGAGCGGCATACTTGTTGCTTGTTTACATCCAGGCCGGGCCATTGAGTTTGCAGGCCAGGAAAAAAACAAGGAACTTGGTATATCGGCTACTACATAATACTCGACACGACAACACCTGTATAGTATCTCGGTCGGCATGTGCATGAGAGCCACAGCAGTATAGATCCAACAGGGGCAGGCCAGAAGTAACGATACAAACCGCCCACAACCACACCCACCGGCGGCCATAATGATGGACCAAATACCACACTCTCCCCCGGACAGCATGGTGTCCTCCACCCTCACCGAACGCCACGATCCCTCCCAGGGCCCTCGCTCTCTCACCCAGGAGGTCGAGCACATCAAGCACTTGCTGTCTCGTGCCCAAGCAGCTCCTCCCAGCCCCGCCGGCGGCATCACAGCGCAGATTTTCCGCCAGCGGACTTCCACAAAGCAGCCTAGCGTCACGCAGGCACAGCTCTTCCACGAGCTCGATCTGTTGAAGAGGCGCATAAGGCACGAGACGCAGCCGAGGAGGGAGAGGGAGGAGAGCACTTCCAGGAACCCGGACTCGGAGAGCGAGGCTGAGCCTGAAGATGTGTCCGACGAGAGGGAAGAGGAGATTGAGAGGCTGAGAGAGGAAGTCGAGCTTGTTAAGACGCAGCGGGAGAAGTGGATCGCGGACGCTGAGGCTCGCATCGACAAGGCCTTGAACGAGAAAGAGCTGGCGGAGCAGAGATCACAAGAGACGGAGCGCAAGATCGAGGAGCTTGCGAGACAGACCAAGGATATCGAGCGTTCTTTGCAGGATGCTCAGACTGAAGGAAAGAAGTCTGGGTCGCTGTACAAGGAGACACAAGCATCGTTGGAGGCAGTGACACAGGAGAAGTCAAGACTGGAAGAGCAGCTCGCAGCTCTTCAAAAAGAGTTACAGGCGGCGCTTGCTGAACTCAGCGAAGCTAAGAAGGCTAGAGATCAAGCTCAGGAAGACGCTGCCACAGCAAAGGCCACTATCCAGGAACTCGAAAACGCCAAGGTTGAGGACAAGGAGTTATTGGCTGCCCAAGGACGCGACCTGAAGGCAGCCGATGAGGATATTGTCCGCTCGAAGGCCACCATCCAAGAGCTTGAGAAGTCTTTGTCGGAAGAAAAGAAGTCGTCGGAGGACAAAGACGGCGAACTGAAGGTAGCCCAGGAAGATGCTACGACAGCAAAGGCCAAGGTCCAGGAGCTTGAAAAGTCTCTTTCGGAAGAAAAGGAGTCATCGAACACGAGAGACAGCGAGCTGAAGGCAGCCCAGGAAGATGCTACCACGGCAAAGGCCAAGATCCAGGAGCTTGAGAACACCACTGTGGAGGACAAGAAGTCATTGGACGCCAAAGACAGCGAACTCAAGACAGCTCAGGAGGATGCTGCCACAGCAAAGTCTAAAATTCCGGAGCTCGAGAACATCACTGCCGAAGACAAAAAGTCCTTGAGCGCCAAAGATGAAGAATTGAAGACAGTCAAGGAGGATGCTGCTTCGGCAAAGGCCAAGATCCAAGAACTCGAGAGCGCCAGCGCAGAGGACAAGAAGTTGCTGAGCGCCAAAGACCTCGAACTGCAGCAGGCAAAGGAGGCCCAACAATCTTCTGAACAAAAGATCGAGCAGTTGGAGATGAAGGTGCAGAGTCTCGAGAAGTTGCGCTCAGACCATGAACAAGCTTTCCTCGCGAGAAACGGCCAATACAACGAGGCAGTCAAGGACAAGGAATCAGCTGAGCAAGAGGCAAAGGAGGCCAAGGCCAAACTCCAGGAGTTGGAGCAGGTGAAGAGCGAGACAGAGCGCGCGCTGGCCACAAAGACCGAAGAGCTCAACGCGGCAAGCGAAGGCAAGCGCTTAGCCGAGCAAGAGGTCGAGAACATCAAGGCGCAGCTGGAAACTGTGAAAGCAGAGAACCAGAGCGCTTTTGCTGCCAAGGATGACAAGATTGCCTCGCTCGAGCTCGAGAGCAAGGAAGTTACCGAGAAGCTGCAGTCTACCATCGATGGCTACAAGACCAGCTCCGATGCCGCGAAGAAAGAAGTTGAGCAACTTCAGTCACGACTCGACTCCACCAAGACCGCCTCAGAGGAAGCTCAAGCCACCATCGCTTCACTCAAAGAAGATCTCTCCAAAGCCGAAGCCAAGGCATCCGAATCCTACGAGCAAAGCGAAGCAGAACGCACTCGCGTCGCCGCTGAACTTCGCGAGCGCATGAAGCGCGAAGACGAGGCACTGGAGAGCATTGTAGTCAAGGAGCGCGAACTCGCAGGCCTCAAGACCGAATGCCAGGAGACTAGGCAGAGACTCAGCGAGATGGGACAGGCGCAAGAAGAACTCAGACTTGCTGTCGACAGCAAGACTCAGGAGATTGATGAACTGAAGGCTGCTCACGAAAAGGATATCGAGCAGCTCCGAACGACCAACACTTCAGAGACCGACAGTGTACGCGCTGCGCACAAGGCAGCTCTTGACGCCCGCGAGGTTGAGATCAGCGACCTCAAGAGCAAGCTCGACAGCTCCGCCACCGAAGCAAGCTCCGCCCAAGACGAGCTCAAAACAAGACTCGCCGAGCTCGCCGGCCGCATCGCCAGGGAGTCAAAGGCAGCCCGTGAGTACCGCGAGGCAGCAGAGCAAGCCAAGAAAGATCACGACAGCAGCCTCAGCAACTTGGAGATGGAACTCGCCGATACCGAGAGCCACTGTAAAGAGGCCGAGAAATCCGTTGACGAGCTGCGTGCCCAACTTGCCACTGTGGAGAAGCAGAAGGCAGACGCTGAGGGCGCGGTCGAGGAGATCAAGGCTGAGCTTAAGAGCACTCAAGAGGAAAGCGCCAGTGCACAGAAGGCTTTCGCCGGGTTGGAGACAAAGCTGTCGGAAATCAGCAAGAATGCTGAGGCAGCAGAAGCCTCCACCAAAGACTTGGAGTCCCAACTCGCAGAGGCAAAGTCCCAGATCGCTAAGGCCCAGGAGTCTGCCCAGGAGACTGAAAGCAAACTCACCAAGGCCGAAGAGACTGCTGCCTCAGCCGAAGCTACCAACAAGAACCTGAAAGCTGAGATGGCCGAAGTCAAGGCGCAGGCCACGAAGGCTGAAGAGACTGTCAAGGAGACTACCGCCAAATTGGCAGATCTCGAGAAGCAAGTTTCGACAGCTCAAAGCGACTTCGAGGAGGCGAAGATCAAGCTTGCGGACTACGAGAAGCAGATCAAGGACGCCGATGCCTCTAGCGCAGAGCTCAAGGCTCGTCTTTCGGAAAATGAGAAGCAGGTTACAGAGTCTAGCCAACAGGCCAAGGACTTGCAGGAGAAGCTTGACTCACAAGTCGCTGACTTTGAGGCTAAGCACGCCTTCGCCGCTAAGGAGCTCGAGACCGTGAAGTCACAGCTATCTGCCAAGGAAGAAGAAGTGCAGAGTCTGGAACAGAAGCGCCTCGAGATCTCCGAGGCATTCGAACAAGCCACTCGTGCGCACGGCGAGAAGGGCGAAGCACACGAGCAGGCCCTTGCGCAAATCAAGGCTGCCAACGATGAAGATGTCCAGAGACTTACTGCTGAGCGAGAACAGGTTGCCGTAGAGTTGCAAGGACTTCAAGACAAGATGACCGAACTCCGATCCGGATACGACGCCGTTGTCGAGAAAATGACAACCGAATCCAACGAATCCAAAGCACTCGCGGAGAAAGCCACCCTTGAGAAGGAGGAGCTGCACAAGTCTGCACTCCAAGCCCTGAACGACGAGCACGACCAAGCCCTCGAAGCCCTGAAGACCCAGCATGCCCGTGATACTGAGCTCGCGACCTCGGATTCCGCTGCCGCTGTCGAAAAGTTGACATCCGAGCACGAGAAGACCATCCAAGAGCTCACCCAGGCCCACGAAACCGCAATCCGGGATCTGGAAGCCGGCCACACGGAAGCTGCCAACGAACTGAAGGCGAAGTACGATACCGACCTCGAAACGTCTAAGACCAACGCAAGGACTGCCGCTGACAATCACGCCAAAGCTCTTCAAACCCTTGAATCCACCCACGTCTCTGAGACCGAACAAGCGCGCAACGACGCAGTCGCTGCTGCTGAGGCCGCCAGCACCGAGCACAAGCGCACTTTGGAGAAATGCATAGAAGAAAAGCAGGCTGCTCTGGAGACTTTGAAAGCCGAGCACGCTGCGGCGTTGGAGGAGTTGAAGGGGCATCATGTAGTTGAAATTGAACGGTCTGGCAAGGAAGCCGCCATCGCAACCTATACCGCTGAGGAAACCCACCGAAAGGTCCTTGATCAAAAAACTGCAGCGCATGAAGCCCAGATCGAATCCACGAAGGTTCAACACGCGCAAGAGATAGAAGAGGTCGCGAACGCTGCGAGAGCGAAGTGGGACCGAAACGAAGCGGACTTGCGAACGGACCATTTACGTGAAATTGAAGGGCTTAAGGCTGCGCACGTGGCTTCTGCTGAACAGAGCACCGAGTCATACAACAACGCTATGCTTGAACTACAGAAGAAATACAAGGATGAAGCTACAGGGCTGCAGACTGCGGCCTCGACGGCACTGCGGGTCGCCGAAGAGACGGAGGCACAGCTACGCAATGATCACGCTGGAGAGATCGCCGCGTTGAGTGCGCAGCACAAGTCATCTGCGGATGATAATGACGAGCAACATCGGTCTGCGATTGCTGATCTCGTCCAGAAGCACAAGGACGAGGTCAAGCTGTTGGAAGATGCGGGCGCTGGTAAGAGAGCGGATGCTGACGAAGCTGAGCGTAGCCTACGTGATGCTCACTCGAACGAACTTGCGAAGCTCAAGGCCGAACATGATGCCTTCTCAGCAGAGCGCGATTCGCAACATCATAGCACAGTGGCGAACCTGGAAACCACTCACCGCGAACAATTAGATCGCGCGAGCAACGATGCCGCTTCGACCGCTTCAGAGCTCAAGCGTCTTCAAGACGGTCACACAGCTGCAATGGAGAAAGCTATCGCTGAGCGTGAGAGTGCCCTCCAAGATCTACGCCTGACGTTCGAGGCCGGACGAAGCTCAGCCGATGCTGCTTCCAGCGAGAACCTCGAGAAGCTCCGCTCGTCTCACGAGAGTGAGATCTCGGCTTTGAAGCTAGAACATCAGACTATCATCGAAAAAGCCAACCAGGCACATGAGTCTGGGGCTGCCGACAATGTTACCAAGCTCAAACAACTCAGCGACAGCCACAACAGCATGCTCGCCTCGATCCGTGACCGATACGAAGAAAAGGCCGAGCAAATGCGCAAGCAACACGAGATTGACCAGACAGCAAGCAGAGATAATCGTACCCGCGAGTTGGACGAGCAGAAGCAAGCCGTAGAGGTTATAACCACACAGCTAAACGAATTGAAAGAGCAGCATGAACGTAATCTCGAGGCGCTTTGCGAAGCACACAGTTCCGAGCTGGAGCAGTTGAAGCTGTACAACAACACGAGCTTGGAGAATCTCCGATCCGAGTCCTCCGCTGCACTCTCACAAGCACAGGCGAATCATCAAGAAGCTCTTGAGACCGCCGCTGCAGCATCATCCAAGGCTCTCCAGGAGATGGACGAATTGAAGGGACAGCATGCGTTGGACTTGCAGAACGTCAGAGCACAGCTGGAGGAAGGTTCATCCTCTCACGCCGCCGTGTTGCAGAATCTTGAGTCGAAATCCCGCGAGGCGTCGTTGGCTCATGATGCTAAGATGGTAGACGTCAAAGCTGATTATGATCGTCAAATCGAGGCTGCAAATGCGGCTTTCCAAGTCTCGCAAGCTGATATGCAGGAGAAGTTTGAGGCGCAGCTCAAGCAAAGCCAGGCCGCTGCGAAAGATACTCTAGAGCAGCGTGTGCAGGACTACGAGCAGCAGCTTGCAGATGCGAGGAAAGAAGCTCAAGACAGTGTGGCTGCAGCTCAGTCGCAACACGAGAACAATCTTCGTGCCCTGTCTGAGCAGTCTTCAAAGGCGGCCGAGAATAACCAGCGTGAAGTCGAGGCTCGAGTTGCTGCGATGGAGTCTGAGAAGGCCGCCTTGATCACCAAGATGCAAGCCAAACATTCCGAAGCGTTGAAAGCTGCCGAAGATGCCCAAAATGATGAGACGGCACAGCTGCGCGAGGAACACCATTCTGCCTTGGAGGCATTGCAGACCAAGCTCATCGCAGATGCCAAAGCGACTGCGGAAAGTCAGAACGCATCGACTCGTGAGCTTGAGGCCACCTTGAACTCCCGCCTCGATGCGGTGAAGAAAGAGCATAAGACTGCTCTTTCTGAACAAGACGCTTCGTGGAAGACTAAGCTCTCCGAACTAGAGACAAAACGTAATGAAGAGCTCGCACTTGCGCTGCAGACAAGTGAGTCGTCAACCGCTGCAAAGCTTAGAGACGCCGAAGGACAGCATACTGCCACTCTGAACGCGGCACTCGAAGCAGCTCGCACAGATGCCAAAACTCAGATCTCTGAAATGCGACAATCACACGACAATGCTCTTGAGCAGGCCTTGAGCGACTCAAAGAAGGCCGGGGAAGCCATCTTAGCTACAGTTGAACAAGCTCATGTGGCAGCTCTCAAGCAAGCCCAAGAAGAAGCGGACTCGGCCCGCAATGAGCAAACAGCTGAATTGGAGCGCAAGCACCAGGAAACGCTGAATCTCGCTCTTGCCAGCAGCAAAGAGGATGCTCGTAAGGCACTAGAAGCCCTGAAGTCTGCCCACCACGCAGAGTTGTTGGAGACGCGCTCTCTGCTCTCGGAACAGATCGCCGAGCTGCAATCGACAATCGAGCAGTCGGCTGAACAACAACGATTGCTGGAGGGCGATCTTGCTACGCTCCATCAGGAAAACCGTGAGCTCATTGAGAAATGCGGGAAGTCTGATGCCACAATTCAAGAATTGCGCCTTGGATTGACCGAGCAAGAGGAACACATGGCTGCCGAGATTAAGAGGCTGCAAGAGGAGTTCGATGCCCTGAACACCCACCTCGAAGCAGTGAAGCAGGAGCGCGAAGAAGCTGAGGTGCTGATGCAGAGGAGCATTAACGAGAAAGCTCAATTGGAGAAGCACATCTCGTTGTTGACGAAGCAGATGTCGTCGATAAGCCCAGTGGCGAAGAGGCCTACTTCATCTCGTGGCCTCGAATATATCCCAGAAGCACAGTCGCCTTTCAGGAATGGCGGTGACCGCCCTGTTTCGTGTGGTAGTTCGCGTCCTGGAACCTCTTATTCTGAGCGACCAGAGTTGCGGAAGGATTCGCTCAGTTCTCCGAAGGTCAGCATGGCAGCGGCCGCCGCCGCTGCAGCTGTTGGTAGATCAAGTTTCTCTCGGCCTGGCACTGCTTCACAGCGCCCGTCGACACCGCGCCAGGTTTCGGGTAACCATTCGCCACGTCCTTCCACTCCTCGTCATTCATCGGACAATTCTTTCAACCAGCCTTCGACGCCTCAACAAGGGTCGAACACCAAGACCGCCCGTGGCCAGCAGCCACAATCGTTTGAAGAGTACCTTCATAATGCACAAGCTGAGCTTTCCGAGCTTGGCAGCGTTATCACAGCCAATGAGACCCTCTTTGCTCAGAAAATCCAGGAGCACGTCGGCGATTTGCAAAAGGCTAAGGACATGCTTTCACGCGAGTACAAGCAGAAACTTGACGATTTGCTAGCTGAGAGACACAGAAAAGAGAAGGAGAATGATGCCGTGAACGCGGCCGAGTTCGTCACAGAACGCAATGCTCTCGTGGCCAGCTACGGTGCGGGTAATGGTAACAGCAATGGTCACACAGAGCTACCCACGCCACAAGCAGAAGCTTTGAAGAGCGCCGAGAGGAAGCTCGTCACGCGATACAACGATCGTGTCGCGAAGCGCAAATCTCAGATCCATCTCAAGCATGCTGAAGAGTTCCAGTCGCTCGCTCAAGATTACGATCGTCGTATAAGCCAAGTGTTGAACGACCGGGCTCGCCTGGAGGGTGATCTCTCCGTCGAGCCTAACCGGTTCGAACACGACTTCAAAGAGTTGGACGTCCGATCCACCCAGCTGGAGTCTGAGAAGGAAAGCGTGTACGGCACGCCAAACTCTCACAGGTCGGCATCGCAGCAAACTCCGGTCAAACCGGTTGACACAAATGTCAGAGCAGCAAGGAGAGTCGTGACCGGCCCGCCTCAAACGCCCTCAAGAGGTACGCGAGGCTTTTACCCTGGTGGTAGAGATGCGCCCCATGCTACAGCACAACCACGTACACCTGGCACCGGCAGATCCGATGGCTCCGCTACATCTTTCGCTCCCGTACCACAGCGCTCACTTCTCCGCATGAAGTCCCCACCAGAAGGCGTGTACTCACGTCGCACAACTTCTGGTGAGGTCAGAGGCTCTGAAGAATGGTCAACACCGGCGGAGCGAATGGACACAGACCTGGACCAAGATTTCGGCGTTGACGCTGCGGATTTCGAGGCTAGTAATGCTGCGGCACGACTGAGAAGGTATGCTGGAAGCCCAGATTTGAAGCGTTCCTCGGCTGAGTCGCAAAGGGCGTCAGTGAGGAAAGTGAGGAACCCGGAAATGAGTCCTGTGCCGCGGTCTTAGGAAGATGCGGTTTTGCTTGCGTTGGGCGATTGCTTTGATGAATCTAGCGAGGAGTTTTGGGGGTTGTAAATAGGTTTGGGAGACACGTTGATATGACACTGATTTATGCATAACTTCTTCATTGTCTTATTTTCTTCCACCATTTGCACATCCACATGTTGTTTCCGTCAGCAGTCTTCACTCTCACTCCAGGCTCAAATCGCCAGGCAGGTATTGACACTTCTCGCCCCCCGGACAACAGTGACCCTTTCGCCCTCTTTCACATGCTTCCGCGCGCTTTCACGTGCTACCACGCGCACTTGAAAAATTGTTCTGGCAGGTGTATTTCTACCAGCCGCTTCGCCATTGGAAAAGTCCTGTCACCAGCACCACTATTACAGTCCATACCTCTCCTTGGCTAGTGGTAGTGAGACGCTGCGACAGAAGACTGCCCTCTTGCCAAAACTGCTTACACCACTGCCCATCGTCAACCAAGTTTTGCGCCTTGCGAACTCTGCTTACCGGAACCACAGTATCTCTTCATCAACACTCATCAACATGTCGGCTGAACACGCAGACGGAATCGCTGTTCGTCAGCCTTCCAGCTCTTTGGGTACGTGGTCACCAGTCTCCGACATCATTCGAGCACTGCTAATACAATATCAGCCGTCAGCGAGAACGAAGCTCTCGGTTTACTGCCAGAGAATGACGACTACGACAATGGCGGTAAGTACTACGATTTGATCACCCAGCTCATTACTGTGGCAAATAGCTGAAGACTTCTGGCACAGTTCCAATCTCCGAGTTGCCCAACTCACCTTCACCGAGCTACGACACTCCTCCCACTCGCCACGTCCGCAGCGACTACGAATTCCAACTCGAGAAGAACAAGCGCTTGGACGAAGTCGAGCCAGGCCTCTCCCAGTTCCGCGAGCAGCGTGAGCTGCACGCCCGCCAGCTCACGGACCTGAGAAAGAAGACAGCCATGGTCACAGAGCGCGTTGACAAGCTGAACGCCGACATTGAGAAGATGCGCCAGCAGTGGGGCGAGCTTGAGCGCGAGAGAGCGAAACTGCTCGAGGCTCAGCAGAGCTGGGAGAAGAAGACGGCGGCTCAACAGAAGATCGTCCACAAGGACGATGTGACCGCGAAGAAGTACGACGACTACATCGCGCTTGACGAGGAAGTGCTCGTTTTGGACGACAGCGACGCCGAGGACGAGGACGGGGACAAACTCATGTACGACTGACAGCCGCAGGGGCAGGGAGGTGGCGAAGCTGAGGAGGGGCAGTAGGATGTGAGTGTGTTCATGTCGCACGCGGTCGCGTCAAAGGGTCGGCGTTCTTGATATCCGAAGCACCGGCATGTGGACACTGCATATTGGCATGTGGTTGATACGATGTTAGCGCACGGCGCTGTACTGCATCACGCCTGCCATACATGACAAATTTTCCTAGTGTACCATCGGTCTCCTGTAGTCATTGCCCGAGGGAGGAAGAATGCAGAACCAAATCACAATGCAAAGGCCTGATCAGGCAGGTGCAATTATATTCACGTGATAGGTTTACGAATCAAAGTACTAAGAAAGGTAGACGATGTCCGAGAAATTTCCCTCAGCTGAACGAAGGTGAAGTCGGCAGCGCCCCACACGTCCTCCGCAGACTCCTGGAGATACAGCAGTCTACATACAGTACCTTACTCAGTACAATACGAGACAAGCATTTCGAAAAATGCTTAGCTGGTCTAGATGTACATGTCCTCAAGCAGTGTCCTCCACGAGACCTCTGAGACAATTAATCTAGCGACCGGCATGTTGCACAACCCACTCCATCCCTCCGTTGGAGCGTCAGCAGGCCGATATTAGCCTTTGCCTCGGCGCTTGTCTCTTCAGACTACTCTCCATACTTCGTTCGGCCGGTCCTGTGGAGCCGACAAAAGGCAGGCAGCGCCGGCACTACTACCCGACTATCCCTATACCGTGGCCACCGAATTATGCGCGAGCAAATCGACTGGCGACACTGTTCCATAGGGAACGTCTAGACATCATCGAGTGGCCTACATTAACCTCGTGGTTAAAGCTTGCCTCCTGACCTCCACGGACTGCGAGAAACACTGACTGTATGGCGACTCGTGCATCTACTTGTATTGACGGTACCTAGATACCTAAAAAGGTCATACTCGGGAAATGACTCGTGATACTATGAAGAAAAGACTGATTCGATGGGGCGTCGCTATAAGACGTTGCGGACACTGATGGATTTCTAAGTTATCTTGGTTGAATCTCGCAAACAACCAGTTTTTCGCTTTTGGGAAAGCTGACATGTTCAAATTAAGCATTTTGATATCTTCCTTGGCCGGTCTTGCTATCGGCCAATCCGCTTTTTCTCCCTTACGCCCGCCTGCGATTCCTCTTGCTGTTCGCAGCCCTTATTTGTCCGCTTGGCAGCAGGCTGGAAGTGATGGCGGCAATGGAGGCTACCTCGCTGGTCAATGGCCAACATTCTGGGCGTAAGTGTTACTCACAGATCATGTGCCTTCTGGATTCCCACTGAGAAAGTCACAGCGGCGCGGTCACTGGCTGGGCAGGTTTGATCCGAGTCGACAACGTCAGCTATGTCTGGATGGGAGCTCCACTGAACGTTGGCTCGAATGTGAACCAGAAATCCTTCGAGTATACCTCCACCAGAAGCATATTCACACTGGACGTTGCGGGTAAAGTGGAGATGAAAGTAACATTCCTCTCGCCTGTTGTCCCGGATGACCTCATGAAAGCCTCCCTGCCTCAGTCTTATCTGGATTTAGCGGTGTACTCTACAGATGGGAATCAACACGATGTGCAGTTGTACACAGATATATCTGCAGGTGAGTCTGCTTACCTCCGATCTGGCTATTTTCTGCTGACGATCGATCAAGAATGGGTCTCGGGCGACCGGGACGCTACTGCTCAATGGTCTTACGATGTTGCCCCAGATGACAGTTACGTCGCATATCACAAGGTTTTCCGACAAGAACAGCTGCCGTTTGCTGAGGTCAACCAGCAGACAGAATACGGCTACTGGTACTACTCTACCCTGTTCACGACAACCTTGACCCACCGCACGGGTGGAACAGATGTAGCCACAAGAAAGCAATTCGCCACCAATGGTTCCCTTGACAACACCGTAGACACAAACTATCGGGCTATCCGGGATGCATATCCAGTGTTCGCTTTTGCGCAAGACTTGGGTTCGGTCGGGTCGACATCCGTTTATACCTTGTTCCAGCTCAGTCTGCACCAGAACGATGCAGTGCAGTTTTTGGGAGAGAAGGATGTGCAGGTTGTGCCTTCTCTGTGGACCAGCTATTTCTCGGATGATGTCGCAGCCGTAAGATGATACTACATTTTCAGCCGCTCGGTCCAGACTGACATACGACTATAGCTGTGTTACTTCTTCACTCACTATGATTCCGCTAGCTCGGACGCATCATCTTTCGACGATAAGATCAGAAGCGATTCGATGAATGCAGGAGGCCAAGACTACCTGAGCCTCACCTCGCTTGCTGCGCGACAAGCATTCGGTGCGATTGAATACACCAACACACCTACAGAACCTTTGCTTTTCATGAAAGAGATCAGCAGTGATGGAAACGTCAACACAGTCGATGGTAAGTCGATGAACTAATCCAGTTATCGCCAGCCCTTTTCTCCTCCACAACTCACGGCACTGGCCGCCAGTGTGATAAATGCCATCATGTTCAATTCGTGGTAAAACGCAATGCGGTATGAAAGCTAACAGATGGTAGTCATATTCCCTTTCCATCCGATTGCTATTTACACGAACGCCAACTTACTCAAATATCTTCTTGACCCGTTGTTTATAAATCAAGAAGCCGGTCACTGGCCTCACAGCTATGCAATTCATGACATCGGATCAGCATTCCCGAATGCCACTGGTACAGCCATCACGCCCATAATTTATCGAGGAGTAGATCAACGAACTGACCCACTTCGCAGGTCACCCAGATGGAAATGCCGAAGAGATGCCTCTTGAAGAATGCGGCAACATGGTCCTGATGACCCTTGCCTACGCTCAGCGATCCGGCGATACTGCCTACCTGACGAAGCACTATGGCATTCTCGATTGGTGGACACAGTACCTCATTGACGAAGCTCTTATCCCAGCCAACCAGATCTCAACGGATGATTTCGCCGGTTCACTTGCGTAAGCCTTGCACTGTTTGCATTTATTGTTCTACCACTGATTCAGCGGCATTAGCAACCAGACCAACCTCGCTTTGAAAGGCATCCTAGGAATCGAGGCCATGGCTCAAATAGCAAACCTCACGGGCCACACCGACACCGCCATAAACTATTCTGCAATTGCGCACAACTACACATCCCAATGGACCACCCTCGGCTTTAATCTCCAAGCGGATCCGCCGCACGCGGAGTTGAGCTACAACAGTCCTGAATCGTGGGGCCTGTTATACAACCTTTTCGCAGACCGAGAACTCAAGCTGGATCTTGTCCCGCAGCACGTGTATGACATTCAAGACGCCTTCTACGAGACAGTATTCGACAAGTATGGAGTGCCGTTGGATACCAGGCATACCTACACTAAAAGTAAGCTTGGCGCACAGTTGACTTCGCCCTGCGAAACAGCCATGCTAACCATACTCGTGTGCGCAGATGACTGGGAGCTTTTCGTCGCCTCTGTCTCATCTCCGAGTCTGAAACAGCGCTTTATCTCGACCGTTGCAAACTGGGCTGGAACGACCAGCACTAACTTTGCACTCACCGATCTGTATGACGCTCAAACTGGAAAGTAAGTACTGTGTAGCCCATGGGTCATTGTTTGTAATACTCTCCGATATATATGCTTACCCATCTGTATAGTTATCCAGGTATTACCTTCATTGCAAGGCCCGTCGTTGGAGGGTTGTTCTCTTTGTTGGCGCTCTAGGACGCACTCTGGATCACCAACGTCGGTGTCCTGCTCAGCGCGCCTCCCTCGAAGGTGGGATTGATGCCTATGGTGGGGCTGTCCATTCATGATATGCAGGATGCGGCAAAGATTGTATGAAGATTATGCTATATACGCTAGAATTTTCCTTGTGTCCACTTGGTCGTCCGCATCATTAACCAAGCAGGCGATTATGCTGATTTCTTTGCAGTGGCCAGCCTCGTCCCTATTAGAGAAGTACCTTCCCATTCGCTTCCGTTAGCCCAACGTCTTGTATCTTACACTGCCCTGGTATTTAAGCCCACTTGCCCAGCAGAGCCATGATACCAGCACCAAGCAAGACCGAGACAACCATGAAAGCCAACTGGCGATCGTTACGCGTGCGGTCAGGGTTGAACAGGAAGTCTCTAGCCAGCAGCTCAACGAAACCAGTGTAGATGAGAATGCCCGCTGACACCGAGTCGAGAACGCCGGAGACAATGTTGGCGGTCATGCTGGCCTCGTTGTAAGTGTAGCGAACGCCTAGGCCGATGGCAAGCGCGATGGGTGTCGTAAGTCCGTAGGCAGCGCAAAGGGCCCATGGCATCCAGCTCAGACGCTTCGGGAAGGGAATGGCGGAAAGACGTGCGCCGATTCCGAGGCCTTCGAATGACTGGTGGAAGACGATGACGGGGTAAAGCACCGGGAACTCATCGCCGGCGGAACCAAGAGTGAGACCGATGATGACTGAGTGGAAGATCACACCGAATTCGAGAATAAGGAATGCTGCGATCTGCTGCTTGAAACCACGCTCGGCAGCCAAGGATTCTTCCGTCTCGATCGATGAGTTCTCGTCGGCGTGATGGCCAACTTTCGCTTCCGCAAGCGCAGAGTTACCAGTGGCTGGCTCAGTAGTATCAGCTGTCTTCAGAGTGCCGTCTTGCTCGCCCGAATGAAGAGCTTGGTGGTTCGCGCAGCCGAATGAGTTCCTGTAGCGAGCGTTGGCGGCATCGAAAGCAGTAGTGAGCTTCTCTTCGTCGTGACCACCGCCGTGAGCCCAGCCGTACTTCTTCTCGACGTAGCGCTCAGCTGCGAAGTCCATCAAGAATACGAGCATGCCAGAAGTAAGAGCAATTGCTGCAGGCCATGAATAGCCAGCCCAGCCAGCCGTCATGCCGACACATGTCGACGGTCCAATTTCACTGTAGGCAGGGTCGAGCAAGCTAGATGTATGTCAGTGAAGTCTCCAATGGACAAGATACTTCGAGAGTTCGGACTCACTGAATGAATGCGGTGGCAACGATGACACCAGTACCGAAGTACCTCGCGAAAAGGTAGACATAAAGTGGGATGCGTAGCTTCTTGGACCTTGTTGCCAACACCGGAAAGAATGTAACGGCTGATGAAACGACCAAGATGACGAAGATCGCCGAAACGCGTGCACCCAGTCTGCCGTCGTATTCGTTTTCTCCCTTGTTCAAGAAGCAGATAACGTCTTTTGGGTCAGCAGTCGATAGGTCGACGTTCTGTGGGTCGAACGCAGCACCGCCATCCTGGCGTGCCATCAAGTCTCCGAGTGACATCTCAGCAAACGCTTCCAATCGAGTAAACAGATATCGAAGAGAGACGGTGTAGTAAAGTTGAACAAGTGGGACGTAAGGCTGAAGATAAGAACGACAAGACCTCTGGGCAACGTGGAAGAAGCTTTCTTGGGTGGCTTGACACGCTTCACACTGCCGATCGCTTAGATACTTATCCGCTGGTCAAGCATCGTAGCGAGCACCTTGATGATTACTGGAGTCGGCTAACTCGCTACTAGCGAAGTCAATTTGATGGACTTCGTAGTAAAACACCTTGATGGAAGGCCGCCTCACCAAGAATTTGGCCGCCTTTGCCGTCGTCTTTGGCGAATACCAACGCTAATTTGATACGCTTTACGAGCTGACGCCCATTCATCATGATCCATGCAGTAGTGAGAGGGTGTGTGTTGGGCCAACGTGTTCGAGCGTTGCATCCTCTCGCGGCTTGCTCCGGACGTTTAAACCGAATGTCTCTCCGAAAGGATCACAGTCTCCACGCAGTAACTGTTTGGAGAATACGCAGTTATGTTCGACTTCAAAACTCTTCATGTTAACCTTTGACAGTTCGTCAGTTGTGCCGACTTGCGAGATGCGTGATGTCTTGGGCCTGCGGACAGAATGGCTAGTTTCTGACCTCGCTTAACGTCCAAGGGCAAACATACTTCTCACCATGCCAGGCCAATCTCAAATTACTGATTTGCTCGGCTAACCAGAGCACAGCTCTTATTCAGCGTATTGGTGTTCCGACAGGGGTCTGGCCAGAAAAGTACTATCCGCAGTAGTGGCGGACTTCCATCCAGGCTTACTCCTAAGCAACGAGCAATCTCATGCTCAGCTTGCAACACATCAGAACATGATCTCTATTTCATGCCTATGCAACGGGACCGCGGCGGCATGTCCCTCGTGGGCATTGAATGCATCGACTGCGGCAGTGTTTACCATGACGTGTGCCACAAACACCACGCCATGCTGTGCGACGTCGCTAACGCAGCCAATGGATTGCTGAGCCTTTGGTAGAGCGGCAAGACGGAAACAAACACCTCTGTCGTAAACTGCATTTGCCTCGTACATAGTCACACCACGATCAATCGTGCGCAACAATGCCTTCAATTAAGTCTGGCATCAACTCCCTCGGGCAAGCAACGTCAAAGCTATCATTCATCAAAGTGCCTCGAATTGGGAAGCCACCACGTTACGATCGCTGGCTCAAACATCTACTTGCCACTCCACACAACAAGGAGGCAGCCGGGACCTGTCAAAAGGCCGATGTCGACCTTTTTTTACCGCGAACTAGCTATCCAGCATTTCAAGAAAGACGACGAGTCACTAAAATTAGCTTTCGCAAAAGTACGGTCTCTTCACACACGATGAGAAACATTGCTGACCCACGCTATACAAACTCGCTGGCGAGTCAAAACGTGTGGAGATTCGCTTTCCCTCAACGTGCTGCCCACACGGCCGATGCTCTGACCGAGCAGGTAGCGAAGCTTCGGTTGCCACGCCTGGACGCCTTTGCCACACAGACATATCGTCATTTCGCAGACCAAGCCCGACAACAAAAACCGGATGTGCCTTTCACCAGGGATTTGATGGACGAGATGTTTCGCAGGGCAGTTTTGGCATTGCCGAAGTCTGCTTTGAGGGCTAAAGGGGCCAAACCGGAGGGCATAATCACCCGTGTGAGTATAGTGCGAGCCCGGCGGAGCATTTTGACGTTAATTCCTTCGTGCAGTGTCTTGGTAAAGAGTCCAAGCAATACTGGAAAGTTTGAGAAAGACCCATCCGGCAGAGAATAGTCAGCAAACAGAACGAGCTCATTACAACTACAAACCTTGCTCAGACTTGCGTTATGTAGGTGCAGTAGAGACTCGGGAAGATACAGCGAATTGTTATACCTGAGGGTTATCAACTTCGTCATAGTCTAGAACAGAGCAAGCGCATTGGGCGGCGAACCAATGCTGCCATGAACATTCAAAGGAGCAGAGGTGAGCAAGAAGCTGTATCTTCCAAGCTCCCTACACTTCTCCGAGAGTGCCTTGAGGTCCCACAGCTCGCCAATCGACATGCCAAACAAGGACAAAAAGTACTGATGTAGAACTAGCTCGGAAACGTCACCTTCGCTGCCATCGGGCCTCAGAGGCGGCATACGCTCGAAGGCGATCATATCTCCTGCAACAGCGGAGACTGTTCAAGGTGTGTCAGATCTATGTGTGAGTATGATTTTTTGGTTAAATCAGACTTACAGTGTTTGTTCCAGAACCACTTCGCCGTGGCCACATCTCCCGTCACACCACAAGCCTTGTGAGAGCTCAGCAATTCGGACTGCTTTTCGGCGGGTATGCCGGTCAAGCCTTCGGTGTAGCCAGATCTGATGATGATGACATCTCCAGGCTTGAACTCGACGCCCTGTTTCTTGGCCACCTTCTCGATGTCTTCCGGCGTGAAAGAGTCCTTATCGAACGGGTCGAACTTGATGCCCTCCTCATCGGCGTAACGCTTCCAATCGATGAGAACACCTCTCGCGACAAGTCCGCCACGCTTGTGCCAGTGGTTCAGAGTGGGCAGTTTCTGGTCGTGGTCCTCGTTACCATACTCCTGCGTCAGCTCCTTCACGTTGGTCTGGACGCCGTTGTAGCCCTTGGCACTTTCCTGGTGATGGACATGGCACAAGCTGTCCCACTGCGATGAGCATTGGGTGTTGAACTCGACTTCGTCATCATATCCGTGGGCGTTCAATGGTGTGTCCAGGAAACTAATGACTGTATGTTTGAGGCCCTTGCGTCCAAAGCCAGGCTGCGCGATGGCTCCCAGTGGCCAGTTTAGCGAGACCGAGACACCATCCTTCAGCTCGGCATAGGCTGCCTTGACCACTTCGGGAGTCAGGATATTAAGTGCTCCATACACATCCTTCTTGCCATCCTTGTCGAAGATGCCCCAAGCGCATCCTTGCGGCATACCCTCGACCTTCGGGAGGTCATCGAAGCTGGGAAGATTGACCATTGCTGGTGTCGGGTTGATTGCAGTTTTGTGATTGAAGATTTCGGAGAATGAGAGCGTGAAGACACAAGTTATTCAGATATTCAACGAGCTTAATCAATATCTATAAAATATCAAGCTGTAATATTACTATGCTGTCATTATATATGGGCCGGATATGGTGGCACTCTGTATCTCCACTCGTTCCACCCCGCAGGCGTTGATCGTGATGCTCGAGGACCTCGGCTTGCATGGAGGAGTGCCCAGCCTCTCACGTAACGATTCCTGCGTCCTGCGGGAACCCTACCCGTGGTTGTATATCAGGTCTGGTGACTCTGGTGCATATCCCAAGCATGAGCCCCAATGTATGTTTACTGTGTTGTCGCGCCGTTGATAGGCCATGCTGTTGACATGTGGCTATAGGATTCCTCGACCCCGGCCATTGTGTCACTTCTTGCCGGCGGCATCGCAGGTGCAATTGAGGCTACCGCAACAGTAAGCTTACCGCAAATACATTGATACCATCTACTACAGCGGCTGAACAATCCTAGTACCCCTTCGAGTTCGCGAAGACGCGTGTACAGCTGCGCGAGCAGAAAGGCGTGCCGACACCGAAGAACCCATTCGTTGTCGTCGCGAATGTATACAAGCAAGAAGGGCTGAGAGCTCTCTACAAGGGCTGCTCAACACTTGCAGTTGGCAGCGTTGCTAAAGATGGCATCCGGTTTCTCAGCTTCGACTATGTCAAGAACACTTTCAAGGATCCCGAAACTGGTACCTTGACGCCACTCCGAAGTCTGGGCGCTGGCATGATGAGCGGTATCGTCGCAAGTCTTCTCGCAGTGACGCCCACGGAGCGTATGAAAACTGCCCTGATAGACGACGCGCGAAACGAGCGACGATTCCGAAGTGCTCCTCACGCGGTGGCGACAGTCTGGAAGGAGCACGGCATTCTTGGCCTCTACCGTGGATTCGCAGGAACGACACTCAAGCAAGCAGGTGCCACTGCTTTCCGCATGGGCACTTACAACATCTTGAAAGACTACGAAACGAAGCAGAACATCCCTCAAACGGTCACCACTAATTTCGCAAACGGTTGTGTTGCGGGCATCGTCACGACTTTGGCTACGCAACCATTCGACACCATCAAGACACGCTGTCAAAGCAGTGCTGGAGCAAGCACAGTGGAAGCATTCAAGAGCATTGTTGCCGACTACGGTTTGAAAGGGTTCTGGAGAGGAACGAGTATGCGGCTCGGACGCACAGTGTTCAGTGGCGGCATCTTGTTCACGACCTACGAGTGGGCGGCGACCTTACTCAACCCTGCTTTCGCAAAAGCGAAAGCGGTGGTGTAGCGATCCAGACATGCTCAAGGTTTTGTCTGGGATGAGGTTGTAAACATGTACATAAGACCAGATTATAGATTGTACCTCTATTACGAACAGCGTCGGCGTATGATAGTCCCGTCCCACAAATACATCTTACCAAGCTGTAACCGCCGTGCATACATCCTAGATAAGGCTGACTTCAGCCTTACAGGTCTTTTCTGGCCAGACATCTCACCTGTTTTACTGATAAACAGCCATTAAAATATGCAATTTCGTCTACCGCTAAGTTCGGCCAGAATACAAATGACCCGAAGTATTATGCTCCTCCGCAACATTTTCGTGCCGGCGACGAGCCCCGAACACGAATATTACGGGAGGGCGCGTCATCCAGTCGGAACCTCAATGGCTCCACGACTCCAGTAGTAGACTCCAGCACTAGTATAGCTTATTATATCAAATCGTTCCCCTCCACTCTGCCCTGCGTGCCTACCCGCCACTTCCTGAGAACATAAGGCGCCTTGCCCCGGACTCTTGGAGAAAGCTTGCCTTCGAAACGGCTGTCTTGGTACTCTCTCATCCTTGCTCCACAACCGATTCTCGAACCATGAACTGCCCTTCACGCACCGACGCCATTGTCGAAGATGGCATGAACCAGAACCCGAACGAGTTCGCTCCGGACATCACGACTAGGAGCGATTTTGGCCAGATTGCGAATGCGCGCGCCCAGAGGGACCACCGCGTAGGTGTTGGGGAAGGGTCGGACACAAACACAGCGGCTCTGCAACAACAAGTCACCAAGGGACCAGACAAGAATGGAACATCTACAACCGTGGAGGCGGGGGAGGGAGGTGGTGGTGGAGTACAACAGATGTCTGGCGACGGCGCCTGGAGCCCAGAGCGTAACAACTCAACCGCTCCGACAGCGCCTACTCGCCGACCTTTCTGTGGTACACCCGTCAACCACTTCTTCCACCGCGCCAAAAGCGTCTTGATCAAATATGGAAAGTTCATGGGCCCTGGCTTCATGATATCCGTCGCCTACATCGATCCTGGAAACTATGCGACAGCGGTAGCAGCTGGCGCTACCTATAAATTCAGGCTCTTGTTCATGGTCCTGCTGAGTAACATCATCGCCATCTTCTTGCAATCCTTGTGCACCAAGCTCGGTACTGTCACGGGCCTGAACCTGGCCGAGAACTGCAAGGCCAATTTCCCACCATGGCTCAACTACACGCTTTACTTCTTCGCCGAAAGCGCCATTATCGCTACTGACATCGCCGAAGTCATTGGCACAGCGATCGCCTTGAATCTCTTGCTGCATGTCCCGCTTGTGGCTGGCTGCGCGATCTCTATCGTTGATGTGATCGTCATCCTCTTCTTCTACAAAGGTAACAGGAGCACCATGCGCGGCCTGCGCCTGTTCGAATTCTTCGTTGCCCTCCTGGTCATAGGCGTGGTGATCTGCTTCTGCTTTCAGCTCTCTCTCATCCGCAACACCTCTGTCGGCAAAGTTTTCCAAGGCTACCTCCCATCACAGGCCCTGGTCCAAGGTCAAGGTCTGTACCAAGCCTGCGGCATTCTCGGCGCCACTGTCATGCCTCACTCGCTGTACCTTGGGAGCGGCATTATCCAAGCTCGCTTGAAAGACTTCTACAAGCTGAACAACAATTTCGTTGAGCCTGAGGAGTCTGAAGATGGTGAAGAAGAGGTCAAGTATCGTCCTTCCCTGTCCGCCATTCGATCTTGCCTTTCCTACTCTATCGCCGAGCAGTCCATCAGCCTCTTCACCTTCGCTTTATTCGTGAACAGTGCCATCCTCATCACTGCTGGCGCCTCGTTGTACGGCGTCTCCGGTGCCGACGAAGCCGACCTTTTCGGCATCCATGATCTGCTTTCAAGGACCATGGCACCTGTCGCAGGAACCATTTACGCTCTCGCCTTGCTGCTATCCGGAGTAAGCGCAGGCATCGTCTGCACAATCGCTGGCCAGATGGTGTCCGAAGGCCAGCTCTCACTGAAGATGAAGCCCTGGGTCCGTCGCCTGTTTACCCGCTCTATATCCGTGACTCCTTCCATCATCATCGCCGGTGCAGTCGGTCGCGAAGGTCTGAACGCCGCTCTCAACGGCTCACAGGTCGCTTTGTCTGTTATTCTACCTTTTGTGACGGCGCCGCTGATCTATCTGACCTGTCGAAACAAGTACATGACTGTGGCTACTAGGGAGGGCGAAGGTGGAGTGGAAGGGGTCAAGATGGCGAACAATTGGCTTACAGCCACTATTGCGGTGCTCTTGTGGTTGTTGATCTGTGTCATGAACGTGGCATTGTTGGTTTTGGTTGGACTTGGTGAGGTAGACTGAATGTTGCAGAGAAGACGTAAAACCATACTCCAAAAATAATCGATGTTCTTCGAATCCTCCGGTCCCCTTCGCTGCCTTGTGCCTGACAAGGGATCTTCGAAGACCTTTGGCCGATGATATGGCACCTGGAAACATGCTGACCAATGCCATCATTTCCCAAATCCTCGTAGACAATTTTGTTACGCTCCACCACGCCCAAATTGCTCTCATCGTTGATCTTCCCAATGGTAAGGTCAATGTTTGCTCGATGGAACAATCCTTCCAGGCGCATGTCTGCTGCAAAGCCACTCCGACTACTTTCCAAACAACCCGCTCAGTAACACCAATCAACCATCGAAGTCGCAGAGCCTACCGCCCAGCCTCTTACGCTTCTTCGATGGCAAGCCCTGCGAAGCCGCCAACTTCGCCCTCAGCTCCGCGTTCTCTTCCTTCTCAGCCGCCAACTCCTTGCTCAGCCTTCCGATCTCCTCCTGCGGCTCCGTGAGCAGCTTCGCAAACAGCGTCGTCTCGGTGAAAGCCGCCACAGCGCTCCTGGTGTGGACGTGTTGCGTGCGTGGTCCATGAGGAGCCATGATTCTGTCCTGAGAGCGTCGGAAGACTTCGCGAGCTGGGTTAAGATTTGGCTGCTCTCCGGCTTGGCGGATGAATGATGGTTTGGAGTTGGTGCTTGGCTGCATGATCTCGGGTGAGATCGTTGGGAAGAGGCTGTTGAAGAGAGGTGTGCTTGGTGGTTTTGGTCGTTTTATGGCTGACTGTTTGGCCTTACGCCTTGGCGGGTTGAACTGTTTTGGCATGTTGGTTTAGTTTGCTTGTATGGACGTATTTGGTAGAGCAGCTGTCTGACTTACGAGCGATTGGCGAAGCTGGTGAGGGCTTTTATGTTGCGTTTGTGGTGGTGCATCGGGAGTTGCTTGTAAGCATGTGACAGCGAGCTGCTGGCGAGTTATCACATGCTCGGCGGCATGGAAGACTTTTATACGATCTTGTTAAGTGAGATGCCCTCCATTGCCCGAGCCTTACAGGCCGTTGTGCCACACGAGCTGCAGTAGAGGCCGCAGAGGTAATATCACACAGCTCAAACGAGCGTTCGCTTTCATTGCATGGCGATGTCTGGTGGAACGATTGCAGTGATCAGTCCATGGTGTCTTGAGACTCTTGACTGGTATTACCTTGTATACCATGGTCCATTCTCTAGATGCAAGCGGGCATCGATATTGATCGAACTTGCAGCGTTTCCCAGCCTCAAAGTGAAGTCTGATACCCGCATCTTTGGCGTGAATCAAAGGTGCAATTTACGATGAGATCCGCTGCTCAGAACAGTAACAATCATGCATCCAATTGCTCTCTCATCGTTGCTTCTCCGCCGTCTCTCGAGATCGAGTCGCGATTGTTTCGCGCTTGAAGCCCGGCTTGATCGCTCCTTCCTCCTGGGTAGCTCCTTCCCTCTTAACTTGGTCGCTCCTTCCTTCTTGGCCACTCCGAGCACCAGCCACCTCTTTTGTTTACATCACAATCAAATCGACCCCTTGGCAGCCCGCACTCGACAATAAGTTCAGTTTCACCTCCGCACCTCCACCCAACCTTTTCCTTCCCTCACCATCAATTTCACCATATCCACAACTTCATTGGCACTCCTCATCCTCACCTTACTTTCTCCTTCCCTCATCATCAACTTCGCCATATCGCCAGGAACCCAAGCCGGAGCCGCTCTCTTTTCAGCATCAGCCTTCGCACATCACAAGACAAGTTCCTTTGGCCACCGAGCAAGCATGCTTGCTACACGTACGCCATACCACACTCACTTTCACAAGACCATGCGCTCACACTCACGCAGTATTACCAAGCCGAAGCCGCTCACAGCGTAAGACTTGCGCCATTCACCCTTCCTCATCAGCCGATCATCGAGGCATCAACGACCATCAAGTCGCTGCACCCTACAAGGGAGGGTCAGTGGCGGTCCTCTGGTGTCCTGCGCCGCACTCCGTCCTCGCGCGGTGTGCTGCACCATAGTCCTTTGTGGACTGTATCTGCTGTTAGTAACATAGCTCTGCTCCCTGTGAAAGCGCCGGCCTGGCCTGGCTTGCCGTTCTTCTCTGCCCACCATAGCGAGTCGAGCGACAAGACGTTGTCTTGCTGTTCTTCTCTGCCCCCCATAGCGAGTTGATCAGATTCACATGACGAGCAACCCTGCTTGATGAACCATTGCCGAAAGAACATGGGAGGGCCGTCACCCTGACCGGTACGCAATGCAGAGTCTTGAAAGGAGCCCCAGGTGGCTAGAACGGCTATCGTGCGGTCCCTGCCTGGTCTTTACCTATTGCGCATACCAAAGGTAGTCGGACAAGAGACGCAGCTACCCTTCCTGGCGGCACTCTACTTTGAGGGCCCGCGACCGTGCGTCATGCTGCCAGGTGACAAGGGCTTTCGGGTCTGGGTAGAGCAGCGATTCACTGTTCGGCGACTCAAGACCGCTCGTCGACGGGCACTGGAGTCCAAGGTATGTATTCATCTTTGACCATCGGGCGGTTGGCCATCCAAGCTCGCCGCCACCCAGTTTCGCTAACCTTCGCAGACCATCAGTTCATGGGCCAGATGGCCTGGGGCTGGAGGTTTGTCAATTCACTGCGTTTCCTTGCACTTCATTGTACTTCACTGAACGTGACTACAGCTTGTATTGCTTCACATGCCTCTGGTTGACTTTCTATCTTTCTGTACGATGCAGACGGTCACTGCATACTGAGTGAAGTGAAGTTGAGAAGTCGGATCTGGAACCGAAGTCGGGCAATCTCCGATGAAGCTTGGCTCAGCCAGCCTCTCCTCACCTCCTTTGCACTCCTTTCCACCGATTCACCCATACTTTATTCGCAATCATCTCCCTCACTCGATCTCGCTGTACACAAGCTTTACGCGATCTAAGTCTCAAGTGTCATCTGAGAGGCTGCGTCCGCAGATAGCCGCCTTTCCTTCACATCTCGTCGGCGTTTGAACATCCACAGTACGGTAACGAAAACCCCAAGCTAGCGTCTGATGATGCGAACAAAAGAAGCCCTTGGAATAAAGCCCTCATCTATCTCGCACATCTAGCAAGCTGATGTCCTGCGGCAGCCACCCAAAAAAAGCAGCATGTGAGCTTCACATATAGCAAACAGCGTTTACGGTATTTCACAAAGACTGGCCTTATCCACTTTGTCCGTCATTTTTAGGCCTTTGCGGCTGAAGCGATGTGTGAGAAATACGGTTTGCTTGGGAGCTTTGCTTGCCTGAACTGGCTTTGCTCGCTCGCCTCGCTCGATCTGTTTGCGATAAGCGATTTTTTCTCTCTAGGTATATATAATGTGCGCGGGCCATCTCCTGTGGCTTGTCAGAATGCAAAGCATGCAGAGTTCACCCATTCGTCGCAGATGTCGGATCCTTCCACTCGTGACAACGACGCAGCCGCATCTGCCAACCAGGCGCAAAGCGCCACAACCGACTACGCAAGGAGCTCGAAACTCGCTCAAGACAAGACGACGCAGTGCGCGAAATTCCTCACTTTCGCCCGTTTCATCCGCGATCAGGCCAACTTCTCCCTGCGCTCAGCCGGCCAGCACCCAAGCGAGGAGGAACAAGATAGTCTCAGAGGTCTCAGGCAGCAGTGGCAAGACTTGCAGAACAACAAACTGCTTGATGGCGCCGCGGGCGATGTCTTGACGCAGGTCTTTGTCGACGAAGCAGAGCTGGAGCTGGGCAAGCTTGATGAGACCGACACGGCGGCGACGCAAGCCAGAGCAGCGTGGCAAGGAGTTGTGTCTTTGATTGGAGAGTGCAAGACAGTGAGACAGGAGGTTGATCAGGTCATGGCGAAGATGCAGTCTCTGCTGTCTTAAAGCACTTTTCACCGATCATGCTATGCTGTCTCAGCGAGACTAAAGCGCAGCCTACGACACTGCAAGACATTCACCATCAGTGAGAGGTGAACGATCTCTGCACACCACTCAGATCCAGTGATTGAAAAGCCATGGCTCCCACCATGCTTGGACTTCTTTCGATATCCATCCAAACACAACACAAGCAAGCTACTCCACCAACGATCACAATCACACATCCATAACACGACATCATTACCACAGCAAGACGACTTTACCATCATGACCGGACCAACCTACACACGTGGCAGCACTCCGACCCAGGAGTGGGGCTTCTCCACCTGTCAACAGCACGCAAACGTCGACGCATACATCTCCGAAGCTCAGCAGATGCGCCGTAACATCGCCGCTGAGAGGACTGCAGCCCAAGAGGAAGACGCCAAGTGGCACATGCCGGGTGTCTTCAGCAACCTATCGCACCTCCTGGCCACCGCGGACAATCTGGCGCAGGACAGGATCGCCAGCGCGCAATACAGGCAGGGGTGGGAGGAGAGGTGGGAAACTGCGCAGTTCTGGTCGGGAGGGCATATGGGACTTGTTCATGACAGTGTCCGCAGCTTGATTGGGCGCTTGCGGGATGTTCAGTCTGAGGCCGCGCAGTTGAGGGAGCTGGTGGCGAAGACCAGGCGCGAATTGAGGCTGTGAGGGCCTCAAAGGAAGGCCAAGAACAGTCGATTGAGAGTGTGGGCGCTGAGATCGATTAATGCATCTGGGTTATGGGGGTTCTTTTGGAAGAATGTTACTCTAATAGTAATATCTTATCATACGGTCAATGGTGTTTGAGAAAATCGCATTGCCATGCATATATCATACAATGATGCTGATGTTGTCCACGTCTGCTCCTGTTGCAACGCAGTTGTTCACAAAATGTGTTCTCCTCCCTCTTATTCAGCCAACGTAGCCCAAAGACCAAGAACTCCCGCAACAAGCGGCCCAACGACCCTCACGGTGTTGCGTGCGTTCCATTGCTTGAGCATCTTCTGCACCTTCGCCCTCTCATATTCCTCGGCGCTGAAAGGTGAGTCGTCAAAAGGCTCGAACTCTTCGGCAGGTGTAATCGCAGGCCTTTGGACATCGCTTTGACCTGGAACACCAAGCATGCCGCTCTGAGGTTTGAGTGTAGGGCTGGATTCCGGTTTGTGCGGCGGCGCATCGGCGAGCTGGACGAGCTTGAGGGTGGTTTCGTGCATGAGGAAGACGGTGTAGGGGATAACGCTGAACATTGCTGCCGCGGCGCCGGCGTAAAGTTTCCATGTGGAAGGCGAGTAGGCACTCTGGCGAGAGTTGTACGCGAGGAAGCCAAACGCAGCAGTTGCTAGGATTTCAGCTGGTGGGAGGGTTTTGGTGCCGGCGCGGTAACCTAAAGCGAATTGCTGGGCTGCAGTCTGGGCGGAGGACAATTCGTCGGCATTGCTGCTGTGTAGGATACTGGGGATCAGGGCATTCGAGTTCGTGAGGAGGCTACCGGCCGTGATGAAGGAAGCTGCGATGGCGATGCCTTTGGTTGCTGCTATGAGCTGTGAGGAAGGTCGGGTTGAAGTCATGATGAAGGTGTAAATAGCAGTACTGCAGCTACCTTCAGACTACAGCAACAATATATATTAATAAAAGAGCGGGCGGGTTAACCAGATGAACACGAATGCACTCTTGACGACTTCAGGGTTGTTGTACCTGATACCACCTCAGCTCCAACAGGCCTACGTCACTGCCACGAGGCTTGATGGCACGTGCGAACCGTTTCTTCATCTCATCGGTGAGGGCTGAATCGACCCCTTGGATAACTTCGAGATGCAGCCAATGTATGCATGCTGCTCGTCCGATATAACATGCATCAGACAGCTGACAGCATGCGACGACAAGGCAGAAAGATCATATCAAAACAGACAAAACACTAACGCCACACCTCCAACCAACGATATCGATTTGGCAAACCTAGTCCCCACGATTGCGCCTCCAGCATGCACGCTGACACTATATCGAGGGGGCTGAAGAGGCACAACGGAAGCTCGGCAAGCAGAAACAGAGTCTCTTCCAGGCTCAATGTGCCCTTCCCCTGGGAAAAGAGACATCCTCGTGAGGTTCAGTCGACAGTCTACCACAGGGTGTCCAGTGTCGAAGGGAGATGCTTTGCATTCGCAGTCAATGGAGTGTGAACTACCTCGCTGCCAGAGCTCATCACATTCGCATCCTCCGGATCGTTCGATGCAGGCTTGAGCCTTGTAAGGGCATGCTCGCCGCTGATCTTCAACATATGCACGCAGCACATCCTGCCCGGCGCAACGCAGCTAGTGACAATGTCCCTGTAAGCGTGGAACAATGCGTCGGACCCTTGTCAGCGACATCTTCTACTCTTCTTGCAACAAGTATTTGCCAATGTGCCATGCGGTTCACAAAAGCAACTGATGGTCGTCTTCACAGATGTCTTGGGATTGGCAGAGCCAGAACGGGCGATCAGCATAGTTCAGTTGGCGGAGAAATGCCCGATGTGGAGCATATTCATGGATCGACCCTGAAGGAGGTTGGCAGACTGATGTCACCCCTCCATCAAGGCTCAAGACTTGGAAGGCCTCCCGTCTTCGATGTCCACCATCGACGTTCGTAGTTCATGCGACTGTAGGTTTCATTCACGTGTTTCACTCTGTTCTATATCAACTGTTTTGCCGGCGCTTGAGTCATATCACGCTCGCCCTGGACGCATCGCCGCCAATCATGACATCAACAACACCACAGAAAAAGCGCGGCTTGAGCAGCCTATTCGGCGCAAAGAAGAACAAAGACAATGACATTTCTCCGAACGGCGCGAACCATACCCTCCACCCTTCTACAAGCACAACAGGCACGGCACAGCAACCCGACTCGGCTTACGCCAGCAGCAACCATCCTTCATCTTCGTCGAAGAGGGACTCCGTCGCCAATGGCAACGCAGAGTCAAACAACAATGCGGATGTAGTACCTGTAGAGAACACTGGCAAATTCGAAGGAGTAGGACCTGAGCGCAATCTGGCGTACAATACCAGTACGGGTCAAGTCCTCGACGACGACACTGGCGAGGTCGTCGTCACTACAACCACAACTACCACAACGACCATGACAACTCGCGGCGGGAAAAAGAGCACCAAAGTCGAGGTTCATAGTCAAAAAGATGGACAGCCCACCATTGCGGAAGCTCCTGGAGATATGCCTTCCATGAGCAGCACAACCTCACATTCGCCTGTGCCGCCACCCAGGCCTCTCAGCGGTGGCATGGCCAATTCATCATATGGAACACCAGCCCCGCATGACGGTGGTCTCGCGCAATCGTACACGCCTCCAAGAACTGACCCAGATACGTTCCCTGTGCCAGCACGTAATCCCATGCGCGAACGCGAGCCTATGGAACCTGTGAGCCCGTTGCGTCCCAATTTCAGCTATCCAAGCAGGACGGATATTCGAGAAGACCCCGTGCCCCAACCAGCGCCCAAAAGCACTTTTGCGAATCTGAAAGCTGCAGCACAAGGTCTACATGTAAGTCGCAGCTTACCATCGAAGACTTTCAACCTTTGGCTCTCACTAACACATCCTCCAGGGCGTCGGGGAAACCGTCCGTGGTACTCTCAACAACGAAATCGACACCCGCTTCCCTCGCAGCAACAGCCAAAAAGCCGCCGCAGCCAACGCCAAAAACCAAGGTGTTCTCGAAGCAGGAAACCGCGAGATGGCCGGTGTGCGACGCTCAGTAGATTACCGTCGCTCGCAAGAAGTGCCACAAGCACCACCAGTTCGGTCATCAGTAGCACATGAGCCTTTGCCTCAACAACTGATGCCTGGATCGCCGCCAAACCAAAAGCCTCAGGGCCCGCCTCCCAACCACCTACCACAATTCACAGTACCCCAAAACAATGGACCGCCTCAGGGACCGCCTCCAAACCATCTGCCACAGTTCACCCAGCCTCCTCCTTCTGGACCTCCAAACGAGTCTGTAGGGACCTTTAGTAATTATGGCGGATCCGGCTCGAGCAATGAGATGAGCCAGATGCCAAGTTCGTTCTCGCCAGAGTCGAGTGCGCCGCAGCAAAAGCAGGGAGGTTTCAGAAAGCTGATAAAGAGGAGGCCAGTGTCTAATGGACATGCTTAACGAACTGATGTTGAGACGAATATGCTCGCTGGAAGAACTTGCAAAATCGTCAGCACTTTTTGATCACGGTCGCAAATCAATGGGAGTATCATGCATTTTTATGCTCACGGAGTTTATGCTAGGCAACAAAATTGGAAACGACTGTATGACTATTGCATTCAACGGCCTCTCATTATTTGTATTGACTGCCAACTCAATACCTTTCATAACATGTACACGTGAGCGTAAGACATGTCGTTACTAAGCATCGTCCATGTCACATTTCTCTCATGCATACGTCCCATCGCCTCTCTTTAGTAAACGCTAGGAAGTTGGCTCAACCTCCCACCATCCGTCACCAGCGTCTCGCCATTCAAGAACGCACCAGCCCGACTAGCCATGTACAAGATCGTGCCTGCGAAGTCTTCCTCGCTTCCCGTCCTCTCCGCTGGCGAGTTCTCATGCGGCACTACATGCGCTCCAGCAAATGCTGTTTCATGCCCGTCCACGCCGCTGTAAGACTTCAGACTTGATGTAGTCCCTTGAGTCATCTCGCTCGGGTACAATCCCGGCGCAATGACATTGGCGCGAATGTGGTAGCCTGCTTGAGAGAAGTAGGTGGAGAGCATTTTGACCAAGTGCGTCACGGCGGCCTTTGAGCTGCTGTATGCGAAAGAAGCCGCAAGCTGCCTGCTGAAGCCTGCGATTGAAGACGTGACGATGATCTGAGAATCCTGAGGGACGTTACGTTGCTTGTTGCCGGCGTCAAGCAAGTCTAGGAAAGCGATAGCTGTGTAGAAAACGGCTGTGTTGTTGACGTTTGTGGCGAACGAGAAGTCATCGAAGTTCGGCTCAAACATGGCTTTCTGGAACTCTGCGACAGAGGGCTTGCTACCGTCTTCGCGGCCTTCTTTGAGGATGGCTGCATGCTTGGGACCAGAAACGCCAGCATTGGCGAATAGAAGGTTGATGTATCCTTGCTCCTGGCGGACCTGGTCGGCGACTTTGGTCAGAGATTCTTTGTCGGTTACGTCGCCGACTATGGGCTTGATGGTGCCGTTGACTGCTGTTTTGGCGGCTTCCTTGAGGGTTTCTTCACGGCGGCCGACGATATAGACCGCCTTAGCGCCATTGGCATCAAGAGCCCTCGCAGCATAAAGGCCTAGCCCAGAACCTCCGCCCGTGATCACTGCCACGAGGCCTTTGACGTTGAATAGATCGGTGGCTTTGTTGAGGGGTGCCATTTTTGGAGTACTTCGGTGGTACCGTCCAGATTGTGTTAAGGTTGTGACTTATTTTGGCCTGATTCTGTCTGTGTCTAGTCTCGTGCAAAGGTTGGGATGGGTTGTGGATGCACATGTGTTGTGTGACGTGCAGTGGAGATGGCGTCATTCTGACCAGAAAGGAAGGCGTGCGAAGTGATGGACAAAACATCTTCCGATGCATTCAATCAATACCTAGTTTATGCCTTTTCAGGCTTCAATTCTCACAAAAGATCAAGCTGTAGCGATTAATTCTTAATATCGAAACGACTCGATGTATTGCGACACTATGGAAGCTGATAGTCGGTCAAACGATAGAAACCGAGCGCACGAACCGCCCAGGATCGCAAGTGCTTATGTCCGAGCATAGGTTCTTCTCATACACAGCTATCCCGCGCGGCACACTGTTAAATTCCACCCGTAAGTGGCTGCGTCAAGCTACTCTCAATGGTATGTTGCGCGCCTTTGCATTGGCATCGAAAAGCGTCACCAAGTCGAGTCAAGATTACTTTACCCGGCTGGTAGGCAATGCTTGACCATTGTGATTCGGTCTTGGATACGGCAACAATCTAAAAAGCTAGTGTAGGAAGGGCGGGGTACGAAAGAGACTATCGAGTGATGCATGAGGATCTTGTGGGGCTATACCTATCGGCTATACTCGAACACCTTCGCGGGACTTGAAAAGTGCTTACGAATCGTGTGTTGCAGGGTTGCGGCTGACGGTCCATCAATCAGCTTCGACCTCGCAAGCATAAGTGCTTGTACCTTGCAGAGTGCATCGCGTTGCGGCATGCTGCAAAAAACCGAGGATGAATGGAATGGCCTCATTGAGCATATTTCAAGCGCCTCCAGGATCGCACAGTATAGCCTATGCGTGCCGTTCCTAACCATCTAATAACCGGGAGGGGTGTGTTCAAGAACGATGCAGAACATTGATTGAACCTATACGCGAAGCAGGTACATAAGGTATAGAAAGGTCTGCAACGCCCTTGGTAGCAAGAGCTTAGCTAGAAGCACATTCTGCCATTGGCATCTTATCCACAATGGTTTTCGTCCGTCTCGCTACCCTCAGTGCCCTGCTTGCCGCAACTGCGGAAGCAACATCTAAGGACTCAGGCGCTACAGTCAAGGTCAACCCCAAGACGAAGTACCAGAAATACGATGGCACAGGTGTCTCGGAGGCCTTCCAGAGATCCCTCGTCTTGCACGAGCTGGATGTTCCGTCCCAGAAGCTCGCACTCGATTACCTCTTCACCACCAAGGGCGCCGGTATGACAATCTTGCGCAATGGGCTTGGATCTTCGCCCAACGACGGCTGGGACTTGATGAAGTCCATCGCTCCCGAGGCGCCGGCATCAAACAGCAGCCAGGTAAGAACAAGCGCATTTGGTTGGAGATCTCTGCTGAAGGGATGTCTGTAGCTCAACTACATCCCGCTCCCAAGAGACGACCAGTACCAAGTCTGGCTTTCGTATCAGGCGAAAGCTCGAGGCGTGCACACCATCGTGGCAGACTCATGGAGTGCCGATGGTTACATGAAGACTACCGGTTAGTACACAATTGTGGCGTTCCATATTCGGATGCTGTTTCAGGCATTCGCCCTTCCGAGACCTGTGAGAAAATAGTTGGCTAATTCACCGGCATAGGTACCGACAACAACGGCGGCTCTTTGTGCGGCGTCACCAACGCTACCTGCGAGTCTGGCGACTGGCGCCAGGCTTATGCGGACAAGATCGTCAGGTATCTCAAGGACTACCAAGCACGTGGCATCAAGATCGACTATGTCAACCCATACAATGAGCCGGATCTTAAGTAAGTAGTGCCCTCCTTCTGAACTTCCAATCGGAGATGCTGACCAAAATTCAGCACGAGCTACGCCTCCATGCTTTCCGATGGCCAGCAGTCCGCCGACTTCCTCAAGGTCCTGTACCCAACCCTCAAGCGCTCAGGTCTGAAGACGCAGATTGCTTGCTGCGACGCCACCGGCTGGAATGCCCAGCAAGATATTCTTGACGGTATCCAAGAAGCAGGTCAAGAGGGTACACTCGGTCTCGTCACAGGCCACGGATACACTTCGAAGCCCTTGTACCCATTGAAGACTGATGTCAAGGTCTGGCAGACCGAGTGGTCCACTTTCGACGCCATCAACTACAACTGGTATGTTGCTGGCAACTCGAGCGAGGGCCTGACCTGGGCGAACAACATCCAGAAGGCCTTCACTCTTGCCAACGTCACCGGCCACTTGTACTGGTGGGGAGCAGCCAACACCACCGATAACCAGTCTCTGTTGTTCGTGAACAACACGTCCGAGGTCAAGGTCACCAAGCGCTTGTGGGCACACGCGCACTTTGGCTCCAAGTTCATCCGCAAGGGTGCTTCGAGAATTGATGCCGGTGTTACTGGCTCTGCTGCTTTGAACGTGTCTGCTTTTGCCAACACGGACGGATCCACTGCCGTCCAAGTAATCAACAATGGCAATGACACTGAGACCGTAACACTGTCCGGCCTGAAGTTGTCGAGCCGCCAGAAGGTGGTCACATATTTGACAAACCAGGACAACGATCTCAAGCGTGGCTATGCTTCGATCAAGCGCGGCAACACAGCGGTGGCCAAGGTTCCAGCGAAGTCGCTGCTGAGCTTTGTCGTGTGAGGGAGGTGGTCTTCGAGGATGTATGTCACAATATCCATGCGTGTGTTGCCATATGTGTGGGTGTATATAGCCAGAAAATCCAAGGTCGGGTTCACGGTACACGTAGCCCAAAACTGTGAGAAGTTGTTTCCATGTATTATCATCGAGATTGTTTGTCGTCCGATATGCTCACGATACCACACCGCCAGATAGCAGCTGCCAGTGACATGGGAGTTTGCAACACATGGTCAGTATGAAAATGTAATAAGTAGCAGAACATCCAACATAATAAGCAAAATATTAATGTCATCAACACTTGCCCAAGCGTGTAATGCAAAACGTCGTGATTGGCTCCTCCATCGGGAAGCCGCCTTGGCATCTCGCTCCTGCATCGCGGAAAGCTCCTCAGGAAGGCCATTGAACTCGCCATCACCACCCGCCAGTACACCCGTCCATCACCCGATACACCACCGCCACAATGGGTTTCTTCGACTACGTCTCCGACCTCTACTCGTCCGTCTCCTTCCAGCCTGTCGATGCTGAGGAGCGCGACGCCCGCCAGTTCGAGGGCCCCATCGACACCAGCGGCACCCAGAACTCTGGCAAGGACACGCGCAATGGCGGCATTGGCAACGCTGAGCACGACCGCGGTGCCACCACCTTCGGTGGCGCGAGCTTGAGCTCCCCTGCCGCCGGCACCGACGAGGAGAGCTCTTCGGAGGCTGAGGCCAACAAGGAAGACGCCGCTAAGGCTGCCAGCAAGCAGGGCGAGAGCGCAAAGGGCCACACCCCCGGCGAGGGCGGTGAGGCCAGCGGCCAGGTTGGCGCTGACAACGCTGGTCCCCACGGTGGCCCCGTTGGCGCATCCGACGATGACGAGGAGGATGAGGAAGAGGAGGAAGAAGAGGAGGAGGAGGAGCCTGAGGACCCCAAGCCTGCTCTCGAGGAGGGTAAGTCTGAACTCCAGGCATATACATGCGGAATCCGAACTCTTCGGCGATCCTGACTGCGCTGCGCGTGATACGAAGCGTGGCGCAGAAGCATTGAATGATGTCTACACCCAGAAAGAAGCACCGGAACAAGTACTGACTATACTTACAGAGTGCATGAAGTCCCAGCAGTGCGCCCCTCTGAAGCACCACTACGACGAGTGCGCTGAGCGCGTCACCCAGCAGCAGGAGGAGAACGGCAAGGCCGATGAGGACTGCGTTGAGGAGTGTATGTTGAAACCTACCCCCGACCACTGCCAACACGGCAGGGAACTTCTCGCGTCTTGCAGCGAGGAATACAAACATATACTGACATATGACAGTCTTCCACCTCATGCACTGCGCATCCGCCTGCGCCGCTCCTAAGCTCTTCCGCCAGCTTAAGTAGAGTACTCTCTTCTTTCCTCCCAGCCAAACGACAACCCTTCGACAAGGCAACACGGACAATTACGGACTCGAGACTCGCCTTGTCTGAAACTGGGAGCTTAACATCACCCTCGAGCCGATCCGACCACCACCCGCCTGTATAGCAGTCCTGATACATTGTACTATGTCCTCAACCTCATGTAGCTGAGCGAAAATACCTGCAGTTAGCTTAAGCAGCGTTGAATATCATAGAGTTTTTCCTTTTGATATTGTTCCGATGCTCACGTATGTGCTCCGAGCCCTTCGGACACTTTCGGATGTTCCAGACTAGAGCAACACCCGTTTCAGTGACATACTGCTCGAAGTTGCACGCCACGTGCTTCAGCTGATGTGGCATATCAGCCTGACCAACTTTCCATATTTCAATGCATGCAAGTGTGTTGAGCATCAGAGCATATCCATGACGTCGGATAAATGAGCGTCGGCTGGAAACATGGAGCTTTCGTCGATTAAGCTTACACACCTGCTTTCCCTCGGCTGAGAGAACACTACAACAACCATGATGTCCAGTGCTTCCATGCCATTATTGTGAGACCCAAAGAATATACATGACCAATAACTTCACTGCCACTTTACCATTCTCTCCAAACTCCACATCCCCGCAAACAACCCACAACCATCCCACCATGTCCAACAACACCACCACCCTCCAATCCTTCTTAACAACCTACTCAACCCGCCTCTCCCTCTCCGGCGCCTCCAAAATCCTCTGCCTCGACACCAAAACCCACGACGCCCTAACATCATGGTCTAAAGAGAACCTCACCACCATCGACCAACCCACCATAACACTCTCCTCGCACACCTCCGGCTCAACTTCCCAGTGGCCGCACCCCGAAGCAAGCTTCACGCACATTCTCGCCACGCTGTCGCCGGATCTGAAGATTTCGGTCAAGGGACTCAAGTGCGTGCACTACTCGCTGCTGTGGAAGGGTGTGGCGGTCGTGCTGCCGCCTGAGGGGGGCGAGGTGGCGGGGGAGAAGATTAATATGAGCAGGTTGGTGGAGCTGGGAGGGTTTGAGCCCGGGAAGGTTAGGACTGTGGAAGTTGAGGGGTCGGAGGTGTGCTTTGCTATGAAGTGGGATTTGCTGACTGCTTGAGGTGGAGGGTGATTCGAGAAGCAATGAACATGCGCGATGTTTAACGATTTCTTTTGTAAAATTGGTATTTGATAATTACGATATAGATGCTAATGCGATGCTTGTTGGGTATCAATGAACCCTGTGTACTCCCAAATGTGCGCCGTCGTGAACTTCCCAAAGATATATACACAAGGAAATCAGAAATCAATAAGAGTGGTTGTGGGCCCAAGATGATGAAACCCATCAATCAGCGTATCCAAATGCTTTGTAAATGCAATATCAGTTTGAGGCTCAGGTGAATGATGAACTTCAGTTAACAGCCACCGGGTCGTTGCCATCGTCTTCGTGAAGGTAGACTACGCATGGATGTTAGCAGATGTTATTGATATCTTAGGAAAGAAGCGGATAGAAAACTTACCATGCGGCTTGATTACCCAGCTGAAAATGAACGCCAGAGTGAAGGTCACTGTCAAGCACACAAAGACTGTCTGGGTGAAAGTGCCCACAGTAGCTGCGTAAATACCGTTGAAGAGCGTGGGTGCAACCACACGTGCAAGGGCATGCAGCAGGCCACTTGCACCCAGTAGCTGTCCTGTCTGCTCAGGTGGCACATGCTTTGTCATAGCAGCCTGTAGCGCTGGCGAGGCAACACCACCGACCGCTGCAATACTTCCAGACAAGATCATCATGTTGCCAGTACGTGAAAGAGAGTAGCCCAGATAGCCCATAGTGTCGATCAGAACTGCAAAGCGAATGATCGACAGGTCGAACAGGTCAGACCCAGAGTTCTTCTGCGAAGGGAAGCCCTTCTGCCGACGCGCAAATTTGGTGACGAGTGGCAGGACCACTAAGAGGCAGAACACACGGCACGAGTTGACGATGCTCATGAAGCGAGCGGACTCGAAAGTCTTCCAGCCGAACATGTAATTCGTGTAGATAACTACCACTGTCATTGAGCCCATGGCCACACCAAAAACGATAGTGTCAACTGCAGCCAAGAACACAAGATTGCGACGCAATGCAGGTGACGAGCCTTCGCCAGTGGGCCACAGCACCTTCAAAGGCGCGAGAAGGTTGAGAGAGCGCAGCTGGTTGATCCAGTCCCAGTTCGAATCCTGTCTGAGATCGCCGCGGAGCTCCTCGTGCTTCTCGCGAGCAGCAAGCTGGCGCTTCTTGCTTACGGATTCCGGCACAACGAAAGCCATGAATATAGAGAAACATGTGTGGACACCGAGCAAGATGTAAAACACAATGACGATCTTGCCAGTGTATTTGACCATGTAGCCAGCGATGATCGGTCCGAATGCGATGCCAGAGAAGAGACAACCATGAATGAGACCAAAGGCAACGCTGCGTCCAGCGGGCGGTGTGCAGTCGGTGATGTAGGAATTGGTGATCGCCATCGCAACAATGAAGGAGCCGGTCATACCATCCAGAACGGCGCCGAAAAGCAGCCACTCTACGTTGAAAGTCTCGGGGCGGGTGGCCGCAACGATCGTGATAATTTCGGCCAGGATGGTGCCCATGCTAGTGATGACAATGATCTTCTTGCGGCCATATCGGTCGCTAAGGGCGCCCAGCTTCGGGCTTGAAAAGGCAGAGATGAGACCTGTAATCAGGTTGATCCAGAGGGTGAACATCGAAACGCGGCTTTGCACTTCGGGTATGCGACATTGGTCATTGTCTCCGCCGGCGAAGTCGACCTTGGGGAGCTTCGTGAAGCCAGGGTGTGCCTTGTCCTGCTCTTCAATGTATTGCCTACAGACCAGCTGCAAGATCAAGTTGAGCTTGGGTGGCATAGACCCGCCGAATGCCAGGGCTACAAGGAAGAATGGCCCCAGCATCCAGTATATTGAAGGTGTCTTGTACCACGGCAGGTTGACAAAGTCCTCTCCTCCCGACCACGAGTCCTTGCGACCTCCATCTCCTCGCGGCGGAAGCAATGGGGAGTCTTCGTGTGCTCTGTGCTCTTCCACTTCATCCGGAATGTTGAAGCCCCCAGCAGCCACCTTGACTGCTTGCTGCCCGGCCCTCTCGCTGTGTACGTTTCGATCTTGCACCAAGGCTTGCTGATCAAAGCTGACCTCAGCCTCGATAGCCGCTTCGGAATTGTTCATGGTGTGCTCGTCCTCTTGCTATGCCTTGGAATGTGGTGGCAGCGATCCGAACCCTAGGCGCAATGCGTGTATGCGTAGCCAGGTACAGTTGTGTTACTATGCGCGATAAGCAATCGTCATGCTGGAGGCATTTACTGATATGGTTTGGACGGTAGTAGTGAGTGCAACGTGGGGAAACAAAGGAAAGGAAGGTTTGAGCGGCATTATCAATCACGATATCAGACGACAGTATGATGCGCGCGCCAGTGGTCGCTATCAAGCGGCACGGAAGTGTGGCGTCTATCCCCGGGATGTTTGAGATTCGACCCAGATTCAGCTCAAGCACAATTTTTATCATATTTACAAGCTCGGACGGGTGTCTAGAGAACAGTATGAACGTTCCTTTACTTCTCTTCCAGATCTGCTACGAGCCATGTCTTCGTGGTATCCTCCGCGCTCCCAGACAGTTCTCGTCGCGTGGTCTGTTCGTATCGAATGGTGAGGTCATACAGATCTAAACGACCAGGATCTCCGATGCGAGTCAGCCAGTTACTGCTTGCTGTAACCTCCTGTTGCCGGTCGGGGAACGGGGAGACGGAGCAACATCACGCCGACTGTGCGTATTCGTACCCCTGCAACACCTGTACCTGCGTGAGGTAACCTCTGTGCAGCCTTACCCTGTCGTACATCAACTCCTTAATCGCATTCACAAGAACCGCGAGCATTCTCCTTCAATCATGAGCTTTCTTACCAGCACCGCAGATCAAGCTCTTTCCCTCGCCGCTCATTACCTGGCCGCTGCAGGCGTGGCAGCTTTAGTATGGCGTTCCAGCAGACGGATCTCGAGGCCAATAGGGCGCAGCACGTTTCGCGCCTTGAGCGCTCTTCCTGTGCTGCGAGAATGGCATGGTCGGGTTAAAGACCATCCACAAGAACTAGACGATGTGCAGACCACCTTGAGTCTGTTGTTCAGCCTTGCAATGTGCTTCATGAATGCTCTCACGCACTGGTTTTGGGCCGTGAACAAGGTGGCGGAGCTTCCAGCATCCCTCTCCGAGAAGGACGGTACCTACTTTGGGGTCATTTTGTATACATTGGAGGGAGTTTTGCAAGGATGGTTGACGCTTGCTTTCATCTCGGGCGGTTTGAAACTCTTCCGATGCGACTGATGTAATCATGTCGAGAAACGCTGCTTTTCGCGACTCTTCATCGTATCAATGGCACGTATGGTTTACCTCCAAAGTGTCTGAAAGCTGTTTGCGTGATCACCGGCAACCTGCAGCACAGATTGCTGCTACTGGCGTCGTTTGCGATCCCGTTTGCAATCCACGCACATTCCTCAGACGCGGACGCTTCGACATTCACGGACTCAGCTCAAGCAACATCACAACTTCAATGTGAAAGCAATTTCTCGCTAGTCTGGCAGCTTCATTTCGCCTGATTGTGATTTCAGCGTCCAATTCAGCGCAATACGGCGTTAAAAGCTCGCGCGTGCTGGAGCTTAGTCCACGACATCACGCACACAACTCAACCCCCACGTACACGGCAGTCTTGCAGCAGCAAAAGCCAAACACCTCATCAAGAAACTCGAGCATCATTCCCTCGCGCGTACACTCGTGCTTCACGGCAGGCACACTTGCAGCAGTACGACACTGGTGATACTGGTAACAGTCTGCCGAAAGGCGCGACGCACCGAGACGCAACATTCCCGCAACAGCAATGGCGACCAGTGACGAAGCAAGACTGCTATCATTGCCAATGGAGCTACTCACTCGCATTACAGACGAGCTCGAGGAGGAGTCCTTGTCAACCCTCCGACTCACGTGCAAGACTCTCGAGATCGCGACCTTTGATCGTTTCGCGGCGACATTCACATACAGACACTGTTGCATATACTACGAAACACGTTGGTCATCGCTCAAAAGTTTCCTGAGAGGTTCTTCTACTCGCCTTCTCCGCGCAATGCATCATCTCACGTTTACCACTATGCCTCTGGAAGGTTATGACTTCGATGAAGTGCAGTTAGCACCTGGCCGTCAATTTCCTCGCATCCAAGATGCACAGATGCAATTTGATGCTGAGGAAGCAGACCATCAGCACCCATACGAATCACTGGGAAACGACAATCAACCGGCAGCTGCCCTGGTACACAGTGTATTCCTCGACATTGCGAGATATGCCCCGCATGTTTCCGTCGAGCTCGACTTCAGAGACAATCCGCAATTTCGACTCCAAGGAATCATGACACACAAGGACGTACTCCTTGCCGCAGTGTCAACGTGCTGCTTAATCAGCGACCTTACTCTCATACGTCAAATTACCGTCGACTTCGAAGAAATAGCGACCCATCTTGGCGAGCGGATGACCTATTGCACTTACAACCTACGCTCAATCTCTTTCACAACGAGCAACGACCGTACACTTCCAGATGAAGCAGAGTTTGACATAGCCGAGTTGGCCTCGATCTTGAGGGTTCTCCGGAATGCAAAATCACTAACCGAGCTCTTCCCGAGACCCGCCGACTACATGCGTTTCAACGACCCATGGGCTGTCACTGAGAAACTCCTCTATGCCAACGACCTTTCAACTATCGACAAGCTGCACCTACAAACGATCGCTATGACCGCAAACCAGATGTGTAAGGTGCTCACACGTTGCCAAACCAATCTCCAAGATTTATGCATCAGCAGCATACTGATGGCGGAACCCGCTGAGAACTGGAAGGACGTCTTCCGATTATTGACAACTTTCAGAGAACTGCAAAAGGTGGTCTTCTCAGATCTGTCATGCCTTACACTGGACGGCGAGCTTGGTGAGCAGGTGAACTTCAAACATGTTCCGCATACCACAAAGTTTTCTAACCTTGTGGACGAACCCGGTTCCAACCACAGTGGATACGGCATCCTTCTTCGAGGCAAAGAAATAATAACCACGGGTCTTTCCGCAATTCTTTCTGGGCCCATCAGGTTCTCGCGGCCATAGTGTTCGCTAAGTGGACATCATCATGGGAACACGAGGGGTAGAGCCATCAAGAACGACGACAAGGTTGACAGAACACATTTGGTGCTTAGCACCAGACGCTTAGTGGCATCTGGCCTCCAAGATCTTCTAAATGGTCCTTTGCTGTCCACGGTCGAAGGGTTGAACTTCCATTATTCGAAGGTCATCAGACAACAACAGTCCTTGCCAGCTCACGCAAGTGAGCATTTTCAGTCTGTGTGAACTCCATCATGTGGACATCGTGAAGGAGGACTTTACAAGTGCGGATTGTGGGAGTGGTGTGCTTGGTTATGCGGTAATCGCGACTAGAAGAGGGAAATCTGAAGGAATTCGCCGTGGAATACAAGATCGAATGGATGGCAAGTTCAGGGAGGAGGTACAATGAAGTGAGTGCGTTACACAAGTTGCTTGGACTGAGTGCCAGTTGGAGGAAGCGGCAAGCCTGGCGTAGGTGATGCTTCGTGATTAAGCTTCTCAACACGTCTCCTGGTTCTTGCGCTCACCATCGCGCATACTTATCGCTGCCGTAGCTGGATGAAGTGAATGTCTCACTGTGCGCTAACATTGTGTCGACTTCCCCGCGCTGATTGTCGAAAGTGAAGGCTGATTGTTCCTAGTGAAAGCAAGCCCATCTTCATCATTGCACGTCACTTTCCGCAACTGAACTGAACCATTCCCCTCGACTTAGTCTTAAGATTTGCCTCCTACCACGCTACAAGACTCTTTTCTCCACGGCATCTGCTGCAATCCCGTCAGTACCGCGACACAACACCGTTAGCACTCTGCAACACCCATACACTCGGAACGGCACGACTCGAGCTTGTCGGTCGCATTGTCGACTCGCTTGAGCCTAAGTCCCTACTGATGCTTCGCTTGACTTGCAAAGTCCTCGATCACTCAACCCACGACCTTTTCGCCAAGAAGTTTTTTGAGCGACGGTACTGCTGCATCTACTACGAGCCTCGTTGGCTACTCTTAAATGAAATCATCTCTTCAAGGTTGGGGAGCAGAGTCCGGAAAGTGAAATTCACCTCGGAGCCATTGGAGTCCAAATGGTACAAAGACTTGCAACTCGCACCACATGCATCCGAACCAGATATGACCGCAGCACAGAGTTCGGCCGGAGGCCAGCTGTCGCTGTCCATAGGTCCTCAGACGCAGGTCCCGGCCTGGCCAAGCACAGCGATTTTCCATCGGGTTTTCCGCGACATCAAAAGACTTGCGCCCGCAACCCTCGTCAAACTCGATTTCCTCAAGGGTTGGACCAGAGACTGATCTCACAGCTCCACTTATCAAAGTTGATGTCTTAATCGCTGCTGTCACTGCTGGAGTGACCATCGCAACATTGAATCTCGACGTACAGGATGCTTATTCATTCACAAGTGCCCTTACACATCTTGAACCTGAAATCACGTCATCTACCAGATCTCTCAAGCGACTTCGATTCAGAAAGCGAGGTCATGATCATGAGCCGCAATTTATCACCTCTGTCCTCGAATCCGCCAACGATGTTCGCGAGCTTGCAGCTGCATCTTTACCGGGCTTTCCAATGACAACAGCGGTTCTGCGAGCACACGACTTCTCAAAGTTCACAACGCTACGTCTCAGCGGAGCAATCTTTCCCGGCGAAGACCTCGTCACAGGTCTGTCAGCCTGTCGTTCAATGCTCCACTTGCAACTGTCAGATGTGAGATTGCGCAGTGGCGAGGATGGATGACCGAGCGTCTTTCACGCGCTTGCTTCGTTGCCGCAGCTTCACAAATTGAGCCTTAGTGTTCTGTGGGACCGTTTTGGTGCGATCAGAGATAGACGCCTAACGTTTCGCGGTCTAGTACATGGCAAAACAACCTTTGAGGGCAGGAAGGTCGAATACGAAGGTCGGGAGCAGACTGTGGCGGGCTTGGACGAGTTGAAAGCTGCACCTTGGCTGAGGGAGGTTGACAACAGGACATATTTCATTGCATTCAACAGAGCAGATGGGTGTCGCATCTGTAAGCGTGGCACTGAGTGAGCAGGTAGTGTAACTCGACAAGCATATAATGTATAACCCTTACCGCTCGGATATTGCTATGGTCTCTGAGACACTGAGTACTAGGTCACAGCTGAATGGAGCCGAATTGGTTGGCAGTGTATAACCAAAAGCTTGGAGAAGGTATGATATTAAAGTCTACATTCACTTGACCAGCGAGAGCGCCAAGGTCGCTTTCACATTCACTTTCGCCATTTCATCGCTCGTGCCTTTTACTTTCACATGGAACCTACGCTTTCAATTTCACTCAACCTCGCGCTAGGTACATGTAAACCACTTCCACGTTCATGTTCTGATCCACCCGGCTTGACCACACCACATCCCTAACGTTTTTGCGACAATACAAACTCACTATCCCAGACCTCAATATCGCTGTCACACACTACACCACGTCCCAGCCGCACCACCGCGACAGTATTACCATCGCCACCACATTGCGCACTCCTCGGCCACCGCAGAGATGGCAGCAAACAACTCCAATGTCAGTGACGGCGAGCCGTCACGCTTACTTGCCCTGCCTGTCGAGCTGCTCCAGCGCATCACCGACAATGTCAGCGACGAGGCATTGACGACCTTCCGCTTGACATGCAAAACCATCGAGGCCGCCACATTCGACCACTTCGCAAAGGTTTTCTTTGAGGAGAGGTATTGCTGCATCTACGACAAGCCCCGCTGGACACTGTTGAGGGATGTTGTTTCCTCGAGGATGGGTGACAGG
>Ga0265797_10000692_pt1 | contig 61252 bp, 64 predicted proteins | sample P2T30metagenome_FD_192433 | JGI IMG/M metagenome (GOLD analysis project Ga0265797, IMG submission 192433) | Plant litter microbial communities from East Loma Ridge, Irvine, California - P2 T30 | ecosystem: Environmental > Terrestrial > Plant litter > Unclassified | place: USA: California... | reverse complement strand
TGCCGTCCCGCACGGACCGTGACACCGGGCCGTGACGGGACGGCGCATCTGTGCCACCATGTCGCCGACGCTGTGATTGCAGCCAAGACAACAACAAGACATGAGCCCGCATACCTTCCTCTGGCACTTATCATCGCAATTCACAGTGTAAATAGCGCCAACTCTCTGATCTTCAGGCTATTCTAAAGGGAAGTTGCGCTCACAGCGATTACCTGAAACTATTTTATGTAAACAAATTCTGAAAAAAATCTTAACTTACCGAGTTGTTTACACGTTCCATCGCAGTATCAGGATTTGCCAATAAACATCTTTTCTTTGTGCAAATAAATTTTTTGAACCCGAAATCTCCTACACCAAGAATCTACGTCTGCCGATTACATCTGAATCAGAAGCGCTTTCATCCATAAGGGAATTCAACAACTGGAACGCTTTGGCTCAAACCCATCGCAAGTGAGATAGCATAAAAATGAAGCATACCTATGAACATGTGATTCGATCAGCAATTTCTGACTTTGAAACATTCTTCACCTCAGCCTCAAATTTTAAAGTTAATTTTGAACTCAGGAATATCAACTTGCCGGCAAAAATAGTGGGCGGCAAAGATGGAAGCATCCTATTATTCGACAAATTCAGTGCAGGTAACGAAATTAAATCACTCGACGACGTTATGTTAATTCTTGTGATTGTAGGCCACGAACTGGCTCATTACGTTAACAAGCACAACTCTCATATCGATGAAACCAAGGATGATAGTATTTCAATTGAAGGATGGGCTGATTATTTCGGTGCACGCTTAACATTTGCACTGATCACATATGGTCCGAATATTTCCAAATTAATCGCAAATCTGACTGCAGTTCCATTTGCTAAACCACCGAGTTTCGCCTGGCGGCAGAGCCTAATTCTCGGAGCAATGAGTAGAGCGTTATTACGCGCATACGAGGCTTTGTATAAGCCTAGCGACGCAAGTGGACGATACCTCAAGTCAGATCTACGAATTTATAATTTTCTTGCTGGCGTCACCTCATTTTTCTATCGTGACTCTGGTGAGTTAGACGAAGATCTCTTGCTATATGTTTATAAAAGATTAGTCTTCGACAATAAACTGGCAGAAATGGTCTATGATCCCCGCGAAGGCTTTGTTTGCCAAGACTATTTTGACCGGATAAGGGATATTCATGTCGGCATCCAAGGCGATGGAAAAAAATTCATAACGGCTGGCCTGAAGATCGAATACTGGAACTTAATGGGCACTAGTTACGTTGACGATCCTGCACAGCAGAAGCGCTCGAAGGAGCGAATTTCGAAACAGTTTGAGAAATGGTCGTTTGAAGTGAAAATTTGATCAAAGCGTGAGGCAAACTTCCATCAATGCCCGGTAGCCCGAAAGATTACGAAATGATTCAAAATGAAAACCTGAGCTTTTGGAGCGATAGCCAAACAGCCGCCATTCTATCTGTCAGCGAGACACAACCAAGTCGATTCGCGGTGACCGAAATCACAAGGCTTGATGCTGGATTGCTTACATACGAAAAAGCTAAGGCTGAAATTTTGAAACAAGCCAAGACCAAATCTCTACAATAGAACCGGCCTCAAAGAGAGTAATCTCTCTCGATTGTTGCAACAACAACGAGCTATTGCGATACGAGTTCCACAAGGAAAACAGTATCCCTGAGCACCATGCGCTAAACGCTGCTCAAGTAATCTACATGTTCCGAGTATCCTGATAATTGATAATTCTCGAAATTTTTAAGTTGTATATTAGAGTTCCTACATGCGTGTCGTCATAGGAAAAACAGCGTTGCAAGCACGCAATTTAGGCTACGTCTCCTTAGCAAAACAGTGCTGTTATCTTATTTTGGTGCTAAAATAAAGTATGTCTATCAACTCGATTTTTTTCTTCAATTACTAAAATTAAATATATGGATTGCGACGACGAGTGGGCTCATGCATATGAAATTTGTGAAGAGTGGTTTGCGAGTCCAGATAGGCAACGCAAATTACATGGAAAAAATGTTGATGTTTGTGCTCGCGGACAAGTGTCCGAAGCATGTGGGGGCAACGAGGTGCGAAGGAGAAAATGATGCGCGACTATTCTGAAATTGACAAGTTGGCTCGGCTTGATAAGAAATCAGCACTTAATCTAGCCCTCGATTGGTCTACAAGCGACCCCGAAAACTCGAAGGCTTGGAGTAAGCTAGCCTATGTTTATGAAATAAATCACCACTTTGATAAAGCTGTCGACGCAGCCAATACCGCACTTAAGTTAAAACCAAATTATCCGCCATATTTATTTAAGCGCGGATCCGTTCAATTTCGCGCTGGAAATACTAATGATGCAGTAGTGTCGTTCAAGCAATGCGTAAAGTCATCAATGCAACTCGGTGATGGATATTACTTAGACTCGGCTAAAGTCGCACAAGCGTATTGCATGTACAAAATTGGAAAATATGCGGACGCTGCTAAAGTTATTAAGCCACTGAAGCACGACGCGGGTGTTTGGCTTGGGGAGCGTTTAACGGCTGAGAAAGTTATGGAGCTTATATCCAAAAAATTAAGAAAGCCGAATGTTCCGTCTTTCTAAATGCCAACAAACTCCGTTCAGTCGAAATAGAGACTTGAGCGCTGACATTCGGCAATTCGACCGTGAGCGCGCTCTGCCGTTTTCGCACGTTCAGATGAGGGTTTTGTAGAAAAATTTCTCGTTAGATGAGTGTTAGCTACAACGGTATGAGTGTACGGCCCCTGTTAGTACGATCACTTCATTCTTTCCTCTGACTAATCTCGGTCTGACTACTTGCTGGTCGAATCTTTAGTTAGATAAAATATTTCGTTATGCAGGCTACGTAGATCAACATAATCAGCGCCTTCTTCGCGCTACCGAGCTCGCACAAGAGATTCTAACTTCGCACCGGAATTCAACTCTCAATGGCCAGCATAACCAGTCACGATTATTTGCGGTCGGATACCTGTTGCACCCTGGATTTAAACCTCTCCTTGACATACAAGGGTGATCTTCTTCGAGACTGCGTTAATGACTGGATATTGACGCTACTGTTTCTGGCGGTCTCTATCAACTTGATGTAGACGAACCAAACCCTCATCTCGGACTAGAAGAATCAATTCAAGAATCATCTACTCTTAGAAAAATTTTTTTATAATTTTAAGCCCAATTCTTTAGATCACAACCTAAATTAAAATCTAATTTTCAATTTTCATGCACTCCCATACTTTTACCAATAACACTTGGAACCAACATTTTGTCTCGCAGGCTGAGCAGAAATTTAATTCACAAAATCCGGAGAGCAAAAAATCAGCTATCTACTATTTTGAAATCCTTGATAAGAGCACTCGCCCACCAACAATCAAATCTGAGGGGAAGAAGAGAGTGGAATCGACATTCGCCGAAAGGGACCTGTTTACGATTCAGAAACTTTCAGGCAAAGATAGGGTAAATTTGGAAAGATTATTTCATCGGTACGAGAGCGAGTATGCAGATCACAACCGCAATCTGTTACGACTCGTAAGATGCGCGCGCAGGGGAAAAGACAATAACGTCATATCTATAAATTGGGCTGGCATAACCAATGAACTTCAATTTATCTACAAAAATAAAATAATGGGATGGATAAGAAACCCATATAAGATAAAAGAAATACTACGTATATTCGGACCAGCCTCAAATATGGTTATAGCTAGCCCAGATGCACTGGATTTGTATCAATCTATAACTAATATCGAAGAACTTGAAATTGCCTATGTTTGTTCGAAATTCGATATCACATTCGAAGAATATAAGACTTGGATCAAAATAATTATATTGTTCTTGTATTTTGAAAAAGAAAACGAAAACACCATACTTGACGGCTATGCTGAACAATTTTTTTCTGCGAACGAATTAAGGACGTTCGGCCAAATTCATTATTTCGACGGTGCCGCCCCTCTTCTACCAGATGTCGGAGTCGCCATCGATCGTCATGATGGCAAACATATTTTCTACATCAATATGTCTAAAAACTGCTTCATGGTAATTCAGCATGTGGAGCTCGAGGGCAAATACTCTCAGGATTTATTGACGGCGATGAATATCGATACCAAGGATTTCGCAGCACTGCTTCCTAATTTACGTAAAAATAAGTCCATCAAGCTTTATTCAAACAATTTGGAAATGCTTGCTGGCTACAATCAAATTTGCGTCAAATCTTCGAGATTTGCGGTTCTCTGCGCATCATCTATTGTTCATGGCATTAACGTCATCTCCTGAACACCATTGTAGATTACCAATGCTTGCGTGAGGCTTTCAAAGGCTAAGCCAGCCTCGTGACGGCCTTACAGTTATAGTAAAATAAATTTTATCTCAATGGCCTAGCAGTTGCTATTCTGGAAAATTTCAAGTCGCTGCCACTGGTGACCTAAATAGCGCTTATTTAGGGTAGACTCTTCTTCTTTGAGGACGGTGAATCGGTAGTCTCCGACTGGCTCAGCACCATAGTAGTTATGCAGTTGAATAATCAGCTGACGAATTATAAAGCACCAGATTGAATAAGGCCAAAAAAAATGCTTTTGATTTTTCTCGACACTGAGTTTACTGAATTTGACAATCCTGAATTGATAAGTTTAGGGCTTGCATCTCTAAATGGTAAGGAATTTTACGCTGAAGTTCCTTTCACATGCTCCTCGTGCAGTCAGTTTGTTTTAGACGTAGTTTTACCACTACTCTCAGACACTTATCAAGTCCCTACCGATGGTTTACATAAAAATATATTAAAATGGCTTGACTCAATTCGAGAAGATAACCCTGTTATAGTCTGCTTCGACTCCATTTACGACAAAAATTTGTTTCTAAGATTATTCCCCACTAATCTTCCAAGTTTCATAATCCTACGTGAAATTGGTTATCGCCAAATAAATGGATTGATGCGTTCTGATTTTTATGAAAAAAATAACTTGAGTGAACATCATGCACTTAACGACGCCATGGCTCTTCGCTATGCCTTTAGAGGCTGGATTCGTGCAGTTCGATAAATAACGTGGCGAAAGGGCTTCGCTGCATAAATATATTGACAACGTAATTTTCAAAATCTAAGACAATCTTTCGTCAGTTGCCCACGCATCTGACTGCAACCACCTGGTCGTCTATAGCGGTGAACAGGCGGCACTGTGGGATTTTAACGCGGAAGCAAACCGCTAGTGTTGACAGACTAGGAATTTATTTCACCATCGTCCATTGCCGGCCCAGTCTGCTGGACCCACGAGGCCTCTTTCGCCATGCCTCTAGGACGCCCCGTCTGTTCGCCGTCAAGTCGACTTATGGACATGCTCCGGCAGCAGCGGATGTCGACGAAAATGACGGCCCACTACATCGCTAGAGCCTCGAGGTTAGTACGGGAGATACTCTAGACGCGGTTGTCCAGATTTTGATGGGGTTGGTGTATGAAAGCCTAGCGGGATAGCCCCGAAACTTCCGATAGCAAGCGAAGACAGTCTCGGCGAGCGAACTCAGCATGCCATTTAAGACGCCTGGGTCGTAAGTCGCTCAACACAATGCAGTTCGAGATCACAATCGACCCTAGCTGGCTCCCAGACCGGCACGATGTTCTCGTCTCAGGGAGCAACGCGGTTGCCAAACATGTGGTCGCCGGTCTCCTGCGCAAGTTTGGCTGGCGACAGAGGACATCGTCGACCTAGGCGATATTACTATCTCGCGAGCCGTCGAGATGTACTATCAACTGCTATTTGTTTTGGCTGGAAACTTGGGCGGTTACAACGTTAACATTGCCATCGTCCTGCCGGATAACTGATAGCATAACTTTTGGTGCCGCCCCAAGGTATGGCGAAATGTGCGAATTCATGCACTCGCATCTATCTGAATTTAGCAAACTTTACTAAAACATAAATCTAACACCCAAAGCGGTGCATTAAAATAATGTGGCTATTTCATAGCGATTTATTTTCCCTCCCTATCATCGTGCTCATCATATTCTTCATCGTCACTTAGGTCCAGTTCTCGATAAAAAATCTCTTCTGTGATTGCTCGCGACAGATTAGTGACATCAGTAATATCAACGTCCATCAGCTGGGAATTTGCCGCGATTCCATCACCATATTCAAAATTTACGAATACCGGACCGGAATAGGTATAACGACGAGCTATACGGTTCTGTAGCAATAATGGGTAATATCCATCTTCCGAGTCCCAAGGGGATCGATCGTAATCCGGCACGCAAAAATCAATCACCAAACTGATCTTGGTAATTACATTAAAAACGGCGTAGTCTTTCTCCACATCGGATAAGTTCCTCGATAGGAATTCAACTTTTTCAATATTAATTCCATTTATCTCAGCCTCGAAATCGTCGAGTTCGAACTCAGCTTCTTTCAACAACTCGATAAGCTCCTTTCTAACTTCATCCTTGAGCTGCTCAAATACTTCTTCTGCAAATTTGGCAGGCTCAGCAAGTTTCTGGTTGTTCTTTAGGATAAGTTCTAGCAGCTCGTCGAGCCGACCTATAGAAAGCAAGTTTTCGTGCGCTTGACAATATGATTTTACATCCCGGTCTTCACTTACGACATAGAGCCTAAACCCGCGCTCTCTACTGATATTGTTTATTGCACTAAGGATGAAAGCATCCGGAAATTCTGACTTTTTCCCTGCTGTCGCGAAAGGGGGGCGTTCACTAAAATAAGCGTCGAATACATCCGTGATGTCAACCCCGCTAACAGGTATAATTTCGATCCTAGGGTTATTCAAGAACCTCTCGAAGTTTTCCAGCAAAGTAGATTCAATTTGTGCGAGGGTGACTTTTTCAAAAATTCCGGCCCACGCTAGATTAGGTGTGTTTCGGAGAACCATTGCATCTTTCTGCGCCGCTTTGATTACTGCGACTGCTGCTGTAGCCTTCTTAGATAGGTGTCGGCGTACTTCCCTTACATTGACGTCGGTGATAAGAAGATGGCAATCATCCTCATTCAAATGATTTTGAAGAGTCTTCAATACACCAAAGTCGAAGTTAAAATTGCGTGCAACATAAGTCTGCGTATCCAAGAAGAATAGCTTGCTAAGTAATGGCTTTGTTTCAGTTTGCTCTATTATTTTTTCAATGGCCATTCATGCCCCTAAAAATGAAATTTACGTGGTCGATTGGAAAGGCATCAACTTTTCTATCATATTACTTGCTTGTTGCCTCTTCAGCCGTTGAGGAGAGTTCGCTGTTGGCCGAAAGCTGCGTGACCACCAATTTCTTTTAGTCGAACTGGATCGGCCAAATACACTAACGAACAGTTGAAATCAGATTTTGAAGTCTGGCAACTATTTGCCGTCGGCCATACCTTCTGCGGTCCATTTAGGCTGATTGTCACTTCTAGCCGCCGCCGTTCGATGCCTCCCGCATCCAATTTTTTAGGTCTTCCATCTTCGTCCTTTTCAGCCACTCCGTGTTGTTGGCGAACTCCAACGACTTATCATCGTCAGCCTTGGCTTCATCAGCAGCATCAATTACATTAACGAATTTTCTCCAAAAATCCTCAAATGAGCTCGAATTCATCAAATCGGGTCGTGACCGGATTATCATGATCCTACGTCCTTTCATTTTGAAACTTCCTGCGTCCGGCAGGATCGGGATACCTGCTGCGAACTGATCAGTTGCCGATAATCGTTCTTTGATTCAAAGACACGGCCCGCTGTACACTCGGGCCGACGACTGTCTGCTTTTGGCCGATTTCTGCCTGTCGCGACCGACTGGTTTCGACCAAAGCCAGAGCAAAGCAATGTCGAAGCGAGGGCCGCGCCTGGCAGATTGCCGACGTCCAGAATGATTCAACGTACGGCGTTGCTGTCTGGACCAGCAAGGGACTTGTTAGACGCTCTAAGCGGAGCGCTCGGGACGCTTGAGGACTAAGCCTTACGCAGCGCCTTCGCGACTCGAGCGCAAATCTTCTCGAATGACGATCGACTCTGATCCTGTTTGTACTTGACGATGTAGTCGTCGATTGCTGCTTTCGCCTCCTGCGCGCGCCCTAGCTTTGCCAAGACCATCGTGTACCTTTCGAGGATCGCCATGTCGCCAGAGAAACCGAACTGTGCATTCTCCTCGTCAATCAGATCTCCGACGAGACCTAGCTCAAACTTGATAAATGCATACTCAGCTATCCCAGCAAGGGCCGCAGCGTACTTTTCAGCTGCCTGCTCCGGCGCGTCCTTTTCAAGTTCGCGCGCTGACTGAGCGAGCGCCCGATTAGCATTACGCAGTTGATGGAACCGATCGATCGCATCGTAGTCCGAGCGTCTGGCCATGTTGACCCAATTGACCAAGGTAGCGACCTCCTGTGCTAACCACTGGCTCTCCAAGCTTTCAGCTTCGTCCAGTCCAAGCCCCTCGGCTAGGATCTTTACCTCGTACTTGCCGCCAGCTCTCCGGTCGACGTAGCGTTGCCATAGATGGTGTCGGTCGTCGCTCCAAGCGCGTCGGCCAATGCCCTTCCCAATGTAGAAAATCTTCCCTTCTTGATCAACATGCGCATAGACATATGATCCACGTGGTTGAATCTGGTTCGCGTTAGGATCCGCTAGAAGACGCGCTGGCGGAAAGAATCCGATATGGATCCCGTTGTTATCGATCAAGAAATTCATCTCTCACCTCTCGGTTCTTGTTTATCATTTTGACAGCTCTAACGGCATACCAACTGCATCAGTCTTCCTTTTTCGATGTGACCTGATTTCATAACTACATCGCCATCATGTGCACGCTCTTAGCTGGCTACTGCTATTCAGGGTAAGACGGCTTTCGCCCCATAGCGGACGTAGCACGAAGGAATAGTTCTCAGCCAACGAGAACGCTGAAGAGCTTGGTGTGGTAATTCTTTCCTAGTGGGGAAGGAGTTCATCTGGATCCATGCTCTCACCATCGAACCAGGAAAAATGCCATCCCATTGCAGCTTCTAACAGGAGATTTTCCTTCTCAACTCGCTTGACACTATTGGTTTACTTCCGATTTGACCTGACAGCGTAACTTGGTGGAAAATTATCAATCCAAACCTTTTATTACAATTTTAGGCAACCTACGGGAAACTCGTTTATGAGCGAATTTACTCCTTCGAAGTCCGTCAACCCTTGGACTGAGGGTGACTACCGTGTCTACGGCTATGCTATTCGGACGCCAGATGGCGACTACTGGCCGGCGTACGAAATAGAGCGAATTCATGAGATTTCTGATGCCCCAAAGAAGGCGGTGTCACTTCATGAAGTGCAGATCCAAACTTTCGCTACGCAGGGACTAGCTAAAATGATGGCCGTCTCCCACGGCGTACAGCGAGTTCGCACTAAGGACCGCCTGAGCTGCTGACCTGTGAGTTTTTGCTCAAAAAATCGGTTTGACAAACACAACGTCGCTGTAATGTGATCGTTGCTGCTGCGCCTCTAACCAGTTCGCAAATTATTGTATGTCTGCATTGACTAAACCTAGCAGTTCACGCCAACATAGCACGTTGCCAGGTTGAAAACACAGCTGTGCCGCGACAGGCCGAAACCGACCCAAAGCTGACGTCTGGTGCAGGACAAAAAATCGACTTTGACTTCTAAATCAGCGGCTATCGGAGGCGGTCCGCTGGGATGATGCGTTATACGTAACCTGTTCATACGGAATAGTTGAAATGAGAAGACTCGCCATAATCGTAAACCGAAACTGAGTTTCCATTCACCGTCCCGCTGAAATGATGCCCATCGCCATGGTCGTACCCGTTAAAGCTCTTTCCATTGACTTGCAATGAGACGTGGCAACCGCGTCCGTAGTCGTACAGGCCGGTACCTGAGCCTGAGAAATGGCAGCCTCTGTCATAGTCGTACAGAGACACATTTCCATTATTCGCTGAGCCAGCGACTTGAATGTGCTGTGACTGTGAGTAGTCATAAACAGCGCCGACGCTGCCGCCACCTGCAACAAGCCGAGCGGCAGCTGCTGCAATTAATGCACGAGTGTTCGGATGCATGATTTCCTCGACGGGTAACGAATAAATGATAGATTTACAATATGACGTGGCGAATGCGATGGTACATTCATGGTTGAAGGAAATCGTAGAGCAGTGTGGTTGGCCGTTGTTCGCGATGGTTGGCCAAGATGGTGCCAATACCACTTGACTGCTGGCCCAACCACCTTTTAAATTTCAATGCTCACCGCAGTCACTTAGCTCTTCAATGAGTCCTAGGTAATCCACATTCTCTTAGTGCGGAGCCTATATCGAATCACGGGACTGCAGCAGTTCTGCAATCTCTGCTGCAATCTCATCGATATTGTGCGTGGCCGTGCTACGTGCTACCTTGTCGGCCAGCGACGGACTGAAATCCATCACCTGCTGCTTCGTAATGTTGTGCCAGATCGGCAGCAGGACCTGCTCTCCAGACACCGTCCGTGTCACAATGCCGTCGAGCTCGTAATTCGTCCATCCCTTCTTGATGAAGGCAGGAGAGAGCACCACAAGACCAACGCGGCTGTTGGCCAAACCCTTATCGATCTTCTGCCGCAGGCTATCGCCTATGCGCAAGGTCATCTCGTCATACCACACATTCAGCCCGCACGCGATCAAGGCATTGGCCAACGGCCGCACAAACTCGTCCTTGTCTTCGGACGCATGTGAGATAAAAACGTCATGTGTCTCCCCACCGGACTCCGCCGGAGTCGGAACTTCGTCACGCACTAGGCTCGGGATTTCCGTTAATGGTCGCTCCTGAATCTCCGGCAAGACGCCAGGAATGATGCGCACCGAGGCCTTTGTGCTACCGCGCAATCCTTGCATGTCAACAGCGACATGCCAGTGGCCGGAATTAGGAATTTGCAGTCGAACCGGAGATCGCTTTGCCAGTCCGCCTATAAACCGATGTTGGCGGCCCGCCTGATAGTTGGAAAAATCTGAACTCGACATCAACCGAACGTTGGCGCCGTCAGTGAGCGTGACTTCGACAATTTCCCCACGCTTCCGGCTGCCTAAATCAAATTTCAGAAAATTCATGCCGTCCTCACTATGCACAATATCTAACAATAATATATCAACTAGCTATGGAGCCTCGCATGCGAGCTGATTCATTTTAGAAGGCAATTGCAGAAATCTTTAAGGACCGCTTTTGGCCGATTCCTGCCTGTCATGACCGGCTGGTCTCGACCCAAAGCGGACTATACGGTCCCTCAGTGCTTCAAAGTGTTCGTGCTCAGCCAGTTCAGCAATGCCACCATCGCACGACGTGTCTCAGGGATGCTCCTCGCTCTCATATTTTGTGCAGTCGAGGATCATTTCTGTAACTTTCTGACATTTCGGTCGTAAATTCAAGGCATCAGGGTTAGCGAGGATAAATTTCGAAACCGACGGAATACTTAAAGTAGTCGCGCCATAGCATCCTTTCTTGCTGCTTCTTCCGCACGCATACGTTACCGATATCGACACGTCCGACACCTTGTGATTGTATGAAGTATCGAATGACATGATTGGACTACCAGAAATCCCGTTCGTAGTCCGTGCAATCACGTTGCCAGAAAGATCTTTTACTATGATATCCGTAGTGTCGGGTACAAGCGAAAACTCTCTATTGAGCACATGTTTAGGAAAATGCCAATCGATTGAGGAGATAACACTATCTCTATTAATCGCAAATTTGAATCCAAGAGACTTCATTTGCGCCCTGGTCGGCTCCACATATTCTGGCGGCACATTTGCAAGTGCACTTAATGTGGTGAAGAGGATGTAGGTGCAAAACAAAAACGATACAGCATGCGATTTCATGTTTGTTCTTTCAGAGCATACGGTGACCAATCAGTTAACTGCAGCCGACACCAAAAAGAAAAAATTGGCGATGAGGAACATCGTGTGCATCCTAGTTGATCCGATTAGCAACAGCCGATCCTGGGCTAACCCGGCCGTTCACGTCAGCATAGCAGGTTGCCCGGCTTGAAAAAGCACTGACTGTCACGACTGGCCGTTACCGACCCAAAGCAGCCGTTAGACGCCTAGTCAGTAACAATGACGCCGCCATAATTTGAAGGTGCGTTCTTATCTGGCCACCGTAAGTCGACCATTGGTTTATCTGCGCACAGTGAGTTGGCGATAAATTTTCCACTAGGGACTCCACGGCACTCCCATCTTATGTCGCCTCCATGTGCGATGCCGTCCCACGCGACGTCGAAATCGGTCGCTAAAGGTACTCGGGGTTGGTCACTTATCAGATCGGCATATGGCGAGATTGCCGCTGCATTTTGAGCCCAAGGGGACCTGGTTGCAATAGCCGAGCTAGCCTTCTTGACCTGAGTCTCCTCGTTAGCACAGCCAGCTAGTAGAGCGAATACCACGAACGCAAAACGCGTCTTCAAATTTCCTCCGATAGTCAAGAGCGTAAATGTCCAGCTGTGACTGAACCCGACCGTTGAGCTGAGCATATCAGGTTACCAAGGCGGAAAAGTCGCGGACTGTCACGAAGGGCAGTAACCGACCCCAAAGCGGCCGTAGCTCTTACCCCGGCACGACGCTCGATTAAATCCTAATCAGACTGTCGAACTCGTTACGCTTCGAACTATGAGCCAGGTGCAGCGAGAGAGAAATTTCGGTGCCATCGCGTGAAGCACGAAGCGTGTATTCGCCTGGTTGAACGTCGACGAACATTCCGCCGCGCACGGATTCTGGCTCAAGCCCATCCGCAGTTACTTCTTCGGCTGCTCCTACAAAGAGACGCCCTGAGGGCACGCGCAAGGTCATTTCAACTTGAGGATGCTGAACCTCTTCAACAACGATGAATGAGTATTTGCCGTCACTGCCGAGGTTGAGGAAGGCAACGTTCCCTTGATTTACCTCTTCAAGTTCAGCGTCAGGAATGGACCACCAGTCAGCATCGTCTTCAAGACGATGCTTTAAGGAAGCAATGTCAAAAACGCACATCGTCGCTGTATCAGTTAAGAAATTTGCCTTCAATCTCACCTCCCGTATTGTATGACGACAACAGTTGCAACGTGTGCTCTTGGCCAAATTCGGCCGGTCGCCGTCAGGCCGGTTTCGACCCAAAGCGGCGCATTAGTGGCTGAGCGAGATCCATCCCTATCGCTATCTGTTACGCGGTAACTCTGCCGCCCCATGTCTTCGATGCATTATCGTAAATATGATTTTTCCTATAATGTATCCTCCGAGCGCGGCTGGCAAGATCACCAGCAGCGCGAACGGGACCATAAAGAAGACGCCGAAACCGACTTCCAGTGCGCCCATATTGGTCGAGGCTATGACAGCTACAGTCACTCCGCCCAAAAACGAAGCAAGGCATGCGCGACTAAACCAGCCAGCATATACGCAGAGAAAAAAAGCAGCTATCGGGCCAAGCTGGCTCGGCAACAAAGCGCTGAGTGTATATGCAGAATATGCTGCTACGCCGTGGACGAAGGAGTTATTGAAATTACGGAAGAGTTTCATCTTACTTCCATGTGTTTGCCGCCGCTCGACTGGCGAAGAACCGCTTCTGGCCGAACCCGGCCGTTCGTTGAGCATATCAGGTTGCCAGGTCAGAAATCCAGCGGCCGGCGCCATAGGCCGGAAACGACCCAAAGCGGACCTTTGATGTGGGCGTCTGTTCAACGTAGCCTTGACGAATAGCTGAACTAACGTGGGCCTATCGGGCGGCACATCTGGCTATTTCATAGCACTGAATGTCTTTCGCCAGTCTCTGGGACTGACTTGAAACCGCTTTTTAAAGTGTTGGCGGAATGAGGTTGACGTCTGGAACCCGGCCATACTTGCAATCCTGTCGATCGAAAGCGATGTCGTTTCCAGAAGTTCGCGCGTCTGGTGAAGGCGTTCATTGACCAGCCATTCGACTAGCGTCATGCCGGTCGCCTTGATGAAATGGCGGGTAAAGGTGCGGCGGCTCATGGCGATGCGCTCTGCCAGGTCGTCGATGCTGTGTGTCCGGTCGAGGTTATGGCGAAGGTAGTCGAGCAGGATGTTGAGCTGCGCATCCTGGGTGGACGCGGCTACCGGTTGCTCAATGAACTGGGCTTGGCCACCCTCGCGGTGAGGAGGTATAACCATGGTGCGCGCCACCTTATTGGCCACGCGGGCGCCGTAATATTCGCGCACCAGGTACAGGCAGCAATCGAGTCCGGCACCTGTGCCCGCCGAGGTAATCAGTTTGTCTTCGTCAACATACAGCGCATTCATATCGAGCTTGATACGCGGGAAGCGTTGGCAAAAATCTTGTTCCGCCATCCAGTGCGTGGATGCTCGCTTGCCGTCGAGCAGGCCGGAATACGCCAGAGGATAAGCGCCGTAGCATAGTCCAACCACATGCGCGCCCCTTGCGTGTGCGCGTATCAACACTTCCACCAGATCGTCACCCGGACGCACGTTCAGATCGTGCCACCCGGGCACCACTAGGATATCCGCCGTTTCTGCCAGCTCCAGCCCGCCATCCGGATGCACCGTCAAGGCACGCTCCGCGCTGAGCGATTGCGGGCCCGACGAGACGATGCGCAGATCAAACAGCGGCCCCTCGGGTTGCACGGCACTGAAGACAAGGTAAGGCACCGAAAAGTGAAACGGGCTGAACTTGGAATGAAGAATGAGGGCAACGACCGGAGGCTTTTTTTGCATGATGGTTGATGATAGTCGTCTTTGGCCCAAAAGTTTCGATAGTTGGCGTTCGGGTCGATTTTATGTTTGCGTTGACCCCACCATAATGCTGCTTGTCGATACTTATTTACAGGAGCAACAAAATGAAAGCCCTTAAAACCCTCGTCATGGCTATGGCACTGGCTGCCGGTAACGGCGGGTTCATCGCCCACGCGGCAACCGGCGTTGCCACTGCCAAGGCAGTGGTTCAAATTCAGCAGATTCGCAATGCCACGGCAAAGATCGATTACGCCGGCAAGACCTTCCTAGTCGATCCCTTCTTGGCAAAGAAGGGGGCCTACCCCGGCTTTCCAGACACGTTCCATAGCGAGCTGCGCAACCCGACGGTAGAGTTGCCAATGCCGGTAAAGGACATCATGAGCGGCGTGGACGCGGTGATCGTCACCCATACTCACCTCGACCATTGGGACGGCGGCGACCACAAGTTCATCCCAAAAGCGATGCCGCTATTTGTCCAGCATGAAGCTGACGCCAAGGTAATACGCGGCCAGGGTTATACCAATGTCCGCATCATGACCGACAGCACTGAGTTCGAGGGCGTACGCCTGACCAAGACTGGCGGCCGGCACGGTACCGAAGAAATGTACAGCAAGAAGCCGCTGGGCGACGCACTGGGCGAAGCAATGGGTGTTGTGTTCCAGGCACCGGGTGCCAAGACCGTCTATATCGTGGGTGACACAATATGGAACTCAACAGTCGATGGCACGCTGGCCAAGTTCAAGCCCGACGTGGTCATTCTCAACACAGGCGACGCTCGCATGAAGGGTTACACCGGCTCCATCATCATGGGCAAGGACGATGTACTGCACGCTTGGAAGGCCATGCCCAACGCAACCATCGTCGCCACCCATATGGACGCCATCAACCATATGACGCTGAGCCGGAAGGAACTACACGACCATGTAAAAGAGCACAAGATCGACGACCGCGTGCGCATCCCGGCCGATGGCGAGGTACTAAAGTTCTAATGCCAGCGCCCCATATCGAATCTTGATGACCGTAACATCCCTTACCGGAAATAGCGATCTCAAGATTCAGTGACCATACCTTAAAACGGAGTACGCCATGACCGCACCAAGCCGAGCCCTCATAATTATCGATGCTCAGCAGGAATATTTCGAGGGTCAACTTCCGATTCAGTATCCTGCTCGCGAAGGATCTGTTGCACGCATCAGTGAGGCCATCAACGCCGCAGCGAATGCCGATGCTCCAATCGTGCTGGTTCAGCATAAACTGCCGGCAAACGCCCCAGTCTTCGGCTCAGGCTCAGCCACCTTCCAGAATCATCCCGAAATTGCTCAATGTGAGAGCAAGGCTGCCAAGCGTGTCAATAAACAGTTTGGCAGCATCTTCGCTGGAACTGACCTCGACGCATGGCTACGTGACAACGGGATCGATACGATCACCCTCGTCGGATACATGACCAACAACTGCATACTTTCTTCCGCAGCTGATGCTGAGCCTCGCGGTTTTAACGTCGAGGTCCTTTCGGACGCGACGGGTGCTATTGACATAGCCAATGAGGCCGGTCATGCATCCGCTCAACAGGTCCATAAAACTCTCATGGTTTTGCTTCATTCGAACTGGGCCGCTGTCGTTGATACCAACACTTGGATTGCAGCACTCCAGGCCAGCGAGCCTTTGGCAAAGAGCAACCTTGTTGTGTCAGCCGCTCAGGGCCGTGACGTTATCTGACAAATTCATAAAGGGCTGCTTTTGGCCGAAAGCGGCCTGTCGCACTAGGTTAGCAGCTTGCAAAACGGAAAAATCCACGGGTTGTCACAGACGCCGTTTTCCTTGATGGCATCCTTTAGATCGGCCAACGTGAGCAAATTCTTGATCTGACATTCCGAAGTCGTGGCAACGAATGCTACGTAGTCCGGAACGGGAGCGTAGCAAAGTTTCCTTGCATGGCTGCGCGCACCTTCACTTCCATTGCCCCCCTTGCGTCGAGCACTTTCTTCCGTCCCTTCCCGGCGCTGCCAGCCGGGGCGCCAGGACGGAGAGAATTTCGGCCGCTTCTTTGAGGATGCGCTGTTTTTTACCGCTCAACCGGGCTCGTATGCCAGCCTCGTTGCACGCGACAACGATCTTGACGCTCAGCCAAAAGCATCTACAGGAAGAGACGGAAATCGTCATTCCTGGCGATCCTCAACCGTTCTGGGCCGCCTTGGCGTCTGCCAGCTGGTCGGTGCTAGCCATGTAGCCCTCATCGGCGGCCAGCTGCGCGTCCGGCGGCAACTGCTCGTGTTCGCGCGCGCGGGTGAGGAGCACTTGCACCGTGTCGATTTTATGGCGCACAGTCTCGGATAACGCGGCCAGGGTCAGCGGCTCCGGGAGCATCACTTCGCATTCCTCGGCGGCGCGCGCGGCCGGGTGCTCGCGCGCGAGTTCGCCGGATTGTCCCGTCTCGTCGCGCTCGATCAAGCGCAGCACGTTGCGCAAACCCTGCTCCAATTGTTCCAGCCGGCTCGATTCCATTCAAAACCTCCCGTGTTCGCGATAGAAAAAGGCACTTCGGCCAACTCCACGCCGCAACGCCCTGCAAAGCATACACATTCTTCCTCGCCGACGACGCCCTGCTCGAAGCTAACGCCAGTGAGATGGATGCGCGATATGTACCTCAACGTGAAAACGCCGTGGCGGGGCCTAAAATTGGCTGGAACAGCTCTCGCCGCGTGATTTACCGCTCTTCCTGCAGACGCTTTTAACTGAGTGTGCTTACCTGCGGCTTTAGCATCGAGGCCGGCACACTAGCCGGTTGAGTAGTGGGCGGGGCGCGGAGTTTGCGACACGTCTAGAGCGATTTATCCGGGTCTTGCGTCCCGAAGCGATGGCCGCTTGCAAGTGACGGACTGTCACGACAGGCAGCAATCGCCCGATTGCTTTCCGTTCTATTTCCTGTCCGCTTAGGAGGCCGACCGCCTCAAGCCGCAAGGCATCCGAACTTCCGGTTTCGACCCAAAGCGGACGTTAGCGGCGAGAGACCATCTTGCAGTGTCTGCCCCATCTCGACTATGCTGCGGAGATGAATCCAGATATTCACCCCGAAGCAGCAGTCGCACCAGGCTATCTCGCTAACCATGCTGCACGCGTTTTCAATCGTGCGGTCGATGCAGGCCTGCGCGCACACGGCCTCACACTTGCGCTGATAGGACCTCTTCTACAGCTATCGTGGAAAGGTCCAATGTTACAGCGGGATTTAGTAACCGCATCGGCCGTCAAGCAGCCGGCAATGGCAGCATTGCTAGATAAACTTGAAAGCATGGCCCTTGTCGAACGTACAGTCCTGATGGCCGACAAGCGTGCAGCAACGGTCAGCTTGACTGAAACGGGAAATGCTGCTGCGGCTATTGGACGACGAGTCTTGCTGAATGTGAACGCCATTGGCCTCGCTGGATTTTCTGAAGAGGAAGCGGTGGTATTAAACGCAATGTTGCGACGACTCATCGTCGAGCTAGAGAATTTTTCTGCGGAAATACATCAAACATGATGTAAGTGGTATGATTGGACATTTTCGGAGTCCATATGTCCCGTCGCATTCTCATTACCGGTGCCAGTATTGCCGGCACAACCACTGCTTGGTGGCTCATTCAACACGGCTTCGAGGTTGATGTCGTCGAACACGCCCCGTCATTTCGTGACGGCGGACAGAACGTTGACGTACGCGGCAACGCCCGTGAAGTGCTACGCAGGATGGGACTGGAAGAGCTTGCTTTTGACCACAGCACGCATGAGCGCGGCACCGACTGGGTGGCAGAGGACGACAGCGTGGTCGCCCGCTTCGAAGCTGCCGATTCCGACACCGATCACGGCCCGACCGCCGAACTAGAAATCCGGCGCGGCGATATCGCTCGAATTATTTTTGAAGCCGTGCGGGAGAAAGCCACGTTTCGATTCGGCGATAGCATTGCCGATGTGGTGCAAACCGGCAATGGCGTGAATGTTACCTTTGCCTGCGGACGTGACGATTTCTACGACGTGGTTGTCGTCGCCGAAGGCGTCGGTTCGCACACTCGCGAGCTGCTGTTTCCAGGCGAAAACGAATCGCGTTGGATGGACCTGACAATCGCGTATTTCAGCATTCCTAGCCTTCCTGGCGATAGCGCGTATGCTCGTCAATTCAATACTATCGACGGCCGTGGCGCGACGGTTAAACCCTCGCGTGATGGCAAGCTGGGCGTCTACATGGGTATTCAAAAAAAGCCAGAGGGAGAGAATGACTGGAGCGTCGAACGCCAGCGAAGCTATATCCAGAAACAATTTGCCAACGACGGCTGGGAGTTCCCCCGCATCCTCGCCGCTATGCAGAATGTCAACGACTTCTATTTCGACGTCCTGCGCCAAGTACACATGGACCGCTGGTCGAACGGCCGTGTTGTGTTGACCGGCGACGCAGCGTGGAGTCCAACCCCGCTATCCGGTATCGGCACCAGCTTGGCCATGGTGGGCGGGTATGTATTGGCCGGAGAACTGGCAAAAACAGAGGACGTAGCGACCGCGTTAGCCGAGTATGAGCGAGCCATGCGGCCATTCGTCAAGCAGGGCCAGAATGTGTCCAAGCTCGTCGTGCGTATGCTCTGGCCGCATAGCACAGTCGGCATCACACTTCTGCGTGGTGCACTGCGTCTGGCCAGCACACCGATCGTGCGTAAGGTCATCAACAATGGCTTCGCACGCGATTCCAACGCGATTGATTTGCCGGACTATGGTACAAAGGTATTAAAGCTAGAAATTAAAGCGTAATCAGCTCTGCTGTTCTACATAGCGCTGACAAGTGAACGACTGCTTTTGGCCGAAATCGGCCGGGCGATGTCAGGCCGGTTTCAACCCAAAGCGGCCTGTCGTTCAGGATGCCCCTTGGCGTATTTTCTTCTCGAAAAACACTCGGTGGAACCCGGCCTCGATGCGGCGCTCTATCTCGATATAGCCTAGGCGAGGATAAATTTGCAGGTTCTCGGCCATTTTCTCATTTGTGTAGAGATGCACAACCTCGACATCCTGGCGCCTTGCTTGACGCTCGCAAAAACGAACGAGTGCTCGCCCAACGCCTTGACCCACCGCGCTTGGTAACACAGCAACGCTCTCGATGTGCATCCCACGCTCATCAGGGTAAAACACGATGAAGCCTAGAAAAACTCCCTGACGGTCAAAGGCGGCATTGACTTGGCCAGCCAATATCTGCATACCGAAATCGGCCGTCATTGGTGCAGGCTTTCTACCAATCAGATCTGTGTACCGGACGTACGCCTGTTCGGCGCAATCCCGAACAGCCGCCTCGTCGTTTGCAACAGCTTGCCGGATGAGAGGCGTTGCGAATTCGAAGTGCGTAGTCATGAATTTTTGCTTGCGATAATGATAAACATGAAATTTTGCTTTTCGTTTTCCTGATGGTCGATACGAGAGGTAAGTCCGCTCTTGGCCGAACTCGGCCGTTCGGGTCAGCTTAGCAGGTTGCCAAGCCGGAATAGTCACCGACTGTCCCAGCAGGCAGGAACCGCCCAAAGCGGACACGTCGGATTACGCGAAATTGCCCTGCAACCTGTTTCTCGCCTGCTGTAACTGTTCTACATAATCTTGCTGGAATGGAGGCACGAGCTGCTCCTGGAGAGGTCCGAGCAAATTTGATAGCACCCACACCTCGGCTTGGTCAACGATCGTCAATTCACTGGACTCTTCAAAGCGGCTGAGAAATTCAAACAAGACCAGAGCTTCGTCAGCAGTTAGAGAGATCTGGACCTCAGAAGTGTCGTTGTGTTTGTTCATCCGTTTTCCAAGGTCTGCTTGAGAAGCTAACGTCCGCTCGTGGGCGAACCCGGCGTTCAGCTGAGCATATCAGGTCCCCGAGTAGAAAAGTCGCAGACTGTCACGAAGAGCAGCAACCGACCCAAAGCAGCCTTTCGTGAATAGTTCCTACAGGCCTAATTCAGACAGGCCAGGGTGATCATCCGGGCGCCGTCCGAGCGGCCAGTGGTATTTGCGCTCGGACGCCAGGATAGGCTTGTCATTGATAGAGGCATAGCGGTTTGTCATCAGGCCATCTGCATCAAATTCCCAGTTCTCATTTCCATATGAACGGAACCAATTGCCGGAGTCATCGTGCCACTCGTAGGCGTAGCGGACACCAATGCGATTCTCGGAGAATGCCCACAATTCTTTGATCAACCGGTAGTCCAGTTCTTTTGCCCATTTGCGCTCAAGCAAATGCTGCGCTTCGGACCGGCTTGTGACAAATTCGGCACGGTTGCGCCATTGTGTGTCCTCGGTGTACGCAAGCGCTACGCGCGCGGCGTCGCGGCTGTTCCAGCCGTCTTCAGCTAGTCGAACTTTTTCGGTAGCACTGGCGAGGGTGAAAGGCGGCAATGGCGGACGGATGGCTGAGTTGGTGGGCATAGTGCTTACTTTCATAGGTAAGTAGGTGCAAGTTAGTCGGGTAGCAAGGCAGCGGCGATACGCGCCGCACGCGGTGCCGCTGCACGGTCGCCGGTTACCAATGCGACCGTAATAGCGCCGTCGATAAGGATTAGAAGTTGCTGAGCCAGTTCGTCGGCTGGAACCTGTGCCATACCCGCCTCATTTACGACTTGGCGCAAGTGGTGCAGCAGGCGCAACTTGTGCGCTTTTGCCACTTGCCGGATGACGCCTTTAGCGTCGCCGGTTTCCCCCGCAGCATTGATGAACGCGCAACCACGGAAGTCGGGCGCGTTGAACCAAGTTTCTAGCGCCTCAAACATTGCCTGAATCCGCAGGGGCAATGGCATGCCGGAAGGCGACGCCGCTTCAAACCAGGTCATCCAATGCGCGTCGCGCTGCATCAAGGCACCTGCTACTAACGCTTCTTTGGTCTCGAAGTAGCGATAGATAGTTTTGCGTGCCACTCCGGACTCCTTAACGATGCGGTCCATCCCCGTGTTGGCAATGCCAGACTCGTAGATTAGTTGCTCGGTGGTGGCCAGCAGCCTGGCGCGGGCGTCAATGAGAGGTGGCGATATCATGTGTAGATGGTAGAACAATCGTTCTCCACCTGTCAACCAATTTTATTCTTATGCTCAGTTTGCCAACGTCTGGTTTTGGCCGATCTCGGCCGTTCAGTGTAGGGCAGTTCTCGACCCAAAGCAGACTTTACTGCGGTCGAAAAACCTCATGTATCGAACTCGTTCGCCTCATCCGAGGTTGGATAAGCAGCAATGCTCAATGCAATTCCAATGCTACCCAGTGTCAGCATGTCAACGGCAGAGAACTCGACATGCGCCGTAAATTGCACGCTGTCTCCAACGGTGATACCGACTGAAAGCTCACCGGCGAGGTTGAGACCGGCGAGGGATATGTCTTTCGCATGCCAGCAGGACAAACAGCGTCGAACTTCATCAACAAGACTACGAGGTGTATCGCTATCAGGCAAGTCAAACGCGATACCAGAACATTGATGCAATTTCCCGCCATGTAGACGGTCGCCGACTTTCCATCTTGAAGTGCCGGTAGAACCTAGTAGTTCGGTTAGGCGATCAAGATTCGCATCAGCTCCATGGACATACAGTGTCGCAATGTTCATTTGATGTCTCCCCTTTAACATGGCCGTATTGTGCAATATCGGCGGTTCTGCTAGGACACCAATCGACCCATAGCAGACACTCACGGCAAGTTAATTTCAGAAAGAATTTCTACTAGCTTCTTTATGTCGACCGGCTTTACCAAGTGATAGTCGAACCCTGCAGACAAGGCGTTTAACCGGTCGCTCTCTTGACCGTACCCAGTAATAGCCACTAGGGTTACCGCGTGATTTTCCGGCTGTGCCCGCAGACGACGCGCTAGCTCATTGCCATCGATCTCCGGCAGCCCGATATCTAGGAGGCAAACTTGTGGTTGATCGAGCGTTGCGCGTTCTAGTGCTTTATAAGGTCCATGCTCGACCAGCACTTCATGCCCCATCGCTTCTAAAAACAATTTGAGCATTTCTGCCGCATCAATGTTGTCATCTACCACCAGAATCCTCAGAGAGGTAACATGTTCTGGCTGCGGGCCGGTTTCAGTAAACAAATCCAAGGACCGATCCGTCTTTTCAAGCAAGAGCGGTAGCCAGATCGAGAAGGTGCTGCCTTGACCCAATCCCCCACTCTTGCATGTCACGTTGCCGCCATGCAGCTCTACCATGCTTTTTACTAGTGCTAGGCCTAATCCCAGTCCCCCGGAAGAGCGGTCTGATGTGCGCTCGGCCTGAGCGAAGAGATCGAATGCATGTTTGGTCATCTCAGGCGTCATCCCGATGCCATCGTCGATAACCTGGATTAGCGCCTGTGAATCCAACACTTCCGTGCACAGAGTTAGGTGTCCGCCTTCAGGCGTATATTTAGCCGCGTTGTTGAGAATATTAGATACAACTTGCACCAGGCGTTTTTTGTCTGCACATACTATAGCGGAATGAGGTGTTTGACGAATCGTCAATTCGTGGCAGCGCGCACGGATTAGAGGACTTACTTGCTCGACTGCCTCATGGACCACCTGGTGCATGTCGAGTGCCACCTTTTCCAGCTCAATTAAGCCGCAGGTTACGCGGGATACATCAAGCAAATCATCGATCAGGCCGGTCATATGGCTAACCTGACGCGCAATGATTTTGCTGGTTTGCTTTACCCGCCCTTCATCGACCTTGACCAGTTGCAGCAACTCTGCAGCCGCTCGGATCGGTGCCAAGGGATTTCTAAGTTCATGCGCCAACATCGCTAAAAACTCGTCTTTGCGCCGGTCTGCGTCACGGAGTTTTTCTTCAGCTTCTCTCCTGTAGCTAACGTCCCGGATGAGGACGGCCATCCCAGTATCCATGACTGGATAAGCCCTCAATTCTAGCCAGGCGGTGTTTCCATCTGGGTACGCAAACTCGAATTCCATTGTTTCTGGTTGCCGGGTTGTCATGACTCGCCGATAGAGACGTTCCGGGTCAGAGCCAATAAGCTCAGACCATACCTCCCAATGGTGATGACCAATCGTTTGACTTGCGTGTCGTCCACTAAGTCGAAGACCTTCGTCATTCATGTACAGCACAGTCCAATGACGATCAATCAGTACAAAGCCTTCCGTCATTGCGTCGAAGACGGCTTGGCTTCGGTCACGTTCGGTCCGCAATGCGGCCTGAGCAAGGGAATTCTCAACTGCAGCCCAGGTCCAGTCCACCATGTCGTTCGCCAAGTCGATCTCGTGCTCCGTCCAGTGACGAGTACGTGAATCATGGATGTTCAGGATCGCAAGTAGCCGCCCTGCCCTCATGAGGGGGACAGCAACGAATGACCGGATACCCTGTGCATTATAGGCATCGGCATAAGAGGCCGAACGATCATCACTTGCAATATCAGGCGTGGCCAGCACATGTCCGGCCCGGATCGCATCGGCCATCGGCGGACCGAAGTCATCCAGATGCAGTACCACACCATCCATCGACTGCAAGTAGCCGTCGGTCCAGTCACGCTGGATCGTGATAGTTTTTGCCGCATCATCGGCGATCGCATATGCGACACGTTCGACGCCAAGATATTTACCTAGCAGTTCACTGGTGGCGAACACGATTTCATCCGAAACGGTCAGGTGACGCAAACGCTCTGTGAATTCAGACCGGAATGCATAGCGGCGTTCGGACTGCATTTGGCAAGTCGTCTCGCTCGCCGTAATGTAGATCCCACCGACAGTCCCGTTGCTACCAGTAATAGGTGAAAATGAGGAAGTATACCAACGCTGTACCGGTATGCCTGCCGGCTCGACAACATAAGGAGCGTTCTCGAAGTAATAGGACTTGCCGCCCATTGTGCCGCTGATAACGGGCTCCATCTCGGGCCAGATCTCCGCCCACAAGGAACTAAAGCTTTGCCCAAGTGAAGCGGGGTGCTTCTCTCCCAACTGCACTGCGTAGGCATCGTTATAGAAGGTGTTGAGCTCAGGTCCCCAAATGATGGCAACGGGCGAATGCGAGTGAAGGGCCAACCCGATCAGTGTGAAGAGTTGTTGCGACCAGTTCTCGGGGTTCCCGATCGGACACGCCGACCAATCCATGTCGCGCATGAGGGACGCTACTTGGCCTTCGGTAGTGAACCAGGGATAGCTTTGTGATGACTGTTCCATGTGATTTATTGTCGCATAGTCAACCATTGAACGTTCTCAGAGAACAGTACTAAATCAGCATGTTACAAAGGTCTGCTAATGGCCGAACTAAGCCGTTCGCGGCAGCTTAGCAGGTGGACGGGCTGGAAAAGTCGCTAACTGTCTCGGCCGGCAGCTGTCGCTCTACGCCTTTGCCTAAATTCATCAGTCAACCGGTATTCACGATGTGACGAGTGCAAGGCGAATGAACCGCCGAGACTGGTTGCACACCCTTCCTCAGAACATCAGCAGCACGGTCACCGTATCGCGGTATTCTCCCGGCGTCGGGGCACGTTGGCTGGGCACGATACCGTACATCATGACATTTTGCGCACCGCCCGTGCCGACGCCGCTGTAAACAATTGTACCGGCCGTGCCGTCGCCCCAGGCCGGGCCGTCAGGCATGGCCGAGATCCGATAGCCTAGCGTTTCCCCGGTGACGCTGTTCTTCATTGTACGTGCGCCCGGATTACCGGAGCTCCCCCCGTTCAGAGCGATCTGGTACGAACTGTTGGCGGTGCACGCCACGGTCAGTGGAGCGTTGATTCGTTGGACGGTAATCGGGCTGCCGCTGGCGAAGGTCAGGTTGTTAGTGCTGATTAGGCAATTATTGATCACAGTGGCGCGCGCTTGAAAAGAGAACGCTGAGCTGGCACCGGCCGTGCAGGGCACGCTACCAAAGCCGTACTGCACAGTGCCGTGACCGGCGAAACTGGCAGCATAGACCGTGTCGGCATTGCCGACCGTGGGAACGCCTACCAGACTCGATGCCTGAATCCTGCCGTACACGGTAGTGCTTGCGGCAACACCGCCCAACCCCAGTAAGCCCACAAGTGTCGCAGTAATGGGCCTGGCACCAATGGTGCTACCAGTGCTGCCCCAAATCTTGGCCCCCGTGTAGGAGCTGTCGGTAAAGAGGTTATAAGACAGACGGTTGCTGCCATTAAGCAGGTAGCGCGGGGAGCCAGTGCCGCCGCCCTGGCCCACACCCAAGTTGACGCATACGTTAGCTGCGGGTAACAATAGTGGATTCGTCCCAAGCGTCCAGTAACACGTCACCGTCAGCGTACCGGTGGCAGTGACATCACTGCCCGCAATTGGGCTGACCACGCCAAAATCAACGTCGGTCATCGTGGCCACGCAGGTATCGGCGCGCGCCGTAGAGCAAGCAAGTAACCAAAGCGTGACGGTCGTTGGGATCAAGCAACACAGGCGTCGCACGATCGATTGGCGAATTGCCATCATTCAGTCATTCCTCTCGTACAAGCCGGCAATCAGCGGTGAGATCGCAGGCGGTTCGTCTGTCACCGAGTTTGCTTCAAACTCACTTCGCACCCATCGTTTCCGCTCCTGATGAGCACTCGACTCTGAGCAACTAAGCTTTCGATGAGCAGAAGCCATTTTAAACGGCCGAATGATGAAAGACCGCTATTGGCCGAAAGCGGAAGTTCATCGCGCTCAGTGTAACTAAGCAAGAAATAGTGAATTTCTCTACTTCACGCCTGCAGTTGTTGCTGCAATTTTCAAAACGTCGCATCTATTTCGGTAAGTCACAGCTCAAAGTGCAGCGCGATTCCGACCAACTCGCTAGAAACCGGTGAAGCAGCGGCGCTTCGAAACGTGCGAAAGACGCACTCTCGAGCGCCTGCTGCTAGATGAGGCTGCAAACCGGCCAACATACTTGCATGGCGCGACAGAGCGCCGGTACGCAGGCCGACATGTAAGCGTAAGTATGGATGGAAGGCTGCAGGTCACGCGTAGGGGCGTGAAGAAAAAATTTTGTACCCCAAAAAGACCAAGTTCGACAAACTTCCTAAGAAAGGCATCAGTGTAGGCACCAGCTTGCTGACCTTGTAGCAAATTGAGGGCGTCCATGATGAGCATAAATACTGTGTGTGCGCACAGTATTCATTATTATTAATTTTTATATAATGAATTTTTACATTTTTCATGTTGCGAGTGCTTCAGTCCTGTAGGGCTGAAATGAGGGCAGAACTGAACGCACATATGAATGAACGTCGACTTAAACCGCGTGCTGACTTCTCGTCCCTTCAAATCCGAGAACAGCTTGTACTTCGTTTTAATAGTGCTCTTGGGCCACCGAACAAGGCTGACTTGGCTATACAAGAAGCCTTTTTAAAAGGGATGATGAGCCCAGGAGAGACACAGCTCTTCATTAGCATGTGCGAGTACGTACTTGAAATTGTTGAACGGCATGCTAGGCGTGATCATCTTGGGTGACCGCCGCAACACCGGGCCGCCGTGGCCCACCCTCTATTAACACACGCTGCGCAACGTGCAAATCTACGCCCAGTTGGTGTGCAGATTCAATACTTGCTGCTAAGCCAAATGCAACGGAAACTGCAACAGTTAAATCTACGTGAGCTGCGGCCAGTCGATCGATTCGATTTTCCATGCGTCAATCCTATCGTGTTAGCTCAAGCCATGGGGCACTCTGTTGAGGTGCTCGAGTCTATGACGAGGTGCGGCGTGGCCTGCCGTCGATTAGTATGTGCTGCACCAAGATCAAAGGCGTTTTGTACTGTGTACGCGCATGCCAGACGCTAGCTCAAACGCGATGACAACGTGACTGCCAAGTCAACATAAGTAGCAGTGAGGCGGTCGGTTCGTTGTTCCATGTGCTCAGTATGGCAGGTGCGCGCAAATGATTCCGGGCCTAGCCAAAATTAGGCAGGGAGCATGCCCGCCAATACGATGTATGAATGAACAGTGATCCTTACATGCAATTCAAGCCGCAGCTGACCCGCGCCAACCCGGTGCCATTCAACAGCAAACCCAGAAAGCGCCGACGTGCGCGCAGTGCTTTGGGAGGTGAAGCGATTCCGCGCGCTGGAACTATACGTCAACCAGCTGCAGCGTATCTTAGACACACTATCCGGCGCCCAGGGCGATGTCTTGCAAGCCATCCGCTCGGAGCGAACGGGCGAGGAAGACTTCAGGATATCAAACAGCCGCTGGACGATTCAGCAAACTTGTTGCGTCGATAGGTTGAATCCAAGACCTCTAGCGGACCTTCACGATATCGAAACTCCGAACTTCGTGACCCTAGCTTTCCTTCTGCCAAACGTGCGAATAGGTTGCGATCTCTACAGCCGTAAATGGGCCAGCGAAAATCGCACAATCCTAGTCAAACTCGAAAACACAGTATGAAGCCGCTTGAAACTTTGGAATAGAGCGGATTTACATGCTCATTAGCGACATACTTGGAAGACTTGAAATCGAGCATAGCACATCGCTCATGGCACATCGCACATCGTCAAGTTGTCTATATGATTTATAGCAGCATATCTCTAATTGTGAGATAACAATTCACTTCAACGTCTCTGCCGCCACTCTTAATGCATGGATAAAGCGCAGCTTTGGCCGCCTCTCAGCCAGCCTCAACATGCATGAAGCTCAACGATAGGCAAACGGGGTGTGGAAATACTAACTGATAGATAGCTTCGGGTAGGATAAGAATATAAATGTTTGAGAATAAATATTTCCCGAAGAGAACAAACATAGCATTGTAGACTCTATTCAACTTAATAAGTTTGGTAGAAATGAGTGAATCAGATTTGACCCGGAAATATCTAGTGCTATAAACTAGTAAGCTCTCACATTTAGCCCCCTTATGGCCGACCCTGCAAACATACCGAGCACACCAGCGACTGAGCAGGGCATCGTGCCAAGCAAGCTCGATTTCCCAGTTGTAGGTATTGGCGCTTCCGCTGGCGGCATGGCTGCTCTGCTCAGCCTATTTGAGCACATGCCTTCCTCACACGAAATGGCGTTTGTCGTGGTGATGCACCTGTCTCCTGATCACCCGAGTTCGGCGGCGTCGATCCTGCAGCGCGCGACACGGATGCCCGTGAGCCAGGTTACGTCCAAGGTCAAGATCGAACCGCGTAACGTATACGTAATCGCGCCGAACCTGCAACTGTCGATGTTTGACGGTTTGCTGGTTGTCGACGAGCTTGAGCGACCGCGTGGGAAGCATGTCGCGATCGACTTGTTCTTCCGTACGTTAGCAGAGGTACATTGCGAGCGTGCATTGGCGATTGTTTTGTCCGGCACTGGCAGTGATGGTGCGGTCGGGCTGTCGCGCATTAAGGAGCTTGGTGGCGTTACCCTGGTCCAGTCTCCGGACGACGCTGAATATGACGGCATGCCGGAAGCAGCAATCCGGACCAGAGCGGTCGATTTTGTCTTGCCAGTAGTGGATATCCCGCAGAAGTTGATCGACCTTTGGGAAAATGCTAGGAACATTGAGTTGCCACCTCCTGGCGATGGAGAGGCACCTATCGCGCACTTGCCAGATACGAGCGATGCAGCCAGTGCTGAGGAAGCCCTGCACGAAATCATCAGCCAGTTATTCAGCAATACAGGGCACGATTTCCGTCACTACAAGCGCGCTACCGTGCTCCGCCGCATCGAACGCCGCCTTCAAGTGCGCAGCATGCACTCTTTACCCGAATATAACGAACTCCTGAAAACGGATGCCGTCGAGCACAAGGCATTGCTCGAAGATATGCTGATTGGCGTGACCAACTTCTTCCGAGACCGCGATGCATTCGAGGCACTCGAACGCGACGTGGTTCCCGAGCTGTTTAAAGACAAGGGCTCGGGCGATGAAGTGCGGGCTTGGGTAGCGGCCTGTTCTAGCGGTGAGGAAGCTTACTCACTGGCTATGCTAATGACGGAACAGGCTGCACTACACGAGTCGGCTCCGGTGTTCCAGGTCTTTGCATCAGACATTGACGAACATGCGATCGACACGGCGCGCGCCGGCATCTTTCCTGGCTCCATTATTACCGATGTTGCGCCGGGAAGGCTGCGCCAGTATTTCACCAAAGAAGATGACCGCTACCGTATCCGGAAAGCCGTACGCGACCGAGTGCTGTTCGCCTCACATAACTTGCTACGCGACCCGCCGTTTTCCAGGCTTGACCTCGTCAGCTGCCGCAACCTGCTGATATACCTGAACCGCGACGTGCAATTACGCGTACTGCAGATGTTCCATTTCGCGCTCAAGCCGGGCGGCTTCCTCTTTTTAGGCAGTTCTGAATCAGCCGACGCGGTGGCCGATTATTTCATTCCAATTGACAAAAAAAATCGGATCTACCGCGCGCGCTCCGGGTTGCCACAACTGCAGTACCAAAGCTTGGCTGGTACGGCCTTCCGTGCCCGTATTCCCGATGTGCAACGTAGCAAGCTACCGCTCAAACGCCTGTTTTCTTACGCTGAAATGCACCAGCGTGCGTTGACACGGTTCGCATCACCTTCGGCCGTGATCGATCGAGAAGGCAATATAGTGCACATGGCAGAAGAGGTTGGCCAATACCTTCGCATGAGCGGCGGGGAACCCTCGCGCAGCCTGCTCACTTTAATCCTGCCCGAATTGCGGCTTGAATTACGATCCGGAATGTTTCAGGCGACGCAGGCTGACGCTAGCGTCGACTGCCGCCCGGTCGATGTACCTGCGCTCGGCGAGCGCAGTCTAGTGGCAATCACGGTGACGCCTTTCCGCGACGATGAGGCCGAAAGCGATTACATGCTTGTAATGTTCAGACGCCATGATCAGCCCACTGAACAAGTAAGCAGGCCCGGCTCCAGCGGGAGCCACGACGTGGTGCTGGCCCAGCTTGAGGCCGAACTGCAGCGCAAACGCGAGCAGCTTCAGGAAACCATCGAAAACGCCGAGATTTCGACAGAGGAACTGCGTGCCTCTAACGAAGAGCTACAGGCAATCAACGAAGAATTGCGTTCTGCCACAGAAGAGCTGGAAACCAGTAAGGAGGAGTTGCAGTCGGTCAATGAAGAACTAATTACCGTAAACTATGAGCTGAAAGTCAAGGTCGAGGAGACCGGCAAAGCGAACGACGACCTGAACAATCTGATCGCCTCAACCGACATCGCCACCATCTTCGTCGATAAGGGCATGCGTATCAAGCGCTTCACGCCGCGTGCGGCCGACCTGTTTTCAATCATTGGGTCTGATGTGGGGCGCTCGCTGCTCGACCTCACGCATAAGCTCGACTATGACGAATTGCCGGAGGATGTTAACGCGAGCTTTGAAACCCTACGTATGGTCGAGCGCGAGGTGCGCAGTGTCGATGGGCGATGTTATATTGCGCGCCTTCTTCCCTACCGCACCAACGAAGACCGGATCGAAGGTGCGGTCATGACTTTCTTCGACATCACCCTTCGCCGTCAGGCCGAAGGGCAGGCACGCGCCAGCGAGGCACGCATGCGCTTGGTGGCTGAATGCGCCAGCGACTACGCCATCATCACGCTCGACGAACACGGCTGCATTACCAGCTGGAACAAGGGCGCCGAATACCTGTTCGGTTGGTCGGTGCAGGAAATAATGGGAGAGACGGCAGAACGATTGTTTGTGCCAGAAGACGTGGCAGCGGGCGTGCCGACCGACGAACTGCGGCGCGCCCGTTCCGATGGCCGTGCCGAAGACGAGCGCTGGCATGTGCGTAAGGACGGCTCACAGTTTTACTGCAGCGGGGTAACCACACCGCTGTTCGACGGCCGCTTCTATGGATACGCCAAGATTGCTCGTGACGCTACTGCTCGTTTGCGCCACGAGAATGAGCTCGAGAAGGTTATAGACAAGGCCCAGGCCGGGCAGTCGGATGCGCAGGAGGCGGCCGCGCTGAAAGACGAATTCCTATCCGTGATGTCGCATGAGTTGCGCAACCCGTTGAACATGATCAACATCAATGTAGAACTCCAGTCGCGTATTCCTGAAGTCAGCCAGTCCGAGCTTTTTGCTCGTACATCGGCGAGTATCCGCAATGCGGTACGGAGTCAGGCAAAAATCATCGACGACCTGATGGACATGTCACGTGCGCGTACCGGCAAACTGTCGCTTGCCCTGGCCCCGATGGAAGTTGGCCAAGTCGCAAGGGATATCGTCGAGATCGCGCGCACTAATCCATCGGCAGTTGAATGCGCCATTTCGCTACAGGACAATAGCGGCCGCGCCGCCGTGTTGGGCGACAGGGTGCGCATTGAACAAGTGCTCATGAATTTGCTCAGCAATGCCGTCAAGTTCACTCCACGCGGGGGCCAAATCCAGGTATGTATAGAGCGTGAAGAGAAAACAGTGCGCTTGGATGTAGTCGACAGCGGCCACGGCATCGAACCGCAATTTCTTCCCAATGTGTTCGATATGTATGGCCAGAGCGCGTCCGCCGCCACCCGCATCCAGGGTGGCCTGGGTATTGGGCTGGCGTTGGTACGCGAGATCGTGGGAATGCATGGCGGACGTGTAGAGGCCTTTTCCGACGGTATCGGAAAAGGTGCACGTTTCAGCGTATGGCTGCCCGTTTATGACAGCGCGCCGCTGTCCCAGCACGAGACCGTGCACAGCGTTGCCGACACCCTAGTTGGACTGCGCATCGCCATTGTTGACGCCATGCCCGACATGCTTGACCTATTCGCGTCCTTGCTTGAATCGAGCGGTGCGACGGTTTTCCCAACCGCTAGCGCAGAGGAATGTTTGCGAATCTTGCAACAGGAGACAGTTGATCTCCTGATTGCGGATGTGTCGCCATCGAGCAAGGACACGATTGCACTGATGCAGCAAGTACGCGCTAATGCCCGTGTTGCAAAGCTACCGGCGATTGCCTTGAGCGCCATGACGCGAAAAAGCGACATCGCCGAGATCATGGCAGCTGGATTTTCGGCCCACATAGGCAAGCCGATTGCAATGGAACAGCTCAGCATCGTGGTCAGCAGTCTATTGCCTTCACATATAGCACCCAACACGAGCACATTGCCCATTGCTAAAAAATGACAGCAATGAGGGAGGAGATCGCTAGCACATTTGTTATGGAGTCGGTATGGCTATTCGGATACGTCGTAGCACCCTGATTTCCCAGCATGTTGAAGTAGCGCTCGTCTACAGAGACATGCTTGGAATCGACGAAGCACTCGCATACCTCGCACGCGAAAATATATCGGACGATCTCGCAGAGCGAATCCTCGGTGATGGGCGTCGTGCCAGCGATATTGTAGTTACGCTGGTGCCGGGAGGTAGCTCGGTAACGCCATTTACAATATGCCGAAGGCGTAATCATTTACACGACGCCATTATCGAAGCTGCTCTCAAGATCGAAAGGAAACTTGGGAGGACTTGGGCGCACGCCTTACTACGGGACGAAAAAGTGCCAGATGAAGTAGCGGCTCGTATTCTGGCAGAAGGTCCTCGTCAATTGCGGTGCAAGTCCAAGGTATAATAATTTTATTATAAATTAATAAAAATTACATTTATTCAATTTGATTTTTACCCATAAATTTAATCTATATCCAATGCCAGATATAATTAATTATTACAATTGACACCCAAAATAAAATATGACAATCTCGGGTTTTATCCGGAGTCGAGCAATGAAAACACATATTCTTCATCGTCGGAAAGATTTTCAAACTGCATTGGCTATCGACTGCGCAGTTATCATATTGAAAAATGCAGGGCTCCCCCAAGCTTATTCCGCATTACTTGCAAATGGCATACCAGGAAGAATTGTCAAGCGTCTACTTTCAATGCCTAATAAATGCCGGCGGATCAAAGTGATCGAGATGAGAGCTAACCATACTCAAGCTTTACCTCATCAATAAGCTTGCTTTTCAGTTTACTGTAGCCGCGCGTTATTCGGCACTGAAAGGTCCCCGACCCTCAAAGTGCGACGGCGCCGCAGTTCCCGAAATGATCTAATAGAGCAAGAGTTGCAGTATTGCGGAAGCGGATGTCCGCTCGCGACCTATACGACCCTCAGCTCGTACCTGAGCTGCTTCACACGAAAGGTGTAAATCGCCGAGATTGCATTGCGGCCTTCATCTCTATGTCGGCTTCGAGTGCAGCCGCCTGTCGAAACAAAAACGCCATGGCTTGTGCGGCATTAATGCCGCTTAATTTGCTAGCACCGCCAGCCTCGACTGCCATGAAAGGACTACTTTCGACCCATAGCGGACGTAGCACGAAGTAATGGTTCTCAGCCAACGAGAACGCTGAAGAGCTTGGTGTGCTAATTCTTTTCCCAGTGGGGAAGGAGTTCATCTGGATCCATGCTCTCACCATCGAACCAGGAAAAATGCCATCCCATTGCAGCTTCTAACAGGAGATTTTCCTTCCCAACTCGCTTGACACTGTTGGGTCACTTCCGATTTGACCTGACAGCGTAACTTGGTGGAAAATTATCAATCCAAACCTTTTATTACAATTTTAGGCAACCTACGGGAGACTTGTTTATGAGCGAATTTACTCCTTCGAAGTCCGTCAACCCTTGGACTGAGGGTGACTACCGTGTCAACGGCTATGCTATTCGGACACCAAATGGCAACTACTGGCCGGCGTACGAAATAGAGCGAATTCATGGGATTTATGATGCCCCAAAGAAGGCGGTATCACTTCATGAAGTGCAGATCCGAACTTTCGCTACGCAGGGACTAGCTAAAATGATGGCCGTCTCCCACGGCGTACAGCGAGTTCGCACTAAGGATCGCCTGAGCTGCTGACCTGTGAGTTTTTGCTCAAAGAATCGGTTTGGAAATCACAACGTCGCTGTAATGTGATCGTTGCTGCTGCGCCTCTGACCAGTTCGCAAATTATTGTATGTCTGCATTGACTAAACCTAGCCGTTCACGCCAACATAGCACGTTGCCAGGTTGAAAACACAGCTGTGCCGCGACAGGCCGAAACCGACCCATTGCAGTCCTTCGCGGCACGGCTGTTAGGTAGTTCCGTTGATGACCGCTTCAATTCGATACCCGTCGGGATCAAAACGAAGGCTGCGTAGTAGCTATTGCCATATTCCGACCGAGGCCCTGGTGCGCCATTGCATCGTCCACCATGGCGCAGCGCAGCGGCATGGAATTCGTGTACCTGATTTCGCTCCTTCGCCGAAAAGGCCAAGTGAAAGCCTTCTCCAGGAATCGTCACGTCCTTTGCAAGTTTCAGGCACAGCTTATCGTCACCACCTTCATACCCGTAGCCGACAGCTTCATCATCGGCAAAGACCTTGGTGTACCCTATTGATTTCAAAACCGCGTCATAGAAGGCAGAGGTTCGGTCGAGATCAGAAACGGCAATAGACAGGTGATGCAGCATTTTTTCCCTATTTCTCTGGTCGATTAGGCTTTGACGCGCAGATTTTCATTCGTTTCACCGTTCTGGTGGAGAACGACTTTTGCTACCGCGTCAATCGTATCGCGTACGAATTCCATGTGGACTAACGTGTTCTTGATAAAGAATCTGCTGCTTGAATAAGGATGGACGGGCGTAATATCGCCTCCCGTGCGGAGCATCAGTAACTGGTCAGCTTCACGCCAGAAAGTGCGTTGCTCCGAGGCGTTTACGGTATACACGCCGACGTAAGTGTCGAGCAAATTGGCGTCCAGTTCGATCTTCTCGAAATCCTGAATTGGCTTGCCTATCGCAATCGCAGCAATTTTCTGTGCGACATATTCTGGGTCCACGATGCCGAAGTCCGCGTTGCTCAGAACCGCTACGAACAGCTGGTCTTTCGGCAAGCGTAGCGCAAAGGTTTGGAAGCCGTTGATACCGCCACCGTGAGCGAACATCGGCTGCTCCTGAAGAGTTCCGATTTCCCACCCGTAACCGTACGCGCTCGAGCTGCCGTCCGCCAGTCTGGAGGGTGTAAATGCCTTAGCCCAGTTCGATGCGCTGATGAGCTTACCGCTGGCAACCGCATTCTCCCAGCGGGCTAGGTCGTCCACGTTCGAGACCAGTGCTCCGGCTGCAAATGCTTGGCTGATGCTCATCGGATCGCACGGGACAAAACTGCCATCGCGATACGTGTGCCCGTTCGCCGCCTGCTGCGGGCTTAGCTCATGCCCTTCGTAATAAGTGTAATGCATGCCCAGTGGAGCAAATATGCGTTGTTCGACGAACTTGGCGTAAGACAGCCCCGACACTTTCTCGATGAGCGCTCCCAGCAAGAAGTATCCGGAATTGCTGTAGTTGAAAGCTGTACCCGGCATGAACTCTAGCGGATCATTTTTGAAACTGTCGATCATCTCGATCACCGTCAGCTCAGTCGCGATGTTGGCATCGAAATTCTTCTTGTCCGTATAGCTAACGATGCCGGAAGTATGGGTCAAAAGATGTTCGACTGTGATTTGATTCCCTCTTGGAGGGTAATCGGGAAAAAAACTCCCTATGTTGTCGGCAAGGGACAACTTTCCTTCCTCGATGAGGATCAACGCGGCTACCGCAGTGAATTGCTTGCTAATTGATCCGAGGCGCATTGTCGCCTCGGGCGACAATGCTTTTTGCTTGGCGACGCTGGCCATGCCATAAGCCTGGCGGAACATTGTCGTGCCATCGAACGTGATGATAACAATCGCGCCTGGTTCATTCGGCTTGTAGAGCGGAACAATAGTGGCGTCAATTAAAGACGCAAGAGCGTTGTCAAGGGCGGTCAGAGCATTGCAAGTGGCGGGTGTGGGCATTTAGTAATTTTCTTCTGTAATACTGAGTGATTGCTGGTGAAATATTTATGTTCCGCTGATATACAGTAGCGATCTACGTCACCAAATAACTCGATGCTGCCAGGCAACTCCGGGGCGTTGCGAAGGACCGCTTTGGCCGAATACAGCCGGTCAAGCAGCACAGCATGTTGCCGACGCGAAAATTCCCATCCGACCGTGGCGGGCTGCAACCGACCCAGAGCGGAAGTTAGACCGCGCGGCGCGAATTTCCGTTCCTAATGGAACGCTGCTTGAATCACTGACTGAAATGAAAAGTCAGGTAGCAAAAAGGGCTGACCTACTGGCCGTACCTTTGGCAATACCGTCCACTCGCTTATTGAGGGTCTCGCGCCACTTGCCCAAGCGCTCGATGTCATCACTTAAGTCGTCTGGGCCTGGTATGGGAAGCCTGCCGACGGATGCGGCGGCGTCGTGCTCGAACTTCGAAGATTTGGTCATGCCAACGTCGATCTCACGATAATCGTCGTCCGTCACCGTTACCCCTTTGAGGCGTTGGGTCGAAACACCCTCGCCGAAGCGCTGCACGGCTCCGTTAAGTAGGACTTCCTCTATGCAGCGCTCCCATGCAAGGCGTAGATGGCCATAGCACTTCACCGTCAATTGGCGCTGGAGGTCTTCATCGCCATCCTTAGCTGCCTTACGGACATCAACCAACATCTGCCGCAAGCGACTCAGGCGATCCTTTGTGCCAAGCACGTCAAAAGGCAGGTCTTCGGAATGGACGCCGTGGCCGTCTGCCGTTTTGCGGATATAGTTCTTGGTCAGCTGTGCGCCGACCTCCCTCGCCTTCTGTTCCAAGATTAGTAGGAAGTAAATGTCGTGTGTGAAGATAATCACCTGCCGGGTCAACGATTCCTTCACCAGCCGTTCAGCCACCTCCCAGCGGCGCCGGTGATCTAACGAAGAGATTGGGTCATCGAGCACGATGCCGCCGTGCCCCTTACCAAGTCGGATCTCCGCCATGAAGGACGCGATCGCAAGGGCGCGCTGCTCCCCTTCACTGAATATGGCCGTCGGCGTGCCACCGCCTGGTAACTGCAGCGTCAGCTTGAACTGCGTCTTTCCGCCGGGCGACTCAGCCCTCATCATAACGTTGAGGTGATGGAGCTTGAGGAGCTTGAGTTCTGCGTTGAGGGCATCAGCTAATTCCTGGGTTGCCGTCGTGCGCGAAAGTTCAGTCGACTTCCGGGAGATGCCCCGCGTCTCCATGCCGTTGATACATACCTGCAGCTTGTGGCAGAGTTCGTGCTTGGTCATTGCCTCGAGCACGGCACCCTTAACCTCAGCCAACCTGCGGCGAGCGTCGAGTTCCATTCGCTCAGAAACCATGATTGCCTTGAGTTTCTCATCAGCAATGGCATCGAGGGCCTTAGCCTGTTCGTGTAGGCGCCCGAGAATATTATCGAGGCCGGACTGCGGGGTGTCAGATAGTTCGGGGAGCTCGTCCCAGGCGAGTTTGCCTGCGGCGGCCTGTAGCAAAGCCAATTGGCGTACTCTAACGGACGCCTGGATGGCTGTGCAGGCAGCTGCGACTTCCGAACTAAGTTCGTTCACTTCCTCAACCAGGTCGTCGCGAAGCATCAGATCTACGCTTGCTTGTTGAACGACCCTGAATGGGATGGCAGCGGCATCGCGCGCATCCTTCGCCGCCTTCTCAGCTGCCGCTCTTACGAATGCGTCGAATCGCAGCAGCCGTGCAGCCCCCTCTTGCCCGAGAGCGTTTTGACAAAGGGGGCATGCTGCATTTACTGGAAGGTCAGGAAATTCATGGTCCGCGTGGCTGAGCTCGGAAAAAGCCCGTGCAGCTTGGAAGAGCGCCTTCCACTCCTCGCCGCCAGTGCCTGCCAGTTGGCCGGGTGTCGCCTTGAACTCAGTTGCAGCGAGATCTGCCGCGACCTTGGCCGCATTCGATTTACCGATTAGCTCCCGAAGCGAAGCGACCTTCTCTTCGCTCACGACGTCGATCGCTGCAGCTACGCGCTCCACTAACGAGGTGAGGCGACTAGCCTTCTGCCGCAGAGCCAAGGCCTTCAGCTTGGGATCGGTTTGGGCTAAGGTCTTGTTCAGTAGCGCGAGCCGCTCCAACTCAGCTTCACTGATAGTGGCCAAAGTCTCGATGTCTTCAGCCTTCGTGCTAGCTGGGATTCCAAGCAGTTTCTTAGCGACCTCGGTCTGCTCTCCAGCGAGGACGACATAGGCAGCGTTGCTCGGAGCACTCGCAGCCTTCTCTGCTGTGGCACGAATCTTAAGCTTGTTGCATGCGCCAACCAGTCCTTCCAAGATGTCTAGCCCATATGGAGAGTAGGCAAAGTCGCCGTGGTTGTCGATATAGGCACGAGCACAGTGCGTATCGAAGATCGCAATGTCCGACAGAGGATGGGGCGGCTCGTTGCCATCCTTCCATGGTAGATCAATCGGAATGCCGTCAATTTCTGTCTCAAACGTCGCCTCGGCTGGTCCGCACGTCCCTGGCTCCAGATTCGCATTTGGCAGAATCGGCTCACGGCGATCACGGGCCCGGCAGGCTTTCTTGAACACTCGCGAATACCCGGATTTGCCGACGCCATTCTCGCCGTAGATGGCCGTCACGCCGGCTCGCGCTACTGGAAGCCGCGCGCCTTTCGCCAGCGCATTGACGTTGACGAGTCCCTTGATGGCGGTCAGCAGAACGACTCGAGTTGGATCGGCCGGAGGTGCTACTTGGGCATCCTGGAGCTTTTTGTGTTCACGCCCTTGCGGGTCCGGGATACCGACCTCCATCTTAGCCAAGGCGTAAAGGTCGTCTAAGTCGCCTGTATTAAGCGTCCGATCGGCATACAACCTTGCGATAGCGTCTTGTTGCCATGCAGCGAGGTCTTTGGACCATGTATGGATTTCTTGCAGAATCGTCACTGACTTGCTCTTCCTCTAAGTAGTGCAATAGATTTGCTCTCCGGCTTCTTATCGGAGCTAAAACTGTACTACTTAGCTGGAGCCTAATGGACATGCAGCTGCGCTAACTTTGGATTCCTGATCTCAGTCTTGAACGGGCAGTCAACTTGTTGCATCCAGAGGCCGATGAAGCCGATGAAGTCGATCCTGACCGTTGGGCTAGCATAGCATCTCGACAAGCTGAAAAAATCACAGACTGTAACCACCGGCTGAAACCAACCCAAAGCTGCGTTGGAGCGCATGCCGGAGTTCACCTTCTCAGTAAATCGTGGCGGGGCATTAGTGATCCAGATACGGCTGCAAAATCTGCTCGAGCCAGTCGATAAAGAAACGCACGCGCCGCGACAGATTGTGCCGGTGCGCCACCACGACCAATACTGGCAAGGGTTCAGGACGCAGATCGGGGAGGATTTCGACCAGCTCACCCAGAGCGAAATGCACTAGCACGATAAGCAGCCACAGCTTCGCTGATGTACTCTCGGGCACGATGATCCCTGCAACGGAGAGTGAGTTCGACAAGATCTTCCAAAGGTGACGCCAAGATAACCTCCTAATAACTTCCTGCGGGTGTCCTAACTATGACGCGCAGACTTACCAAGGCTAGCCGCAACTCGCCAAGAGTTTCGCGAAGTGCTAATCGCCTGCTTCTGGCCGAGGGCTGCCTGTTCAACAATTGCTGTGAGTCGAGCCAGATCGGCCAAATCCTCCGACAACCAGTTGAGTTTAAATCCTGAAATCCGCCAGCTGCTTGCCGCCGGCGATACCTTCCGCGATCCATTTCGGCTGACGCCCACGGCCTGTCCAAGTTTGAGCTTTGTTGGCAGGATTGTGGTACTGCGGCTCTACCTTCTGCCCTTTCCGCTTCGACAGCTTTTTTGAACCTACCGCAAGTAATTCTTCGACTGTCACACCAACTTCCTGTGCAATCGAGAGAATCTGCTGACGTGCTTTCGCTAAGTCACCTTGTTGGCGGTTCTCAATCTCTTGGTCGATGTCATTTTGGAGTGCCTTCAGTTCGCTGAGGTTGTAGCTTGACAGCGCAATCTTCGCCATTTTGTTTCCTTTTCAATGAGTTATAACGTTCTGGTGCGATTCTACTATGCGCTCATCAAATTTGATGGTTTACAGAGCACAGTCAGCGATCTTCTTGAGCGCTTGAACACGGCGTTCAGAACAATTGAATCTGCCCAAAAGAAGGAAAAATTCTGGACGCGCATAGGCGTCAAAAAGCGCTCCGTACTTGGGAATGACTCTGGGCGGCACGGTCCGATGAGGCCTGTGAGCGCGACTCAAACGGCGCTGCCCGGCGCTCGGGATACCGGTCACTAGGGCAAGGTTCGATTGAACCCAGCGCTTGGCTCAGCTCAGCTGTTCTGCCCACGCTAAGACGCTGCAGACTGTCAAAATGGGCAAACCACCACGGTGCTACCCGTAGTCTGTACGAACGGATTGGCTAACGGGCACCGGACGACCGCGTAGGGTTACTTGCAACCAAACATAGTGGCGATCGAGGCATGTGCATATTGCTGATACCTCGCCAGCGACCGAGCGGACGGCCAGATGTAAAGATGGTTTGGAAAATCTGCGGTGGGTATGAGGTAAATCCCATCAACCCGCTCATTACACGTGTCTGCGCGAACCCAGATGATGAAGTCTACGGCAGGCTGGTGCACAAGCGCGACCTTCCAGCAGGGATGACTTCGTTCGTAGCGGCATCGCGTGCAGAGAAGACGAGCGGTAACTCCGTTTAGTCTAAACGTGCGAGGACTGAGTTTCTCGACAAACGCATTCACAGCAGCGGCCGAACGTTCGAGTTCGATCGTCATGTCGCGAGTGATGCACCGCATACGGTACCTGGTGACCGTACTGCCGGTAAGGGATGGCCAAGTCACGCCGGCAAGCCCCATGGCTGATGTGATGCCGTTGAAGCGGAAGGCATACGACTTAACAGCTGGGCCGCCACTGGCGTTGATAAGGTCTGGAGTGACCGTTCCATGTTCGACGAATATCTGGCGAAGAACATCGAGCATCTCATCGTCTGACCATTGGCGCCGCCGCCGATTTCGTTCTGCGCGTGCTTCCTCCAGCAGTTCGCGAGACACGATTGCGTCAAAGGCATCCTCCACCCTTACCCAAGCGGCTTGCGCATTCGCGCGACGCGAGCTTTTTAACCGCTGCGTGCTCCGATTGAATACTAGCGTCCCGGCATATTTGTCGTTTGTAAGGACTTGTTTGACATGGTATGGCGACCAGGTGCGGCCGAACTCGTTCTGGACTCCTTCGAAATTTAAGCGACGTGCGATACTTGTATCAGACATGCTTTCGGTTAAGTACATTTCGTAGATGCGGTGGATTATGGCCACCTCGTTTTCAGGACCTTTAGCATAGGTCACTCTGTCGGTAGGCATGCTTTTACGCTCCCCGACGCCGAGCAGAGCCTTGGGCTGGCCAGCGGCCGAGATCACTATACGGCGTAAGCCGTAGCCAGCCAGTCCGCCTTGTTTAAACCCTGCTTCGGTCAGGCGGCACTGAGCACGAAATACTTTCGCAGACAACTCTCGGCTGTACTCGGCGGCCATGGCACGCTTTAGTCCCTTGAGCACGGCAGCAAGCGGTGATCCGTCGTTGGTAAAAGGCTCTGCGCAGTACGCGACAGCAATGCCTGCGCGGCGGCAAGCGTACTCATAATAGGCGCTCTCGTCGACGTCCTGGAAGCGACCCCACCTACTTACATCGTAAACCAACACCACACTGAAGTCTGCACGGCTGGCCTGAATATCAGTGAGTAGTTCGAGCAGACCAGCTCGACCGTCCAGAGTAAGGCCGCTTCTACCCTTGTCGCGATACATCTTTACGACCGTGAGTTCGTGTGCCATTGCGTACTCTCGCAACGCTGCCTCTTGGTGCTCGGTTGAGTAGTTCTGGTGCTCGGTAGATGCTCGGAGGTAGAGCGCAGCTGTGCTGGCGTAAGTTTTTAACATAGGAACCCCGGATCGCCGTGCGCAGCGAGACCGAACATCGAGTTAGCACTTAAATATCGCATACGCGCGAACTGCTCTAAGTTCGATTCCTTCAGATAAATCGGCCCCGGTGCCAAGTCGGACGCGCTGAAAAGGTAGTAGCCCGCGATGGATCCCGTTATCGACTCAAATCGACCGACGATGGTGAAATCCATGTTTGGCCTGCCGAAAATTCTCCAATTTCGCTGACCTCGCTGAGGGTTGCGTGGGACGGCAATCATTATCTGCACATGAAGCGTCCCATTTATTAGAATAGTATCTGACTCACTTGTTTTATCAGCGGTGCCGCCGGCAGTGTGGGCGAGCGTTTCGACTTCCTGCATAAGCTTAAAGTGTTCGGAAACAAGCCGCTTTTTTGTCGTAACAAATGCATATTTCGGTGACGCCGGCAGGCCGGCCGCGTCATAAGCATCCATGAGTGAGCCGAATGTGCGCACCAGCAGCTGTGGATCGGGCATCAACGGGTCTGCCGCGATGATCTTTGCGTTCACTGTCCCGTGCCGACCATGACATGATTGAAGGAGATTGATCAATTCATGCGCCGTGTAGCGCCTCATCCGACGAGCTCGTTCGGCTTGGACTAGATCGAATACTTCGGTGCAGATGATCGGGGCCAGCGCCTCTTTTTTTACGATCCACAGATCAGTGGCGTTACGGGTGCGACGCGCAGATAACTTGCATGAGCGCCGGTTGTAGGCGAGCGCGCCGCAATACTTCACGTTGGTCAGCAATGAGTTAATCATCGGCTGAGTCCACGGGCGGTCAAACTCGCTGAGGATCGCCTCGGCATTGAGCAAACGCGCCAGGCCAGCCTCGCTCGCGCCTTGTTCCAAGTAGAGTGCGTACACACGTCGCACCGTTGTTACCTCATGCTCGGGACCCCATACCAGCACAACACGATCCGTTGCTGAAATCTTTGATTCACCGTATTCGAGAATGGCACGCGGCAAGCCGCAAGCCTTGAGGGCCAAGCGCCTTAGCCCATACCCGGCGTGGCCACCTTGTTTGAAGCCCATTTCAATAAATCTGGCCTGTGCCGCGAATACCTTCTCGGACAGATCTCGGCTGTACTCGGCCGCCATGAGGCGTTTCATGCTCTTGAGCAGAGAAACGTATGGCCCCGCATCGTCTGCAAATTGCTCACCAAAATAAATTACATCGATCCCGGCACGCTTGCAGGTGTGCTCATGATAGGCGGCCTCATCAATGTCTTGAAACCGTCCCCATCGGCTCACATCAAACACCAATATGCAACTGAAATTAGGATCCGGCGACTGGACGTCCTGCATAAGCGAGAGCAGCCCAGACCGTCGGCGAATGTCCAAGCCGCTCTTGCCATCGTCGACGTACTCTCGAATGATTAAGATACCTCGCGCCGTTGCGTACTCCTGGATTTTGGCACGTTGGTGGTCGGTTGAGTAGTCCTGACTCTCAGTCGACATGCGAACATAAATCACAGCGCGATTTGCAGCACGGTCGACCATAGAGCCTCCAAATTTGATGTGGGGCAATACGACGCCAGTTTTTTGGAAGACTATACGAGGATGAGTAAAGACGCCACCTCAATCAAAAACAGCCCAACGATCCTCGCCACCGCGCTTGCTCTGGGGAAGATACATGGCGCGAGTTTCGCTGCGACTTATTTGCATGACGCAGGTATCGCAGCAGACGTTATAGTTGAATTATTGTATGGTTCTGCGATCGGGCGCAGTCGAGAGTCGGCCCCTGGTTCTTGGTCTTCCACTCGCCTTCGCCCAGCATCTTGATACCCGTGATGTTGATCAGGAGGTGCAGTCCCATTTTTGTCGGCTGCGCTCTGATCGTCACCGAAAAAATATTTCAAGCGCCGGCTAACAGTGCGGAAGTCGGGCACCTGCCAGTCCAGGCCAGCGAACTGGCAGCCTCTGATAGTGAGGCAAAACTGGATAGCCGCCTCGCTGTCCTTCGGACGGCGACCTTGCTTGCCGCTGGCACTGCCGCGCCAGCACATGCCCTTATCCAGCTAGATGAGGAGGGAGACGCGCTCTCAGCGCAGTGCTGTAGTCTTTCAAATTGCTCGTTCGGTACTTCGGTTTTGCTGGGGCATTTATTCCGTCAGTTTACCCCGCGCCTACGCTCGACCGCTGTACGGGCAGATTTGTGCAACAAAGCCGTCCAAAGTAGAAAGAACTTCCTCTAAATCTTGATGCTTTTTCTACAGAGGGCCGATGCTAAGTTTTTTAAGCAACATAGGTGCCTGTGCGGCATCTAGCAGCCCGCAATATTTCATCATGCCACCCTAGCACGGCACTTGGGGCGACCGGCATTGCATTCTTGGCAACCCACGAGTTGGGAAAATAAAACCATGCCGCGATTGCCCATGCGTCTTCCTCGCGCAAAATTTGCAGGATCTCCTTGATGATTGGCAGTGGATGTCCATTTCCATCGAACTGATACGTTGCGTAAAACTGTGAGCCGTCGTGTTCTACACCAAAGATCTTCCCCTCGGCAACCCACTGCAGGAATTGCTCAGACTCTACGTGCGTACCGGATTCCCAAGTGGCACCGTTAAAGATTTGCTTACGTGTTTTTATCTGATATGCCTCGTCATGAGTCATATTATCTCCCTTGCTTGGTTGAGGCACAACTTCCCGTCGGCCGTCCAGATAAAGATGAGTATTAGCCTGGTCGCGCTAAACGTGTGAATGATAATGAGCAATCCAGCTTGCGAGCTGGTTACGTATGATCCTACTGTGGCGTAGTCTCGGCATTTTTTACATGTTGAACGTTGCATTATTGGTACTGAGCCGCGTGAAATCCCGGCGCAATCGAGACGCGATAGTGGCGGCTCAATGGTACACCACTGGAGAGAGGACCTTCCCTACCAGGTCGCTCCAAACGTATTCATCTTTAGCGACGTACGGCGCAAGCTGCGACTTCTAATCGGATCCGGGCCATGGAGTCTATCGAGCCTCAGTGACGACGACGACTGGAGAGACTACAAGTGGCGTGACCGCAGGCTTAGCTCCATCGCAGGCCTGTCGACACCCCATGCTGGCGGAAACCCAAGAGCCATACTTAAGAGCAATTTTAATTATATTATATCAACTAAATGCCTCGACGAATACCGTCGCGCGCTGATCAGGACCGCACTGACGAACGGAAGCCACGAAACCATATAGGATCTATAATCAACGCCTAGAGTGATGAATGAAAGAATCTAAATCGATGCTCGGTTCGTTATACCCCCATCGAATGTTGGAACACCTAGCCAGAGCACAATCAGGAGACTATGATGATGAGCAACTCCAAAAATACTTTGGACTTTAGCAATTTGGAGTACGAGAAGATCCCTACTGACTTCCCCAGGACCGTATCCAACGGGGCAATTCCGGGAGCTCAGCCCAAGTTTCTAGCAAGCTTATATCAAGGTCACTTCTATGAAATGGGTACATCTCCGCCTGAAGTCTACAGTCGTTGGGTAACCTGTAGCGATCTAGCCGAGCAGTTAGTATCGAAGGCTTTCGATTCCAAAGAAGGAAAGCGTTCTCATATGAGTGAACATGAAATACTTGAACAATATCGCACACGACTTTTATCGACGAATTGGACAAGCTCAGCCGAAGCAGAGTGGATTATGATTTATGTGGCGAAGAAGCTAAATTGGAAATAGAAAATTCAAACCGGAGAATAAAATGCTACCTCTTAAGATGAAAATTCACAATTATAATTATGCCCCAGCTGGCATCATGAAAATAGTGCCGATAAATTTTTTAACCTACTTTACTCTCGTAGATAATAAAAACACTGTTCGCCTTTCAAAAAATCGCTTACTGAACCCAGATATTAGCAATCTGGAGAATGCAGCGCCTAGATTTTCTGCTCCGAGCTTACCGGAAATTATAAATAACACGCAGTCGGGAATTTATGGTTCTACGGAGGTTCACAGCAACCAAATATGGTAGGCAAGTTATAAATAAAAATCACCGCGCCAGGTCGGATTATGACTCGAAGATTTTATTTTATGAGCAACACCTGAAGAAAAGCATGCAGACAACCCTAGGTTCGCACCAACATGGTTCTCACAATTTCCGACGACGATGCCAGCACAAATTAGAATTATTGGTACAGCTGGTTGGATCTAGATATAAGACTTAAAAGTTCTCCTCTTTGCAATTCGGACATGCTTGAGTAAGTAAGAATTATCTCCGCCAGACGATCGTCATCACAGTACAAAAATGCTACTGGCACACCTAAAACCTTAGCTAATTCCTTGGCGAATTTTACGGATGGCTCGTGCACGGCGCCTTCGTACCGGCTGATCCTCGCGCTACTAGATGCTTCGTCAAGGCCTGCCAGCACTCCCAGGCGGTCTTGGGGTAAGTTCATTCTTAAGCGGGCTTGACGCAGTCTACGGCCGAATGTTGGATTAATGATTTTGGAGATGACGGGCATCCTTCGATACTCGTAGATCCTTGCAAAATTTTCTCTACGTAAAACGTAGAATTGCGCGAAAAGTTGCTATACTGCCAGTTCTTGTTAGAGCGAAAGATTTCGTTGTGACGGTACGCCGGATATGGCCACAAGCTATCCAGACGCTGCCCTTCCAATGTCTTCAGGCGCTCTGACTAACTTCAAAACCTTCAAGGACATGATGCGCGTATCAAATCTGTCAATCGGAGCGACTATCCTCACAGTTGCCGTAACGGGATGCGGTGGCGGTGGCGGCGACAAGAGCCCGGTTGCCAACAATCCGCCCCCTCCGGTCGTGACCAACCCAACCACGCCAGTCACCCCGACTCCTACGCCGCCCCAAACGCCGCAGTCCGCAAACCTGCAAGTGGCCGTGGCACCGACCTACGTCGCGGGTTCGAGCGAAGCGGTTGCACTGAGCAAGCTCAACGCCTTCCGCGCTGCGCAAGGTCTGGGTGCGCTGAATCAGAACGCAAACGCCGACATCGCATCGAAGAACCACGCGGCCTACGTGACGACCAACCAAAGCGGCGCTACGCCTCACGCTGAAGTTGCTGGAAAGCCAGGCTTTACCGGTGTCGATGCAATGGATCGCCTGATCGCTGCTGGCTACCCGATCAAGAGCGCAACGGAAGTGATCGCATTCAGCATGCAGTTCCCAAGCCCTGACGCGTCGGCAATCGACAACCTTGCCAACACCGTGTACCACCGCGCAAGCATGATGTACCAGGGCATGACCACCGTCGGTATCGCACCGGAAAGTCAGGACAGCCCGCTGTACGTGGCCATTGGCCTGACCACCCCGCAGGTCAACGCTGGTGACTACGTGGGCATGTACCCGGCCAACAATCAGACCGGCCTGTGGCTGACACACAGTGTCGAATCGCCAAATCCGTTTTATCAGGAAATGGCAATGAGCCAAGAAAACATGTGCACCAAGACCAGTGCGCCGGTCAGCCTGACCTCGGAAGCATCGACCACCCTGAACGTAACGAGCTTCACTGTGACGGAAGAAGGTCAGACTGCGCCACTGGATGCTCGCCTGATTACCAAATCAACCAGCACCCAGGACAACACGTACCTGACCCCGAACGTCGCCTTCTTGGTCGGTAGGGCACCGTTCAAGCCAAACACCAAGTACAACGTGCATTTCGTTGGCAAGGCGACTGGCGCAGCAACCGGCAGCAACACCGGCCTAGCGATCGAGAAATCGTGGACCTTCAGCACAGGCGTGTTCACGCGAGGATGTTAGACCCTTCCAAGGTCTACTAGCTTACTCGTAAGAATAGAATTATCTTTCACGTAGGCGCGATGCGCTTACCAATCACGTTCAAAAATGTTAAAACAGATTTTTATCGCTTCAACCGTAGTGATTACTACGCAGGCATCGGCTCAAAACATTCCACCATTACCCGGGCCTATTACTCCAAGTGCTAAAGATTCAGAGACTTTTCTTTGTGATGTTTCGAGTATTAATGAAGATGCTATTAATCGAACCAGCAATCTGTGGACAACTGCAGCTCGCGGAGGAAAGTTTCAAGCTCTCAGTCCCTTAAAGATTAGGGTTATGTCCGAATCTGAGGTAACTGCTGCTTCAGACGTCTACGCTTTTTATAAGAAATATGCAGCTGCCGCTTACATTAAATCACCAATGTACGACCGAGGCACCCGCTTGACTCAAAAATTTGTAGTCGGGAAATGCACTATCGACTCAAGTCGGGCTACCTTGGTTAACTTACAAGCCATCGCGCTAAGTGCATATAAAAAACCAATCACCGAAAAAGACCACTTATTAATCTTTCTTGCGTTCAATAAAACCCCAATCAGTAATGAACGTATAGCAGAAATATTTTCTGACGAGATGTTATCGAGTGATGCATTTGAACGCCGAGAACAGATCAAGAAATTTTCAGAATTGGCAAAATCTGAATCGAAGAAGGCAAACAACCGTTTCCTGATACTGGAAAGTGACTTGGAGTTAGGTCCTTACGATTTCGAAAAAAAATACCTTTGAACTACGCGATTTAAAGAATTCAGCAGAGCGTTACTCCTATCAAGCAGTGACAGATGGAAAGCAAACTTCGCCAAGCTACGAACTGACTGTTCAAGCAGCCCTGCTAACTTACACGCCGAAATCAATCGACGATGCTAAGAGAATCGAGCGCGCACGAAATAAATCTCAGCGCCTAAATTTAAAGACGTACGTGCAGATCAGCGAAGCATCGAATTCACGTGGACCGCTGATTAAAGCAACGGTTGCAGCAATTTCGGTATATTCGCAAAATGGAGAGCTTTTATTCATTAAAAACGCGAAATAACGATTTCGAGATTAAATTAGTTGCGGCTAAAAAAATAGGGCTAATAAGCCCTATTCCCACAAGACTACTGCAAGAAAATTTGATATTAATATCAATCAACGCTCCACACCAAAACTGATTCAGATTTTTCTAATGAAAATTCATGAATTGAATCTCGTATCAATTTGCTCTCTGAAGTCTCAAAAAAATATGCTCCAGGACTACTCACTAATTCGAATGCGCGAACAATTTTCTTTATAGAATAGTCGCCGGAGTCGCTTCGACTGGATTGTAGACTAATATTACACTTTACAACTTCGTCGACATTAATAAAACGGAGGACATCATCAAATGCATCGAATAAATATCGTGACCAGTACGATTCGCCGCCATATTCCAGCAGAATATCAACATGAAAAATCTGGACATTCAGGGAAATCTCAATTAGCCGATAACGTTGAATTTCGTGCTCCGGAAAGATGGACTGAACCACATCTAATCGACTGCAGCGCCACGAATTATCTGCTTCAAACATTTATTTCCCTTTGGCTACTAAGTTTATTTAAAGAAATACAACCGGCAAAACTACGTTTTACGTAGAAATGTACACGCATATTGATTATAGGTAAAGTGTTTCCGATGTCATCCACTAGAATCTGAGTGAATACGTCAGCTTTAAGTACAGTGCCAAATTATAAGAAATTAAACGTTTATGGTCGAGCGGGCGCCTCACAGAAGCTGTCACTATATAGGGCTATAGCTTTTGTTGACAATTATCTTCAGGCTACAATGATTGCTAGTAAGCATCTGCGAGAGTATTTTCTTTGGGAGGTCACTGAAATTTCTTTGAAAACTCTTTCCCGCACTAAACTCTTTCGGAACCTTTTCTTTCACCATATTCGGATCAACCGTTCAACCGATCCGATTTTATGGTTTACGTGAAACTGAAATTCTAATATTCTAATGTTGCTGGACGTAGTTTCCCTGACGCTAGGATAGAATTTGTTCGCCCGGCCTATTAGACATTTAAATTATCGAATTTTTACTTCTCGTATATGTAGACTTGAGTCACGATCGACCATGTCCACAGCTTGATCGAGTCGCTTATAATCGATCCCTAACAAATAAGCGTTTGATGCCCATCGAGCAAACTGTTCGAGAAACTGATTTTCCGCAATTTTCAAACGCGCTATCTCAGCACGTTGGGTTTCAATAATAACAAGAGCTTCATCGAGCTCAACTGCGCTCGACCTAGTCTCCTGTACGGGCGTACTAGCTAGAATTTTATTTTTACTATTGTAGGCAATTTGGATAGCTTGATGCCCTGCAAGAGCTTGACGGGTATAGGCTGCACCTAAGGAGGTTTCAATTACGAAAATTAGTGCGTTCCAAGTTAGCCTTTTCTCCGCCCACGAATCGATAATACCGAGGATCACTTGGATAGAATCGTTGGTTAGGTTAGGCGCCCTAACCTTTTTTATTAAATCTTGCAATTTACCAATCCTTAAATATCGGTTTTACTTGGATCAAGCAGGCTAAAAATAGCAGTAGACTCGTCCTCCAGATATGACGTCTGAATTACAGAAGACGTAATCATTCCATCTTGTAGAGCAATACTCCGAAGGTGCTCCAGTTCTGAGTAGTCGCGTTGTCCTGTCAAGCGAATAGGAGTTCCAACCAAGACACGGGGATTTTCCATAACAGAAAGAAGCTCATTAGCACGATGCAATCTCAGCTTCTGCGCATCCAGCCACCGATCAGCCCCATAAACACCCTCTCGTGCTGCCGCGTCAGCTTTTGAGAGAAGCTGTTTTAGCTCTTCGACTTCACGTTTTAAATTTTCCTGCTTTACACTATCCCCTTTAATACAAAATTGTTCAGAGCAGTTGAGACAATCTTCGTGTTTTTCACACGGGCTTGCTGAGAAATCATGTACACAATATCCGAAATCAGTTGTATGCCCCGCTTCGATACCTAGCCTTTTAAATTCTTTTCGAGCGTAAAGCTGTACTGGGTAAGCCCTAACGGCGGGAAGTGAAGATAATGATTCGCCCAGAAGCGACGTTGCACGGTCTGAAATTTCCTTGCTACTAAGGTGATTGTAAGCCTCGCCTCGGGAGGTTCGGCCAGACCAAAGGTTAATATCTGTTTCTGAAAGCTCACCGGTCTCGTGTGCGAGATGATTAAGATAATGACGGAATGCGTGCGACGATATTTTCAATGGAGCTATCTCACCATCAACAATCTCATTAACGCCAAACTTCGCAAAAATTGAACGTTTATTTTTTCCGTCAAGACGATAATTTAAATCAAGACGATCCATTGGCGTGTAAAGGCACATGGATGTTCGGCGAAGTCTAACGCTAAATTTTGGCAATGTAAAAAGAAGTTCGCTACATTTCCAACGTTTAGTATTATCCGAGTAGGGAAAATGCTTAGGCAAATCCGAGATCACAATTTTTTCGACATCAGAAAAACGATGAAGACTTTTACGGCCAATTGTAGAAACTGCCACAAGGTTGTTCGACTTGCACCACACGTCTAAATCCTGGGTGTCGTCATTCCATAACAAAAGTGAAATCTCATCGCGAGTGAGAAGCTCTTTGCTACGCAAGTATTCCAGATGATCTGGAAGATAAATTTTCGTTGGGTAGAATTTATGAGACGCTAGTTGATCCTCATACCACTTCGCAATGACTCTGGGTTGATCTGTTACTTTTTTAATTCGAGTTATTGCGTTCTGCACAAGTTCGCGCATTACCTTCGGAATCGCTTTGATTTGAGGCAACGCACCCTTTGATGGCCACCACCGCAGAGAGTAACCTGGAGAGCCATCCCCTTGCGTTGGCGACTCACAGTCGACGAGTAGAGAAACCACTTCGTTAGCGCGATCCGGCGAGCTCAGCATTAGCGCGCACATCGACGTGTATACAATATCTTCTGGATCTACAGCAGAGCAATATGCATGTCCCAATGCAGCCAGAATCTCCCCGCTCGGCATCTTTTCTTGTCGGCGATTTTCAAACTCTCCACCAATCCGCCCGTGGGGCACAGGTGCAGGAAGCGAACTGCGCCATCTAAATTGTATCCGGCCAATCTCTTTTTCATCAAGCAAAGATGCTATTTTTTTAATACAACTCGCGATACCGTGAGCGGTTGAACTATTATATTTTTTCTTAACTGCAAGTTGCGCAGCCTCTAAGGTTTGAAGTGTAATACATGTTGGACTGATACTCCCAGCCAAATCGAGAGCATGACTAATAGCACGAAGTGCTTGCAGGTCCCTCATAAAACTTATTTTTCTTGTTAGCTCAAATTCGTGAATAACGAAAGCTTTTGAGAATGAAAGAAAAGGCTCTTGGAGCCACCTAGGTTGGATCTTGGCACTTGGTCTAGGTTGCCCCCAAGCACTGAAAACAAGGGTTGTGCCAGTGCGTTTCGATTTCTGATTCAGAAAGTTGGTCACGTCCCATACATTCAATTCAAAATTGAATTCTTTTCCAAAAACTCCAGACGTTTTTGCCTGATTGATAAACTCTTCCAAATTTTTCTCTATAGCAATTTGGCGCCTTGACGTAACCTCGATGATTTTTGAATTCATGTTGTTTTCTCGTGTTGGCAACGCAGAACAACTTCAGCCACCGCTAATAATGTGCGGTCGTGAAGCATTGTCATATGTGAATCCGCTTGCGTTTCGAGTCGTCGCTTCTCTCGCTTTTCCCAAAGAAAATTGAAAATTGCTTCGTGCGGCGCGTCCACCCATGGCCTAAATTTTTTACATGTGTAGCACGCAATTGGAGCTAAGTGTCCGCAATAACCATTTTTTCGACATTTTCCCAACTCTTCGCCAGAAGGCACTACCCTTAGGTCTCTTATTACGGCACCAGTCTCGTTTACTTTGTCAACTTTAGACCGCAATTCGCCACGAAACGCTTGCGCAAGCGGCGCCAATTCAAAAGCGAGTGCTTTGTCGAGTCTGTTCTGTAACTGTGACGTGGCTGCAATGTAAGGCTCGCTGCTTTTAATATCTCGATGTCCCAACATTTTGGCAATCATTGGCGCAGGAACGTTATCTGCAGCCAACCGCGTTCCATACGTCTTTCTCAACCGTCGAGGACCTAGAACAATATCAGAACCAACTCTTTCTGAAATCACATCAAGTTGGCAAAAGACTGAGCGTAATCTATCTTGGATAACTGATACTGACATGTGAAGTGTCAAGGAATTTCCAGAGGAATCTTCCAGGCTGGGCGTGCCCTCATCGTCACTGATGAAACGATTTTGCTCTTCAAATTCACGTCTTTTCACATTTCCACTAGCAGTAGAAAAAAGCGGTGCAAATTTGACGATGAGTATATCAGCCTCGTGCTTCAGCATCTGACTCTTGCTGTGGTCGTAAAAAAGCTCGCCTATTTCATTGATGATAGGCCACTCATACATTTCATCGCGAGGACGCTGACCTCGTTGTTTAATTCTCGGAATTGACAATGAGTAACTAACTATTCCAGCTTCTGATTTGCGGCTTAGGTCGCAGATTTTTAAAAGTGCAATTTGGCGCGGTCGCAAGCCGAGTGAAGTTACCAACCAAGTAATGAGAAATAGCTCAGTAGAAATCAGCTTTCGCGCATAAAAATCAGTAAGGCTTTCGTAAAAGCTTTTGAATTCGTTATCGGTCAATGGACCTGAAATGGGATCCCAAGTGCGAACTGATTGCCCAGATACGTCCACTCTACCTTCTTGCTTGTCGAGAAAAGTAACCACTCCATCATCGATACCATCGTAACGATGATGGGTCCATTTGTCGATGATCGATCTAAACCAGATTTTATAATGAATTTTAATACCAGATTCATACCAAAAAGATTTTACATCAGCCACAGAGATGTGCTGGCGCATTGATGTCGCGCCAGCTGACTCTGCGAAAACCTTCATAGATACGAAACAACTCAAAATTGAATTTGGGGCCAACCCCTCAGTAGCATGCATTAATATGGCCTTGAAACTCTGGATAAGATTGGCGCAGAGAAATTTTTCAAAACACTGAAAATCCATTTTCACATGGTCTAGACCATCATAATAATCCCATATAGCCGAGCGAGGGTCGAACCTAACTCCCGTTAAAGTCAAAGCAAATTCAGGCAGCTCGGGGGTACCTAGAGAAAAAACAGAAATTTTGCTCGCACTCTGACTTTTCATTTCAACTTTTTTTCATTCCGTGAATTTTATTTTGAACCTTGAGCGACTCTTCTTGCGACTTCTTTTCAATAGCTGTCACAGAGTAATAGTTCGGCATTCTACTTTTATCTGACCATCCGTTCTGATTCTTCATCAGATCTTCACGCGTCTTTTCAGACATATTAGTTTCAAAAGCGTGATTTGTAAATAGGGTATTCCATGTGTGCCGGAACACATGTGCAGACAGATTAAATGGCAGACCACTGACTTTTCGTCGCAGTGCATAAAAAATATCCCTAGCAGCGCTCTGGCTAAGCGCAGCACCATTTCTGCTAGAAACAAATAAATAGCCATGACGTCGTATAGTTACGAACTTTCTTCGCATCTCCAAATACTCTTCTGTGTAGGCCAAAAGTGCAGTATTGATGTTAAGTGAGCGTTCCTGACCTTTAACTAAAGGGGCATTCGTACGTGGATCGTCCGGGTTATCGGGGCGTCGAACAATCTCAGCTTTTTTTTTGCTAAAACTAACATCCTCAAGTTTGAGCGCTAGGAGTTCGCCTCTACGCAGCGCCACATCAAGTAACCAGTATATATAGAGCCGGTTCCTGTATCGATTAAAACCCGGGCGCCATGGATTTTCAGGAGAACTGGGATCAAGTACGTCATGCAGCCTTTTGATAACCTCAACTGGAAGCCCCCTACGCTTCGTTTTTGATTTTCGATTTCCTCTGTGAATGCGCTTTGCTACCAATGCACCTAGCGCAGCATCGACCTTACTTTGCGTAAGGACATAAAAGCTGTCTTCAGAATCCGCACGTATGAGCTCTCGGCTAGCGACCCATTCTAAATATTTCTGAATATATGTTAAGCGAATATTCGCAGTTCCACGCGCTACAGTTTCAGGCATAGACCGGCTAGATCGCATACGAAATTTTTGCATGGATCGAACGGTGCTTGGATTTTTCAATTTTGAAATGGATCTTGATGCTGTAATGGTGCATCCGAGCCGGGAATCGATTTCCGACTGACTTAACTTACACAGAGAGATCAACTGTTCTACCTCGTTGATTTCAAAGAGTTTCCCCTCCCTGTGGATCCGATATGCAATGTCAATTTGCCTTGAAATCAAAAATGAAACTAGGATTCTAATGGCTCCCATTGCCTGTTTGATTGTTGAGTGAGCCAATCCATTTTTCCGCATTTCTACCATCGCAAACACGGTCGGGCCGACCAGTGGCATCCGAGTATCAGGATCCACAATCATTGAAAAACGCTCACCCGATGCCCATACGACAGTTTTAATTTTAAATTTTGGTAGACTTGTTGACACATTAAGATTCCGTTAGATAATTATGGTATAATAGTTATCAAAATCACAAGTGTCAACAACTTTTGGACGCTTCCCCTCTGAAGATAAGGACTTGTTTACATATGTCAGATATCCGATACCTGTGGCACGACTACGAAACCTTTGGCGCGACCCCGCGCCGCGACCGCCCGGCCCAGTTCGCGGCGATCCGCACCGACGCTGAACTCAACGAGATCGGCGAACCGATCATGCTGTACTGCCAGCCGGCCAATGATTTCCTGCCCGATCCGGAATCGTGCCTGATCACCGGCATCCTGCCGCAGCACTGCCTCGAACACGGCGTGCCCGAGCACGAATTTGCGCGCCAGATCGAGGCCGCCTTCAGCCAGCCCGACACGATCGGCGTCGGCTACAACACGATCCGCTTCGACGACGAAGTCACGCGCTATCTGTTCTGGCGCAACCTGATCGATCCGTACGCGCGCGAGTGGCAGCACAACTGCGGCCGCTGGGACTTGCTCGACGTCGTGCGCATGGTGCATGCGCTGCGCCCGGACGGCATCGTGTGGCCCACCCGCGACGATGGCAAGCCGAGCTTCAAGCTGGAGCACCTGAGCGCGGCCAACGGCCTGGCGCACGAGGCCGCGCACGATGCGCTGTCGGACGTGCGCGCGACCATCGCGCTGGCGCGCCTGATCCGCAGCAAGCAGCCGCGCCTGTTCGACTTTTGCCTGGAGCTGCGCCGCAAGGACCGCGTCGCCGCCGAGATCGGCCTGCACCAGGCCCCTGAAGCACGCCAGCCGTTCCTGCACGTGTCCGGCATGTTCCCGGTCGAGCACGGCTGCCTGGCCCTCGTCTATCCGCTGGCGCAGCATCCCACCAACAAGAACGAAATCCTGGTCTGGGATTGCCGCTACGATCCGTCCGAACTATTCACCCTCGATGCCGAGACGATCCGCACGCGCATGTTCACGCGCACCGACGACTTGCCGGAGGGCGTCACGCGCCTGCCGATCAAGAGCGTGCACCTGAACAAGTCGCCGATGCTGGTGGCCAATCTCAAGACGCTGCAGCCCGAACTGGCCACGCGCTGGGATATCGATCTCGAACAGGGCCGCGCGCACGCCGCGCTGGCCGCTGCCGGCCCCGACCTGCGCGCCGTCTGGGCGCAGGTGCTGCAAAAGCCGGCATCCGGCACGCCGGTCGATGTGGATGAAGATCTGTATGGCGGGTTCGTCAGCAAGGATGACCGGCGCCAGCTGGAATCGATCCGCATGCAAAAGCCCGCGGCCTTGACCGGCAAGCGCGTGAGCTTCGAGGACGAGCGCCTCAACGAACTGCTGCTGCGCTACCGCGCGCGCAACTTCCCCGAGACGTTGTCGGAAGAAGAAATGCAGACCTGGGAAGCGCACCGCGCAGCGCGCCTGTTCGAGGGCGCCGGCGGGGCCAGAACCATCGATCAATTGTTCCAGGAGATCGATGCATTGTCGGAGACGGCCGACGAGCGGGCCGAAGCGATTCTCGGCGCGCTGTACGATTACGCCGAGATGATCGCGCCCGAGTTACATTGAGCAATCGAACACCATCGCGCCGGCTGGCGCGATGTTCACATCATGCCGCGTTGCGCGCCGCATTGATCGCGTCGCGCGTTTCCGTCGCCACGCGCCGCGCTGCCTGCGCGAAGTCTTCACCATCCTGCGGCGTCGCATACAAAATTGCACGCGACGAGTTGATCATCATGCCGGCGCCGCCCGACGTGCGGCCGGCCTTGACGGTTGCCTCGACATCGCCACCCTGCGCGCCCACGCCGGGAATCAACAGCGGCATATCGCCCACCAGTGCCCGTACCTGCGCGATCTCTTCCGGAAACGTCGCACCCACCACCAGCGCGCACTGGCCATTGCGGTTCCACTTGTCGGCCACCAGTTGCGCCACGTGCTGGTACAGCGGGCGGCCGCCCACGTCCAGGAATTGCAGGTCGGAGCCGCCCGCGTTCGACGTGCGGCACAGCACGATCACGCCACGGTCAGGCCAGGCCATGTACGGCTCGACCGAATCGAAGCCCATGTATGGATTGACGGTCACCGCATCGGCGCCGTAGCGGTCGAACGCTTCGCGCGCGTACTGGTGCGCGGTGGCGCCGATGTCGCCGCGCTTGGCGTCGAGCACCAGCGGGATGTGTGGATACGTCTCGCGAAGATAGGTGCAGATTTCTTCGAGCTGGTCTTCGGCGCCCAGCGCGGCGAAATAGGCAATCTGCGGCTTGAAGGCGCAGGCCAGGTCGGCGGTGGCATCGATGATGGCCTTGCAGAACTGCACGATCGCATCCGGCTGGCCGGCCAGGTGCGCCGGGAAGCGCGCCAGGTCCGGGTCGAGGCCCACACACAGCAGCGAATCGTTGCGGGTCCATGCAGCCGCCAGTTTTTGAATGAAAGTCACTTCGAGCCCCTTGTATCCGAATAATTGCAAACCCATTATTGTACCCGCCGCCATGCGGTCCCCTGCCCCTCGGGGTTGCAGGAACACCAATTGCGGCCCGTTTCAGGTATATTTTGATTATTCGACAACTTGCACGGACCTTTACTGCCATGACTACGACCTTTATTTCCCGCTGGACCCGCCTGCTCGGCAGCGCCATTCTCGCCGGCGTCCTGCTCTCTGGCTGCGGCTACAACGATTTCCAGACCAAGGATGAAGCGACCAAGGCCGCCTGGAGCGAAGTGGTCAACCAGTACCAGCGCCGCGCCGACCTGATCCCGAATCTGGTCAACACCGTCAAGGGCTATGCCTCGCACGAACGTGAAACGCTCGAAGCCGTGACGCGCGCCCGTGCGTCGGCCACCAGCTTCCAGATCACCCCGGAAGTGCTGAACAACCCGGAAGCGTTCCAGAAGTTCCAGCAGGTGCAGGGTGAACTGTCGAGCGCGCTGTCGCGCCTGATGGTGGTCTCCGAAAAATACCCGGACTTGAAAGCCGACACCAGCTTCCGTGACCTGGCCTCGCAGCTCGAAGGCACCGAGAATCGCATCACGGTGGCCCGCCAGCGCTACATCGCCTCGGTCCAGGATTACAACGTGACCGTGCGCCAGTTCCCGAAGAACCTGACCGCCATGGTGTTCGGCTACGAAACCAAGCCATCGTTCACGGTCGAGAATGAAAAAGCGATCTCGACCGCACCAGCAGTCGACTTCGGCAAGTAAGGCTGGCGATGACGGCCTTCCTGCGCTTGTTCTCCACGCTCCTGTTCGCACTGGCGACGCTGCTCGCCGGCGCGGCGCCGGCCCATGCCCAGCTCAAGGAGGTGCCGAAGCTCACCACGCGCGTGACTGACCAGGCCGGCATGCTCGACGCCACCCAGCGCCAGCGCCTGGAAGCCGTGCTGGCCGACTACGAAGCCAAGACGGGCAGCCAGATCGCCGTGCTGCTCGTCAAATCGACCGAGCCCGAAGCCATCGAGGCTTACAGTATCCGCGTCACCGATGCCTGGAAACTCGGGCGCAAGGGCGTCGACGACGGCGTGCTGCTCGTCGTCGCCCCCGGCAACCCGTCGGCGCTGCGCCGTCTGCGGATCGAGGCCGGCCGTGGCGTACAGGGCGTGCTCACCGATGCGCAATCCAAGCGCATCCTGCAGGACGTGATCGCGCCGCATTTCCGGGAACAACATTATTACGAAGGCCTGGTGGCCGGCGTGGGCGCGATTGCTACGCTGCTGAACCAGGAAGCCTTCCCGGCGCCCCCGCAGCAAGCACCGCAACGACAGGAAGCTGCGGGTGGTGGCGGGATTCCGTTGATCGCCATCTTCGCGATCCTGATCGGTGCATTCCTGCTGCGCTCGGTCTTCGGCGGCAAACGCGGCCGTACGGTTGCCAGCAGCCGCGGCCGCTCGAACTGGGGCGGCGCGACGACCGGCTTCATCCTCGGCAACATCATCGGCAATATGAGCAACGGTGGTGGCGGCGGGTTTGGCGGTGGTGGCGGCGGCTTTTCAGGTGGTGGTGGTTTTTCAGGCGGTGGCGGCAGCTTTGATGGCGGCGGCGCCTCGGGAGACTGGTAATGGGATCGATCGCACAAAAAATGACACGCGCGTGGCGCCACGCCACCAGCAGCGCGGGCGAAGCGCGGCGCGCTTTTCCTGAAACAACGCTGACGGCCATTGCCGAGGCCATCGATGCCGGCGAGCGCACCCACCGCGGCGAAGTGCGCCTGATCGTCGAGAAGGCCCTGCCCTTCGACGCCGCCTGGGACGGCATCACCAACCGCCAGCGCGCGCTTGCCTTGTTCGCCGACTATGGCGTGTGGGACACCGAAGACAACTGCGGCGTGCTCATCTACGTGAACCTGGCCGAGCACAAGGTCGACATCGTGGCCGACCGGGGCATCGACCGCAGGATCGACGCCGCCACCTGGCAAGCCGTGTGCCGCACAATGACGGCAGGCTTCAAGGGCGGGCAGTTCCATGACGCCACGCTGGCGGCAGTGGCGCAGGTCAACGACCTGCTGCACCAGCACTTCCCGGCCAACGGCGAGCGCACCAACGAATTGCCCGACCGGCCCATCATGCTCTAGCAGCAGTAGAATGGCGGCTTTTGCCACAGCGTCGAAAGCCCGCCATGAAACTACATCAGAAAATCGCCATCGTCACCGGGGCCAGCCAGGGCATTGGCCTGGCCTGCGCCGAGCGCCTCGTGCGCGAAGGCGCGCGCGTCATGCTCGTCGATATCCGGCCCGAAGTCGAGCAAGCCGCTGCCAGCCTGGGCGACGCAGCCCGCGCCTACCGCGCAGATGTCGGCATCAAGGTCGAGGTCGATGCGATGATCGCGGCCACGCTGGCCGCACTCGGCCGCATCGATATCCTGATCAACAATGCCGGCGTGACCCACGCTGCCGAGTTCCTCGACCTGCACGAGGACGATTTCGACCGCGTGCTGCGCATCAACCTGAAATCGATGTTCCTGTGCAGCCAGGCGGCGGCGCGCGATATGGTGGCGCGCGGCGAAGGCGGCTGCATCATCAATATGTCGAGCGTGAATGCCGAGCTGACGATCCCGAACCAGGTGCCGTACGTGATCTCGAAAGGCGGCGTCAACCAGCTCACGCGCGTGGCGGCCATCGCCCTGGCCCAGTACGACATTCGCGTGAACGCCATCGGCCCCGGCACCATCCTGACCGAGCTGGCGAAAAAGGCGGTGCTGGGCAGCCCGGAAGCGCGTCACACGATCCTGTCGCGCACCCCACTGGGCCGGTGCGGTGAACCGGAAGAAGTCGCGTCGATCGCCGCCTTCCTGGCCAGTGACGATGCCTCGTACATGACCGGCCAGACCCTGTACGCCGACGGTGGCCGCATGGCGCTGAACTACACGGTGCCAGTGCGTGATTGACACGTCGCTGGTCTTTTTTGAGAGATATTGACGGATCACATGTCTGGTATCCGAAAACGCAATTGGACGCTGGATCGCCGAATCCCTATAGTTACACCTGTCTCCACTATTCTCCTCCAAGAAAATAGTTTCAAGCCCGCACAGCGGGCTTTTTTTTTGCCTGAACGGTTTGCCCGGCCCACGTCATTTGCGGCCGTATTGTCATAAGCCCAATTCTGTCCTCACATTTCCTGCCGTTCCATCCGAACCTTGACGACGGTCACTGACCCGTCACATTCCCTGCCTATACTCGAATGCACCTGACACACACGTAACCGATATGCGTGGTGCCAGCAGGTGTGGAGCGCCCCGTGCGCTGCACACCAACCCGGTTTCCGCACTCTT
>Ga0265797_10000691_pt1 | contig 61358 bp, 52 predicted proteins | sample P2T30metagenome_FD_192433 | JGI IMG/M metagenome (GOLD analysis project Ga0265797, IMG submission 192433) | Plant litter microbial communities from East Loma Ridge, Irvine, California - P2 T30 | ecosystem: Environmental > Terrestrial > Plant litter > Unclassified | place: USA: California... | reverse complement strand
ACGCCAAAGCATGCGAGCTACTAAGTCACCTAGAAATAACCTTGGCATCGTGGAAATCTTTGCAGAGGGCGCCTCTAGCAAGCTTTTCGCTATTGAATGCACCAAGTGCCTCGTTATCTTCCGCGTTAGCCTGCCGGTCGCACCAGCCGTTAGGATCAACAGTGAAGTCGCCACTTAGGCATTCGTTCGGGACAAAACTGAAGTCCTAGTACCGCGAATCGTTGCACACGATGCAGATCCCTCAAATGAGCTGGGTTTTGAGTGGACTCTGATAGAATGGGCGGATGCACACCATTACACGGAACCTGGCATGGATTGTCATGATGGAGGAGGGCTTACTAATTCAGGAAGATGTAGGATACATGTTACAATCCTTCAATATCGAGCTTTCAGACATTGCAGTCTGACGCTCGTCAACAAGTCTCATCCCTATGCTGATTCATACTCCATATATACTGTGGGCGAGATCGTTCAACCTGCATTCTTCAAAAACGACGACATTTTCTTAGTCACGAGTACTTCTCCGCTCGTCACCAAAACCTCAAGCACTTCGTACACCATTTCGATCAAGAGGATGATGACGACACAGAGCATCACTGCAATATTCAAGCCGTATGCTCCAGCCTAGAAACTGTAATTCCGTGGCTCTTTCCAGACGACAGCACTTTAGCAGAACACACGACCCTTTGTAACTGCGACATAAGCATCTCAAACATACTAGTCGTTGCTGGAGGTGGTCTAGTCTCAATAGCAGACTGGAAACGCGTAACCATGCTTGCTGCCTACGCCGCTGTCAAGCTACCCCAGTTTCTCGGAGAATTTGTCCGCGCCGCTCCTCCTAGAAATACCACGAACACCACCTCGGAAGTATACAAAACAGAACTGAAATACTACTACGCGACGTGCCTAAGGAAATACCTCTTAGATGAGATAACTCGGGTTTGTTCTACTTAATCTAGCGTCTTTGAGACAGAAAGCATTAGGCCCGACGTACTAATCTAGCTGGATAAATGTGAGAATGATATGACAGCCAAGTGGGTGAGGGTGTGGCTAGATGCCGCTGATGGGGGAGAGAGCCGACGTTTGCTTTGACAGATGCGTGTTGGAAACCGCTGGTGTTACATAGGTGGTTGTATAAGGACACTGTAAGCCTAAATTGGGAATGGATGAGTATAGTAGCTGAGATTTTCCGGTTTCTCGGATATCTCAGAGTGTTTTTTTGAAATCTATTGCAGTGTAAGCTCTAGCCTATGCCTTATAGTACCATGTCCAAAACACGATTGGGTATCATTCAACGCCATGTCCTCATCTCCACACCCCTCATTCTTTGCCGCGTCTTCCTTGCTGACATATGACACGCCTCGTCAATCCAGCAGCCACGCAAAGACATGTCCTAGAAGAATTTGACACCCTCTCCCTCACCTCCAGACCCAAAAACCTGCGCCTTCCCCCTCTTCACGCAAACCCCCAAACTCTTTTGCAACAGGTCCATATCCATTCCATAAAACTCTTCCCTACGGCTCACGTCCCCTTCGACAATCTCGTACAACGTGAGTACCGTGCCCTTTTGTCCCGTCCTCTCCACCCATTCCTCCAACGCCGCAGCCCACTCCTCAGGTCTCCGCCAATATATCCACGCCTTGCCTCCTTCACCCTCTTCTCCCGGCTTTATTCCCTTCTTAGACGAGCTTGTACTTATGAATTCAGCGCGGTTTCCGCCTTCGGGTGAGGCCATGTATGTGAGGATGGCTTTTGCATCGCGGAGGGAGAGGCTCCTGCGAAGGGTCGCGTTTGTGAAGAGAGGGGTTGGGAGCGCATCGATGAGGGAGATGGTAAAGATGCGGTTGTGGCGGCAGTAGGACTGGATGAGGATGGACCAGGAAGCCAGTTGTGAGGAGCGTGTGCTGGCAACGGGCTGGAGGGTGAAGAAGGGCGGGAAGGAGTATTGAGGTGGGAACACAAAGCTCGGGTTCGTGAGGGTGGTTGCTGTGGAGGGTGTTGGTGTGGGCGTTGAGGCAGGATAGGTGGATGTTGCAGCCATGTTTAAATATGGTGGTAATGTTAAATTTGCATAGGATGCGAGAATGTAGGCTTGTGTTGCGTTGCGCGTGTGGAACATTGATAGTTGGGAACGCGTTGATGGAGGTCTGCGGGGACTTTGCGACGTCATTGGTTGCTTGGCTTGGGCACCAAGGCCTTGTGTCTTCAACTCACTACGACAAGTCTTAATGCACTGCTACATAGGATATGCCCTTCCAAACACCTCATCTTGGACAAGTCATCTAGGAAAATCATGTGGAACTTTGTGCCCTTGCACAATTTGATCGTAGGTCAAGAATGGTGATATCTCCATCGAAGTCGAGCAATGATTTGATCACACTTTATGGAAAGGAACCAGTGTAGCGGAGTGTGGTGACAGCGGAGTGCATGTTGACGACGATGGTGGGGATGCCGTTCTTCTTGAGTTTCAATGGACAGAGTTGACGGGGTATGCTTACGATTAGACAAATACAAAGTCAAAGATCATTCGTAATATCTCGCGTGGGAGATGTGAGACGTAGCCATCGGTCGATAGACCGCGACTGTCCTTGTCCGTGTGATTCCGCGTGTTTTTATGCGTACTAAATAGTACCATTGGTAGCGCAGTATGGCACAGTTTTGGGATCAAGTAAGGAATACTATCATGGATACCATTATTCGTGAAGCTCAAACATATACAACTTGTTGTCCCAAACAGTCCAACGGTGAGTGCGAGGCCAACAGATGCCAGAGCCAGTCCTATACTTTTCAACATACCCATGCGCCATAACCGTATATGTAAAAAGGAGTCGAAATATTGACCAACGTCCGAATCCAATCTCTTTGTAGATACATGCTCTGCAATCCATTCTACACCATCTTTACCGCCACCCCCTTCTCTTCTGCTGCTGTTGCGCACTCGCTTTCATCCTGATTTGATCCTCCTTCTGCTGTTGGAATCCCTTGACCTCTTGACTGTACATCTCATACTGTCCCAGCCAGTACTCGACCAAGCCTTGCACATCTTCCACAAAGCCCTCAGGCCCCCTGTTGTATACCCAGAAGCCCACAACGAGAATCCCGCCCCAGAAAACCAGACGCAAAGCCAGGTTTACCCAGAAGATGACGGCTCGGTACATCATGTCCAGGATCTTGAGCGAGATGAAGAATATGGCGAGCAGGGCGAGGATGGAGGCGACATCGGGCTGTGTGATGAGTTTGTTGAGGAGAGGCGAGAGGTGCGTGGTCAGGGTGCGCGAGATGCCGAAGAAGGTTGTGAGGAGTTGGAGGAGGGGGCTTGCAAAGGAGGGTGGGAGGAAGCGCGGGATAAGCGCTGCGTAATCTGGCAGTACATGTTAGCATAGTGCATTGCGACGCAAGAAGATGACAATAAGCATATCGTCGAGGCTTACCCTGTATAAAGTCCATTCTGGGCAGTTTGCGATTGGACGTGCAGGTGTCGTGTGCAAGACGCGATGGACGCGTTGTGGGGTGCAAAAGGCGAGTTCGCGCTTGCGACGGATCTGCGCGCGGGTAGCGGATGACTGGAGCGACGCGTGGTAGATGGGAAAGACGAGCACGCGATGGGCTTGTTGTCGTGTGGCTAATATTTTGCCTGTTTGCACACGGTTGCGGTGACAGCTGTCCACGTTGACCCACTAAAACGCTTTCACACAAGCCATGCAGCTCAACACACCTAATCCTGGCTGCACGTCATCCGCTCGGCTCGCTAGCTTAGTCACCCACCTCCTCCCACCAGAATCCACTCATGATGCGCAAAAGTAACATACACCGACGATCATACTCCACCACCCTGCGTCTTGCATTTCAGCCCCATCTGCACCACCACTGCGCGACATGTCGCGGGGTACACCCGGTCTGATGATGCGGTGAACTTCTTGTGCGCGGGAAGCGCGATCGTGTATGAATCGCGTCCCGTCGCTTTTCGATAGCTTATGTGGAGTCGAGTGGAGATCGCGGCAGAGCAGAGTTTCAGATCTAAGTATTGCAAATTCTGGGGTCTTGGAACTGGCGGTGTAGACCACGTTTTTTGGTCTTCCATGCACCACTCGTGCCGTCGGTGGAAACGGTCGTTGCCGAGATGCCGCTTGGACTGATGTCGTGATCCGTGGTGCCTTGCAGGCAGATTGCGCAATGAAGGAACATCACTGCAGTATTGGTAAAGTGTCAGGTGGTAATGTGTTCATTCTTTCTTCTGGGCAGAAAGGACTAGCCTCTCGCAGTGCTACAACTGCATACCCAGGTACATGTTTAGCTATCTACTAGATCCCTTCCTGTGCCATCTTCGGCATCGACTTGCTGCATCCTCCAACAGAAAGAAACAAAGAGGCTCAAGGCCTGTGTAGTGACACAAAGGTCTGGTATCATATATGCAATGCGCCGCCAAACGCCAAAACCCAAAAGACAGAATCATGTCCAATCGTAAAGTATGTATGCGAAGCGAAGGTCGTAAAAGCGAAGTGTTGACTGGTACCGCAACAGTCTCGATGGGTGTACAACAGAAAGCGGTGCGTCGTGACACAGACAGATGTCAGCCATGTATCACTCACTTTGAGTGCATTAGGCAGGCTGCCGGCGGTATATATGACCACTTCGAGTGGACATGTTTGGAGGTTGAATATGACTTGATGAGTTGAGTCATATCGAGTGACACTGGCATTTAAATCCAGCGTCCATCACCTTTCTGTTGAGTGCCGTACTCTGATTCGAAGTTGAATCGGAAAGCAGATGTTTCATCGACGGATGGATAATGTATTAAAGGTTGAGACCGATGTGAAGATGTGGAGCCCCGGTTGAACTCGCCGCTTGGTGAACATGGTGAGTAAGGCGTTGGAGGTCGGTCTGCGATAGAAGAGGCTACACTAGACTTCCTTCGTGCACGCTCAGGCTTTCGTATTGAACTGGTGGGTGACTTTAGTGAAGCCATGTCGGTTAATGACGGTGTTCGTGGAGGGAACTCGTATGTGCTGAGCTCCTTCTCGAACATGGTAGTGACTCTGGGAGATACATGTTCCCGTAAGACAGCTGGTCTGATGCCGTACTTCTCCGGTCGTTGGGTATATTGGCTGGGTCGTCTCCAGGATTCAAACTCGGCATCGTCCAGTGGTGTGACTGCTCGCAAGGAGAAGCCTCGCATCCTTCTTTGAGATCTCTTCCAACAGAAGAGAACGGCAACGGCAACGGCCGTCAGAACGAGAGTGCCTGCCACGGCCCCGAGAATGATCCAGACTTTTGTTTCTTGCTCCATGATTGCGATGGTGGTGTGTATGTCAAGTGTAAATTCTGAACGGGAGTGTTGGTGATAAGTGCTCAAAGACTGCTGCGATCGTCGTTGTCGCTATTTTGAGCAGACCCTGAGGGTGTATTGGAAGGAAGATCCAAAAGGAATATACGAGAGAGTGACGTTAATCAGATAACAACCATGCTGGCTGTGGCTGCGGTTGATGCGGCTACTCCAGAAAGGTGGCGGTCGACGAAACGATGGTAGTAATCTTGAGCCCACTCCTGTCTGATATGAACCTTGGAGGGTGATGCGGATAAAGTAGTGCGGGAAGCAAAGAGCGGAGACCTGGGTCATGCGTCTACCCTCGCTCCACAGCACCGTAGTAGGGAATGATGGTATGCACCTAGCGCCACAAAACGAGGCAGCACAAAGAACGGTCCTTCGGTAGAGAGCAACGATGGCGCACCGAGTGAGAGGAGTGTTGCGGGTTATAGAGACCGGACAAGCTTGGCTTGAGGCGACATGCAGGTACAATAGCGTACCTGATGGTGGGTTGCGAAGTTTGTTAGTACGGCAGACTCATGGAAATATCGGTGAGCAGTGCACTAAGAGTAATCCATGATGGGCTAATTTCGACGACCTTGGAACGACACCCCGCCGTTGGCGATGGCGCAAGTACCGGGATAGGCAATTCCACCGTGCCTGCAGCAGGGGCCTGACACTCCCGTCCAGTATATGCCATTCCAGAGCCGTGAAGCGGGCAGCGTGGCGTCGTTAAGGTCAGCACGATGTTGGTGTTTGACAGCACACCATGATCTCACAACGAATCCAGGGGCAGAAGTCACTTCAGCCTCAGCAACTTGACACCGAGGGCTTGATAGCGAATGCAACAGCGCACCCGTTCGTGCGTGCCCCTCAGCTCTACCCCGGAAGGGAGTCTTTTCTTTTTCGAAATTCTCCTTGCATCGCTAGAGGGCGGAGTACGAGTGAGACAAGCAAACGCTCAGTTTGCCTGAAGGGGCGTGTGTCGGTCGGAAACTTCGCTTGGAGCAAGCAGGGGCACTGACACGACGTCGATCTATCAAACCCCACCAACTGCAATTAGCATCGCTCCCTTCCAGGCACTGGCCAATCCCGTGTCGGGCTTTAGGTGCGTCCCGCGATAGCTTCCTTTCAAGGTTCTTTATCTTAGCCCTCGACGGAGAGCATCCAGATTCTGATGGTGTGCGTTCCCAAGCCCATAGCAGCTGTAGCTCGTCACCACCTCGACTCGCTCCTGCACGAAACAAGTTTCGATGCCGACATCTGGAGCGTTCGCGATACTGAAGACTACTGGTCGACACAACCAACTGGGTTATAGGCTAGAAGCCGAGCGTTCCTGACTATCGCACAACCCTGGCACCGACGGCCTTTGTGCAGCAAAACCGGGCATTATAGCGCAAACGCACCGACATGTTCCTTGGCAAGAACAGTTGCTTGGTCGCCAGCGTGCCAGGTCATTCACTATTAATCATCTCCGATGCTTCATCGCGGGGCCATTTCGATGACCGCCAATAGCGCTTGAGGGCCTTCACCGGACCTTCTTGAAACACATCAAATCTGGTTGAATCTGGTCGAACAACGAGTTCAACGCCCCCATGCACATTCGTTACAATGACATGAGAGCCGTCGACTGAGGCTTGCAGTTTGCTCCGCTATTATAATGTGACTAGTCGTAGTGGACTGGTAGTGCCATGATGGTGCATCATCTGGACTCATCAGAGCGATCAAAGCCTATACAACTAGCGGCATACGTCGAAAACTCTCCGAATCATATTTTGCGTTTGAGGGTCGTCACTGTAGCCGTCCCCGATGCTCGCAGAACCATTCCAAGTGCGACAGCTAGAAGGATCGTACCGTCAAGGGACCTGTCTGACGACAACATTTCGAATTCTGCAGAATCCAAGTACTGTGTCTCAATTTTCTTATGCTAGACTTCTTACAAAGACTTCCCACGCCGAAGAAAGGCTCGGCTCCTGAACCCGTGGTCGTCATGATCTTCGCGCCCATCCTGCAACCGAAATGAGACTTTCATTACAAGCCACGACCAAAGAGGCATCATCCGCAACCCATATGTATCTCGTCGCTTAACCCGCTACCTATCTTTATAGCAAACTCAAGGGTCATCCTTCTTTGTTGAAGCCTGCGGCAAGATCACACGCAAGGTTGTATGCCCAGAACTCTTCAATGTCACTTGGGCCAAGGGTACCCAGGGCCCGAGTTTGTGAGCGCGCGGCTTTGCCGCCATGCCGTGCAAGACGGTAGGTACCTGCAGCTGGAACATAGCGCCTGGCGCTGTCGTTCTGCCGGCTAAACTGCGCAACTTGCACGTGGGCTATCACTATCAGTCAAGCGTGCGACGCCAGGGCCACGAACCGACGGTGGTGTAGTGGCCCAGAGGAAGCACACATAGCGGCGGACACTTTGTTCGGCTGCCTGTGCGAGGAATTGGACCATGTCTTTGGAACTACTTGTGATGGCTGCGTAAGATGCGCGATGTGTCGCAGATGTCGTATTGCTTTTTCGATATCTCCTGATCTACAGCGGGGAGAGAATGCTTGTGTCTGTCTTGCTGTCATTGGTGCGACCAAAGCAGAAGGTGTCAAGACTGCAGCTTGCATCTAACATTTCCTGCTGCCACCAATGAGGGTTTAGATATGGCATATCCACAGCAAAGCTCAGCCGCAACCTCAACACCACCATCGTGAACTCCTGAATATGGTAAGAAAGCGACGGCGCATTCCCTACGCTGTCCTTGATTTTGGCACCGAAGTGCACCCGTCATGACCTGGAAGAAGCGAGTCATTGAGATGAAGATGCACGCAAAACCTCTCGAACGAGAAGAACGCCCGACACCACATCAGCCTCATCACACACCGCACAGCCTCTCCACTCAAGCAAGATGATCAGAATAAAATCTCTCCTTGAAGGTGCCTCGGAACCGGTGGCATCCGAATGATTATGTCGCCTCAGCAAGGTCTTCGCAGGCTACGTGGGCTCATACCTGTCTTCCAATGATCATATAGGGTTGCGTGGGGCATCGGGTGGGTATTGATCCCGACACTCTATAACAGACACACTATTGCTCATGGTATTTCACGGCGAATGTGCTTAACGACGAAAAATTTCCTATGCCCATGCAACAAAAGTCATGGACCGGAGTTTCGGCAATAAAGGACTTAGCAACGGATGATGTCGGAAGCTACATTTGCGCATCATGGTCAGCTGGACTGACCATGTGTCGTTCGCATGTCATGAACGGTGACGCTTGCGCAGGTATTCCTTCAATCGGCTTGACGCTACCGTTCACTGCAAGCCGACATTCGAAATCAAACATGAGTCGCTGTAATGCTTGTCAGAGCGATAGGCGTCTTGGGGTCAGGTAACGGCCATGCATCTGTCCACATTGCGCCCTTCTCACCCGACATCTACGACTCATACCTAGGTACATGCGGTTTATGTGTGACTGGTAGATATTGGATGACCCTGTCAAAAATCCCACGTCGCTTGTGCAACAGACGTTCGTGGGGGCGGCTGTGCATGTATCTGTATATTGGATCTACTATAGGAAGCGCTTCATGATGCTTATGATAATCAGAGATATATTGATGCTCACTTCGCTTGCTACGAGAAGGATGTGACATCGTTCAGTGAGAAGTGGAGCGTTGAGGATCTGCAGGAAAGGTCTCCTCCTCGCTGTTCGTGTTGTTTGTTACACCGAGATCTGAGCGAGATCGCAATCAATAAGTGCAGGTGCTATATGCATGCTGGAGCATACAAGCGCCGCTATCTGAGCGACCAAGCCTGGCGACCAGGTCATCCAGAGAACTAGCGATCAAGCTGTAGGGCTTTGCAAAACTTTGTTATCATGATCAACAGATTTGCTTTTGCTGCTGTAATCCGACCAAGAGCACCTGCGCTTTCAGAGAGTCGCACGATGTGGCGTTAGTCCAAGGGGTTCAACCGACCCGGGAATTACTGCCGCCAATAAACTTTCACTTCTCCCTCCATGGCCTTCACACATACAATCATCTTGTCATTAATTCGCCCAACTTGTACACACTCTTATGAGGAACAAAGTCAATGATCACTACCCACAATACCACTTGAACATCAAGACGATTTGTCAGAGAAAAAGGTACGGAACGCTATCCTGTAAAGTACACACTACGACATCGGGGCCGATATCGTACCAAACACTTCACGAACGCCCCTTATCTCGATCGCCGAGATAGAACCAAGCTTCACTCCAACCCCAGCGACACGGCTGTGTGTCCACTCCACTTTACATATGCATGTCTTCGTGGCTTCTGAGACGGTCAACTATCCACTGCAGAACTAAGCTCGTATGTGCATGACCACCATCTCTCACGTTCTCCTAGCAGCATCGGTTCCCCGGGGTCGTCTCCGCACGTCTCAGATACGGCAAACCTTATAAGCGACCTCGCTCACTACTTCAACTTCCACCAGCCTTACGGCCTTTCCCGAGTGACAGGAACGTTTCTAAGCGCCATCCCCTCTTCTGTCATGTTTGAAGACGCTCATTGCAAGCCAGACGGTAGAGTTTACGGCTTTTGTAAAGAGTTTTGAGTGCAGGTTTGCCGAACCTTTGAATCTCAAAGGGCGATTTCGGCCATCATCCTCCGCTGCGGATCGTTAAGATGCAGGACGGGCTCGGTCCGTTACCGGGCTAATCATGCGCCACGGTCTGCACCTTGGCCCAGTAAAGGAAGGAGATGACTACCCCTTCTCCCCAGTTGTGGCTTGCTTCAAACATGCCTTACAACTTTTCACGCCGGCTATACAGATGATCGGCATTGTTGTTTCCGGGTAACGAAAGCTCTACAAATGATCAGTACGATTCGAAGCGCAATGACGTGTGAATAGGATGATCGAGATTAGAAGCTGGAAAAGTACGATTGTAAGGTAGGTAAGCGATCATTCAGGAGCCGTCGTAAACCTTGTCGGCATGGCCGAGCGTCGAAAAGCGGCATGTCGCGAGTGAGCTTGTTGGCGCGTCGCTTGCGCAATAACGGGGCAGGTGGAGGTTACGAATAGGATGGGCATGGATCGACAGATGTCTTGAGTCGTGCCTGGATGTGTTTACGTATGAGTGCAGTTGTGCTAACCTAGATGCTGATACAAAGCGGGAGGCTGCTGTCGCCTGTCGCCACGCCGTAAGTGTGGTTGAGAGCGAGAGAAAGCGTCGGAGGAGTACCGAGTGTGGGTATATTGGCTGGCCTTGAACCGTAATTTGTCACCAAATTGAAGATCTAGACGTTGAGGTGGCATCCATACTAAGGGCTCGGGTACTGGAGTGAAAGTCGTTTACTCCATTGTCAGTATTAGTCTTATGCAGGTGTGTAAATACTTGATCAGGACGTACGATGACAAACGAAGATCTCATCTCTGGGCCTAAAGAGACAAGATGCCACCAGCAGAGACAATTGGATGTGATGAAACGTGAATATACTAGTAGAAAGGACGTGATCATGAACCCGAAGACAACTAGCTCTACAGTCCAAGGGAAACCGCTTTCCCGTTTTCGTGCCCTGAACGCCTAGTGACCCAACCCAGGGGATGGCTTCTCTAAGCCTCATACCAGACTCAATCGCACCTTTCTCTTTCCGGTGCTTTCTTCAAGCTCGTCCGTGATCCTGACAGTTACCTTCTCGAACAGCTCGATAGTCCTCTTAACATCGCCCTTGATACTCAACACATAGTTCTCGGCGTCAAAGTCAGCCTCCGGCTCCGGTGTAGCAAGATCCCTCAATCGAATGAGACTCTCGATACCAAATCTCGGTACAAAAACAACGAAGCCGTTGGAGAAGATCTTCATAATGAAACCTTCCTCGTTGATATCCTTGCCCTTGAGCGCCTGGCCGACGTAATACTCAATGGAAGCGCGACCGGCCATCTGTGCATTGCGATGGCGCACGTTGATGTTCTTGCATACAGCTTCCAGCTTGGCCTTTGACTGTAGGCTAGGGTCCAATTGCTCGTACTCGATAGCAGCAGCAAGCTGGCGATGTGCTTCGAGATCAGCATAGCGACGGATGGGGGATGTGAAGTGAGTGTAGATTTCGCTAGCAAGACCATAATGCCTGAATTCGGGATACGCTTGAGTTCCGGCGCAGAAATACTCAGCAGACATCATGCAACGTGTTGCCATAATCCTGACGAGAGTGTTGAAGAATGGGTCATTGGGATCAACACACTTGTCAAGTGAATCAGCCAAAGCTTTCGAGCTATCAGTCTTGAGCTCCATTCCCTTCTTGACCTTGAGCTGGTTATCCAGCTCTTCGAAATTCGTCTTAGGAGGGGCAGCGTGGCGACGGAGCAAAGCTGTTTGTGGAAAGGCCTCGTAGTTTTTTGCGGCAACACTAATGTTGGCGAGCAACATAAACTCCTCCACGAGCGAGTTGGTGTCAAGATGCTTCTTTGTCTGGACATCTGCCGGGTCTGAAGTTTCGGATTCAGTTCGGACCTTTACTTCTGGTGAAGATAGGTTCAATGCTCCGGCGTCCATTCGCTTTTGCTTCAGCTTCTTGGAGAGCATGAGCAGCGTCCGCATGCCGTTCGTGAGATCATCCTGCTGTGATTTATCGTCTATCCGGATTTGGGCTTGTTCGTAGCTGAATGCCTCTCTTGAACGAATAACAGACTTGGTGAAATACGAAGAAACGATGTCGGCGTCCTCAGTGACCTCCCAAATTACAGAGAAAGCGTAGCGCTCGACATATGGCTTCAGGGAACATAGATCTGTTCCAAGAAGCATAGGCAACATGTCAATGCGCTTGTCAACCAGGTAAACGGTCGTTCCACGTTGGCTGGCTTCCTTGTCCATCGCATTGTTCGGTTTGACGAAATGAGATACGTCTGCAATATGAACACCGACCTGGTAGTTACCGTTCGGTAACTTGTGGGCATGGAGAGCATCATCGATGTCAACACAACCAACAGGATCGATAGAGCATACCAAGAGGTCGCGAAGATCTTTACGCCCCTTCCAGCCTGGATCCTCCAAGCTAGCTGGTACCTTCCAATCATGGCCTTCAGCGGGTAAGCAGTCCAGAACCGTTTTGGGGAAAGGCTTGTATTGAACGTCCCACTCCAGTAGTAAAGCTTCGGTCTCTGCGCCCTTAGATTCAAGCTCGCCAAGCGATCGTACAAAATGGCCAACCGGATATCGGGAATCTTTATCCCAAGAATCGATCGTTGCCAGAACACGTTGACCAAGAAGTTCTCCAGCTTGTCGTGTTCGTATCCGAATTTTAGGTATGCGCTTGTCCATCGGAACGAGGAATACGGTCTGTTGCTGTCGACTCGATTTTGAAGAAGAGCGAACAGAGTCGCGATCGATGTGGCCGACGTATTGTCTCCAGTTTCGCTTGATGACACCTACTACACGCGCAGTCGGCTGTGGCCTGCCTTCCGTGCTTTGTCCATGGACACGCTTAACTTCCTCTTGTAACGCTCGTCGTTCTCGCTCTGGGATGACGTTCTCGCCTTCTTCAGCCTCTGCGTTGTCGTTCTTGTTCACTGTCTCCTCTTCAATGATCTTGGTTGAAGGCGCCTTCCACTGATCCTGAGGCAGTACCTCAACAACTACTACGTCGCCAGAGACAGCGCGATTGCTGTTCTCACGTCCTAGAATAAGGAGAGATTTATCGAAAGCAGGTACGTGGACTGAGCCTTCGAGGTAATTGTACGGGGAGACGTTGAAGATGCCTTGGTGTAAAGTGCCAGCTTTTACACCAGTCATCATCTTAGAGACTGTATAATGTTCCGAATAGAAGATCTCTGGCTTTTTCGACCTGACTTCCCGTTGCTCTTGCGCTGCGCTGATCATGTCTAGGAGCTCGTCCGAATTTTCCAAACCCGATACAAAGTCTGACAAAGTCTTGCCAGGAACCTTCTCGGCTTTAGCTTTGCGCAAGTTGTCCCTGTCATCGGTGATCATGACAACCGTAGGTATCCGCGTCTGCGTTTTGCTCCGCGCTTTAACAGCCTGTGTGATATGGTCATTGTACCATTGTACGGCTTTGCGAACAGCCCGGTCGTTTCGGTCATTGATGGTCTCTCCAGCTTCCCGCGCCACATACGTCTCTTGCCTGAATTCGTTGAAGAACACGTAGAAGCGCTTTCCTTCGTTCTTAGTCAGGGATATCAGACGATGATATAGAGGAAGTGAACGGTTCTTGACTTCCTCTAGTACAGTTTGGAGGACAATAACATCATGGAATGCGGTCTCAACTTCGAATAAGTCCATGCCAGTAAGAAAAGCATTTGTGTCCGGAATAAGATATTGGCCACTTGGGAAGTCCTTGGATCCTGCTGGCGTGTCTGAAAGGACAAATGGGGCGACTGACAAAGGTTAGTCTAACTCTGCACGTGAGGTTTTGCGACCGAACCTTTCTTGGAATAGTCCGTCGGCGCAATCTCTAGACATGCTCTGCAAAGATTGGACGAGCATGGAATGTCCTGTCGTAAATACAACTCTCTGACAATTTTCTGGACCTTGCCACTTTTGGTAGACCGCACGTAGACCTTGCTGGACAGGTTGGTTTCACCACGATCGGCAGCTGTCGACCGCTTCAGACTGAAGTACTCCATCTTTGGGGCAAGGTGTGTTGGTTGATGAGCGACGAAGGCGCGTGGTGTTGGTGTCTGGGAAAGATTGGTCGATGCCAAGATATCAAAAGATCCTAGCTCCACTACCTAGCTCCGCACCATGACGGAGCTCCCAGGTGGGCCCTCACAGCGACCAACATCACCTGGGCAGAGCTCCAATACCACGACTCCAGGCACCGAAGCCGCTCTATCGCTCACATCCTGCCCCCCTGCCACGGCCATCGCAATGTCTTCGCTAGATCCGCCGACGTACCTCACCTCGATCCAGAACAACATCCGCGCGCGGCCCATATCATGGGAAGGAGCTGTGCGAGCTAAGACCATCACCGACGAAGACCTCAAGAAGATTAAATCAATCGATAAAGTGCGCAAGGAACAGAGGAAACAGACCATCGAGTCTGATGTGGATAGCTTCGTGACGCTGTTAGTGGGCGGAAATGGATCGCAGAGCATCTTTGAGGCAGCTGCAAAGCGCCAAGACATCATTCACTACATGCTGGTCTTGTTGGGAGACATGATTGATGGTAGCAACGCGAACCTCTCTAGATCCAAGGCGAAGCTTACACAGTTCCAGACATACCTGCACTCACATCGGCTCTCGTCCAACACCCAGCGCCCTACAAGCCTTTCCTGCCGCTCTTGAAGGCTTCATCTAACAACGAAGACCCCGTACCGCTTCTGACGTCTTCCGTTCTGTCCGGCCTTCTATCGCAGGCTGTCAAGACGTCTTCCAAGAACACACCCCAGCTTGATGAGGCCTTAGCACAGCTCTTCACCTACCTCTCGACACTCGCAAAGGCATCCGACGCCGGTCTGCAGGATATCGCTGTACGGGAATATTCTGCCGTACTTCGCAGCACCAAATCAAGGTGCATATTCTGGAAGCAGAGGAAGGAGACACTTAGCCCTCTGTTTGATATTCTGCGGGCTGCAGCTGGGTCTGCCAAGGATACAGACTCAACCCTGTATAGTGGCGGTGCTAGTATCCGTACAACAGATGGTGGCATCTCTGGTGGTGTCGGTCTCCAGCTTCTGTACCACGTCTTGCTCGTCATCTGGCAGCTTAGCTTTGAGGGCGAGCTCGTAGGCGAAGGACTTCAGGAGTATGTTTACTCTTCTAAATCGCATTTCGCATTTACTAACAGCTTACAGGGAGCACGATATCGTCATTCTCTACACGCAACTCCTCAAGGTCTCGCCTAAGGAGAAGACCACTCGTCTTCTTCTTTCCACTCTCCTCAACCTTTTGACTACCAACCGCCAGACTCTTCTTCCAACAGCCGTGCTTGCTCGCCTACCCTCTCTTCTCTCAAGCCTAAAGTCACGACATCTAACCGACGAAGATGCGCTCGAAGATCTACAGGCCTTGAACGAGCTCCTCGAGGAGTACACCAAGACACAGACTACCTTTGATGAGTACGCTGCCGAGCTACAGTCGGGTCACCTTCGTTGGTCGCCACCGCATCGCAACCCTACCTTCTGGCGAGACAATGCGCGTCGCATCTTAGAAGAGGACAAGGGCGCACTACCCCGAAAACTTGCGGAGATTCTATCTAAGAGCTGGGAAAACGATAAGCAGGTATTGGCTATTGGGTGCAACGATGTCGCGTGCTTGGTCAAGGAGGTGCCAGAGAAGCGACAACAACTTGAAAAGCTGGGTCTGAAGGGCAGGGTTATGGAGCTGATGCAGGAGGCAGATGAGAGCGTACGGTGGGAGAGCTTGAGGGCAGTTGGCGAGTGGCTGCGGTACAGCTTCGAATCGAAGACCGAGCTTCCAGTCAGGTAATTAGTGTTGACTATGGGGACGATTGTGAGCACTGTCAAGCGTGTGAGTGTTTTTCTATATGTTTTCTCGTCTATACAGGGCCTCTCATAGAATGTCGGGCCCATACAGTACATGCTCGATCATCTCAAAGCCGTTTACATGCTCTCCCCTTCTTCGTATTTGAGATACAGATTGTCTGGCACCATGATATGCATGAACCTTTTGTGTACCGAAATGCCTTTCATTGAGATTTCCACCAGTTTTACGGAACCCAGACTATTGCGCCACTTACCTGTGTAAGCCATACAACTTCATGTGGCGATGTCCTAGGTAATGATATGCAGTATGATGGGTTACATTACGATCAAGAGTAAACAGAATTCGTGGGCTACATGAGCTAGTGACATGATGAGTGGCATTCAACTGAACCACTCTAATACTCTATTGACTCTCCATCCCCACTCTCTAGAATCAGTCGACTTGCTGACATGTGGGTCGTCGTTTCTGTTTAGATATCCCAGACCAGGTTTTAACTCCGTCAGAGAGATTTGAGTGTGAGTGAAGCGACATGAGGTGTAGGAAGGCAGGATCAACGACATGTTTGACAAAGTATGAAAACTGTTTATTTTGAAGTAACAAGATAGTTGATGAGTGATTTAAGCCGACCATGTGCCGACAACGGTTGTCAAACACACACTGCCTTGGAATAACTCTTGCTCTCCTCCAGGAGGTTAATGCGGTGAAAAGAGTTCACGGATTGCAAGAAGCCATAGAAAATGATATATTTTGTGAGAGTGTTGGGAACCTCAACCTTCTACTTTTCAATATCTATGGCCTTGTGTATAGGCCCAAACATATTACCACTATAGAAACCTCAGGTTGAAAAGCACGTCCAACCGATATGATATATTGAAGCTTTTTGTCATTAAAGAAAGTACGAATCGTTATCATCCATAGAAGAATCTGGTTGTTTGCATTCGGTGTCTCTCAACAATATTCTTGCATACTGCCATCCACGCTTTTCTCCGGGACACTGCCTTGATATTTACATCCTTCATGTAGAACCAGTTACCTATGCGGTTGAACTGAGGATATCGAGCAAACTGGTGATGTAACGGACAAGGCCTTCTGCTTGCTCAGTCCAACGTTCGTGCTCACCATGAAGAACCTCGTGTTATTCTTGACTTATTCCCCACCAATATCGCGCCCCGAAGGTATACATAGCATTCCCCTTCATCAACTTATCGATCATGTAACACTATATCTCTTGAAGATAAGTTTTATGACCTAGAGTACGACACAATGAAAACGAGCATCTTCGTGAATTGATTACATGCTCCGCATCACAATGTACATATGGTCTTGCTCGCTATCACTTTCCAATTCCGGCTAAACCAGCAGCCTTCGAAACCACACGATCTCGGCTCCCCTGCTGAGTTCCGTCAACTCTTCCCTCGTCCCCAATCTTATCGCGACTCCACCATCTCAACTTCGTGAATATTTGAGATCCGGATGCAGTACCCGCTCCAATAGCAAGCCCGAGCCCATCTAAACCTTCTCCAAGCCAGTCATCTCGGCACCTACCATGTCTCTCTTCTTTCTGATACCATCACACGTATCCTAGCGTGCTATCCCGTCTCCCCTGACGGTATCCTGCGTGAACGACTGATTAGCAGGACAAAAAGAGTTTAGGGATCGAAAATTTGCTTCTTTCCCGTATTTAGAGTCTTCGGATTTATATGTGCATAGACGCCAATGCGCACAGGACAAACGCTATTTACTTCCTCGTCCGTGACATACTCGGCATTCTCCTAGCCTGAGATATGTTTCCCTTGCGGATCATGCGGAATCTACCGTCCCCTAGTTTGTGGAATCGAAACATGCTAGTATGTTGGTTTTTCTACCAAACTTGGTCATAGGGGTTGGGTTTGTCTACTCAGAAGTGGTCATGACGGCAGTCGAAACGTCCTTTTGTGCTTTTAAGATGATCTTCGTGTGGCTTTCATAGTCTCCAGGTAGCGAGTTCGATCTCTGTATGGCCAGGAGATGTCTTCCGCCTCTTCACAAAGCTTCTATGAAAAGATACTGTATCGCGTTGATTGTCAGAAAGAGGAAATCCACGAAGTTTGGTCGTCAGACGCTGGTTCCGAGTTCTCAATGAAACTACAGTGATCCGCGCACATGCAGGTACAGAGTTTGATTCACGGTCGCGGGTATTCCGTGAACCACTTGAGGGTTATGCTGTATCCTTGGTACCGTCAACTCTGGTTTGCGGGACCGATGTGAAACTACCGCAAAATCTGGTAGAATGCAGGTACAGGTCCCAAGTACCAGATTGTAGTATCGATAGAAGCGACCGAGTTTCCGTCACGGCGTCACCCGTGTCGTCCGTGGATTGTATTGTGGAATGCTGTGATGCCTGTTGGGTCTGCTTTCAGCTTTGATCACATCAACCTTTGGTTCTTCAAATCGATAGGAAACTAAGTATCACCGCTTCTTGCTCGTGTCAAGTACTAGATGGGTGCGCAAGCCTTGAGGCATTGATCTGTCACTTTTCGGGTTGGGGGCTGGGAACCATTGGCTTGGCAGACACCATTTCTTTTCTGACAGATCTCTCCGAGGAGGATAAAGTCCGGTTATAGCGAGTCACTATAGATGCCGAGTCAAGCGAGCGAGCAAAAAAAGCGACACTACGTCGAATAATCTCGGATGGGTCGCCGACTATCACAGTGATTGCTTTTTGCGCCCTTGGTAGCTGCTTTGAAGCCGAAGGGAGATCCGACACTGGCCCAAGAGTTTGTATTGCGGATAAAATTTCCATGAGCCAGGTCGATGCGAAAAGAAGAACAATGATCGTCACGCATCCAAGCCACATTGGCGTTGATGGCGGTTGTCTCGGTTGCCGCGATGCTTTAGTCATGCTGGTGTAGGTGTTCAAACCCTTTAGAGCCAAGTAGGTGATTTCGCTGCCTACCAGTAGCGTGCGAACAAGAGAGAAGTTAGAGGAAGAAAGAACCAACAATAAGATTTGCATGCGTCCAATTGCAGTGGCAGCAGGAATCGCCTGGACGTAGGGTCAGCCGCCATATTTCCTAGTGACGCAGGCTGAATTTTCGCAACTTCACCGTGAGAACTACCTACCTAGGCAAGTAAGTAGATCCTTAAGATCCAGGATCCGATTGTTCGTACCGATCGTAGGATCGCGGATCTACCCTGCGATTAGTTACTCAGCTAGAGATTCAGAGTCCGTGGCCGCTATATGGAGACGGCGTTGAATGCCGTTGGCTTGGTCATCTCAAATTCCTTTTCAATCTTTCGGATGCCTGAGTTTAAAGGTGTCGGTCCGAATGCAGTAGCCGCCCATGCGACGCAATGAGGACTGATCCCAGACCACGGGATATGGCCCTAATACCAGACTAGCAGCATGCAATTGTAACGGCGCTGTGATTCACCTGCATGCATCGTAGGTATCCACTTTGATCTGTGTCTACAACAAACATTCGCATGACAGAAACCCATGCCGACCTATTGAGGAGTGCCAGCGACGGGTGATGCGCGATCCATGTGTGAAAAAGTAACAGAAGCGCATGGCAGCCACACACGTCTCTCGGTTTAGTGCGCAGCGAGCGTGTATGGATGGACCACTTGAAACTGACACGACGACGATAATTGCATTTTCCGATGGAATCGAAAGAGATTGGCTGGATAGGTGAAAAGGGTCCAGACATATTGCACGTCAATACCAGACCTTCAGACTTGGGACCGACTATAACCAAGCTAAGAAGACCAAAGGGCTAAATTACCCAAATAGCGGGGTCCGTCTTCCTTTACGAGGTACGGTGAACCTTCTTACCGTTTCTGCAGGGGGTCCTGTAAGCCAGCTTACTAAACGCTCATTGTTCTGTGGTCGTTGTATGGACGGCAACAATTGCCGCCTATATGAGAATCCATGTGGCAATCTGTTGAGATTTACGTATGCAGGTCATAGTACAGTACATACGCCGAGGGACCCCAGGGTAACACGCTGATATCCCGTGCCCATAGGAAATCCAGTTCATCATGGCAAAAGTGGATATAGATCGAAAGAGGCATCCGTGCTCCGACGCCGTTTGATGCATACGTACATACAGGACATGACTCCGAAAAACTTTCCACGCGTATGTATGCAACGTAGGCTCTAAGCGAGATGCATTGCCATGTAACCTTTGCTCTCCGCTTCGCAAAAGCAAATGTTGCAGGCAGCGGGAAGGAACGAATCCGCGCCCATCACGTGGCCGCAGCGTGAGATTCGTAGTGGGAAAAGCAATCACACGTACAAGCGGTGGTCGTTGGACCGTTGAGACGACCGCGGAGGGCAGACGTAACCGTGCATACTGACCGATGATATGGGCTTGTCAGCGCAGAAGAAAGCATGATAATCATCTTACCCGATATACGTTGAGCCGCAACCTTAGGCCACTTGCACTGCAGCCAGCTTGAAAGCCGCCGGAGTAGATCCGACAGGTGGAAGAAACCCTGCCTGCCTCGAATCTGCCTATTCCCGTCACGGAGTCAAAGCCAAACGACATGAATGAACCGCAACAGCAATAACGTCAACCACGTATATGTCTGGGCAATGGGACTGTGCGTCTATAGACTTTTGGTAGCATGGTAGGCTACGCAAGATAACCGAGCCATCGAGTCCCTTTCGCGCGAATCGATGATGCATCGTGGTCTGAGCTCGGTCCAGTGCAGCCGTCCGCTCCCGCACCCGGTCTCTGTTCGACCATGTGTCGCAAAACCCATGAACCATGTCTTTCCTCATGCTTAGACTGTAGGTTAGACGCACGTCGTCATTCACGCAGGTGGTGAATCGACCCCTGGCGGTTGATGGCGCCGATCAGATGCATGCGCAGGAAGCAATTGGGGTACATGGAGCGACATGACACATTCTCACGTTCTGGGGTGCAGATTCCGACACAAAGCCATCTGCTGTTCGACATGTCCATGTCGCTGGCTGCAGACCCTGCCTGATACCAATGTCATCTCTGCATAGCCAAGTGTTTTACAGTCACAAGCCTTTACCGAGTGCGATAGATTCATTCCGTATTTGCGCAATGGGTAATATTATTAATAATGAAAGGATACGTGAAGAAGATCCTTCCTGTCATGCGTCCCGAAGCGTAATGGTAGCGCATTTCTACCTGTTCCTCCAATATCCCAGAGCACCAGCTTGCGGGAGCATAACTTGCGTCCCTTCCAATGATGCAAATGACTGCAAATCAGTAACCAAAACACGAAACAAGGTGTTGGGGAATCTGGGGGAATCTTGTGCAAAAAGCTATAACTAAAACCACCACGAATAAGACGACTGGGACGGGGATCTGCTAATACTGACAAAGAATGCGAAAAAAGACGATGTGACAATCTGATCCGGAAACGTCGTTTTCCAGCAATGCAAGAAATGAATCTCCTTCAAATATTCCATGCACTCTTGCCCGCAAATCCATGCAAATACTGCCAAGCCGCAAAGTACTGTGGGGTATCCATGCGATGCGAAGATATAGCAGGTGAACGGACGTCCAGGTTTCATCAACGAAGTCAACGTGCGTTCCAAAGTCGCCACGAGGAAATAACAGCCGAGCTCGTAGTAAGGGAATAAAGGAATGGCACTGTGTACCGCATCCATCGTGCTTTCGTATTGTCGTATTTGTTGCTTAGCGTGTTCGTCACCGTCTCGTATGTCGTGATTTCATTGTTGCTGGTGGAGCGAGGAGCGGAGTGAAAAGCAAGATAGGATGAGCCTAGTGTACAGAGTGCAACGAAGAATGAATTGCGGCAGGTAGCCCCTGGTGTCGATCGGAGCATGGACAATTGAATTCCAATAATGATGCCAAATCAGACCATCGTTCGTGGACTCAAGAATGAATTCGGCTCATGATGCGGTAGTGCCGCTTTTGACAACACATCATAGGGTTGTGGCCATTCCTAGTATGTCGACCACCCTCCCTGTTGTGGAGCCTGTGGAGGTGCCCAGCCAGGCATGCCAGGCTGTTGACTGGCAGCACTTTGGTGTTGCATAAACTGGTGAGGGCTCGGGCTGGGTTGGTAAGGGTTTTGTCCCATAGCCTGGTACCCGGGATCCCCGCCAGGCATAGAGCCTCCCATAGCACCCATAGTCTGGTACTGTTGCACAGGTGTGCCATGCATGGAGGCACTGCTTTGGGCATGGTGGAGTTGTGGTGAGGCATGCATGGGAGACTGCTGCGGAAGTGGCGACTGCTGTGGTCGTTGCGCATATTGCTGCATGTTGTGCTGTTGGGAGAGCGGAGAGGGCTGTGGTGGTCCTCCTTGCCACATGTGTGATGGAGGGTACCCATGGCCTGGGTTTTGTTGGACACCTGGAAGCATGCCTCCAGGACCCATGTTAGAGGCGTTCATGCCCTGGGGCATTCCAATGCTTGGTGGACGGCGGTGCATCTGGTCCGCACGGAGAGGTGTGTGTTGCTGAGCCATGGGTGAAGGTACCATGTTGTTTTGGGGCATAGGCTGCGGGCGGTACGCTTGAGGACCCATGGGCTGTCCAGGCCTCTGTGGCGTCTGTGCTGGCATTCCGTACTGATTTCCTGGCATGCTGACAGCTGTCGAGGGCATGCGTGGAGACTGCACGGCTTGAGTAACCTGCGGGGCGTGCTCTCCTTCGGCGGTTCCTGGACGGTTCGGCTGGACGGGCGGCTCGTGGGGACGTTGCCAGACATCGTTGAGATAGTCCTTGCGGTGCTTGCGTTGCTGCTCTAGCTGCTTGTTGACCTCGGCTGTTTGCGCGGCTGCATTGAGAATTTCGCCAGACGGAGTTGGCCTTGTCATGTCCTGATACGGGGCGCCCTGCATCTCATGTCGTGGACGTTGTACGCCACTGTAGTCTCGAGGCTGCAGGTCAGCCGTTGTGCGCTGGTTGTATGCGTCTGCGTTTGTGGAGGGCATGCTTCCTGGTGCGGGGTTGAGACCGCCAAATGGCTGCAGAGGGTTGATCGCAGCGCCCAGGTAGTCTTGATTGTTGCCTGTGTATGCTCCTGGGTGGGCAAAAGCCATGGCACTGGCGTGGTTCGCTTCGGCTGCGGCTGCCTCTCTTGCTTTTGCTGCACCTGGCCTCTTCTCACCCGCCGCGTCTTCCTCGGTAAAACCCTGCTTCCGTGCCTTGCTCTCCCAGTAGTCGTCGCGCACACGTCGGCCGTTGACGATCAATCTGCTTCCGAACTGTCTGAACATGGATCGGGCAGTGACAATGGCAATCTGTCTGGACCGATACGAGTATGGCAGAATCTCCTGGTGGATGAGGTCGTCCTTCTCGGCCTGCGTGGCGATGATCTTGTACAGAGAGCGGTTTTTGTTGAAAAGTAGATACGAGTCACGGTAACCTAGAACACGCGCGCATTCGGTTGCGAGCATGAAGAGCTTCTCGCCTCTGTTGGGGACGAAGAAAGTGCGACAGCGGTATTCGCGGCCGTCAAGTGGGTGACCTTGTTGCGTAACCTTCCTTTCTCCAGCCTCGTCAATTTCGCGCGGTATGTATTCGTCGCCTTCGGCATTGAGCTGGTCGGTAGTGTGGTCGCGCACAGTGGGTAGCGCCTTGATGACGGCGGGCTTGGTGGGTGTTCCCTTGGCGGATGGCGAGGTCTGGGGAGGCGATGCTTGGGGCAGGGCTGTTGTCTGTGATTGCGGTGTTTGCACGGGCGGCGCGATGCCGGTCTGTTGCGGCGATCCGGCATAGGGCGGCCTGGTGGCCTTGGGAGGGCGACCGCGACTGCGTTTGTTGTTGGGCGTGTCATCGCCCTGGATGTCGTAGTTGCTCTCTGGCGAGCGACTGCGCTTCAGGCTGCCTCGCGATGCTTGCTGTTGCTGTGCGACGGGCTGCGTCGGGCCTCCGAAGACGTCTGGCTTTGGTCAACAATTGCTCGCGGGAGGCTGCGTCGGATGTAACAGACGCGCAAGCCAGTGCCTGCGACGGACGAGGGGGACGCGACTACTTACGCGACGGGTCAATGGTGCCAGGCGGATCCATGATGCCGTTGGCAAAACCACCATTCGACATGATTTGTATAGGGTGTTGCACATGCACTGAGTACATTCAGGCGGCACAAGAGCAACCGAGCTCGAAGGAAGCTTCCGTCGAGCGTCGCGAAGCTCAAAGGGTGGCCAATGGGCGCGGCGCAGGTAGTAGGGCTAGACGCACGGGAATCCGCAGCGGTCGCTGGGGATCATGTGTTGGTGAGTGATGGGAGACGGGCAGTGTGTCGGCGCGGCGAACCAAGGTTCAAGTTCGGCAGGTGCGGGTGGGGCCAAGACTCGCCGGGAAGGCGCGTTCGGTGGCTACGGACGGGGATGGCGACACCACTCAGGCAGACGAGCTCAATAACTACGGAAGATTCTGAACGTCGCGGAAAATGCCAGAACAGGTGGTACAAGCACGGGCAAATATTGGTAGAGCTGCGCGCAATGTTCCGACGGCGCTGGCTGATCGATATACTGCTCGTGGACTAGGACGCGGTTAGGTTTGAGCTTCAGGTGACGGCGCGAAAACAGGCCATGTGAGGGCTGCACTGCGAACAGCCGCTGTAAGGGTGACTCGCAGCAGGCAGGGCCGAGCAGGGCAAGACAGGGCAGGGCAGGACAGATGGAGCGAGCGAACGGTTGGGGGAACGAACCTTGGGCGGTGCAGGCTGTCTAACCAGCGACGGGAGCAGGAGCCCTTGGTGCAAGATATGTATGGGCGGCTGTACGGGCTGTATGGGCGTATGTGTGGGCGATTGGCGCGGCGCTGCGTGGTGCGGGAGCAAAGACCACTGGGTGCTGCTGCAACTGGGAAGTCGGGTTATGGTGAATTACGAAATGGGAGCGAAGCCCAATCTGATATGCCCTGCAACCCCAGCAGCTGACGGCCCGCGCGGCGGACGTCGACAGTCTTCGTCTAGTGAGCAAATGGCACGCACTGACAATGGCGACAAGCTTCAGGCATTAGAGGCGCTGCAGTGTGATAAAAAGTGGCTCTCCCGCGGCCCTGCACGAGCCGGTGGCTTTTCACTACCTCGAGAGCGCAGAGCGCACGGAGCCGAACAGCATTACTTGCATCATGCTGCGAGATAGCGACCGCTAGCTTGGATCTTGCTCTCGATATTCCGTCTCCACTCCAGAGCCAAGCACCCGAGCGCGCCGGGCCTTGTTCTCTCATGCTCGATGCTTTCTGCGCGAACGCGAGGCCTGGGTCAGACGCGCTGCCTATCCTGTAGTCTCCACCACTCACAAGTCCGCCTGCTGCTGATTGAGCAGCTCCCGACAAGGCGACCGTGTCAGCAGGCTGCTATCGAATCATTGATTTTAGACCCGTGGGCCTGCAGCCCGCCCAAGACAGACTACGCTGCCGCCTGCATTGGCGGCCGCAGTCGTCATGCATTCGACCTTCTCACTCTATCAATCAACCCGTATCGTCTGACTCCTCAGCGCCCGTAGCCAATTCCCCCCAGCCCGCTCATGCTTGCCGCAACAGCCGAATAAGGAAGCCCAACTTTATTGCGCTGCATCTGTCAAAAGCAGTAGTCCTCATCTTGGACGCGCTTCTGCTGCCTGCTCTGCTCGTATTCCCGCTACTCCGTCAAGACGTCTAAAAATGATGCGCTGATCGCCGACCTTTGCTTGTCCTGTGCAATTCGTTTTCCTCTAGCATTTCCTAGGCCCAGTTGAGGCTCGTCCTCTCGTAGCGCCGTCGGTCTTCGCGGGCCTATGGGCAGTGCTGCAGCTGAAAGCTCCAAGCGCATCCATAGCATCGGAATCGCTTCCTACTCTCTCCTCTGGCCCAAGCATCCAGTTGCAACGCTTGGACGCTTCGATATTCATTCTTCGTTCCGTGTGGACAGCAGATTCATCGCAGAGTTGGCGATCTGTTCCACCAAGCGACCCGTTCCCCGCCGAACCAACAAGGGCAGAAGTGTCAATGACCCTTGGCCTGCCCGTGCTGTAACCGATCCCCACCATGCTACCTTGCCCGTATCTCACATCCCTTCCGCAGCTCGCGCCACTGCCTTAGCGGGAGTCGAAACGCCATGTCCGTTCGTCTTTCCTGTCCTAAGCGCTGTCTAACTCACTTTGTCCGTGCGCCGTGTTGTTGACATGCTCTTGAAACTACGCGAGTTCAAGACGTAATCTATCTGGACGGACCACAGACTGTGTCCATCTGTAGGCCTGGATGCCGGCATCCGCTTCGGCATCTTGGAGCACGCAACCTTTCGCGTCTCTTTCCTGACGCGTTTGAGGAGGCTGTGCCACATTATTCCATGTCTTAGACCCTGAGGCCCCAGTTTGTCATCTGCCTCTCTCTGCAGGGTCTAAGCCAATTGAGAAGTGTTTGCCATTCTTTGTTTGCTAAAGCCCTTCTTGCGTCCGAACTCGGTACTGTCCAGTGGGGTATGAAGAAACAACACGGACGATCAGTCTTCTTGAACAGAGTGATGTGAACAGAGTGCAGTCGCTTATATCCGTACCCTTCGTAAACCGGGATTACCACACAAGTGGGACATGTCGTCCTTGTTCTATGGTCCGACACCTGCCACATATGTCGTGAGTGTCAACGCGAGAACGGCTCCAAGTCCTCTACCTACTCTACCCCTCGTTAGCATCGTACCGACCTTTGACGTCTACCGTCATATTAACAAACCCGCTCACCGCTGTCATGACATCTGCAGTGCGCTAACTACAAGGATCGTTGAAACATTCCAACGCGAATTCAAGTATTAGACCTAGTCGATACCTTGGCGGGGCACTACGGGCAGGCTAGGATAGCTGCTTGATCATATGACAGCTGTATCCACTGTCTTGGATCCCAGCGTCGGGAGACGTCAGACGCCAAAGTCGTCCCACGTTCAAGTTAGATTGAAGATCGCGGCGTACGGCGGTTGTATCCGTACCATGATATCGAGGCCATTTAATGTCGAGGCCTCGTTTCAGAAATCCGAGGAAATGGAATGGGTAGGACCACCCACTGGTGAGTGCTTGTTCTTGCAGCCAACTGCGGATGTCCCGCAGGCTAGCACTGTACATGGCTTCCGTTTGGCTTCCTGTATGAAAGCCACATGCAGCGGGTTGTACAACTTCAGCGGTGAAGCACATCTCTTCTCCATCGGCTTTTGGAACACCGAAGTAAAAACAAACGTTGCTGCATTACCACGTACACACACAGATCCGTCATGCAGAACTGTAATCAGACGTCCAATAATAGGATATGTGATCGTCCACAGCGAGCTCACTGTTTATGCTCAGGTTTCGCCAGCAATGGCCGGTTAACTTGCAAGATGGCCATTTCATGACTTTGAAATCAGGAAGATGATAGGCGCTAGTGGCTTCGGCATACCCCCGAGTTTCGCTAGCAAGTAGCTACGCTACCCACACCCTAAAGACGAACCCCAACCCCTCTGGATCTCCAATCCTGCCGGGCGATGTAGTTCCATCCATGTTGTAGCATTGAGCTAGGCAAACTGCGTTCGAACGGTGAGGCGGTCCACTCTAGAGTGGGGAAGCGTGGCGAGGCTGCATCAACGTTCGAGGTAGTTGCGGCCAATCATCAGACCAGATCCAGTATTCGTTCGACGAAGAGACGGTCAGGTGCTACCAGTTACGCCGACGGCTTGAAAAGACCAGGGCCGTTATCGTATTTATCCATCCATGGGCATCAGATGATACTGAAAACAACCCGAAGATGAGTCGATGTAGAATGTGATCTCTGTTGAGCTTGCTAAATGCACGCCTACCGCCTTAAGTTAGATAGATATTCAGTGCCGCATTCGAATCGGTGGGACCTAAAGAAGACCCGCGTATGCATTTGACCATACATGAGGAGAATGAGACTCGTGGAATTGCTGTCTCCACTCACAATGTTAGGTATGCTGGGGCAAATGTGAGTGAGAAATGCGGTGAAGAGAGTTCCACACATCCATCTAGCTGGAATTTATGTTATGCTGTTGTGTGCCATACACCCTTGATGCCAGCTACATCTGCCTCGCGAACAGCGTTCAAGGGACCCTCGTACGATGCGTTCGAAGATGGAGTCCACTCAACACAGCCTAGCCTAGCCTGGCAGTTTGGATTGCCCAGTAATGCATTGTACAAAGGGTCTTGTACTGAATTAGAGCCGTCCAAAGGAGTTTATGATGCGGTATCCTCGGCAGCAAAAGCCCTTAGGCTTCGATGCCTGCTTGGCGACCTTCCATAATCGGCTTCAACAAGCGCGGCTAGAAGCAAAGAGCTGCAGCATTTAAGTGAGCACTCTAGTAGCCTTCCTGGAAAACACTGTCATGCTCCATCGAAACATGCCTTGATTGAATAAAACCAAAGAGAGGCGAAAACACCAACACCTGCACGCTACTGCAACATTCAACAGCAACAGCCTAGAAGTCTATGCTTCTTGGCCTGCGTGATAAGCCCGTCGCTGAAGCAGTGTAATAGAGTACCGCAAGGGTTAGTTGTCCGCAGACGGCAAACAGATCAAGGTTTTAGCTGAGGAGACAATTTGAAATTGAAGTAGTGGCGGACTAACGGAGAGATGTGGTCGGTTGAATGCAGAAGCGAGAAAGACGGTGAGGAGGTAACGCTGGTGAATCAGATGCTGTTGAAGACGTCCGGTTCGGACGTCGAGTGAGGAAGGCGCACAGACGCAAGGCGAAATCGCTCTTGCCATGTGAGCATCGATAATTGAGCAGGCGTACCTCGTACACCCTGAGCCCGGCGAAAGTTCAACTCACATCGATTCTTATCTGGAGTAAGTCATGAGTGCTAGTAGCAAGCCACCGTGCGGAAACTTGGCACAGAATTCTCGTGTCCAGCGCATCGCGATGTGGTTGCATAGCTGGACGCGCAACTTTTGAAAGAACACTTTTAAGACTGAAACCTTTCTTAAGACCGGGCTACAAGTAGCAAGAGCTTGTTTGGTCACGTTGGACTTGTATTATCCAATATTTTGTATCGGGACTACCTACACCGACATGAGCTCCTAAAACGTAGTCGTGATGTTCCCGAATGAATGCGCCATTACGCCTGGGAAGTTGATTTGCATGAGGTAATGAAAGTACTGAAAACAACCGACCTTTAAGAAAGCCACTACCTTCCAGGGGCGAGACCTGGCACTGCGCTGAAGCGTTCGTCACGCTCAGTCTTGAAGAGGATCTGACACCAGAATTCCTTGGCATCCTCGTCGAACCAGAACCAGAACTTGCCCTCCCTTCTATCGATGTCGCGCGACTGTAGCTTGACCGCGACTGTCTCATAGGGCTCTCCAGCAACAATCAAGTACTGGTAGTTTGGATCCGGCTCTTCCACCTTCTGTTCGTAGGCGCTCATGACGCGGACCTTGGGTGTGATGCCGGGTGTGAGGTCCGGGAACTGGAACTGGAAAAGCAACCCATTCTGGCGTGTGTTCGGATCGCGTACTTTGGTGATACGGTAACCAGGGCGGCCAATCTTGATAATGTTCTTCTTGGGCAGCACACCAGCCAGAAGTCCTTGCTGGCCCACGTCGTCCCTCTTGCCTTCTCTCTGTTCTTTCGCCGCACGACGTGCCAGGTTTGTCTGGTGCTTCCTTCCTTGCGTATGCGCGAGATATGAGCCATCGTTCTGGTGGACTGTCAAACAGAGACGACATTCGAAGCTTCCGACGTGGTTCTTGAAGAAGTACGGGTCCTTGTCGAGGTCGATGGTCTCAAGCGCGAGCTTTCGGAGACGCTCTCGTCGGTCGGCATTGGTTGCCGACTGTGATGCGACGCCGCCGCCTCCGAATTTGGAGCCTGCGCGATTCTGTAGAAGTTAGTAGCTGTTCTTAAATGTCGCGACGAGAAACGTACCTGGTAATCCATCTTGGAGAACCTGTACGATCTACTATGTCAATCTTTCTCGCGATCAGACTGAGGTGAATATGACTTTTACGTAGGCTATGGTGAAGTGTGGAGCCGCGTAGACGTAGGCGTGTTGGAGTGATGTCGCGCGACAGAACTTCTGGAGGCGTGCGACGCTAGTGCTACGATACCTAATCCCTGTCACCTCCATAATCACGTGCGCAGCTGCCTTAACACATTCACCATACAACGCTCACCCTCGCATTAGGAAGCCGGTTCCACGCTCTTCTGGGGGAGTCTGACAATAATACTGGTGAAGTAAACTCAAGAAATCTGCTCACCGGCTATACTAGCCAAAGGAGAAGGAAAATTACTACGACTTAGCCAATCATGGCAACCAATATCTACATAGGAAAGCGCCTCTGCTTCGACGCCCGCCTCTGTACCGTCCGCTACTACGGCACTGTCGAAGGAACTAAAGGCGAATGGCTCGGCGTGGAATGGGACGAACCAACTCGAGGAAAACACTCCGGCGAACATAATGGCACACGATACTTCACATGCTTGAACCCGTCACCAACATCCGCATCCTTCATCCGTCCTACCCGCAAACCAGATCCACCACGCACCTTTGTTCAAGCATTAAAGTCAAAATATGCGTCTGAAGCTGTTACGGAGGATTTCCAAGATCCAGATGTACATGTGGTTTTCAATCATCAACCTCCACAGCTGAAACCTGTGCACTTTAATGGTAAACCAGCTGAGGAGATTGGGTTCGACAAAATCCGGAGGCAGTTGGCTCAGCTCTCGGAGTTGAAGATTATCATCCTGGATGGGTTATGCATGTATCGACCCGAAGCACGTCAAGATGAATGGTTAAGAGGAGGAGAGAAGAATGATGTGAGGGAAGCATGTCCAAAAGCTATTGAGCTTGATCTGAGTAGAAATCTTTTTGAAGAATGGAGAGAAGTAGCTGCAATCTGTGAGCAACTACCTGGATTGAGAAGCTTGAGGGTCGAGTAAGTCATCCACACACAGTCCCTTCCTATATATACTAATAACCGCGCAGTGGTATACGACTCCGCGACACTTCCCTATCTGGAGAAGAGCGAGAACGCTGTCTCCAGGCCTTCAAAGGCATCACCTCCCTAAAACTAGAAGATAATCTCCTTCCCTGGGCAGATCTCGCCCTCCTGACCCACCTCTTCCCAGCTGTCACCACATTTTCCGCCTCCAGCAACCTCTATACAGGCCTCACTCAGCATGCCCTCAACCCCACTATCACCGATCTGACACTTGAAGACAACCACATCACATGTCTATCATCGCTAGCATGTCTGGTAACGCTGCCCAATCTGCGTCGCCTAATCCTCAAATCGAACAAAATCTCCGAGATAACTAGCTCAGACGCGTCGATGTCCATCTTCCCAAGTACGGTACGAGAAGTGGATCTTTCGTTCAATGAAATTTCAACATGGGCTTTCATCGAGCAACTCGTGTACGTCTTTCCTGGTCTCCAAAGCCTACGCGTGTCGCAAAACCCATTATATCAGTCTTTGCAAGCACCAGATGGAAGGAGCTTGACGGCAGATGATGGGTATATGCTTACACTAGCGCGACTGGGACAGCTCAAGACGCTAAACCACAGTCCCATCCACGAGAAAGAACGGCTGAATGCAGAGTCGTATTATCTGTCCATGATCGCCAAGGAGGTGCAGTTCGCACCTGAGAGCCAGCGAGAGCAGATACTGAAAAGCCATCCGCGGTACAAATGGTTGTGTGAAGAGTATGGCGAGCCAGATGTGCAGCGCTCTGCTAATGCCGTAAACCCAAACTCGCTTGCTGCCCGGTTGCTCCGCATCAAGTTCTACCTCGCGGCAGCTACGGATACAACTTTCGAGACGGAAATACCCATGAGTAGTACCGCGTACACGGTGCTTGGTATCGTTGGAAAACACTTCAAAATCAAGCCCATGGCGTGCAAATTGACATGGGAGACCGGCGATTGGATGTCGGTACGGAAATCACCGACAGATATTGTAGACGACGACTGGGACTCGGAGGACAGCGAGGCGGAGATGGGTATGGAGCGTGTCATGAGGGAGGTGGAGATTGTGCCCGGCACGAGGTCGATTGGAACATGGGTTGACGGCTCGGAGGCTACCGTGAGGGTGGAAATTAAGTCGTGACGGCTCAATATCCTCAAACACTCTATCAGATTCTCAAAGAGTGCGATTTCGATGAAGCTTCGTTCAGCGGAACCACCAGTTGACCTAGACAACGATTAAGCGACATATTCAGAAAAGATCTTATACTGCACTTACCGAAGCATTTGCGCCCCTTCCAATCCCCCTAACAGCATGCCACCATCCATGAGGAATGTAGAGCGCATCTCCACTCCTCAGAGTTGTTTCTACGCCGGTTGCGTCAGCCATTTTTACCTCGGGGTCGTCATTCCACACTGCATCTTCTAAGCCCTCCATTTCTCCTCCTTGCATCATCTCCTCTCCCCTCATATTCGCGTCTCCGCCAGCCCCATGTACTTTCTGTCTTACAATCTCATATACACCCCTGCCTACCTCAGGCTTCATAAGTCTAATCGTCTTCTTGCCTGCCAGTTGTACGAAGATATTTGGATTCGGGTCGCGGTGTAGCGGCGTGCGCGTAGGCGGTCTACCCATCCAGAGACTTGACGCATAGATATCGCCACGGGCCTTGAGGTGCGGTAGGAAGAGCGAGGGCGTGGGGAGGTCTTCTTGCAGCGGCGCTGGGAGATCAGCTAGCGAGTGTTGCGCGAGGTACAAACTGGTGTCTTGCGTCTCAGCAGCACTCATATGCTGTAAAAGGAGGGATAGCGGTGCTTCGAAGCGCTCGAAAGTTTGGTTTCGAGCGCTGCCGTTGGTGGAAACACGGGTCAATTCCAACGGCACAATTGCATTGCCATACTGCTCCAGATATGCTGTATTCAGCTCCTGAGGATATCTGAACGTTTTGTGGAGTGCATCAAGTTTGCGTTGTTGGTGTTGTTTGCGTTGATCGTGTTGTTTTAGGTGTTGTTCACCTGTGAGCACCTCTGGCCGCTCACTGAGTTTCTGAAACCACTTTTCAATTGCGGGTATATCCAGGAAAGCTTTTTTGAAGACGGCGGGATAGTCGGATTTGAAATTGGTTATGCTGAGCTGCTTCTTCTTGTCCAAGTATTGTTCGTTTTGTAAGACTCGGAAACGCGTATTGCGTACCGGCATTAAATCACGCCTGCGAATCCAGTGGCGAGGAAGAAGAGGGCCCGGCTTCGGCATAGAGGACTGAAATATGGTGAGGTATGATAGATTACGTGGATGCGACTTGCCCAGAAGCTTGACACGCTCTCACGTTACCGTACCCCACACGAGCAGCTCGCCGCCCCGCCAAAACCTTCCCATCCTAAAGTTTACATCGTCACAAACACCCGGAAGCTCGACACCCATCAGCCCACGCGTCACCAACATGGCACAAGCTCAAGGCGCACAGCCTGGTCAAAGTAAATAGCAGCCAAACGCCAATCCATCGCGCATCGTGCTAATTCCACCTCGCAGTCGAAATTACATCCCTCCCTGTCCCCCGCCTCCAAGAACTAAAAACCCAACTCGATGCCGAGCTCACCCACCTCTCAAATTCGTTCCAATCGCTACGCACCGCGCAATCCAAGTTCCGCGACTGCCTGACCTCCATTTCAACGGGTCTCACACCAGCGACCGTTTCGAAACCGCTTCTCGTCCCCTTGACATCCTCGTTATACGTACCGGGGAAACTCACGGATCATGAACATGTGCTGGTGGATGTAGGCACAGGCTTCTTTGTAGAGAAAGATATTGCTAGCGCAAAGGACTTCTATGAGCGCAAGGTCAAGGATCTGGGTGACAGCTTGAAGGACTTGGAGGGTGTTGTACAGGGCAAAGCGCAGAATGTTAGAGTCGTCGAGGAGGTTATTAGGCTCAAGGTCATGAACGCACAGGAAGGCAAGGGTGAGGAGCAAGGCAGCTGAAGTATCAACAAAGAACATTGAAGGATTAGCTTGTGGAAGGACTGCCATTGCTGCTGGTCAAGCTGTGTTGACACGAGCAGGAGCAAAGCTGGAGGATCAGACACATCTTCGAAAGTGGAGAACGAAATAGCAAGGGCCAGGAATAAAGTCAGATATCATGCTGTTGACATGGTTCTATATAAGACTTGACTCCTAGACCCACCGCCCTTTCAGATCACCTCGGATTTCTTTGGGCTATTGAATATTAAGAGGACATGCAGACATACTGTATGCGTATTCCGTGTGCAGATCCATCGCTTCCCTGTTATTTGAATAGAGACACCTCCCATGTCGCCTCTCGCTCCAAAATATGGTAAACGAGCCGCGACACTTACGTCAACCCCAGTCGCACGACACAACCACTCACGACAGCAATATGACCTCCAACCTAAATCTAGCGCGTACCGCGAAAGACCACCCACGTCATTGCAGGCGCCTAGCTCGAGCTCCTTCCCGCCATCGCCGCGGAAGTCTCGGTGACTGAGCTGACGATAGCTGAGAGCTGAAGTAGCTTGTCCATAAGGATGCGGATACCGTCGCGTGGTGGTGGTGCTTCGACACCAGAGCCCAGATTGAGGTCTCTTATTCCGAAGTCTTCATCTTTCGGTAACGTTTCCGTCATCCAAGAACCTGATCAATACATCGTTAGTTATAAGACAGAAACCTGACGCGAAAAGTCACCCTGAAGGTAGTCAAATGAATTCTGTACTTACGCTCGGTGGCACTAGAACAATCTGAATGTCCGTCGTCTGGTAAGAAGGCAGCGATGGTATTACCCCAGTCAGCCTCGCGACCAATAGGCAGTCGCTCGAGCTCTGCGAGATGAGTCGCCCATTCTAGATGACGAATAGAGAGACCCCAGACAGGTAGCTTCTGTCCCGGGTACCACATGCCGGTGACCTCAACTTTGTAGCATGTTTGCTTAATTCCGAAAGAGTAGATAGTATCTAAACGACCAGTGCGCAGATACTTCTTGACAGTCGGTGTCTGCTCCCACTCAGCGAAGCTTTCACTGGAACGATGGTCATGGTTGGGCCTCATCTTAACTCGCTCGGCGAAACCAGTTATCACAGGCGAAATGCTTTTTGATGCCACGGGGGTCAATGATTCGAGGGCAAAGTGCCATCCTTGGCTCTCTCCTAACTCAAGCAGGTTGATGTCCATATTCTTCGTTGGACCTAGTTTACCTTGTTCTGTCCTGTAGAATCGTGTAGTGGTCTTCTCGTACAACCCTTCTTCGTCGTCCGTCCAATCAACTCGAACCACGATAAGGCTGGACTGTACCGCCGGTACTGGTGTCGAACTCGCGGTAGCAGCAGGCTTTTGGTAGGATGGATTGGGTCGACCGGGATGGCGGGTAGCTGTAGCCTGAGGCGGATGAGCAGTAGCAATGCTGGGATCTGCGAACACCCATGTTCCTCGGAACATAGGGCGGGTTCCTTGAAGAGATTTGGGCATATAGCCGAAATAGTCTGAAGACTTTGTAGGTTCGAGGAAGTCGTCAGCCGTGAAGAAAGACTTCAGTATCTGGCAGCCCAATACATCGTCGACAAGCCTGTTCTGTTAGCTACCGTCATGATACTCTTATAAAGGTCTTGACTTGCCACTTCTTTACTTCAAGGCCCACCGATCCATTGATCGACTTTAAGAAGACATCCTTGCTGTACTTTTTGCCAATTTCATTCTCTCTGATATGCCTCGAATTCAGTGCTAGAGACCCTAGACAGATGGTCATATCGTAAGCGCCTTTCTTGTGACGCACGGCGTCAAGAGCTAATTGAACAGAACGCTGGATCTTCGAGAGCTGCTTGGAGTGCATGAAAGCACCGCGAAAACGTCCAGGAGGGTCCATCATATTATTGGGAAGGAGGTGGGGTACGACTCGGTCTTGTCTAGAGTTAAGTACACGAAGTTAGTTCATATCTGACACAATTGATACCGGCAATCTACGCACAGGTTCGGCCACCAAGTGTCAGCCTTTTTCAGCTCGACTTCCATCCCCTCTTGATCATCAAGGATCATGTTGAGCGTATGATGTTGTCCCATCTCTTCAGCTTTGACTTTGTCAATCATCGTCTTGAGATGCGCCTCGGCTGCTTCTATGTTCGCTATGTCTACCGCTTCGAAGACGAGAGTGAGAAGTCAGCGTAAGGCTTATATGAATACTATATATCCAAAACGCACCTTGTATCTCTATCTGCCCGATATCGCCCTGAGCAGAGAGAATCGATATGAAAACCTCGTCGTAAGTCCGGATAGCATCCAGCTTTTCCAACTTGTTGCCGAAGACATCGCGAGGAGTTATGTTCAGATTGATCAGATCCTCTGGCCAATGTATGGTTAAGCACTGTAGCGGTGTTCCGCCTTCTGACACTTTGGGCGCTGTTCCTCTGAACGCCTCTTTGCGTTGTCGCTCCATTTCTTCAATTTGCTCGTAGTACCACTTGTTCGGATCGAAAGCCGGCATCTTTGCCCACGCTGAGGAATCTTTCGATTTGACGTGCGCGTTGGAAATCCACTGATTGATATATCGGACCGCCTTTTCCAGTCCTGCGCCTCCTCCAGCGATGCCGAACTGGTAGATCCTCCCATCATCCCATTGCGGAATGACTGCACAACCAGTTCTGACCTTAACCTCGTTGACGATGTTGTCGCACTCTCTGGCATGAGTGGGACGACGGAACTCTTGAGGCACTAATATGGTTTTGTTTGGCTTTGGCCTAGGAGCCGGGCCACTTTCGCCTGGGTTCATGATTGTAGACTCTTGGTTGTGTGGCGTATCAGAAGCAGTGTCAAAGTAATGGCGTCGGGAAGAGGAGTGTTTGGGCAGTACCGTGGTGCTCATCTGCAAGGATAGGTCGAGGTGAACCCGGGTTGGAAGGAGCAGACACGCAGTGACGCTTGGACACGTCCACTCCTGCCGTAAGTGTAGCCAATTGGTAGAAGCACGCTTAAGAGCACGCTGCATTCCAGTGATATGAAGGAGTTGTGTGCAACAACGCATAAAGCTTGTTGTATTAGTCAAGGAGCAAAGAAGAGGTATCAATCAGATTTGTGGGGGCTCAACGTGCAGAGAACGGAAAGATGGGATACAAAGGTTCATGGTGTCAAGAATTCGGGTGACCTATTGACTCGAGTGAGAGGGAGCGCCGTTTATTTGAGAACACTGTCGCCTAAGGCGGCATTCGACGAAAGCAAACTGTCTGCTTTACCTAGGTACCTACTCAAGGGCACTGACCACGTGGACGCCACCAGCAACACCGGATATATTCCAGTCTAATACATGTCACTCGAGAGTGCGAGTATGTGACAATTCATCACAACTATGAGCAGACAGACCTTCGATGCAGCTGAGATTCGTCGAGCGAAGCTGTTAGTTTGCCCACACATGTGACCTGATCTGCCGAGTATCACGCGAGGAGATCGTGAATATCGTTTACATAGAGGTTCCATATGCAGATGAGAGGTTGTAGATAGGAGGCACAAGACGTCAAATCAGGATGGCAAAGAGTCGCTGTGCATTGTCACAGAGGCACAGAGGTTGGGGAAAGGCTTGGCGGGGCTCGGTGTTAGGCGGAGCGACCTCCGATCCATTTTCTGAGCATCACCAAAGTTACCACTAGAAGTCGAATCACGCGGCATCGTCGCGCATTGCACTTCTCGAAGCCGCCGTACCCATTGCTCGTGCGCCATTTGATTCCCTAGAAAGCACCTCATCATATTTGCTGGACTCTATCGCAACCCATCGCCATGAACGCCGTACCCATCACAAAAAAACTGATAGCCTTTGGGAGCAAGAAGATATACCTGTAGGCCACTACGCTACATCGTTTATGCTCAGGACTAACACAATTCAGTCCTAAATTCACAGTCGCACTCCTTCGTACACCAAACCTTTCCCCGTATCATGCCCGCTTCCTCGTCCCGCTCGACTTCTCAAAGTACGACCTTCGCGATTACCTCTACCACGCCTACAACGTCAAATGCTTCAACATCAGATCGTACGTAAAGCAAATGCCTGTACGCGATACGCGCGAACAGCCACGGCATTGGTTCCGTGAGGACTCGAAGAAGTACATGACGGTAGAGTTGGAGCAGCCATTCGTCTGGCCAGAGGTTCCCGACCTAGAGCCATGGGGCCAACGAGAGAGGAGAGAAGAGATTAAGCAGGCGGCCAGCCAGAATGGAGCTGGAGACATGGCCGAAGCAAGAGAGGCAGCCAGGACGCTACGAGAGCAGGTCAAGAAGTTGCTCGACAAGAAAGTCTCGCGGCCGGATCCCGAGATACAGAAGAAGAAGGCAATGTCTGTAGAGCTCACAGCAGAAGAGTTGGAAGCAGAAAAGCTCAGAGAGCAGGAAGAGGCAAATCTACAGCGTATGTCAAGACTAAAGTTGTGGGCGAAGGAACGGACAGGGAAGGCCGTGGAAAGCGATAAGCCTAGGCGGTATGCGATCAAGGTTTGAGGTTGATCTTGCGTCGTGTATATATGCTTGTACTATATTCATCAGGATGGAGCAAGAATCATCAATACTTTGCAATACGTGTGATGACATGTGTGGTACAACATGATGGAGCAAAGTACTCTGAGAAACTTCCGATTCGACCCAGTTGGGGAGTGTCTTCATGCCTACAGCTCGTTCTTGGAAGATGTCGTGAGGCTATATGGTATCATGTCTTTGCTTTGTCCAGTCTTCGTTGCCTTGTTCCCAGAGATATCATGGAAGGGGACTACAGTGGTGTGATTCAGATCTGGTGACCAACTTGACATGGAAAATCCGAAACATGTACGATCTAGTCTAGTACGTGGTCCATACTTCAGAAATTGCAAAAAGTTAGAGAGGCTGTTGTTGCTGCTGAGATAAAGCAATGCAGCTACCATGCCCCAAACACTCGTATTGGCATGCGCCACAATTTCTAGCGACCAAACACAGGTTCACGCGTTGAAGGCATATCGTCATCGACTCCTCAATAAAACATGAAGCAAACAAACAAGGAAGGAAAAACATGTAGTTGGGCATCTTTTTGAAGATTGTCAGGTACTACCCGGTCCTTCCAGGGTTTGGGCCAACGTCAAAGTGTCAGGCCACAGACTGGCAGGTGTATCCTCGCATGTTCGCTGGAGTTCCATGTACCTACCACGGGTATCGGCCAATAGCTGATGACTCACGTGGCGTTCTGTACATAGCACCCCTACACACAATGGCACCGGGCTTCGTCATCAAGCCCTGAATGCTGCCGAGTGGACAGGGTGCAGGACAGAAACTTGGAATCATGGCTTAGAAGCAGCGAGACATGTGGAGTGGGAGATGCAGCCATGAGGCGAATGGGGAGACGATGCGACAGCTGTCAGAAAGCCGTCGTCGCAACGTAAGATGGACGAAAGTGAGGCACCGGTCAAGATTCGGAGGCAGCCGGAGAGGGGCTATGGCGAGCAACATGTTCGCAGCGAAAAGCACCCAAGTCGTCCGTCGGTGAGGGATGCCGGTCAGAAAAGCTGCGCAAATCAGTTGACCTAAACCCCGTTTGAGACTGTCTTCTCGTTGGGCGCAGCAGCTGGTAGAAGAAAGTTTGGCCTTGGCTGTGGGCAACCCAACAAGTGACATCATAGGCACGCTGTTGCCGCTTTGCGCTCTCAAGACTGACGCCCACCCCAGCCTCAAGCAAACGGTAACATCTACGCCACCCCACCTGCACCGAGATAGATCCTTGGGACCCAAGCCAAACGGACAGTCATCAGCCCTGGACCTTCCGAGTCGATCATCCTGTTAAATACCACTGCCTGCCGGTGCCCTGCGACGCTCGACACCCCATTCCCCTACCCACCTTGTCCCGTTACTTCGCAGGCACCTTGTTCTTCGTTGCGACAGCCCTCCAACTATCAAACTTGCGCTTACTAGCCAAGTAAAGTCTATCTGACCAAAGAGACTATTTGGTATGTCCAAGGCGCCGCCCTGCTCGTCGCCTTCGTGCGCCCGCTAACCAAGCCTTGCGCAGAACACCGGACCCGGATACGACGCTTCCTGCTGCTGGACCCTGGAGAGCCAACATCGCCCACGGCGGGTATAGAGCACCATCACCATGTCTGAGTACAGCTACGCACCACGGCACCGTACGCGGGAGCCTGAGTACGTCACCGAGACGACGTACATTGAGCGCGGCGGTCGCGGAGGCGGGGCACGAGATCTCGTCTACCGCCCCGCAGCGCGCGAGGACAGCATCGAGGAAATCCCCCGCGACTTCCCTCCCGGTGCCGAGTATAGGCAAACCAAGTACCGCGAGGAGTATGCGCCGCCCCGTCGCACCCGCTCAGTGAACCGTGGCTACGATGACGACTACTATGACCGCCCCCGTCGACGTGACCGCGACTACGATGACCGTTCCGAGTACTCTGAGCGCCCCAACATGCAGCGCCGCAAGTCCATCGTCGACAAGGTCAAGGACTTTGGCGAGTCTGCAGGCCTAGGCGGTATCATCGGCGCAGTCACTGGAGGCGGCCGCGACCGATCACGCTCCCGTCCTCGTCGAGACGACCGTGGCTACGACAGCGACCGATACGGATACTACGACGACCGCGACCGCCGAAGCAGCCGCTACGGCTCGCGTTCTCGCAGCCGCAGCCGAGGAGGACGCAAGTCTGAGAAGTGGGAGCAAGCCGCCAAAGCCGCCATCGTCGCCGGTGCTGTCGAAGCCTTCCGCAGCCGCAAGGAAGCCGGTCCATGGACTGGTGCCAAGGGCCAACGTGTCGCAACTGCTGCTCTCGGTGCTGCTGGTATCGATGGTCTCATCGACAGAGACCCTGGCAAGCACGAGAAGAGACACGTCGCCGAGTCCGCTCTGGGTGGTCTTGTCGCTTCTCGTCTAGCCAACGGCTCTCGCTCCCGCTCCCGTGCTCCTCGTGGTCGTGACGACTCCAGGTCTCGCTCCCGCTCTCGTGCCAGGTCCAGGTCCAGGTCCATCTTCGGACGTTCGCGCTCTCGCGGCCGCTCGCGCTCCCATTCCAGCGAGGGAGGAAACAACGGTCTCGCCAAGGTAGCTGGTACCGGTGCTGTGCTCGCAGCAGGCAAGGCTCTATACGACCGTGTGCGATCCAAGTCTCGTTCCCGAAAGGAGCGATCCCGCTCTTCCAGCGCCGACAGCTATGTGCCCTCACGTAGGGGCAACCGCCGCTCGTACAGCCGAGGCCGCGGTATGGACGACCAGTATTCCGAAGCCCCTTCCAGGACTAACCCAGATCGCAGACTAGCCGCCGCCGGTGGGGCAGGCGCCGGTGCTTTGACAGCACAGGGTGGAGGAGCAGATCGGGGTCGATGGGACGCTAGCAGCGATTCCGAATCGTCCACCGACATGGAGGAGAAGCGCAAGAAGCTACGAGGTAAGGAACTCCTTACTGCGGGTCTAGCCACTGTGGCCACCATCCACGCGGCGCATGGAGTCTATTCTTCCATGGTTGCCTCGGAGAACCGTCGCAAGCTCGTCGGCGAGGGCGAAATGTCACCCGAAGAAGCGCGCAAACGCAAGTCCAAGAACATGCTCCAAGATGCTGCTGCCGTGGGTATCGCTGCCCTCGGTATCAAGTCAGCCTACTCCGAGTGGAAAGAGATGAACGAGCAACGCCACAGCGTCAAGGAACTTGAGACGCGCCGCCGCAAGAGGAGAAAGCAGCGTGAACGACGCGAGAAAGAAGCCCGTCTAAATGCTCTGGGAGCCAATATGAATGGAGCAGCCGCTAATCCGTACGCATATCCTGTAGCTGCCAACCAGCCTTATCCTACGTCCTACGCGGATGCGAATCCTTACGGTAGCTCTGTGCCACCGCCACCCATGGGTGCGAGGTATTAGATGCTTACCCGACCATCACCCCTGTTTCCTTACACCTTTTCGAAACGGTCTTCTGGTTAATTGTACTGTCGCGGTTGTCTAGAAAGTATTGTTAAATACCTTTTTCTTTCGCGAGGCTTGGAGGAAGCGAATGTCATTGTTCTTCTTTTTAGCAACTCCATTCTTTTACACACTTTGGTCTTTTGACGAACGATGATCATGGTAGCGAATGGATGGATAGATGGCATCTTCTTGGTCTTGGGGGAGAAAAGAAGAGCACATTGGGTTAATGCGACGTCGGGTCTTCTGGCTCGGAAATGAATGATTCACGACATGACTTATGAACTCAGGATAGATATGAAATGCAAAATGGTCTTTTTACATCAGATTTCTCACCTTTTTATTCCGAGGCCTTTGATGTACTGTTGCCGAAAATTGTGGTTAAATAGACATATGCTTCAGCATAACATCCAACGTCGATCCCATTCAAAGCCATGGTGAGTAACTGTAATAGTAGTTGGTTCGTCGTTTACTTTTCATGATACCGAACCTTGTGGATCTGTAGGACGATAGGATCGAGCATAAACCTTTTTGGGATAAACTTTGGACTCAGACATGGGCACAGTGTCCAATTCTACGAATACCATGACCAGGTAACTATATGATATGTGATGCCAAAACTAACAAAGCACAGGGAACCCCAGGCCTCCATGCCTCCAGATAGACTAAGTTTTCATGAGTACATCGCCATGCTTTAAACGCCAGGGTATGTTAGGAAAGGTAAAATAGATAATCAAAAGATGTGAAAAGCAGACATGAGATTTGAGATGGGGCTCCAAAAACCCTTCGTTGCCGCAGTCATGTGCTTCAGAGACCTTCGTCGCTGCAGTTATCACTGTCGTTATCCTCCATGTCGGGTTCATCGACCGCCCACAAGATGAAAGGTCCGTTGTACTCTAGCTACAAATAGTCAGTATGCGTCAGATGATGGAATCCACCATGGGGCCACTTACGTTACGATGACCCTGCTCCGAAGCAAACCACCATCGACCCAGAATGATCCGGCCACCTGGCAAAACAACGCCCTCATATGCCCAAAGATTGTCCTCATTTAGGTTGTTGTAGTCCTGGGTGAAGTGCTTCATGAAGGTGATGCGCTGCCAGCCAGGGATACCACCTTGAGGAGGCAGAATGTTGAGCCATCCAAGAGCCATGTATTCGTCGTCAAGGTCCTCGCCCTTGCCCTCAAACTGAATGCTGGATGCGGTAGATCTAGCTAGACTCCGGCCTTGAGTTGTGATGCCTTGCTTGCCAGTGTCGTTCGTAAGCGAGCGGAGACGGTCTTCAAAAACGGAGGGCCATGGTAGCCGGCGACCATCGGGCAGGACACTATCTTCTGCGAAAACGAGCTCGAGGGACTGCATGTGATCAGTGAATGTAGGCACGGCTCCGAAGACTTCGAGAATAGCGTACCTGGATTTTGCCTTCGTCAACGTTCTTGTCGATATACACTTGCTTTCCTGGACCTTGTCGTCGCAGCTTCTGGACCTCAGAGTTATCAAGAAATGAGTATGTGCCCTTCCAGTACTTGCTCAGCGGCTGAACACCATTTTTAAGCTGTTCTCGCCACGCTGAGGGCTTCTGGGTAGCGTCTAGCCCTTCGATCCTGTCGAAGAGTGTCTGGGCGTTCTCGTTCATCATGTGATGACGGAAGAAGCTCATGGCGTGTGACATCCAACCGAGGCTCAACTTTGTGTGATCGTAATTGAAGAGTGGAGCAGCAGATGCAGACAGGTAAACTGCGTGCTGCGATTCCTCAAAAGCAAAGATGTTGTGCTCCAAGCCTTCGATGTTAAAGACAAATTGAGAACACATAAGCTTCACCGCGGCAAGCCCATCATCAATGTGCATCAATGCGCCGGGTGGGGTGTCAGGGGCGCGTCGGTCGTTGTTAAGAAGGCGAGATCTGAGAATGAAGTCCAGGATGTGAGCGTGATTCTTGCAGCGGAGACGGCCATGCTCGTCAACTGTGGTAGCTCCTTGGAATGACTCTGCTTTGTGTTAGCATACGAGATTCGTGTTTAGTTCTTGAGGGTATGGTTTGACCTACCATTGATCATATCCTTGAGCATATTGACGACCTGTCTCTCTCCTTGGCGAATGCCATGGAAGAAGGGGTATTTGATCCCTCGTCTAAGCTGCTTGGAGCGACGCTGGTACACGCGACATAATTGCAGATTGTTAAGACCGTCCTTGAAGTCATACTTCTCGCGATACTTAGCGCGCCAGAAGGAAAGTCTGTCTGCATCAATGGCATCGTTTGTAGAGTGGCAGATCAGGCGATAATTCGCAATATCCTTGTCGTTGTCGAGTTCATGAACGATGGCCTTGTTGAGCTACCGCAGATTGTCAGCGTCTGTACATTCATATGCATGTCGGAGATACACACTTCTATAGGTAGAGAGTCGAATGCCGTAGCAGTAGTTGGGCCCAAAGGGCGAGACATGTTGATGTGAATGACTGGTATGAGGTCAAGAGATTGAGATATTCAAGGTTCCAATGCAATAGAGGAAGCGGGTTGGTGGAAGAAGAAGGACTGGCAGTATGTGAGGACGATATACGGTGGAGAGGTCACCCGCACTAGCCGCGAGTAAAGGTACGTTCCTATTGTAGAATAAGAAGTGAGGGTGGCAGGGATCCAGCTAACCGTAGACAGCCCTCGCAAAACGACGTGAAGGTGGAACTCTGCCTACCATGCCCAACTGAGCAGCACCACACACCAAATCCAGCGGCTGTGTCGGGTTATGTGCTTACTTAAAGCTCCAAGAATGTCGTCAATAATCAGCAGTTCGGATCAGGCGGGACAACTGAGGTCTTCCCCAGCGATGTGATGAGAGCGGCGGTGACGAAGAATTGCAAACGATGGTGCTGTGCTAGGATGCGTTTGCACGCGGAGGGTAAGATTCCAACGAGGTATTGCGTTGAGGTTAGCTACGAACGGTGCAGGACGGTGCCGATACAGGAAGCATGGCCGATGATTGCATAATGAGAATGCGAGGTCGAAGACGCTGAGAGCGGTTGCGGTCGCCATTGCTCGTCTTCCACATGCCTTCCTAGGAAGGTACAGCCAACGATACACAACCCAATCTGAAGGTCGGTACGATGTCCAAAAATCGGGTATACGTTTCTGCTTGATGTCAGGATATGATAGCGAGTGGTACAAGGGGCATATCGCACGACTACAGCCTTGCATTGTGTATATTGTGACTACACAAACATGATTGTAGTGCCCTTCCTTCTCATCGTCTTCTTCAGACCAGCGCGGCAACTACAGCTGCACCAACAGCCCAATAGCTTCCACTCCCAACGCCCCCTCTCACCGCAGTACCAGTAGTCTCGCTCGGCTGAGGCGCACTTCCAGATCCTGTTGGGCTCGCGCTCGCACCATTTCCAGCATCCGCCGCCTCGCTCACATCCGCAACACCACTGCCATCCTCTCTCGTAACGACAAAAATCTCGCCCGTAGAATCTGAACTCATGAATAAGCGACCCTGGGTATCCCACGCGAGACCAACGGGTCGGAAACAAGAGCCAGGGCAAGCAGAGAGGTCGGGGTTGGAGACAATATCAATGGCAGCTGTGGTGCTGTTGGCAGGTGCGACTGGCGAGCCGTTACCGTCAAACTGGAGGAAGCTGAGTTTGTAGCCGATAGGCTCTTCACGGTTCCATGAACCATGCATAGTTATCCATGCGGCAGTGCCATTGGGGTTGAACTTGATATCAAGGGGAGCCATGTGAGCGTCGAACGTGATCCTAGGAGCAATACGATCATTCTCGCAGAATGTGTCGTTCACAGTTGCGTTCTGATCTCCAATGGCAAACTGCTGGCCTGTCACTCCGCCAAAGTCTGGGATCTCGGACACATTCCATGCTGTGAAGCATGAAGGATAGCCGTAGTTGCCACCCTGTACATCGCTTCCGGTTCCATTGAGGTAACCGTGAAAGTTGAGCTCCTCACCTGGGTTGTTCTGATTAATAGTTTGTCCACTTCGCGGGATGTTGTCGACGCTGTTCTCGACAGAGTAGATACCACCTGAGACAGGTTCCTCAGCTACTCCCACCGAGTTTCTAAGACCCCAACCCAGCAACAGTCCGCTTGACGCATGATCGTATGCTGAGCCGGTCATGTTGCCCACATTGAAGGCTTTAATGGTTGAGACTCCTGTAGTCACATCCAGAGTCTGGAGATCGATGTTACCTACGCTACCACGGGAGACGAGTAGCATGTCAGGAACGGCCTGGGACATAAGTAGGGTACGTGTAGTATGACCCTCATCGTCTCCCATGCCCTCGACAACATCACGGGATTCAGATGTAGTCTGACCCTGTGACGCATCGTAGTCCCAAGCGTAGACATTGCTGTGGGAGGATGCATAGAGCGTATTACCGTCCTGCGAGAAAGCGATCCCATGATTCAACTGTTGTAATCAGTCATCAGAAACCATTTCTAGTCACGTCTCGCCCCGCACAACGCGAACACTCACAGATTCATCCTCAACTACACTCTGCACATCGCCATCAACTCTAATGCAGGCTCCATCACCCGTCAGCCTCAGCCTACTAACCCCATGCTCTTGTTCTACAACCAGCAGCCCACCTTCCCGATCGAAAATAATGCCGCGTGGATCCCTCAGCCCATTAGCCACGACCTCGACACGGAAACCCGGCGCCACCGAAGGAGCACCATTCTGTGGGGCAATGGGGCTTGCGCATGCTGTTGCAGCGGTGGATTGCGCTTTGGCCGTCAGCACAACGGAGCATACGCTCAGGCCCACCACGGCCATTAAGTGTTTCATCGCCATATTGAAGTGCTCAGAATGACGTGAGAAGTTGGCTGTCTCGGACGAAGAATTGATTTGGGCAACAAAACCGCTTCTGGCTGATCAGTCCGATGCGTGGTTGGTTAGCGAGAATGGGGAAGTTGGGGCGCGATATGCAAGGTACGGGTGTAGTCGAGCCAACAAGGACTTTCTCTCGGTGTTTACGTTGTGGAGATTGGAGGAAGTTTGTTGTTTTGATCACAAACGAGGGTATCCGACCGCTTGTGAGAAGGAACAGCGAGAAGGGCTCCAAAGCGCTGCACATATAGTCACCCCCCTCTTCTAGTAGGTAGTACAGGTGTCATTCGCCTCTCTCTTGGTGTCGTTCCCTGGTGTTGCTTGGCCTGCGCCTTCCAAGACAGGCAATCGTCATCGACCTCGGATGAATGAAAGCGCGGGGTTCTGCGATTTGCCCATTGTCAAACCATCGCAGTCTCAAGTACATGCACATGTAATTGGCGAGTACTGTAGTCTCGCCAATTCGTACTCGCCTTGGTCTTGGTGCATCAATCGTATGTTTCCACAAGGCAGGTCGCGCGACCGTTTTGATGTGGACATGCAATTGTGGAGTAGGGTTATGGAGGCTCTGTTTACCGTACGACCGATACGACCGAGCCGGCCGAGGATATTATTCCCACCCTTGGATGCGTGTATGCGCTTGCCGGGGAGTCGGACCAACAATGGCGGCTAAGCATTCCGAGACGAACGAGACAAGCAGTATAGCAAAAATCTGGTAAGCTATATCGTCTGGAAAACAGGAATATGCATCGTGGATGACAGTGCAGCAGATTAGGGCGTCTCTCGGTTAGTGGTAGCTTCGGCTTTATGACTGCAAAGCGGCATGGGCTTTATTTGTTGTGCTGTTCCAAGAATGTTGGTATAGCTTGATATATACAGTTTACCATTACGGTACAAGTGGAAAGAGCAAATCTTACAATCGTCTGCTATGTCCGCTGTATGGTCCGGTGATCTTCTGCAGGAAATATTCGTCCCGTGTGCCTTCGCTGCTCGCTGACCCGCTCGGGCAGAAGCGAATGCGAGTATGGTACGCTGCTGTACGGAGATCTGGCTGTCCGGCATGAACAAGATGCGCAGGCGATCATCAGTGCGTAAAACTGCGCCTCGTTCGGCGTTGCCTTGATAACTGGCTCATCAGAAGGCGATGCGTGGGAATGCATTAGTGGCGTGTGATTCGGCTATGGGCCTGCAGTAGTTGGCCTCGCAACAACGGCTCGGAAGCTATGGTAGTTTCAGGAAGACAACTTCAACCAACAGTTTAGATAGAGGGATGAACTCCGGCGTAACAGTCTTGTAAAAGCAAGAGGCGGTGTATACGAGCTACCTAATATGGTACTGGTAGTTGTTAAGGACTACACAATGGCCTAGACGCTCTAAGCATGATACCGTTGTCTCGGTTCCGAGAGCTAAAATTGTAGACATCACGGTCAAGTCAGTGGCGCCATTGTGTAAGATATGTTCCAAATTCTGTGGATTCGTGTCTCAAGAGACAGTGACTGTGGCCGTCAGGTATCAATGCTATGATTTTTGAGAGGACCCTCGTTGTTGTGATTCAAGATATCGTAGATCAAGAAAGACAAAGGAACAAAGAAACAAAGAGAAAACCCTCAACCCGCTTTTGTACATGACTGGAACGTGTAGAAAAGCGGCTCGCGAACTGCGCGGTATGCCCATCCCGCCAGGAGAGTATTATATGCTCAACTCCTCCACAAAGGAAACCCAATCCTGAATGCGCCATAATCTTCCATTAGACAAAACACATGCGCTTCATGTAGCATGCCTCCTCTTTTCCATGTGTATCCTGGCCGGGAGATGCTGCAACTTATGCAAAAGGAAATCGCAAATGCCATGTCGCTCCAAATGCAGTACTTGGCCTGACGTGATAATCGACGGCTGCGTAATTAATACAGGGAAATAGTTGATCAGGCCGCGAAGGCTTGATCCTCGCTCGAACGCTCTGATCCAAAGTGAAATATCTAGAAGAAACTTTTGTTTCTTCCCACAAACTTTTGCCCAGATGCGTGTGACCAGCACGAAGCGAGTCGTATGCTTCTTTTGAAATGCTCGTAAGTCGCGTCGTCTTATCCTGCGAATCTACATTACTGTCATGAGCTTCATCTGAGCCGCAAGATCCGCCTCTTGTTGATGGATCGTGCCAAATGATGGCTCCTCGTGTAGGGGGCTCGTAAGAGGGCTGGAGTATAAGCCCTCTGCATCCCTGATTGTGTCTTTGACCTTGCGCGTCAACGTGCTGACATATGGCACGATACGTCGCAGTGTCGAGGTATCGAAAGGGACTTTCTTCGAAGGGGTCGAAGGTATGGGAGGCGCGTCTAGGAACGGTTCATACGCGCTCCTCCTCTTTTGCAGCGCTTCAATGACGGAGCGCGCTTTGGCTTCTGAGTCTTTGCGGGGTCTCGTAGCGATGGTCTTCGACTCCTGGGTAGCGGGGGTGGCGTCAGCCTCCGATTTAGCTGGTATCGGTGAAGACTGCGGGGTAAAGATTCCATTGCTCGAAGGAAGGATAGACTTCCGCAGCGGGCGCGCCGATTGGGGCGGGTTCTTGGTGCTATCCTCATGAGGAGAAGATGATTTGCGCCTTCTTCTTCCATGGCTAGGGCTTGCAGATGGGTCTTCAAAGGCGTCTTCGTCGAAATCAGGCGATGATGGTGGTGAGTCGTGAGCAACATCCTGATGATCGGCCTCCTGATCTGCAAGCTCAATCATTGCATCCACTTCAAGCCACATGCCGGAGGGTGTGCCTTGTATCATACCAAGCGCAACAGCGCGTACTCTTTGCTCTTTTAGTTCTTCGATTAACAGACCCCATTCGCGCAAGAGACTGATGTTTGCAAGAACATTGTTCTGTTGCTCTTGTATGCTCTTCGGCACGATCATTGCTGAGCTACTGTCCAGTCCAGGAGAGCTTCCGTCCTCAGCAACAGGCTCCTCGGTGAGTTCGGAAAAGTCAAAGTCGTCGTTCCAGTCTTCGGTGACACCCTTGCTTCCCACACCCCAGGTGCCAAACTTGTTTGTAACTACTGTGTTACGTTTGCCAGTCAGATCCGGGACCACGGGCACACTCTGGCTGCGAGCGTGCAACCCGCTAGGTACTCGCCGACCAACAGATCGACTGCCTCTGCGGTCTGCATCCTTCTTTCCGTGCACTGTACGGGGACGCGGCGGTGTGCGGTCTCCTGAATTCTTGTCTGCAATTTGCTGTTCAGACCAATCGAAGATGCTGCTGCGTGCGTCCTTGTCACCAAACTCTGATGTGGAATGTTGTGGCGTATTTGGGTTGGTAGTGAAGCCCGGTGCGAGTAGATGCGTGTGCTGTCGCAAAAGAGCCACAGGGTTGGCCTTGTGGTTGACTGTTGGATGATCAACCCAGGGATCCTCATCATCTGCCTCTTCTAGTGACCACCTACTACTGTCGTCGTCGTCTCCTGCGCGCGAGTCCCATTCCAGCGTGCCAAGCGAAAGCGGCTTGGGCATGCTCGGGGAAGACGACGGTATCGCCTTGGGGAAGAGCGGCGCACTGTGTGTTCGAGTGACACTAGGCGAGTCCTGCAAGGAGCGTTGGGGGCGCACTGTCCGCACGGGAGTCGATATGCTCTCCTCTTCCTCGGCGATGCTCTGGTGGCCGGCGACACCATTGACCATTGGTTCTCCAAACGATCCGGGCGGCAGTAGATCTCGTAGGGCTGTAATCTTGACCTTGGAGGGGGGCGACTCGTCGAATATAGTCTCAATGCGAGGCCCACGCGCGCCGACGGTTGAGCCTCTGGTCGCACCCGTGCGCAGCGAATCAAAGACGGTCTCGCTCTGGACGTCAGCGTCGTCCTCGTCGCCGGACCCTAAGGCGCGAAGTTCATTATCAGACGAGCCGACCAATGTCGAGGCCTGTTCTGAGGGGGCCATGGAATGACGCGAGGCCCGAACTCCCGATTGCGCTAGAGTAGGGGATGGTGGCGCTTGATTGGCGCCCGGTGCGGCTGAGGCCAAAACATCGGGCTGCTGGGGCATTGACGCCAAGGCCGCGCCAGCAACGGGATCAGTCGAGGGGAAGGTAGGGAACAAGGGCGACGAGACAGGCCTGCTCCGAGAAACATTGCGGGCAGGTGCTGTGTCAGTGGGCCCAGCGGACGTGGCGATGTCGCGTCTTGCTGGTGTTGGGTCTGTCACATCTCGTCGACTTTCTCCATATGAGGTGCTGTGTGGCCGTCTGCTCATAGTAGGCAGAATCGGTGCTGAGTTGACCCGCTGGGTTGCACGGCGGGAAAGTTTGGGTCCGGGCACTGCGACAGTTCGCTCCTTCCTGGATGAGAGGAAGGAGGTGATGGAGAAGGAGCGTTTAGGTCTGGGGGCATTCTCGGGTTGTGATGTGGAGGGCCGACCGCGAGTTTGGTTTGTTACTTTGGTAGCAAACGTGGCCGCCATGCTAAGTGGCGTCTCTGGTCGACTCACGAAGAAGACGCTTTCGGCATCGTCGCTTGTCGAGTCGTCCATATCCTCTACGCCTGCTACGACCGATCTTGCGAGCACGAGCATAGGCTTGTGCTTCTCGTCTGGAAATATCCTCTTGAACCCATTTGCATATGCCACTGAACCACGCCGCCTCGCCAGTGTCCGTTCCTTGGTGATCCTCGCTGTGAAAAACTGTGTGTATTCGACCTCACTGTCGGTGCTCGCTGAGGTCTGTTGTTCGTCTGTTGAAGTATGCTCGGCCGTCATGGATAGGCGCGCACCGTAGTTTTGCAGTGTTGCGTTGCGTTGGTGGCTGGTCGCTGGACGACGGAAGGACGGTCGGAGAGTCGCAGAGCCCAAGACAGGCGCTTCACGGGGCCCGCGCACTGACGAGGCGCGCTTGACCAGCTTGTTGCGCGGTACTGCTGACGTAGAGCGTTTGTCGATTACGGGCACGGTCGAGCCGTCGTGCGAGAAGGCCATTGAGCCATTGGAACATGAGACGGCTGGTGACAGTGGAGATGGGCTCGTAGCCCGGCTCGATGAGTTGGAAATAGACGAGAGGCGCTTGATCCACGAGGCTCGTCGCGTAGGCACGTATCTTGTCGTGTCCACGTCAGACACACTCTGCTCGCTCGAAGGGTAGTTGTTTGCGCTGCTCGGCAATTGCAGCGCCGCATCGTCGCTCGTCTTCCTCCTTACGATTCGCAACTGGGAACGGCCTTCCTGGCTGAGTCGACTCGCAAATGACATGCGCGAGGAAGGGGCGACGGGTATGGGGGCACTGTAGGAAGGCGCAGTCGTGGTCATGGCAGCAGTAGACATTGGATTAAGACCCGGCTCGAATGCCGGTGTCGCCTTCTTCTTATTGAGGTGCGACGAGTCGAAGGGGGCCTCTCGTCCAAAGGCCAAGCCGACAGAGGATGTACCAACGACAGTGGCAGTGGCACAGAGCTGTATCACAAGGGTCCGTCAGTCATGGCGCCTAGTCAGACTTCTTATAACAGAGGTATATTGAGGTAGGACAGGCTTGGTGCAGCCATTCTCGGATTAGACGCAGTAGAGGTGTCGATCAAGACATATCAAAACAAATCAAGGGCAGCTGCAGCGCGTACAGAAGATCCACGGACTTTGAGATAGAGAAAATGCAGGGTAATTACCGTTGGAATCGTTTTCATTCTCGTAGGAAACCAAGCCGCCGGGGAAAGGTCACTCGTCGAGGCGCTTGTGACGACTTGTCGAGCATTATGGCATGTCAGGGTGCCGGTGAACCAGGGATCGCGAGCTGCACGAGTAGGGACGGTGGGAGTGGAGGGGCTCAATCAGGCGCTGGGGCAGGCGTACTGCATTACGAAGCGTAGTAAAGGAAGGACGGCACAAGCACCGCGACGGGCTGAAGCAGAGAGGTGGAGCTCGACGAGGAGCGAGCGGAAGACTGAAGAGAATCCAGTGCTTGTTGCTTCTGGGATCTACGTACAGGGCTACCCAGCTCTCTTTGGATTAGCGAGATGTCGCCGATGAGGGCTGATAGCGGCAGCTCGACTCGAAACATAACACGGAGGCACACAGACCCCATGCCTCACTTTGCACCGTCATAGCTCCACGCTGCGTGCAAAGTCAATCTCATCAGCCAATGCTGCATGCGATGCGACGTGCCCAAGCAAGAAATCTATATCCATGGACAGTGAGGGCCCGCTGCGGTGCGCGGTGCCCAGTACCACGACGTTGCGCAAGTCGGCCTAGGACAAGCTCTAGCGCCGAGTAACAATCAACAACAATCAGGGACATGGCGCAGAGAGGCTGGAAGAACCCCTCTGCCGTCAGAGCTACCCAAATATAGTGTACCAGCGAGCATCCCGGGCGCCCGTCACAACACACGGTGATTGGCAGCCGGCCGCTGAACTGCCTGGAGAGACCCCTGTAGCGCAGTGGAGATGTTTGCTGATCGCGGCGTACGCAAGTGTCAACCGGCTTATGTAGTCCATCGGTGGTAGCGAAGGCGTGCCTTAGACTGTGCAGCCACGGAGCTATCGCATGTTACCTCACGAGCACTCGGTACAGTCAACGGCAGAGAGACCTTGGTACCTACGAGCATGGCCTTGCCGTATAGATATTTGTTGAATCGGCTGTTTCGGGCACCAATTGCCCTTGTGGGAAAGCTGCTCATGGCCACGATCCTGGATAGCCGAAACGCACAGCACGTCAGCCCCAGAGCGGAGAAGTCGTGAGCAGCGGGAACATGGGTTGAGGATGGGACGGAAACGGTGACTGAGGCAGCGAATTCTGCACTCGGGGGATATCTCCGGCAAATGCGCGCACGGCATGACATATCCACCACGGGCCTGTAGCCATCTGTGGTTCTGAACATGATTTTTCTGAGGCCAAATCAAACGACATGGCCACATCACAGGTTGCATGCCGTAGCCAAGGCGGCTCCGTGTCCGGCCCAAGGCAGCTGGAGCATGACTACCACGGTCAGGATAGACTCCAGACGCTCTGGCAGACTATCGAGGCCGTTGTGCCCCTCCCTCTAGGCATAGCGGCCGCACGTTGGAGCTCATCTGGCAGACGGCTTGCTGGGCGAGCTGTGCGGTGCAGAGCCCAAGGTGACTGTGCGATGCGTGCTGTCCTGCGGGCACACAGAGATGCGAGTAACCGGGACAATCCCAGAAGCACATCATTGCTAAGGCGCCTCCAGACGCGTGGTGCAGATCCGCCAGCTCTGCCAGTCCACAAACGCAGAGATGGGTTGTCATGTTTGATGGGCTGTCGGCGTCGATGCCCTGATTGGCCGCCGCCCGCTCCTTCCAGAACCGCCGCCACGCCACATTTGGCTCCCCACGTCAAAATGTTCTTTGCCTTGGACAAACAGCCGTAGCACCGCAATAAGCAGAGACCGCCCACTGCCCCGCTATTACACTGTGACTACCGGAAAAGTCTCGATAGTACGATAGTATTGCCCGCTCGCCGACCAGGCCAGCGCCACCGTGACATCGACTGCGGCAGACGTTGACTTTGTCGGACAACGCACCACCCAGGATCTACCGCCAGCCCGCGACCATGGAAGCTGAAATCAGAACTCAAATCCCTAACATTGACCCCGTCCTGTCAGAGTACTCAGCGGGGTACCTTACCCATGCCGCCAACCAGTTCACTTCCGACTCGGACCCCAATGCCCCCTCACCGCTCGAGGAAGCTGCTGCCACTGTGAGCGCCCTGCTCCTATCAGCCTCTGGAGATCTATCAAGCCAGAATGAGACGAGTATCCAAAACCTTGTTGACAAGTTCATCTCCCGCCTGAATGCCGCCAATGGCACCGACGGCGAGCGCCGCCAGATGGCACCTTCAGCCAAGAAACTCGACCAGGCTATCCACGTGGGCTCTTCCAGGAACATCTCCTCCACGCTAGGTCTCGCTGGTGGCGCCGTTGATCTCGAGTCTGCCAACACACGTAAAGTCGAATCCAGAGTCGACCGCAAGAAGCTCGAGAAAGCTGAACGTAAACTCCGTGCTAAGCAAGACCGTAAAGAGTTCAAGAATGTTGAGTATGAAGCCTCCCGACTTCTCAACGAGCCCAACGAGGCGCAGAGCTACGAAGAGTTCTACATGGCCGTCAACCCACTGCAATTGGGTGACACTGCCTCGAAGAGCAAGGATATCAAGATTGACAGCTTTGATATCTCTATGCCTGGATTACGTATCCTTACCGACAGCTCTCTCACGCTCGCATATGGCCGTAGATACGGTCTGGTAGGTCAAAACGGTATCGGTAAATCCACTTTGCTTCGCGCCCTTGCTCGCCGTGAGGTCGCTATCCCTACTCACATCTCGATTCTTCATGTGGAACAGGAGGTTAGTCAGCATCCCCATCTCTATTTGCAAAAACTGACTTTGGATACAGATTACTGGTGATGACACTCCGGCGCTGCAAGCTGTCTTGGACGCCGACGTTTGGCGCAAGCATCTCCTTAGGGAGCAAGAAAAGATTAGCAAGGAGCTAGCTGAGCTTGAAGAAGAGCGTGCTAAAATGGCAGATACTTCTGCAGATGCCGCCAAGCTCGACACTCAGCGCGAGGGTCTAGATACTACTTTGAGCGACATACATGCCAAGCTCGCCGAAATGGAATCAGACAAGGCTGAGTCTCGAGCAGCAAGTATCCTCGCAGGTCTTGGCTTCTCACAAGAGCGACAGCAATTCGCGACCAAGACGTTCTCTGGAGGATGGAGGATGCGTCTGGCACTTGCACGTGCGCTCTTCTGTGAACCTGATCTGCTATTGCTCGACGAACCGTCGAACATGTTGGACGTCCCCTCTATCACCTTCTTAGCGAACTACCTTCAGGGTTACCCAAGCACCGTACTTGTCGTATCCCACGACCGAGCCTTCTTGAACGAAGTAGCAACCGATATCATTCATCAACACTCTGAACGACTCGACTACTACAAGGGTGGTAACTTTGACTCGTTCTACGCGACCAAGGAAGAGCGTCGCAAGACAGCGGTTCGCGAGTATGAAAAACAGATGGCCGAGCGTGCGCATTTGCAGGCTTTCATCGACAAGTTCCGATATAACGCCGCTAAGTCTTCTGAGGCCCAATCTAGGATCAAAAAGCTGGAGAAGATGCCTGTTCTTACTCCCCCAGAGGCAGCATACTCAGTGCACTTTAAGTTCCCAGAAGTGGAGAAGATGTCGCCTCCTATCATTCAGATGAGCGGCGTCACCTTTGGATACAGCCCTGACAAGATTCTGCTGAAGAATGTGGACCTTGATGTGCAACTCGACTCCCGTATTGGTATTGTGGGACCCAACGGTGCCGGAAAGACAACCGCATTGAAGCTTCTTATAGGAGCTCTTCAACCCACCACTGGTATCATCTCGCAAAACCCACGATTGCGCGTAGGATTCTTCGCGCAACATCACGTTGACGCACTGGATCTGAATGACAGTGCCGTTGGCTTCATGTCAAAGACGTACCACGGACGAGCAGATGAAGAGTATCGTCGTCACCTCGGTGCCTTTGGTATTACGGGTATGACAGGTCTGCAGAAGATGGAGTTACTGTCAGGAGGTCAGAAATCGCGCGTTGCCTTTGCGTGCCTCGCGTTACAAAACCCGCACATTCTTGTGCTTGACGAGCCGTCTAACCACTTGGATATTGAAGCCATGGACGCGCTTTCGGATGCTCTGAACAAGTTCCAGGGTGGTGTACTGATGGTCAGTCACGACGTTACCATGTTGCAGAATGTATGCACAAGTTTGTGGGTGTGTGATAACGGCACGATTGAGCACTTTGACGGTACTGTCAAAGATTACAAGCGCCGCATCACAGCGCAAGCAAACGATGCGGGAGTAGTAGCGAAACACTAGAGACGGGTTGAAAATATTACATATGTGACAGTAATGAACACCTATCCATGCTCGAGAAAATTGAGCCTCTTTGAGACATGCTTCGGTCCAGATTGCAGTTACAAGTCTTGGTGTTGCATTACTATGCCGGTGGTAACAACTCACTCCATTGTGCCTGCCCTTCGAAAGTTGGAAGGCACGCTAGACCCAAACCAAACGCCTGGACTCAATAACCACTCTCCGCGTCCATCGTACCTCATCACACGCACCACATCTCCCACGCAGCACAGCAAGCAAACACTTGCGTCCCTTTCACCTCGAATTCTGTTCCACCTAAATGCGCGTAGCTGCCTCGTGGTGCCCACGCGCTCAGGTTTAATTGACAGCGGCTACTAGCGCGCTTGCCCCTTCGAGCTCATCATCCGTCTTGTCCAATACACAACCATCGGCACCTTGTCGCGCACGCAGAACTCCAGTACAGACGGCTTGTCCGTAGTCACTCATTTGCATCCGAATCCCACCGATCGCGACTCCTCTCGTCCGCCCTACGCCGTCACCGCGCCCGCCAGCAGCACCGCAGCATTGACGACAGCCGGCGAATCACCCTACCCACCTCCCTTCTCCTCCCTCTTCTTCCCGTCCGAGGACGCTGAAGAACGCAGCAAGCTCGGTGAAACCACAGAAGACGAATCGCCTCCCGCATTCACATCTGCGCCTGCCTTTACCGAGTCATCCTCGTCTGCTGCCGCCGTAGCTGCCACTAAAGCCGCCCTCCCATCCGACTCCAAAGACGGCTCTAGTAGCAAAGACGTCGACGACGGAGAACCACCGCCGCCCTACAGCGAAGGATCAAGCCCGCTCGAGTCTTTCACATACGTAATGGCATCCGCAGGAGGTCCCGCGAGTATCATTACTCAGGTGTCGCAAACAACAAACGCAGGACCGCCAATCAACACACTCGGTGGATCAGATGAAAACATTACTTTGGAATTGAGGTAGTGACACCGCTCACCACACGCGATACTGGAAGCTAACTCGAGATTTAGGGGCACGCGGTTTACTCTGTCGCGAGACGAGCTTTTGACTCTCCCTGAGTTCGTCCTCCTCTCCCTCTTTCCCAATGGCCTGCTCCCAGATGGGCACATGAACTCCTACCACGATGGAGATGTATACCCAGTCGACGTTGGTAACCCCACTTCTTCTTCTTCTTCCCCTTCCATTCCCTTGGCTCCAGCAGCTAAGATCCTGTACCACCTTTCCAACCCCGCATTATATTTATCTGACAATATCTATCCTTCACAGTATGATCCAAACTCTTTACAGTACATGTTGGAGTTCTTCCGCACTGTAGCTCAGACCATTCCCGCGTCTCCTCCTTCGCCGACCGCTGCTCCCGACCATGCTGCCGAAGCTGTACCTATCGAGCCTATGCATGGCTCCGCTAGGGACATGCTACAGGATCGCGCTGGTATAATTGTCCTTCGCGAGGACCTCGACTTCTACGCTATCCCGCCGCACCGCGATATAACTCAGCCTGAGATGATTGAAGTTAAGCGAGCTGCAGGTGAGGCACTGCTAAGACAAGATGGTATCTTCTCCGGCCTCAGGAAGAGCGAAGAACCAGGAACGACCGAGCAGCACCTCATCGAGATGTTGACCGCAGGGTAAGCAAGATACGGGCAAAGTAGAGACTAGCAGCTAACAACATCTAGCGGCTTCAACCACGACGACCGATGGGGCCATCGTGCCGGCGAGCCTAACAAAGCCGTCATTTGCAGCATCGCCCTTGCACGCCTGAGAACGGACATTAAGGGTAACGATCTTGCTAATAGCAACGCTGTTGGTATGGCGCAGAAGCTGCTCCTCTTCTGGAGGAAACCCGCTCGCCGCTGCTGGTGGGAAGGTGTTGAGCTCGACAACGTTAGAGGTGTCGAAGGCAAGCTCAAGGTGTGGATAAGGAGAGTCTGGACGCTCGAAATGGTACGGTTGCTCTAATCTGCAAGCACAACTTCCACTGACAACATTCTAGAGCGTTATCGGCCTTCGCTAAGGCTTTCGTCAGGGCCCCCGCTACGTGTGGCGTATCTTTTCTTGACCTTGGTGGCGTTTCCCTGTTTACTCTTGACGTTTCAAACGCGGCATCACTACCGCCGATGAAAAGCACCGGCTGGCTCATCGTTTCCTATTGTTCTTGATACCTCTCTACTTTGGTTCATCATCACCTATGGAGACTAAGGCAGATGCTCTCCATCCCATAGCAAGCGTTGGCATCATAAGGGCTTCTTGAATTACATTGTTTTTCGTTTTAAGATAATCTACGGGTAAGGACGTACATATGCTTTGTATAGCAGTAGTAGTAGCGGCAGCAAGCGGAGAATTTAGGCCCGCAGTAAATTGTAATATCTCTTGTCAGTAAATCCCATTTTCTCAATCCCATCCATGCCCTACATTTCTCGTCAAAACTCAGCTCATTAGCAGCAGTCCAACTTTTCGTGTCGCTCAGCCTCAGAAGTTATGTCGTGGTCCCAGATACCTGGTTCGATAAAGGAAGAGGGAAAGTGTGGTGAAAGAGGAAGCCTGGGGATCCCAGCTGTTCAACAGGAACACAGCATTTCTCGATGTGGGGTTAGTTTGCGGACGGAAAAGCTTATGACGCCACAAGAGAAGAGGGGAGGGGCAGCTAAGACATTGTGACATGTGAGGCTGAATTCGGTACCGTAACCTCGTACCTTGCATGCTGTGCGCGTGGGGAAGAAAAGGCACAGCGTGGTGGCTGCATGGAAATTTCATGTCGTGGCTGTGGGATGCGAGACCAATATGGATTGGGGAAGTGACATGTTGTGGAAGGGAGATGATATAGGGACAGGGCGTATTGTCGTTTGGTTATTGGGCATTGCACTCGTAACTTTATGACCGGGTTCATTGGTTCTGCATATCATCTATTCTACAACCAGTTTTGTCAATTGAAACAAGGATGGAAGTCCTGTGAACTGTTCATAGGATTTCGTACATGATTTCAGGAGCATGACCACAGGAGCCTTCTACTAACAACCTAAGGAAACTCTAGATGCAGCTCGCTATCATGAACAAGAAGAAAACTCCCTGGTATGGCGATGTGAGTTGGTATTCGGATCTCCGTGCATAATAACCCAATAGACACTATAGCAACCGTCATCTTCCACATCGCAATATGGACAAAGCTACTTCTCAATCTGATACATCGAAATTCAGCGTTTTCGTCCTCGGAAGTCTAGGTCACAGCAGCAAAAGTGTCGGGCATACTAATGTATGAGCGGACGACACGTTGCTACGCGTAGGCGTGGCGGGCCGATGCATCTTGACCCCATGCATTACATACTACATCCTGCGTGGTGTGTACGCTGAGCGGGAAGCGTCTGGTCGATGGGGCGTGCATGCAGCAAAATGTCCGATCCGATGTCAAAGGTAGAACATGCGTCTAGCGGTCACACTGGAACGTTGGGCAACGTTGTGTGTACGATCGGCTGTTGGGTTTGACGTATGCGTGCAACACAGCATGGATGTGGAGGACGATAATGAACAACGTTTGAGGTTGAACATGCACTGCAGACGTCAATACGTCAGAAACGGCTCAAGGGATACTCTTGCATATCTTTGGAGCTGGGGAGAGGGAGTGGGTTTGTGTAGCTGCACGTTCATCACAGAAGACATCATGAGTCAAAAAAAGTTGTTGTCGACGTGGGCATGGAGGCCCGCCGTTATTGTTCATTCCTCAGTCCACCGTTAAATTCGGTGCACTGTTACTGTTCTTGCGCTGCGTTTAAAAACGCAGTCTATCTCATCCATGTCGCACTCTTACATAGGGTATCATCTTCGGTATTGACCATGGTTGAAGGGTCAAGTGATGATGTGCAAACCAACGCCTTTTGAAACCCCGCCGAGCCCCGGGCTCGATGCTATGCCGTTGAAGACAAAGAACTTTTCGAAGTGGTATCATAACGTCGTGTTGAAACTTCCCAAACGCTGTACAGTAAGAAATCTAGTAACGGTAGATGTCGCTCTTGAAAGGACCCTCAACAGGGAGACCAAGGTACTCGGCCTGGACATCGCTGAGCTTGGAAAGCTCAACGTTGACGTGTGCCAAGTGGAGAAGAGCAACTTGCTCGTCGAGAATCTTGGGCAGAACGTAGACGCCGACATCGAGCTTGCCGGTCTTGCCGAACTCGACGTACTTGTTGCCGAACTCCTCGTCAGAGGCCTTGTACAGCATGATCTGGGCAAGGACCTGGTTGGTGAAGGAGCAGGACATGACGAAGGAAGAGTGGCCAGTGGCGCATCCCAAGTTGACGAGACGGCCCTCAGCGAGGAGGATGATGTAGCGGCCGTTGTTCATCAGGTAGCGGTCGACTTGGGGCTTGATGCTGGTGACGGACTTGGCGTTCTTCTTGAGCCATGCAACGTCGATTTCGATATCGAAGTGACCGATGTTGCAGACGATGGCGTCGTTGGGCATAACCTCGAAGTGGGCGCCAGTCAGAATGTCACGGCAACCAGTGGTGGTGACGAAGATCTGACCCTGAGGAGCGGCCTTCTCCATGGTGGTGACCTGGAAGCCGGAAACGGCGGCCTGGAGGGCGTTGATGGGGTCAATCTCAGTGACAATGACACGGGCACCCATGCTGTGGAGAGCCTGGGCGCAACCCTTACCGACATCACCGAAACCAGCGACGACGGCGACCTTGCCAGCAATCATGACGTCGGTGGCACGCTTGATACCGTCGACGAGAGACTCACGGCAACCGTACAAGTTGTCGAACTTGGACTTGGTGACGGAGTCGTTGACGTTGATGGCGGGGACGAGGAGACCCTTGCCCTTCAACATGCGGTAGAGGTGGTGGACACCGGTGGTGGTCTCCTCGGAGACACCGTAGCAGTCCTTGAGCATCTCAGGGTACTTCTTGTGGACGAGGGCAGTGAGGTCGCCACCGTCGTCGAGGATCAAGTTCAGGCTCTTGCCATCCTTGAAAGCAGTGAGTTGCTGCTCAAGGCACCACTCGTATTCCTCCTCAGTCTCGCCCTTCCAGGCGAAGACAGGTACGCCGGCGGCGGCAATGGCGGCGGCAGCGTGGTCCTGGGTGGAGAAGATGTTGCAGGATGTCCAGGTGAGCTCAGCACCGAGGGACTTGAGCGTCTCGATGAGGACTGCAGTCTGGATGGCTGCGACGGGTTAG
>Ga0265797_10000689_pt1 | contig 61404 bp, 47 predicted proteins | sample P2T30metagenome_FD_192433 | JGI IMG/M metagenome (GOLD analysis project Ga0265797, IMG submission 192433) | Plant litter microbial communities from East Loma Ridge, Irvine, California - P2 T30 | ecosystem: Environmental > Terrestrial > Plant litter > Unclassified | place: USA: California... | reverse complement strand
TGTTGGAGACGTTGCACAACGAGTTCCGAAGGTGCATGCAGTTGACGGGTTGCAACAGGATAGGCGATATCACAAAGGCATGCTTGGGCGTGCAGAGACCGGATGGGCCTCTTGCTAGGCTTTGATCGATATCATCATCTCGAAGGTGCTATTTGGAAACTATAGACACATCCAATCTCTTCCTTCTGTTAAATATGTGTTGTACTTTGAAGATCGAGCCATAGTTGTTAGACCCAGTGCATAGCCGAATCGACAAAGCAAAGTTCCTGATCTTAATAAATCCCCATCCTCACGATGTTTCACACCTCCTGTTGAGAGCCATTGATGCCTCTGACAATGCGGAGCAGACCTTGCTTCGTCTGGACATCACGGTGTAAGATCCATTCTCGGAGAGCACTAAGAAAAAATTGCAGTATGTCGTTCAAAATCGATCGCAGTCGACAGAGGAGAACTACAGTCCCTGCGCATGAGTTTACGCACAGCGATCTCTATGGCCATGAACTCACTCTTTAGCATTATCGACCATTTCAATCGTAGGACTACTATTGAGATACCCTTCGACTTCCCGTACATCCAAGCAAGTAACTATGTTGCAACTACAATGAATCCTAAGTGCTGAATGACTGCGTCGTGCCATTGAGACGCGGCTGATTAAACTGTACGTAGGTTCATCCACACGAGCTGTATTCCACCTCGGTACTTTGTACTTTCCCGTTCTCTACAAAGGAGTGATCAATATCCATTGTTCGAATTTGACCAACCTCGTTCTCAGTTGTTTCCATCCGTTCAGAGTTGTTCAAAAATACTAGCCCCGCCTTTGTTCTTTTAACAACCCGTGAGAGACAGCAAAAATATTGATCAGAGTGGGACTCGAACCCACGCGGATTGCTCCACTAGCAGACGATGATAACGATGCTGTTGCACTGTTATACCACCTGAAGCTAGCGCCATAACCACTCGGCCATCTGACCCGAGGTTGTTTCAACTGATATTGATGACGGGGCGGCGGAATTAATGTATATTATTGTCTGTCAGATGACTAGAACACACATCGAGTTGGACTGACTAGTCATAGCTTACATGAGTTCGACTGCATTGTCATCTGATCCGTCAATTGTATGTAAAGTGTATATCCAACCCTACACTTCAAAGTGTGTTAACGATTTCACATCGAATCTTGTTCAATCCGACAGCAAAATGGCCTCCTCCGCAAGCACACCAGCGATATCTCGACAACAAGCTGAACAGCTTGCAAATCAGAATCTTCTGGGCATCTTCAACGAACGCGATTCGACCAAACGTCTCACCCAGATGCAAGCAACTTACGATGAGGATATCGCCTTCTACGACCCTGACAAGCTGATCAAAGGCTTCGATACCATCAACGAATTCGTCTCACAACTTCATGACAGCAACCCCGAATGGTCTTTTCGACCACATGGGAATGTCTGGGTCAACTCCAATTTGTTAATGTTGGAGTGGGAGTTTGGGCCGGCTGGCCAGGCTGCACCCGTGCGTGGCAACGATGTCATGTTTGTCAATGGTGAGGGGAAGATCGAAAAGATGTACACCATGATTCAAGGTGTCAGTGATGTCGATCGGGTGTGAGAGATGGCTTTGACATCTGTTCGGGTAGTGTCATTTTGTGAAACAACTACATTTAGTCTCGGCAAATGATTTTGTAGACCGGTCCGTTGAGAGATCTGGTCAATTCTGAGTCTCGATTGTGTGCGAAAAGATAAATCGACGTAGCCATCGACTTTGTCACATGTACACCGATTAGATCACCACAGTACTAGTCTAGGCAGATAAAAAGCGGAATTCGGTATCACATCGACAATCGGACTCAATATGGTCAGTTTGTTCGGTATTTTTTCGCGTCCTGGCTGATTGCTACGACCCCAACCCGAACCCTTGATTTGTTACGTCCACCCGTTCAAAACATCGTGTGCGAATTACATGCAGTCTCAATCAGAGAGGTCCAATCATAAGACACGATAAAGCATGATAGTAGATATACCAATCTGGGACCCTGGTATAACAGTATACCGAGCAGATTGTCATTCCACATGGCTCTCTCCCGAAGAGGCAGGACCAGCCGACTTGGTCTAGGGCGCAACAGGGAATGAATGCACTGTGACATCCTCGATGACAACCTCGAAAAGTCACTCGATGACACATCCTCTAAACATTTACTTACTGGCATCAGACGCTTAATCTAATCTGTGCTTCCCAACACATTCCTCATCCGTCTCTCACCCATGATGTCGGCGACACAACAACAGCAATTATCGATCCGTGAGTGGCACAAAGATAACGACAGTGCCTATCTCATATCTACCAACCCAAAGCTACTCGATCACAGCTTCATCAATGCATCATTCGCCAGCCCTGACATGTACTGGGCGAAAGAGATGCCACTAGATCAGCTCGCGCTCATGCTGGAATACTCAGTCACACTGGGTCTATACAAATATTCACCAGAGCCCTCATCTCCACGCACCCCGTCTCCGACTCTCGAGGAGCCCGAGCCCGAGATATACAAGGAAGAGGACTGGCAGCAAATCGGACTCGCACGATTCGCGACTGACCATGTCACTTTCGCCTACTTGACAGATGTGTACATCAGTCGAGATCACCGTGCAGGCGGTCTTGGGTCCTGGCTCATCAAGTGCTGTGGGGAATGGATGGCTGGCCTGCCGTACCTCAGGAGGGCAATGCTCATGGCTAGCGAAAGTGTCGGGAAAACCTACTACGCGAAAGTGTTTGGTATGGAGGATGTTGCTGGTATGGGCCATGATCTGGTGTGTATGTCCAAGACTGGGCCGGGAAGTGCTTTGAACGATGCGAACGCAAAGCACTGATCATGCTTGAACGGAGTCTCGACAGTGTTATGCTATTGCATGACACTCTGGTAGAAACTTAGGCATCGAACCGATTCAAACAAAGACTAGCATTAAAGAATATAGCGTAGGTACCTTGGTAACAATTGAAAGTCCCACGCAGGCATCAAAGTAATATTCAATTCTCCCCGTGTCAGAAAGACAACGCCGAGATCGGCGGAAGACAGCCAGCCTCGCACCCCAGCCACCGTGCGTGATTCGCGTCGCCTACAGACAAGCTTGAAGCACTGTGACTTCAATACCTGCATTTTGACTAAGGACATTTTCATCTTCAATCGCACCCTAATATGCATTTACGTCGAAGATCACAAGTTACTCGACTTGTGACCCAAGGGTCTCAACCCATGACTCCTAATGACCTAATGTGAATTGCTTACCAACATACTCACAGAGCAGGTAGTTATGCAGTTCCTTTTCTCCTCATTCAATCAGGACAAGCCTTACACACAGCCATCTTTCTTCTTGGAAAGTCTTCTGTAGCTCCCACGATCCCTCGGACTATGAATCTTTTCCCACGGGGTATCTATATATCCGACATGGGGTCACCTCCGCGGTGGCTAGGGCATTACTGCGCCGATCAACTCTTGGAAAATCCGCTTTTCCGCAGGTTCGCGACCACCAAGCAAACATTGGACCCACGGCTGCATGCCGTAGCCGTATGCCGTGTAATTGATAGAACGTTGTTACGGGGCACCATGCCAGTAGTACGAGAGGGGTTTCCAGGTTGGTAATCACAGTACACCCTCGGCTGTACAGTCTATAAGACGTGAGACACAGTATGGGCCGACATGCTGTCTTGTCCTGATAACCGAAGATTGTCTAACCAAACATGCACGTACAACACGCGCTACTAAGCGCAACGGTGGGCCTGGCAAGCTCGCCATTGGCATCTGCTGCTTCGCACAAACGACAAGTCGCATGCACATCTGCTGCCATTCCTCATCCGACACTGTTCGGAGCAGAGATGTTAGACATATCAGTCGCCGAATTTCGCAACGAAACCGTACTGTCAAGTTTTGGCGGGTTCCCTGCTAATTTGACCGTTTCGTATTGCGGTGTTAACGTGTGCGTGACCATTAGCTCTTCAAGAAGATGCCTTCGCTGACCAGCAACAGCTCATACACCCATCCAGGATGGAACGATACTATCAATGTTGAGGTCTGGCTGCCTCTGGACCACTGGAACGGGTATCTTGCAGCTTCCGTACCATATGAATCGCCAAACTTCATGCTGACATCTGACATAGTCGATTTCAGGGTACCGGTGGTGGGGGCTATCAAACAGGCGACGGCGCATCGGCTCTTGTACTAGCTGTCAGCGAAGGCTACGCTGCAGCAAGCACCGATGGCGGTCACCCAAGCGAAACCGCTGACATCGCTGCGCCAGCCCACTGGGCCCTTCTCAGCCCCGGCAACCTGAATCTTCCTCTCTTGCAGGACTTTGCTTCTGTCGCCCTGTCAGACATGACGCTTATAGGCCAAGCCATCACCGAGTCATATTACGGAGAGAAGCCAGCATACTCGTACTGGACTGGCTGCTCCACAGGCGGAAGGCAAGGCCTGATGCTTGCGCAACGATATCCAGAATTGTATGATGGTATCGTTGCAGTGGCGCCGGCTATCAACTGGGACACTTTCCTGGTGACAGAGTATTGGCCCCAACAAGTAATGAACCAGCTCGGTGTATACCCGCCACCTTGTGAGCTCAAAGCGTTCACCAACGCTGCGATTGTAGCGTGCGACGATCTCGACGGTCTCGAAGACGGGGTCATTTCGGATGCGAATGCATGTGCTTTCGACCCTTACTCGGTTGTCGGAGAGACCTTCACATGCGATGACGGGAAGGAACGGCAACTCACAACCGAAGGCGCCAAAGTAGTCGATTCTGCATGGTCTGGGCTTGTCGGCCCATCCGGGAAATGGCAGTGGTATGGTCTTAACAAAGACGCTGCGCTTTCTGGTGTCGCCGGGACCAATGGTACCACATCGACTGGCAAACCTTTCAGACACAGTGCCGACTGGTAAGTTTGATCGCTCTTTCGAATCGCGAGAGCCACATTGCTGACCATTTCTGTCATCAGGATCAAATATTTCATCGCCAAAGACGGAGCCTTCGCTCTCGAAAACATGACCAACGCAGAATACTTCCGTGTCCTCCACCAGTCACGCAACCAGTACTCCAGCGTCATCGGCACCTCCGACCCCGACCTATCACTATTCAAAGCTCGCAAAGGCAAGCTAATCACTTGGCACGGTCTGGCCGATAATCTCATCTTCCCCAACGGCACCGAAAACTACTACAAGCGCGTCGCAGAGGAAGTCGACGGCGTGCAAGACTTCTATCGCTACTTCGAAGCCCCTGGAGTCGGTCATTGCCGAGGAGGCGCGGGTCCACAACCTGTTGGCGAGCTTGAGGCTCTTGTCAAGTGGGTCGAGCAGGGCGTGGCGCCTGACGAATTGTCCGCTGTTAATGTGACACTTCATGGTAAAGCACCGGATGTAGGCCAATCGCTGCCTACGAGGAAGATTTGTGCGTGGCCTAAGAAGCAAAAGTACAATGGGGGAGATCCGTTAGTGGCCGAGAGCTTTGAATGCGTTGACTGATAGCACTCTGTGGATATCTCGTCGAATAAAGTCAGTGTTATCCCTAACTTACCATGGCTAGTGACATGATGTACTGAAATTCTTGACGCAACTCTGTGGTTTGAGGTGATCAGATTATTGGACATCGACCCCTACTATACACAGACACATACATTCACTCCTACACAAGATACAGAGAGCTCCTCTTCACGCACGAATTGACCCAACAACTATGCTGATTTGAACTTACAACAGTTACATGTATTTTTTTTTGGGGGGGGAAGAAATTCGAAATACATTTCCGTCTACCGAGCTTACCAATCCGACATTCCAGAATTCTTCAACGCCTCTCCCTCTCTCTCGTCGGAAGAATCCGCTGCTTTGATAGCTGCATCCTCGATTGATAATCTCTCGAGTGCAGTTCTCTCGCTCTCATAAAACTCTTCATCAGTCCTTCCAGCATCAGAAGGAGTCATGCGACCGTTCTCAACAAGGCGAGCCGAAGCCTCCTCCAATGCTGCGACGTAATCATGATTTAAGAACCCAGCACGCGATTGCGATTCTCGGCGTGCCACTCCCAGGCGGCCATCTTGACGACCTCTGGCGCAGGATTATACCGCCAAAGCTTGTTACTCTCATGTGCGTTGATCAGATCGTGGAAAGTCCGCTGGTGGTGCCGCGCCCATTCTCTTCCCTGAGATGGGAAAGGTCCCCACGTGCCGTGAAACTCCTCGTTGATATCCGCGACGGCTTTCTCGGCGTGCATGCGTAGCTCGTCGCGGAGTCCGCGGACTTTCATGGCGCGCTTCTCGTCCATGCAAACAACGGCCAATTTCTGCACGCGAGTGATGAGGACATCAACGAGGGTCGTGCTCACGCGATTCTGATGGGCGAGCGTGTTGCGCAGAGTGGTGACGCTTTCCATCGTGTTCGTGAGGAGGGTCGTCATGAAGTGAGTTTTAGTACTCCATTCGACGTCAGCAATCAAGGCCAGCAGCTCACTTCTGCAGAATCTGACTTCTCTGGGCCCCTCGAAACAGTGCTCGATCTGTCTGTTCGGACAGTGCTTCCGGAGGTGGTGCCACATGATGTCCTGGGCAAGGGTGAAAGCCGAGTGCAGGAGTCGATGCTGTGTGCTGTAAGGGATGTTAACGCAAGCCGCAGCGGAGAGTTGGAACTTGTGTTCTGCATCGTCCAAGCGACTGCGAACCGCAAGCGAGTGTGCGCTGTCGTCTTCCCAGGCTGCTTCCAGCTTGTTGCAAGACTCGCAATCGTAGAGCATTTGGATCTTCTCTGTTGTTAAAGTTTTTGGCCTCGGATGCGTTACCCAGTGCGTTTTCTCCTCTTGACCCCACGTGGAAGTGTCGTCCCAGAAGCCGTCATTCGATCCCTTGGCGAGGGTCGATAGCTCGTAGTGAGGGCGAGGCTTGTTGATCACAACGAGTTTGCCATCGACGTACATTGGCGAGCGATCGTCAACGGTCTTGCTGTCTTCAACCACCACAGCGGGCTTGACAGCTCGGTTTGTTGATGCCACAGTTGGTCGTAGGTATGACGGGAGGTTGCTGCTAGGAGTCTCAACGGTAAGTTTCTTTCTCGAAAGTGCAGTCTTGTGCGGATGCTTACCGAGTGCTTGCAGACCCAATCTCGTAATCACCTCCTTCTGACGTTCGCTTTCGGCGCGAAGCTGCGCTCTCTCGGCCTCCAGAGCCTCGATCTGCTTCTTCAGCGTGAGCTCGAAAGGTGGGATAGTCTTAGGCATCTTGGCGGGTGTTGTCAGTGTTTCTTTTGACAAGTGGCTTTGAGGTCGTTTGCTTGCTTGCTTTCTTGCTTTCTTCCTTTCTTCAGTGTACCTGACACTCCCGAAGACTCGAAGCAAAAGCAAAGCGATGTTGGGACGTTGGAAACGTCGAAGGCGGATTAGGACGCTGATAAACGTTCGTTAACAAAGAAGTAACACAAGGGTGTTGTTGCGAGCGGGTTCGAACTCTTTGTGCGTTTCGAAGCGCTGGACGGTATCTTGCTTTGGCCATAGTCTAGAAGACAATGCCATTGTATAGCAAGAACCACCGATCATCTCAAGACCAGAGAGTTGTTGCCAATGCGAGTGCCTGGTATCGGCGAAGTACTGCTCGGCATTTTTGGCATCGGCAGTTGCGATTCACATGTGACTGTGTGAACGACTGGTACTACTACTGATCCGACAAGCATGCTTCCATGTCTCGTTAGTTCTAGATCAATCATGCCTGGTTGTTTTGCTTGAGGTACAGGCGCATGTGACGGGGTTGTGCAATCTAAATTAGTACAGTAGGGCCCCCCGGATATGAGCCGCAATCTGTAAGCTAGACCCGTCACCGTGTATAGCTCGGTGACAGGCGGATAGCGCGACTACCGCGAGTCGAACACCAACCCCTACCTAGACAGTTCATGTACATGGTGCCGTAGTCCAGACATCCCTGCCGTCATGTAGGCCTTACAAAGCTGAGATAATCAACCGCCCACGGTAGTTGAAGAATTTCCAGAAACGCGTCACTGACCACTTTGAGGACCCTACCGTTTGCTCGTTTGGCGCCAGCGAGCATTTTCTAGGTGTTAGCTTGACAGCACTGCTAGTTTGGCCACTACTGACAACGGTCGAGCTCCGGCTCAGGGTCCGAATATGGCAGATGTAGCGAAAGCGGAGTGAGCCGCTGTAAGGCTATCCAGGCATGGGAAAGAGAACGCACCACGGCAATTCCTGTTATCGCCAGTGCCGACGAGAGCCGGAAGTTGCAAGTTGTTTTCTCGGACGTCGCGGTATTGTGTCTTCAGGCCTTTTGCCAGCAGTCTGGCAAAATAATGGTGACGAGGCTCAAAGTTTCAAGAGTGCGAGGATTGGATGCGTAATGCGAGCTGCGATCAATAAAAGCAATACTTGCCAAAAAGCAGGAGGCCAAATCGAGTGGACATGCTTTTCGGGACGCGCAGGGCCGCAACGCAATTCAACGGGGAACTTTCCGGTTGAGTTCGAAATGACAAGGGCCGACTCCGTGAAAGTATGAAACATCATGAGGAAAGTAGTTGCATTCGAAGGATATCTGTAATGTCGTGCCAAAGTCTCTTTGAGTCGGTCGATAAGAGCTAACAGTCCGGAAGAAGGCTTCATAGTGGTTGTGCCTTCCCTTACTGCTTGCTTCCGTTCAAAGGTGTACCTCAAAAACACACATCTTTGAGGGTGTCCATTACAAACTTATCCTCGATTGCCTGACATTGATGCCGCGATTTCGATGAACAGGCTCTCGCGCCGAGCCGGCCGGTTCACGTGGCGCCAGGATGACACGACATCGAGATCCGGAGGAGAGCGTGCTAACGTTTTGGCGGACGGATGACAGGATTCTTCGCTCACGCCTGACAGATGGCACGGATGGCGAACCGACACAGTGGTCGAAGGCATTCGCTTGCAAGCCCTCACCCCTGCAAGTTGCAGTCCACTGCCAAATGGCTGTGGCGCCATCGGTGGGCGGGCGTGTTGTGGCCTTGGGTGCCTTCTTCGACACGCCTGCCTCTCGTGACTACTACCTTACCTGATTATGCTTGAAGAAGTGCTTTCCCTTTGATACCCACGTCGTCAAACTCTCTATGCGCCCCGGACCTACCTTTCCTCCGCCACCCGCCTAGCATGGCTTCCAGTGCAGCCAATGCACCGCCCCATCATCCTCATCCTCATGCGCGTGTCTCCCTGGAAGAGCGAGAAGTCCATAGGATCTACCACCCATGGCTGTCTGCCCACGGCTCGTCCTTGAACGTCGCCAACCATGTCGAGAGTCTTGCCCAGGACGACCTCCAGGAACAAGGCTACGAGGCCCGGAGCTCGCGCGACAAAGCCCTCACAGCCTATGCGCAACTGGTTGCCCTCCGCCTCAATGTGAAGCGCTGCATGATCTCGCTGATCGACACCTCGAACCAATACATTCTGGCCGAAGCCACTCGGACCGTCTCGATCGCGAGCAGTCGCACTGCAGAGGATGACGAGCTATGGCTAGGCACCGCCGTGCTCTCCCGACCCGATGCTATATGCGAGCATTGCTTCATCAACACCTGCACTGCTAGGGATGAATGCGGTGCGACTCTGACCTCGAAAGGCCTTGTCGTGCCAGACTGCCGAGTGGATGAGCGCTTCAAGGACCGACCGTACGTTCTCTCCGAACCTGGAGTCCGCTTCTATGCCGGTGTGCCAATCTACTCGCGGAATGGATATATGATCGGAGCTTGCGCCGTCTCGGATGATTTGCCGAGGGACACGCTGAAAGTAGATGAGTTGAGACTCATGCAAGAGACGGCACAATCTGCCATAGAACACTTGGAATGTGAGTCTTGCTGTGGTACAACCTCGCGAACAACTGTACAGTTGGGAAGAACATGTGCTGGTCGCAGCGTGGACTTCCTTGTCCTCTCCAGCTCTTTTTGCCTATGCTTTGTCCCGCTGTGAAGTATTATTGTGATTGAGCACGCTGCTTGGGATGATGAGTTGATGCACTTGGAATTCACAATGCTGACTTGATTCTACAGGGGCACGAGACAGAGTCGACCGCTTCAAAGGCGAGCGTATCGTACGAGGCATGGCGTCTTTCATCGAAGGATGCACGACTTTCCGTGAAGATGCCACCGAAGAACCTACCGCTAGCAAGCCTGCCGCCAACAAGCCTGCCACTACCAGGCCTCAAACTCCGTCTGCCCGGACTCCTGGACAACGACCTCCTCTAGTGAGTAGGAACTCTGGACATCGCACCTACACCCAACAATCACAAAGCACATATAACATGAAATCAAGGACAAGCTCGAATGCTACGTCGGTCAAAGGAGACAGCATGTCTCGTATGTTCCAGCGCGCAGCAGAGATCCTTCGTCAATCTACGCTTGCTGACGGTGCTGCAATCTTTGGAGCAACTGCAACTACCAGTCGCCAACTCTCGGCGTTTGTGACCGATCCGTCGCAAGCCGTGTCAGGGTCAAACAGCACGAGCGCGGATGGAGCGGGCATGACCGACCCCTCCACCAGTTCAGAGTCCGAGCGATGGGAAACCAACACCTCCGACTCAGACAGCACGCCAACTGCTAGAGCATGCAAGATTCTGGCATTCTCTATCGCCGATGACCAAGCCCGTGCTGATGTGGAGAGTGGCTCTGCTCTGACATTGGGTACCCTGGAGAGATACTTCGCGCTCTTCCCGCGTGGTAAGACATTCTCTTTCACCGACCAAGGATCTGGCTTTAGCTCTGAGGAAGACTCTGGAGCAAGTGATCGCGAGACTCAGACATCGGCACCTGCCGACAATGCCAACGGCAACGCGCGTATTAGGGCTCGCAAGAGGAGAATGGATCACAAAGAGCTCCTCAAGAAGATTCCTGGCGCGAAGACCGTCGTCTTCTTACCGCTGTACGACCATTCCGAGGAGCGCCTCATGGCTGGCTGTTTCTTGTGGACTTCGGTCACTGGTCGCATGATGAGTCTGGATTCCGATTTGTCTTACCTACGAGCTTTTGGCAACTGCATCATCAGCGAGGTGGTGCGCGTGAACATGCAGAAGAATGAGGCGGCCAAGACAACATTCATTGCATCCATGAGCCACGAATTACGTAAGTGCTGAGTGATACAATAACCACACGTGGGCAAACTTGCTAACCAGATATGGCAGGATCTCCACTGCATGGTATCCTCGGAGCTGCTGAATTCCTGGCAGAAACCGCCTCGGACGCTTATCAGTCTGGCCTCGTCACGTCCATTGTGACATGTGGACGTACACTTCTGGATACCCTCAACCACGTACTCGACTATTCCAAGATCAACAAACTCGGACGTGCACAAATGAGACGCCATGCCAAACAAAACAAATTGATCACGCTATCGGACAGCTCACTGGAAAGTCTGAGTATGACCGGAGAATTTGATCTAGGCGTGCTCGTGGAAGAAGTCGCAGAGGCAGTTTCGGCCGGCCACGCTTTCAAGAAGATGCCTGTCAATGGCTCTGTCATGACAAATCAAACAGAAGGCAACAACACGGCCAACATCGCCGGTCCTCTAGATCGACACGATTCATTCACTGCCGGGGCAGCACAAGCGCAAATGCACGGCGAAGGCGGCGTCTCTGTCTTGCTCGATGTGTCTCCCAGACAGAGCTGGCGCGTGAGAACGCAGCCCGGAGCTTTGAGGCGCATTATCATGAATCTCTTGGGCAATGCACTCAAATACACCTCCAGCGGCTTTGTCGCCGTGTCTCTCAGAGCCCATGAGAACGAAGGCAGCTCGAAAACTAGCTGCGTCATCCGGATCGTCGATTCTGGAAAGGGTATGTCCGAACAGTTCCAGCATGATCGAATGTTCGTGCCCTTCAGCCAAGAAGATCCTTTTCAACCTGGTACTGGCCTCGGACTGTCCATCGTAAAGTCCATTGTGGACTCGCTCGGCGGAACCATGGAGGTCAAATCTCAGGTGGGCGTCGGCACAGAGATCGACGTACACCTGTGCCTACCTCCAGCCACCGACCAAATTTCCAACGCGCCAGAGGACGAATTGACGGTACTGGGCAGGAAGACCCTGAACAAGCACTTAGTACTCCTGGAACCGGATCCTCCACGCGTGTTAACCCACCACATCTCAAGGCTGGAAGAGACCATTCGCGAAACGTGCAAGGTTTGGTTCGGCATGCGCGTCTCCAAGTCAAGATACATGGACAGGGAGGACGCGGACATATACCTGTACAGCGAACCGCCCTCGCTTGGAAAGCTGGTCGAGAGACACCGTCAGGCAGCGCTGGTTCCGAAGCGGAAGACGCCCATCATCGTGGTGTACATGTCTGCTGAGGATGCCATCGCTACTTCGCGGGACCAGCAGAAGATTTTGAGGGAGCTCGGCTCGATTGTGGAAGTCATTCCTCAGCCATGCGGTCCTCGCAAGCTCGCGAAAATCCTCAACATATGTCTTCAGAGGGCGGAGGAAATGAAGAACGCCCCTCCGGAAGAGTGCGAAAATCCCGAACCACTGCCCGTCGAGCCACAGCAAGAAGTCAAGACTCCTGAGCCAAAGAAACTCGCCTCACCCGACCCAAAGAACCCCGACGCTCTGGAACCAGCATCAGGCGACCCCGACGACCTCGTGAAAAGCATGAGCTCCGCAGTCTCATACCCATCGCCGCCACCCTTCGACCCATCGACGCCATCCCTCCAAGCCCTGGTCGCCCCGCCACCACAGCCAACAAACATTGCGCCTTTGCATGCGCTACTTGTGGACGATAATAGTATAAATCGACAATTGCTTGTAATGTTCATGAAGAAGCACAAGTTCTCTTACGTCGAAGCCGCAGATGGCCAAGAGGCGCTCGACGCCTACAAAGCGTCTTGCCTCCCGGGCCCGCACTCCGACGCGCCTAGCAGGCGGTTCGATGTGGTATTGATGGATATCAGTATGCCTGTGATGGACGGCATGGAATCCACGAGACATATCCGCGAGTTTGAGAAGGAAAATGGCTTGACGAAGAGCAATGTTATCGCGCTGACCGGACTGGCGAGCGCACAAGCGCAGCAGGAGGCGGAGGCGTCGGGCATTGATGTGTTTATGCCAAAGCCTGTCAAGTTCGCTGCTCTAAAAAATTTGCTTACGGTGAAGCCTCCTCCTCCCCCTCCTCAGGAAGAAGAGGAGGCCAAGGAGATGGTTGGTTGAGCTGAGGGCAAGGGCGAGTTCCATGAGGGTTTATTTTTCGTTTTGAGCGACAGTACACGGCGTCATTAGGGTTGAAAGCGATGCATTGGCAGGAGTCTTGGGGGTTTCTTTGGATTTTCTTTCTCGTGGGTAAATGGCGCGAGGTTGGTACATATGCGAGCATAGTAGCCGAAGAAGAGGAGCGCGATACATTCGGAAAAAACCTATAGTATATATGTTGATCGTTGCAGAGAAGACATCATACACATCTCACTCTTTCAAACACCGCTTGCTGAGAAATTTTCAGACATCGAGTACTTGCACAAGGTAGCCGTGGGGCTTCTTCTTGGTGTCTCAATGGCGGATAAACCTTTTGGAGGCTCTTTCGATGATGATACCAGCACAACATTGCTGAGATGATTTGATGTTGTTGGTTGTGTCTCAATGGTTGACTGGCTTGTTTGGGTGTCTATGGTCGACGGTGCTTGCATACGTAAATGGTATCTGCATTGACGACACTTGTATAGATAGCCCTTGCATAAATAAATAGTTCACAACCGCTGCGCTCAAGTTTGTGTACGGAATCTCAGTGGTGAAATATGATTGTAACGTCTTTGAGGCAGATGGTAGCACACCAGATTTTTGAGATATAGAGGCAACGCGGAGGGTATCTCAGCGGGTAGCATGGTTTTGGGTATCCCCACAGCCTACGATAACAGCATGGAGGGATATCGATAAAGTTATAGCTTGAGCGTAATAAGTACTGTATCTTGGTAGCACTGTTAAGCACAAACTTGGGCGTGTGTCAATATGTGTATGCATATCTTTATGCTACTACTGTACACCCTGAGCTTGTGCAGAGTGATCGACGCATGGATTACGCGGGAAGTGGGACACGAGACAGCGGGATGACGAGGCATGTTGTTCACAGCTCCAGACGTCCTTCAGCTTAGCATGAACGAGCAGGTATCCGAAACGACCTCGCCTTGTTTGTGAAGCCTAAACAAGCATCCTGCACGTCACCTTCTCCCCGGCCGAGTATTTGCCAGTTGCATCTCTGGTCGTACACGTACCTGACCATCTCCCCGCGGCCAGTGAGACTGCTGCTTGACCAGGGTGACCCTCCTACTCGTAATCCGGATTCAGTCGGGAAGCCTGTTTAGAGCGCCTTGCGGTCTGTTTCGAGCCTCGAGTCCCATTGAAGATCAGCCCTGTCGTCTGCCCTCTCCACCCACTGCACAAAGCACCTGCATACTGCTTCTGTTTACTTTCATTGTTCAGCGTTGGCGGCATCTGAGCCCACTGTACCAGCATTACCTACATAGCAACAGCCCGCTACTCTACTCTTGGTTGCGTGCTCACTTCTAGCACCCTTATTACCCCTCGATCATTCGGCCACTCAGTACCGCCAGCTGTAAACACGACACACGAACCCAAACTACCCTGCTCGCACGACCACAACCACCATGGCCGAGCTCCACGAAGCCCTCAAGGCTCTCTCGCCCACCGACTGGGACGATGTGCCCGTCGACAACCTCGAACCTTACATGACCGAACTGCTCACTGCCGGCGAGCTCATATGCAACTCCGTCCCACCACCAGCAGACGGCACGCCGTTCAGCGAAGCGAAGCCACAACTCGACCAACCAAATGCCGCAACCTCACACAAAGATGTCCTGCCTTCACATGCACGCTCACACCCGCCTGACGCCGCACACGAAGGTCTACAAAAGAACTGGGGAAAAGCTATGAAGTTCTCGGCTAAAGAGAATCCGCTCAATATCGCAGTGTACAAAATGGCCGGCAAGGACCGCTTTGGCGCATGGTTTGCGAGGAGGAGTGTACATGAAGGCATTGGCTTCTCCAAATTTATCAACGCCATGAAGCGGGAGTTCGACGAGAGCTTGGCCGTCGAAGGCGGCCCTGGAAGCGGCAGCATCAGAGGAATTGGTGCGGATACCCGGTTGGAGAAGAAAGAAGTGGAGGGCTTGGGCGCTGTGGAAGTCTACCAGCTCAGCGCTCAGTTCCCTGGTCCTACGACGCCACGAGAGTTCATCCCTTTGATCCTCACCAGCGACAAAGCGTTGACGAAGTTGAGCGCAGCACAGACGGGCGATGGACAGACGCACATTCCTCGAAGTCACATGATTCTATCCAGGCCCATTACACACCCCAATGCACCGGAACGATCTGGCTATATCAGAGGAAAGTACGAGTCTGTTGAGCTTATTCGAGAGATTCCTCTTCACAAGGCTAATCCAGATGGCGGGAACGATGCTTCGGAGTTGAACCCGGTCGAATGGATTATGATCACCCGCTCGGATCCCGGTGGAGGCATTCCTCGCTTCATGGTCGACAGAGGAACTCCCTCTGCTATGTTGGGCGATGTTCACAAGTGGCTGGATTGGGCGACGAAGGTTAACGAGGAGGAGACCGTCGGCAAGCAGGCACCTGAGAAGATGGAAGAGGCAGAGCAACAGGCTGTTGTCGAAGATGCTGCACCCACAAACACAAACGGCGAGGCCAAGGTTGCGACAACATCACCTCCAGTCGTCGAGAAGCCGCGACCAAGATCCGCCACGGTGCCTGCGCCTCAACAACAGCAACAGCAAGAAGGCGTGGTCTCACATCTAACACAAGCCCTAGGCGCTGGAATCGATGCCTACGCCCCAGCCGCAGTATCCGACTACATGCACACCTACACAGACGGCACACCTGCCCTGGCAGAAGACGACGGCTACGAATCCTCCTCCTCCAGCTCCTCAAGCGACTCCTTCATGAGCGCTGACGAAATGCGCCGCATGTCCATGGCGGAAGAAGACCCTCTAAGCACCGCCAAAAGCGGCAGCCCAGCAGCTTCATCGCAAGTCTCGCTCGCCTCCCTCGACACCCTCAAAGGCCAGCGCAGCCTCGGCCACCACGACAAAGAAGTTCTCAAACTTGCCAAGCAGCGCGAGAAACTCGACCGTAAACTCGCGAAGAAGCGCGAAGACGAAGAAGCCCGTCTGCGCCGCGCGCGCGAAGCCGAGTCGGGAGAACAAGATAAAGCCAAAGAGCGCCACGACCGCGAGATCCGCAAATCCGAAGAAAAACACCAGCGCGAAATGCAGAAGCTCGAGTCCCGTAAGGAGAAAGAAGCGAGGAAGGCGGAGGAGAAAAGGCAGAAGCGCGAGGAGAGGGATGTTGTTTCGAAGATTACGCGCGAGAGGGATCAGTTTAGGAGTCAGATGGAGTTGCTGAGGAAGGAGGTCGAGATTCTGCACGAGCAGGTGGGGGATTTGCAGAGGGAGAATACGGCTATGGCGACGAAGTTGGGGAGGTTGGGGGGTGCGGAGGGAGAGGTTGCGGCGGGGAGGAGGAGTTCGGGGAGTCTTGGGGCTGGGAGTGCGAGGAGTAGGGCTAGTACGAGGACGTCGGAGAAGTAGGGGTGTGTCGTAGGTGTAGGATTGGATTCGGCTAATGAACATTACCTTAATGAGAAGATCAGGTAGAGTGTCACGTGAGTACGGCCTTGTGCTTGTATTCCGGATTGAGTGAAGGTTTGTATGTATTATTTGTGCAGGACCTAGGTCACCTACATGTAATCATCTCCTTGCCAGGCAGCCTCTCTAAAATAATCTTTGCGTTGATACACGAGATCAATCACTCTCAGTGGCCAAGACACACGAGCAGCAATTTTATGACACTCTGAACAGTTGATTTATTGCATTAGCCCAATGAGAAGATAGATGTAGCTCTGTCCGCAACGCTATCAAAGAGACAGACAGCCCTATACTATACCCTAATTTGATGTTTTCGATCTGCAAAGCGACGTCACAGGGCGGCAACAAAACATCACGCAGGAGTGCGAGTGTTTCGCGTCAAGCTCGCATATACCAGCGCCCTATGAGAGAGCTGGAAGGAAGGGCCTCGCAAGGCGCAGTGAAGCGTGTTATCTTCTTCGCTCCACCACTGGCCGGCCGCGTGACAGAGTCAGCTACTCGATATTCCCTGTTCGCGATCATCTTCCGCAGCATGCCGTAGGCGATCGACCAGGCCACAAGTTGGCAACGGCGTACTCGGCCAAAATCCTCCCATTAGCAGCACAGTATCATCGTGTTCCTCCCATCTTCTGCTGAGCAGTAATTCTGCAAGGTACATATCTGTGCCGAGGGAACGAGACTACTGTCATACTCTAACTTGAGCGACATGGCCAATATGTCGTCGAACGGCACGGCAAACGGCTACTTCCCTGACCTGCAGCATGCCGACATCCACCAACCACGCGCGAGGAAGCCTGTGAATGCCGCCGTCGCGAGAGCTTTTGCTCAGGAGATTGGTGCGCACGACAACTCTGGACTCGCTAGGTAGGAAGCTACTACGGAAATACCATCCCTTCAAATGACCATCATCTAACACCTCCCTCCCAGCGGACGCAGCACACCCGCCCCACCTGAAGATGCGCCTCCCTCAGTCAAGACCACCTCCGCCGTGCGCAAAGAGCTCCGCCAGCAGAACCGCCGCCGCATCTTCCCGACTATCGAATATGAGTCGCGCGTCTCCTACTTCGACCCTACGAGCGAGTATGCGAACTTCACCGGCTTCTTCGTCCTGTTCTGGATCGGCCTGGCCATCATGGCGCTCACGGCCGCGCTGCGCAATTTTAAAGAGACTGGCTCAGTGTGGAATATCAGGCAGTGGCCGCTGTTCACGGAGAATATATATGAGCTGGCTGTGAGCGATGCGCTTATGAGCGCAAGCACGGCGCTGAGTCTGCCGCTGCACTTGATCTTTAAGAGGAGCGAGGGTTGGTTAAGATGGAGTCGCGGCGGGATGGCGGTGCAGAGTGTATACCAATTGGTTTGGCTGCTGTTCTGGTGCAGCTGGCCGTTTGTGAGAGATTGGACGTGGACTGCCCAGGTCTTCTTCACGCTGCATCTGCTGGCGTTGTTTATGAAGATGCACTCTTACGCTTTCTACAATGGCCACCTGAGCACTACCCTCAACCGGCTGAAGGAGCTGGACGATCCTATCAGGGCAAAGGCACCGACGCCTGCAGCAGTCCGCTATCCTCACTCCTTTGAGCGATTGGCCGACATCAAGCCCGAAGGAACCGAACAGCTCGACAACCAGGAGGACACACCACCAGTCCAACAGCTCCGCGAAGACCTAGCCACAGAGCTCACATCGCCCATGGGCCGAGTCACCTACCCTCAAAACCTCACCCTCTGGAACTACTGGGACTACCTCCTCTGCCCAACCCTCTGCTACGAGCTCGAATACCCCCGCCTCGAGCGCACCGATCCCCTCGAACTCTTCTACAAGACCCTCGCCGTCTTCGGCTGCATCTTCCTCATGACCATCACGTCCGAAGAATTCATCATCCCCGTCCTCCACGACTCCTCCATCCGCCTGCAATCGCCAGCCCTCTCCTACATCGACCGCGGCCTCGTCTTCGCCGAAACCGTCAGCCACCTGCTCTTCCCCTTCATGGTCACCTTCCTGCTCGTCTTCCTCGTAATCTTCGAATACGTCCTCGGCGCTTTCGCTGAAATCACACGCTTCGCCGATCGTCGCTTCTACGCCGACTGGTGGAACAGCCTCGACTGGCTCGAATTCTCGCGCGAGTGGAATATCCCCGTGCACCACTTCTTCCGTCGGCATGTGTACTCTGCGTCGCGCACGACTATGAGTAGACCTTTCGCGACTGTGACGACGTTCTTGATTAGTTCGCTGGCGCATGAGCTGGTTATGGGGTGTATTACGAGGAAGTTTAGGGGGTATGGGTTTTTTATGATGATGATGCAGATGCCTATTGTTATGGTGCAGAGGCTGCCTTGGGTTAGGAAGCGCACGTTGTTGAATAATGTGCTGTTTTGGTGTAGTATGATTTTGGGGCTGAGTTTGGTGAGTACTATCATTTTTATTGCTTGTCGATGTGAGAGCTATCGGCTAACCAATATCTGCAGATGTGCGCGCTTTATGTGCTTGTTTAGATACCCAACGAGGACGAGTCGAGATAGAATACTAGAATGCCACTCCACTTTTTGGGTTTGTTGATGAGATATCAAGATGTAAAGCGAGAATCATGACGCGCTTCATCGGCCCACGAAGTGAGTCTGGTTGCTGCTGGCGATGATGATGTCTCATCGCAGAAGAATCTCCGCGGACATTCTTCTGTGGTAACGGTCCCACGTGGTCGTTCATTTCTCCAGATGAACTTTGATTCTGACATTTCTGCAAATGAACGTAAACGCCCTAAGTCGTTCCCGACTAAAAGCTTATGTGCATGTTTACATGTATTGCGAAGATTGGATGACGTCGCGATTGTGTGTCTTGTGAGTACTTGACTGATCACGCACATTGATTCAGCATAGGTATTGTTGATCGTGTTTACTTGTAGACTTGGCGAACTCTGACTGACGATGAGGTTCTTCGGATTTTGTGTCATTGGGCACTTCGGAATTTTTTGACAATTCTATTCGCCTCGAGCCATGCAACAACATCATCACCCCGACGAGGCCACTGTGAGCAATCTCGCCTTTGCGAACGCGCGTTGCGCTTGAACGTCGTATTCCAATCTTCCATCGCCCGCTGGCCGTTGGCTATTGGCTGTGTTCCTCCAGATCAACGTTCTGACTTCCCCAAAATTGCTCTTCGACGACCAACAACGGTCAACGGTCACGAATTTGGCCCACCCGGGTGGATTCTGCGGACTGTAGACGAGCAGATCGGGCCCGCTGGCAATATGACGATCAACTCGAACGGCTCATGTCTTGCAGACAACACGAGGGCCGATCTGGCGTATTTGAAGAAAGGTGCAATTTTGGAAATGCGAGTTTGGTACAAATAGGTTATGGTCGCGTGCCTGCCATACATTCTTTCTTACTTCGTTCTCTATCATCTAACTAACCCACAGTCACTCTTTTTTGTTTCTTCGTCACCGTCACGATGGCGTTTTCTGCTCTCGCCTCGCTTGCGCTGTTCGGTGCTTCTGTTCTCGCGCAGCAGTATGCTGGAGATACGATTTATGGATCTTTGCCGCAGAGGAGTGGCTCCGAGATTGCGTACTTCAAGATCAGGGATCCGTCTAACCAGAACGATCACCTTACGCTTATCAACTATTCGTCTCTTGGGAGTGATGGGAAGCGACTGAAGGGTTCGAATGTGCAGAGAGCGATTATCATGATGTCTGGTCAGAGGAGAGATGCGGACCAGTACATTGGATATGTAAGTTGTTTGCTCGAACGCTTTTTTGATAGGAATCGTTGCTGACAATCGAATGATAGGTCATGGATGCTCTATCCGGCGCCAACTCTGCCTACGGCCCAACCAAAGACAACGTCGCCATCATCGCTCCTTTCTTCGCCAACAACCTTGACAAGCACGTCGCCTACCCCTTCGACGACGCCTCAGGCTCATCGTCATCCAACGCCCTCGTCTGGGACGGCACCGACTGGGCCTACGGCCGCAACAACCTCTACCCCTCCTCATCCAGAAGCGTCTCCGCCTTCCACGTCCTCGACCAAATTGTCGCCTACTACTCCGACCGCAACGCCTTCCCCAACATCCACGAGATCGTCATCGGCGCCCACTCCATGGGCGCCCAGCTCGTCCAGCGCTACGCCGCTCTGACCGACGTAGCTTCCACCGACCGCATCAAAGTCACCTTCTGGCCCTCCGACCCCAACTCCTACGGCTGGCTGAGCGACGCCCGCCCTCCCGGACCTTACGTCGAGTGCCCCAACTACGACAACTACCCCGCCGGTTTCAGCAACTACGCCTCCGACAAGCAGACCTACAACACCGCGCTCGTCAACCAAGGCCACGATGCTATCCGCAACAACTACATGAGCAAGCAAATCTCCTACCTCCGCTCTAACCAGGACTCCGGCGATTACCAGTCTGACTGCGGCGCGTACGCCACCGGCTCCAACCGCGACGTGAGGTTCTTGAATTTCATGAACATGTTCCCGCCGAAGTGCGAGAACGGGTCCGCGAGCGGCAATTGCGATACTGTGGACTATGTTGATGAGACGCACGATGCGGCGGCGGCGTGTAGGTCGAGCCCGGGCATGTCGAGGTTGTTTTATGATAACTTTGATGGTAATGGTGGACGTGCGCACGATTTTGGTGCGAGGAGGACGGATGGTGATAGTCCGTTTCCCGGACAGTAGGGGTTGAGAGACTGAGGACTGAGGGCCTGCCGATGGGGAAACAGATACCATTGCGGGGACTTGGTCGGTGGCGTGGGAGAGCCTTTCGTTTTACTCTTCTTTTCTTTTCTTACTTTATTGTCGAGTGTGGATGATGAGGCATTTTGGCATCGGCATTTTCTTTCATATAGCCTTATTTCGTAACATTCATAATGTATCAATTCGATTCACCCAAAACGTTTGTCAAACCTTTCTCAATGGATGTGCTGGTCGATGCCACCGTAGTTTTTGTTCAATAGATCGTCAAGTATCTATGTGTAGGCGCTGCAGAGCACACTGCAATGGTAGCAATATCCCTATACAGCAAGCCTCCACGAGGAGACCAATCTCAGAGGCACAGCACCACACTCATATTGCAATAGCTCAAGCTCCTTCGTCTCGGTATTTCCGTGCACACATCTGGCGCACGTCAAGTGGAAAATCCCACGAGCGCCTTGCCCTGTCGTGACGCAGTCTGCCATCCTCGCATCTTCGGGCAATATTGATCGTAAGGGCTGCTCGTGCTCGTCAGTCTCCGTGCAACATTTTTGCGCCAGAACGGCCCCTCTGCGATCCTCGATCTCAGCTGTGGCTTTTGCGTACATGCCTAGTGTCCCGCTGTACTCAAGACCTTCTTGCTTGTGTGCGGTGCAAAGAATTTGCAAAGCACGGCTTCTGAGTGGTCGATCGCGACACTTGTGCGCTATGAGGTGCAGAACTGGGAGAATGCTGTGGCCAAAAAACTGCGTTCCCTTGCGCTCCGCCACTGTCAAGTAGTGCTCGACGCAGTCCAGGGTAGTTTTGAAGTCGTCCATGAACTGATCTGCGAGCATTTCCTCGCTGTCCCGGCAAGTCGCGAGAGCGTAGTTGGAGTAGAAGTATCGGATGCGAAGGATGAGGTGAGCTTCGATATTGGCTTCGGCAAACGTCTGCTCACATGGTGCGTACGCGCGTTTCCATTGTAAGTGTGCGGCCTTCAATTGCTCCAAGCGGGATCGATGTTGATCGGAGATGGCAGTTGTCCTGCTGAGGCAAGCTGCTAAGCAGAAGGTTACCTCGTCCAGTAGTCTATGCATTGTTGGCGTTCGGGCAATGTGTGCCTCTGCGAGATGTAAAAGCTCTGTTCGGAAGTGCTCGGCATCTTTTGTAAGCTTGGCAAGGTGATCTGTGGCCTGTTGCACAGAGCTGAAGACATCTGGCAGGGCACTTCGAGGTTCGAGACAACAATTCGAGTCGTGATGTTCTCTGTCGTCTAAAAGGACGTGTGCACCCGCGTGATGAGGAGAAATGGAGTTGAGGAACGTCGCGCTAGGACTGTAGTTGATCTCCGTCCTTGTGGATTGATCTCTAACGATGTTCCAGCCAAGGCGGGCATGATGCAAAGCAGCAGACTTCCGTCCACGGAAAGCCTCAAAGCACACACAGAGCAGATAAGCTAGCAAGACAGGTTCGATAGCGACTGAAGAAGACACCGCTTCATCCACGTACTCTCGCAGGACTCTGATGGCTTTCCGGAACTGACGTACAGCCTCTTCTGCTAGATCATGGAGGACGGGACGAGGGAACGATGGGTGGATGAGCACTGTGAGGGCTCTTGCCAGGGTACCCGTGGCGATAATGGCGTGAAGAATGGCAGGGTGTTGTGGGCTCATCTGCAGAGCGACAGAGATCCAATTTGAAGCTGGCAACATCATCTGCATTGCTGGGGCCGTCAGAACCTGAAAGTGGCGGAACCCGTGGATCTCGTAGTCGCTCAAAGCAGACGCAGCGCCTGCCCATGGAGATAGGATTCCGTGCGATATTGGGAGATGATCTGGGTATCCTGGCGTCCACACGGTCGGTCTCGCTGGTATGGTTGGAAGGTTTTGGGGCGTAGCGACTGGATGGGGCTCGATGTGTCTCTCACGAGCTGCGGAACGACTCGCGGTTCCGATTTCTCCATCACAGGTGCGGCCGGTCGAAACGCAGCGGTTGCACTCAGGCTTGATTTGATCGCATTTGACCTTTCGGATCCTCATCGAATGTCAGACGTCGACAAGGCAGTTCGATGAAATGACCAGTTCTCACCTGCAAGTTCTACAGCCATTCCTGGTGGGCTTTGGAGCAACCCTCTTCTTCGGCTGTGCTGCCATGGGTGCTGGAAAGTGCCGTCATGTCAAAGTTCCTGTCTACTTGTCTTTCTGAATTACATCGAGGAAGATGGGAAGATGTGATGAAGGTGATGGGACCCCGTTTCCGTCTGGAAGCTGCAATGATTGGCTGGCTCGGCGCCTGCCCAATCAACATTCGTGTTGTGAATCCTTCCAACGATTAGCGTGATCCATAAGCTCTAAACGCGTACAGTAAACTCCTTGCCTCCGCTCCGAAAGAATACGAGGTGCTGTCTGCACTGATAAAGGGAAGATCACCGTCCTTTTCTAGACTTCTGTCTGCTGGCGATTTGATTTTTCTTTCCGTATTTACAGGCTCGACGCACTCATCAGCCACCATGTATGGCGTTCTGGTCGGCTACGTCCTCTTCATCATCTTCTGCGCCGCCGTTGCAGTCGCAATCTGCTGGGGCGTCCACTATCTCTTCTGCCGGTCCCATTTCGCGAGTCCCTTGCCCATGCGCGCGCCACAGCTGAGCTACATGCGCGACGTAAGGCAACGAGAACTGCAGCAGCTCGTGGCATCAACCGACAGCACCATTGAAAGCGACGAAAAGAATTTCCACGACGAATTCGACGACGAATGTACGTAATATGGTTCATAGGTGCTGCCTCCATGAATGGTCATTGGTGGGGGTGCAATGCTCCGTACCGGTGACAGGCCTACTTTGTGAAACTTGTACGCTGACATGCGCTCTTTTGATCCACAGAGGTCACATTCTTCACCACTGAGATGCCAGAGGCAAGAGGAAATTGGGTGCACGGGTAGGAGCAGTATATCGCTGCAAGGCCACGGTACCGTCATGTATTGAAGGACTTTACATATCTCGAACAATCGGCGCCCTAATTCCGATGAGCGACAAATACACGTCGGGCACTACGCTCATGTTTCAGTGTTTGATGTATGAAAGATCTAGATAGATAATAACGGTCTATTGCTCGAGAAACGCTATCTGAAGCTGAGAAGAACAGCGCTGCTATCCGGCACCTCTACCATCAGATCGCCTTTGCGGCTGACCTTTACACTCTCGCCTCTCGTGACATTGTGCAGAAGCACTGGCTTGCCGTTGTCCAACTCGTAGTTGTAACTGTAGCCGTCAAACGTCGCTCCCGTGACGGCATCGCTGCCGTTCGCCATGAGTCTCTGCAACGTCGCCGTCTTGCCATTGCAGCCCTTGGGCACTTGGAGACTGAACTTACCCACGCCACGCGAAGTCGAAGGAACAGTGTAATTGTTGCCGGACGTGGTGTTGTGATCATTGAGATTGATGAGCATGATTTTCGTCAACTCGCCGTTCACGTAACTAGCGTACGCGGATTTGGACTCGTCTTTCAGGTCGATGTTGACGACTTGTGGGCGGCGGGAAGCTTTGGTTAGATCGCCGAGGAAGGCTGCGACGGCGATGTTGCCGTAGTATGGAGCTTTTGTGCCGATGGAGGTTTTGGTCGTGTTGATTGGCTGCCAGGCTTGGTACCTGTAGTTTGTGCCTTGGTGCATATGAGAGCGAGAGATGTTGTTCGCTGCCATTAGGAGGTTGGCGTCCACGCCCTGTGTTATTTGTCAGTAATGACTGTGATCATACACCAATATCGTGAGGATTACGAACCCAAAGTGCAGCGCCGAAAGTGTTGGAAAGACCAGGTGCACCCTGTCCAGCCAGAGAGTTGCCCTCTGCGAGAATGAAGGGCATGTCGGCAGGGTAATCAGGCTGCGCATGTAGGAGAGTCGACACATTGACCAAGAAGTTGACAGATTCAATCGTCTTGGTGTGATTCATCAGGGTGGCACGTAGCGTGACACCAGGATCATAGATACTGGCCTGGTAGCTGTGAAGGTGTCAGCCGTGAACAAGTCTCCTCAATTTGTTGTCAGCAATGAAAACTTACTGGTGAGCACCAAATACCTTGAGATCATTATCTTTGCCCAAGCCAGCTTCCCAGGTCTTGACGACGTCCAGAACGCTCAGCTTGGGCGAATCCGCAAACGACGGAGCGTACCAATAATCGTCAGCAGCAGCAACATCTGGACAGTGTTCCTTAACAGCCTCATCGATAGCTTCGGTCCAATGCCGCCATTCAGCAACATATTGAGGCTCTCTGTAGTTACTCGGGCGCGCAGCTGGGAACAGCGTTGCATTGATGCCCGGGAAGACTATAGGGTAAAAGTCCGCTTCGTTGCCCAGTTCCCATCCGACGAGTTGGTTGCGGAGTGATGAGCAAGCGTACGGCACTTGAGCTAGCAAAGCAGACCGAGCGCTGGTGCTATTGTACTTCAGGTTGTAACCGTGTGTAAAAGAAGTCTCCGGCCAAGTGTGATAGCTGTCGAAGAACTTTGGCCCGAAGGTCAAGTTGGCTGGTTGGTCGGCAGTAGGTGTTGCGAATTTGAGGATCACTGCCTCCTCCTGGTCCTCGACAAAAAGGGCGTTGTCTTGGGAGCTGCCGCCGACTCTGACGTAGGGTTTCGAGCCACTGAAAGAAGCAATGTTGTTCAAGAGGTTGTTGGAGAAGGTGTTTGGATGGGTGAGGTTCCCGGCATAGTCGGGAAAATAAGAGAACTCCACCGAGAACGAAACAAAATGATCAAGAGGTACACCGGCGCCATGGGGAGCCTTTGATGGGATCTTGGCAGACAACTGGTTCTTTGACGAGCTGTCTGGCGAGCGAAGACCAAGAGTGGCCGCGACGGCAGAATGAGGAATCTTCATGTTTGGTTTAGATGATGCAGACGACTCGTATGTGACCTTGAAACCATACTAGCAGTGGAAATGGCTGACATATCTATCTGTCGTAGGACGAATCGATGTAATGGCCGATTTAGCATTCGGTCTTTGAACACTGCCCCGATATATTGATATCCGCACAGAGAGATTGCGGAGATGTCATTAGGGCTTGGAATCCGTGAGAGCAACAGGTGCTTCGCACCGTGCCCTAATACTGACGATACATTTTAGCTCGTCGGCATTTGAACGGTTGGTGTAATATATTACTGCCCCCACATTTCCGTCGCCTCCCCGTGGGGCTTTGACTGGGGAAGATGAAAATCATGGTTTGCACTGCCGTACACGCCGAGGTATTTCACAGTGGCGCCGCCGCTGGTTCCGTTCAGTGCAGATCGGGCATGAAAGAGCTTCTCCCACTCGCTAGGAGGTATGGGCACATGTGATGTAGATGGAGATCGTTGTAGCAATTATTAGACGTACTTGCAGAAGAAGCGAAATGGAAGCTTGTATCGTACAGGCAAATGCTTGTATTCAGTATTGTTTCCACATCAAAACCAATACAGGCTCTCGGACCCCCACATGAAACATTCGAGACGGCGTTTGAACGTGCGGAGAAAAGCGTTCACGAGTCGGGATCCCATAGAAATATATCCTCTAAATTTTGTACCGGGAAGAAAGTCGGCATTTTCTGTTGGTGCTGTAAAGCAATTAGTCCGCCTTGCTACGGTCATCCGACTTCGTGGTCGCACTTTCTTTGGCGAAGAAAGCCTTCAGCGAAGTTATGAGTCGCACACCAGCTTCCGCTGTGTTGTAAACCTCGGGCGATTCGGTCCAGAAGCGCTCTGCTTCCTCCGTGCTGTATTCTCGATCAATCTCACCAGGATCGGTAGCCTGTTCGCCGTTGATGGCGATGGTAGGCAATTGCTTCTCTAGCTCCTTGACTGGGCTCTTCTCTCCGGTAGGTGTGCTCGGATTGGAAGCACCAGGAGTCAGGTGCGAAGGTCTACGCTCCCCAGCGTATGTACGGGAACGGACGCGACGCGAAGTGCCAGCTTTCTCCTCCGAGAAAGTTTCGAGATATGTCTTGCGCATCATGAAGCGCTTCGCTTCAGATTCTTTCACAGCAGCGGAGCCAAATCGTTGGAAGAACCATCGGGCGCTGATTCTCACTGCCAGATACACTTGTTCTGCGACAAAGATCGTGAGTAGAAGTCGTGAAAGCCGAGTATCGGTGATAGGTCCAGGCCCGCGATAGATATGCACCAGAGCCGCCGTTGACAGGGTACCCAACCAAGTCAAGAACTCCAATGCCGCTACAGAGTCGCCAATGGAGTCGGAGCGGATAGGCGGAGGGCGCTGGCTTTCGCTGCTCAATTTGAAAAAGTCGCCGCGTAATTCAACCCAGTTGTTCAACAAGAATCCAAGTGGCATGAGCGGCCATGCTGGAGCAAACAATGTCAGGTAGCCGAATTGCACAACCATCTCCATGATATCCTCGTGAACGTCGTATTCATCCGCAAGAGTCTCGTAGCGCAACCGCGTCAGAAGTTGTGACTCTGCAGGGTCATCGTTGAAGAGCTTGCTTTCTTCCGGGGTGTCGTGGTCCTTTTCGTGAAATGTTGCCGCTCGTTGCAACCGGTTGTGCTTCCGCCAGAAGTTCATAGCCTGGCGCTTGAGGTACGGATACAGGAACTCTTCTACAAAGTTCATAGCTTGCGCTGCCATTGATAGAGAGATGACCTCTTCTTGGAGTCTGTGCGGGTCGACGTCGAAAGAGCCGACAACGCTCTTGCTCTCCCAAGTCGAAGGTATGAGCAGGGGGATCAGTCGTGCGCCGTACGGGATGTAGACGTATGCGGTAAGTACAATGGGGAAGAACGACGTAATGAAGTTGAGTATGAATGACTTTTGGACTTGGGCCAAGTAGTACTCATCCTTCGTACGATAGTTTTCGAAGTCGGTCAACTTGGTGGCGAGCTCAGTAAGACTTGAGGTCATGTAAGGCAACGCCACAGACAGCAAAATCGTAGGCAGGTACTGCAAGTACTGTGAAAGTTTTATGTCAGTGAGGGTACACGGCTTTCTGAAAGAACTGAACATACCCAGCGATCCGCAAGCACACTGCCATACACATCCGACATGAGCGCCTCGATGGCGAACGTGACAAGTAGCACAGTTCCTAGTGCCAGACCAGCAAGTGCAGCGAACGGCAGGAACCACAGCTGCCTGAGAATTCTTTTGTGCGTCGGGAAGATGCGTTTCACCTCGCCAGTGACCAGGTCCGTTTCTTCTCTCTCCCAGACGTATTGTGGTCTGTTTACTTTGAGCTCGCCTACACCTTGGACGTCCCAGCGAATGCTCAAGTCAACTTCCTCTCGCTTCCAGTATTCGACGAATATGACTCCCCAGAGGCAAGTGAAAGCAGCAAACGTCGAAGAGTATGGTCCAGAGAAAAGCCATGTCAAAACGCCACATGCTGTGGGCAGGATGAGGAACAGCGAGTAGCACTGTATGAAGGCATAGTAGAAGGCTACCTTTTCTCCAAACAGAGCACGAATTTGATCGAGGTCAGTGTCGTTGAGGAAAGTCTTGCCAGCAAGATACTTCAAAAGTTTGCGGTTGGCGAGCGCATCCTGTGGCGGGTATGAAGCTGTGACACGCTTCCAGTCTCCGTGGCCAGGAGTGATACCTGCACCACCTTGCTCTTTGGTCCAAGTGACAAGGTGGTATGCTGATCGAAGTGCCTCGGCTGGTGTGTCAGATTTGACTACAGTCTTACTGTCACCCAGTGGCTTGGTGTGAATGATGCCGTATAGCCAATCTTTCACTCTGCAAGGAAGTTAGACGCGAGACATCCTGAAAGATGACTGCGAGATAGTTGGATTCACCTTGATCGGTATACTTCGTTGCCCAGAAGGTTGCGGGGCGCACGAATGAACACGAGAAGAGATTGGCCATGGTTGTGCCGAACCTGTGTTTGCAGCCCACGACCTTCTAGGTGGTGGATGAGTGTGCGGAACTCATCAGCAGCACCTCCGGTCTCTGCTCGATAAGATGGAGTGTCAGTCACGTATTCTCAAGATGGCAGGCTTCTGCCACAAACCAAGATCCCTGAGTTCCGTACCAATGTCGTCAAAGTCGTAAGCAAGAACCCAGTCGATTTCTACATCCACTTCACCGCTCCGAGGCTCATCGGTGCTCGAGCGCGGAGAGAGTAGCTCTTGGCTCGTGTCCAGCATTGACAAAAACTGAGGATCGGGATAATGAAAGAAATACCACCTGTTTGTTTCTGGCGTAGGTCGTCAAGTTGGTAGTCCACTGCTATGGACTTACAATTGCACCTCCTTGCCTGGGCAAGGCCAACGGTTGTTCTACGCTTGGCATGACGTGTCTTCTTGTGTTTTGCTTGACACTTTGGTGCTCAGGCCTGTTTCGAGATGCGCGAAGTGGATGAGACGCGAATAGATCTGGACTAAAGAGAGAAAGCGTGACCGCCCTACCCGTCAATCCCGCTTCAGCCTTGCGATAAGGCTGCCGCGAGCCGATGAGATCCGGCTTGGCTGTGCGATGTTGATGTTTTCTCTCTGTTGTTTTCAACACTCTTTGATTTGTGTTGCATCTCGATGAGGTATGATGATACATTTAGAGGCCCAGGAGATGATTTATAGGATACTCACGCTTCGCGCATCGTGGTGTTGGATGTTGAATCTCGAGGTTGACAAAAGACAGGCCCCACAGCTTCCAGATGCCGCGAGCAGGTCCATGCTCATCGGCCGAGGATGAGGAGAGCGTCTTGGAATCCTGAAGAGAAACGGTTGGACCAAAGTTTTTATATGTACGACCGCCGGTCCTGGGCATAGGCGTGGCATCCCTGACAGAACAGTGGTGCTTCCCTCTGCGTACATCGATCGAGCTGGCGTGGCATGCCAATGCATTGAAAGGTCACACAGAACCTGTGCCGGAAGATTCCAGTAAATATTGCGGCCCTTGACCACTGAGGATATATCTGGTCATAGCAGATGCTGCAGAATAACATTTCTCAAGATTATAGGAGTCTGGCTTGCCTCTTAGTCAGCCACCGATCCGGAGCCTCATGCGAAGCCAGCGAGCAACCACCACTGCACCTTGCTCCCCACTGGACCATTATACATCATCTTGAACAGGATCTGTGTGGCAAGGTGGGATCTGATCTCTGACAATCTGCAGACCTTTGACAGGGTGCGACGCACGGCCGAAGTGTATGTGTGTGTGTCGTTTGTAGCGAACGCTTTGCACATATGTGCTCCCAAAATGAGACGCGAAATGTGTAAGTCTCTGGAAAAATCATGCAAGGGCGGCGTGGATTGTCTGCTCGAGAGCTGTGTCTCACGAACCTGTTCCTGCAGCGTGAGACACCTGTTGCAGCATGCCAAGGTCCGACCACCGGAAACGGCTGATGATGGCACAATTCTGCAATAAACTGCCAACTCCTGGCACGTCTGACATGCATACGAGCACTATCTGATGGCGCATAGCTCGTCCGGTCTTGTCTTCGACGGGTGTGTCTTGTTTACCATCACTTTGTGGATCAAAGCCTCGCTTCAACAACGCCGGCCCCGCCAACTCCGCCAGACTCCGCCTCGACACCTGCAACGAGAAATATGGAGCTTGCGAGCTTCGGATGCTTTGTCGGTCGTTATGTCGCGGAGAATATCTTGGCGCAAACAGTGAGGATCATATGATTTTACACAGCGGCTCCTGCCCTGATACCCCTCTTTCGTTCCTCTTTCTTGGTCGTGGGGTAAATGTGGGACACATCGTGGAAACACCGTGACATCGCGGAGATCGGACAGCATAAAACCGCCGATATTTTGACCGGCAGCACGAAGGAGCTGACCGATCATCTTTGCTGCACAAAGACAGCAGGTGGTGATCAATGGAAGATCGATATATGCTTTCTTCCAAGAAGTGGAGTTCGTGGAGTCAGCGGACTCGAACAATATTGCAATGACACGGTGACGGCACGCCGATGATCCAGCTTGGCAGTCAATGAGAGGTAGGAATATATAATGGACTTCATTGAGGGAATACAGTATGAAGCGAACCAATTCATACTCTCCCTTCCTCACGCCCTCAACATGTCGATCAGAAAGCTGCTCACTTCAGCAGCGGCCTTTAGCGGCACTGTTCTCTCTCAGAGTGCAGCTGGAGTTGAAGACCTCGATGGACCCGGAAGAGATCTGTACGAGAAAGATCTCTCCGCCTGCCCCGGATACATTGCATCAAACCAGCACGAGACTAGATCAGGGTTCTACGCCGATCTTTCACTTGCAGGCGAGGCTTGCAATGTGTTCGGCACAGATCTGCCTGATTTGAAGCTGGAGGTCGAATATCAGACCAGCGAACGACTTCATGTCAAGATCAAGGACAGCAACAATACTGTCTATCAGGCAAGTACCGCTTGAAACGGTCAACTGAACATTTGCTGACTGTCGCACAGGTTCCGGATGAGGTCTTCCCTCGCCCAGGATTCGGTCAGTGGTGCTCACCCAAGGACTCGAAGCTTAAGTTCGATTTTCAAGCGGACCCATTTTCATTCACCGTGTCACGTACCGACACCGGAGAAGTTCTTTTCGACACCACCGGCGAGAAGCTGGTCTTCGAAAGCCAATATGTCCATCTCAAGACCCATCTCCCGGAGGAGCCTCACCTGTATGGTCTCGGCGAACACTCCGACAAATTCATGCTCAATAGCACCAACTACACAAGGACAATCTATACCAGAGATTCTTATGGCACTCCTCAAGGAGAGAACCTTTACGGAGCGCACCCGATCTACTTTGACCACAGAGGCAATGCTACACACGGTGTCTTCTTGTTGAACTCCAACGGAATGGACATCTACATTGACAACACCGATGGTCAGCACCTCGAGTACAACATTATCGGTGGTGTCTTGGACTTCTACTTCATCGCTGGACCCTCCCCAAGAGATGTCGCTACTCAGTACGCCGAGATCGCACAACTACCTCTCATGAGCCCCTACTGGGGCTTAGGATTCCACCAATGCAGATATGGCTACCAGGATGTCTACGATGTCGCTGCTGTCGTTGCCAATTATTCCGAAGCAAAAATCCCCCTCGAAGTGATGTGGACAGACAGTAAGTCTAAACGGATTGTGGTAATTTTGGTAGTGTGAAAGTTGCTTACACATCGACAGTCGACTATATGGACCGCAGAAGAATCTTCACCCTCGACCCGGAGAGGTTCCCTGCGGATCTTGTCAAGGATCTCGTCGACACGATCCACGCTAGAGACCAACACTATATTGTCATGGTTGACCCGGCTGTGTACTACAAGGAGCCAAACCCAGCGCTTGACGAAGGTCTTCGATACGATATCTTTATGAAGGAAGATAACGGCAGCAACTACCAGGGAGTCGTTTGGGCAGGACCTAGTTACTTCCCCGATTGGTTCAACCCAGACTCACAGCAGTATTGGGATGAGCAATTCATCAACTTTTTCGATGGCGTCAATGGCCCTGATATTGACGCTCTCTGGATCGATATGAACGAGGTCAGTTGCAACCCTCGCCGATATCGATCTTACACATAATCGGCTAACGTGTTCAAAATAGCCCGCAAACTTCTACAACCGCCCGTACCCAGGCAACAATACAACACCCGAAGCATTTGCTGAGGCCGACAACGACCCTCCAGAGGCACCTGCCGTCAGAGATGGCCCCGATGCTCCCATCCCCGGCTTCCCTGCCAGTCTGCAGCCCAACTTCGCCACCGAAGATACGGCCAAGCGTGCAGTCGCTGTCACCAAACGCTCGACTCACAAGGGCCGCCGTGGCCGAGGCGCTGGCCGTTGGAGCGGCAGTAAACGTCACTGGGGCCAAGGTGGTCATGGAAGGGCTGGCGGACGCTGGCAACACGGCGGTAAGACTGGGTCTGGATGTGGCGAGAACGAGTGTAGGGGCCTGCCTAACCGTGAGCTAATTCGCCCGCCATACATGATCCAGAACGGAGCTGGGTGAGTATTCCTGACGTGCTTCTTTGGCGGCTTCGAATGTCTTGCTAAGAAAGTCACAGACCCACCCTTGCTGATGGTACAGCTGATACGGATGTCATCCATTCTGGTGGCTGGGCTGAGTACGACACTCACAACCTTTATGGTGCAATGATGAGCACTCAATCTCACAACGCCATGCGTGCGAGGCGCCCCGATGATCGTGCACTTGTCATTACTAGGAGTACCTTTGCTGGCTCTGGCAAAGATGTCTCTCACTGGCTTGGAGGTATGTGGATGTGCTATCGAGATCTCTCGAGATATGTACTAACCTCAACGTCACAGATAACCTCTCCGAGTGGTTCCAGTACCGCTTTTCAATCTCCCAAATTCTGCAGATGGCCAGTCTTTACCAGATCCCCGTGGTCGGACCAGACGTCTGTGGCTTCGGAGGCAACGTCACCGAGACTCTCTGCGCTAGGTAGGCCAACACAGAACGAACGAACGAACGAACGACCGAAGATAGCACTCACTAACAAAACACCTCTAGATGGTTCACACTCGGCGCTCTAGCCTACCCCTTCTACCGCAACCACAACGAAATCAGCGCAAGCGACCAAGAAGCCTATCGCTGGCCGCTCGTAGCCGAAGCCGCAAGAAACGCCATGTCCATCCGCTACCAGCTCCTAGATTACCTCTACACCGCCCTCTACAAGCAAAACCAGACCGGCCTGCCAACCTTGAACCCTCTGTTCTTCAACTACCCCGAAGACACCAACACCTATCCCATCGACCTGCAGCTTTTCCTCGGCGACGGCATCCTCGTTAGCCCCGTGACCGAAGAGAATAGCACGAGCGTCGAGTACTACCTCCCCGATGACATCTTCTACGAGTGGGGCACCGGCAAGCCTGTTCGCGGTCAGGGCGAGTACGTCACCGCCGAGGTCGACTTCACTGAGATCACAGTGCACTACAAGGGCGGCATCGTCTACCCTCAGCGCATTGAGAGTGCAAACACCACCACTGCGCTCCGCACCAAGGGCTTCAACATCGTCATCGCGCCCGGTCTCGATGGCAACGCGGAGGGATCTCTGTACCTCGACGACGGGGTCTCTGTCGTGCAAGACACGGTGTCTGAGATCGACTTCAAGTATGAGGGTGGTAAGTTCAGCATGACGGGCTCGTTCGAGTACGATGCTGGCGTCAATGTTGAGAGTATCACGCTGCTTGGCGTGGATGCTAAGCCTGATGGTGCGGAGGATGCTGACTATGATGAGGAGAACAAGAAGCTGGTCCTTCATGTTGATGTGCCGTTGACGGGCAAGTACGAGGCTACGATTGCATGATTAAGACGATGATGAATATTTGTCTTCTGAATGGTTTGGCATACTGGACTACACGACGATAGCTAGGATAGCTACAACGGAAAATGTGAATGAAAGAATGAATCACGATAATGAAACCTTTCTAAATCTTTCAAAACTACTTTTATATATAACACCACAACCAAACAAAAACTTTTTCCCACACCCTCACCCACCGAATCGCGCAACCTTCCTTCCCATCACGCTTTCTTCACCCCATACCTCTCCTGCCACTCCTTCTTCAACATCCCCAAACACACCAAATCATGCCACTCCCCATCATACCACAGCGCCTCCCTCTTCCTCCCCTCGTGCACGAAACCCAATCTCTCATACAACTTCCACGCCCCCTCATTATACCCAAAAGCGCCAATCTCCACGCGATGCATATTGGCATGCCGGAAAGCCCACTCTAGTGCCCAGAGAATGGCTTCAGAACCGTAGCCTTTACTTTGGTATGGTGGCGCCAGGGTGATTCCGATCATGGTTTTGCGGTGGTGGGACATGTTGGGGTCGATGGCCATGAGGGAGATGGTGCCGATTGGAGTTGGGCATGGCTTTTTGGACGTGCTGGCGTCTGGTGGTGTTTCTGTGGTGGTGGATTTGGATTCGGTTTCGTTTTCGGTTTCTGGTGTGGTTGTTGTTGGTGCTGGTGATGGGAGGCAAATAATGCATCCGATCAGGCACTTTTCTAGAAACTCTCTGTAGCTTTTGGCGCTGGCTGGGCCTTGGGGAACGGGCATGAAGGGGACGGCGTTTTGGAAGCCATCGGAGGTTTCTTCGTGGATGGATCGGAGGAAGGCTTCGTCCGAGGATTCGACGGGGCGGATTATGAGGCGGTTTGAGCGCCAGATGTTGCGGTTTGTTCGGGAGGCCATGGTTGCAAGCTGGATGAATAGATGGATAGACCGGGATGGGCTGCTGCTGAAGCTATCTTGACAAGGCTTATTCTGATGCTTGTTGCTTAGGCTTTCCAACAGTCTGGAACGTGTGCGGGTTATATAGTAAGTACAGCCTACATGTATTGTATCCTGGTGCCTAGTTAATCTATTCAAACGATTGCCTATGTCTAGTGGCGTGACTCACTGCAGTCTAGCCTGTCCGCGGTGGCTACTTTCAGCTCTGGTATACTTGATATGCCTTGATTATCTGAGCTCGATGAGTCAATGGCCATTTGTAGCCAATTGAAAAGACGACTTGCGAGTTTCAGCTGAGTAGTAAGCTCTAGTGAGACTTTTCGTGGCCGTGCTATCTCAGCACTTTCTTCTTTGGGACTCGTGAATTGCGAAAGAGTCCGGTATCTTTCTATGACTGGACAGTCATAGAGCTGTTGTCATGGGCGTTCACTTGAATGATAGAGAGAACCCAGAAGCCTGACTCGTGCATTTCAGAAGAAGAATAGAAACCTTCTAGATATCCGCATGGAATGTTTCGATCTTGGAAACCAAGTCTTTCTTGCCCTCACTATCCAGAACCCTAAGAGGCAGAATGCTTATAACCCTACCCTCTCCGCCACATCAGCCATCAAGGCGCGGAGTCTGGGGGTGGATGAAGCTTGTCTCGCCTCATTTCGCGACTTGCCTTTGACTTCACCTATCTCTGCCACCATGGTACTTCATTCGCCTTGCTTTGCTTCGGGTACACCGGCTCTCGCCGGCTACCAGTCGGTTACCTCGCTCGGCAGCAAGATGGCAGCTCGCACTCATGTGAACAATATAATGCATGCAAGCAAGGCATCATGCCAACCGTAGCCCCGCAGCTTGGTATTATTACTGCTCGCTTTCCCTGCCGTGTCATAGTGTGAGGCTCTCCGGGCCGGGTTTGCGGTCTAGTTTTGGCTGCAACCGAGGCGAGCCAGGGTAAAATCAAACCGACTCCCCTTTCAAGTGGGCCGGTCAGCGTCACCTCCTCCATCTAAAAGGCGTGGCAGTGAAAAGATAATTGCCGCTCTGGACTTCACCTTGACCCGGAACTTCCATGCCCAGGCGCACCACCAGGAGTCTCTTTCATTTACACTTTGCCCGTGATGGCATGGGAGGTAGTCGCACGCGGCGGCCTGAAGCTGCATGTTCTTTGCAGTGCGATCGTCGCGATCTACAATGCCAACCAAGATGCCCGCCGAACCGTTACACCCACGACTCGCAGCGCGCGGTGTAACGTGCCTCGAGTATCCCCGCATCTCACCCTGCAACCTGCACGCCAGGCACCAGGCACGGCATAGACGCAGCCATGTAATCATGCCCTACGCACGCCACCACCGCATGATGATGTCTTGGTCGCTGCATCTATTGTCCTACAGCTTTCGGATACATCGTATCCAATGCAAGGTCCGATCCAAGCCGTCAAGGGACACAGATTGCTAACACCCCGATGACTTTGTACCATTGTTTCACCCTCAACTCACCCGCGCTTCACAATATGGGGACCCCAGGCTGTGCCAGGGTGTGGAGATGATTTTGGGAAAATGAGATGGCCCCACCCTCAAGAGCGGAGAAACAAAAGAGCTCACTCATCCACCGGCATCCTTCAAGAAGCCTCAATTAACAGCCCGGTGGTGCATATGATGCAGATCCACAAAGCCATGGGTTGGGCATGACTCCCCTTGCTCCTGCTAACCTGCCTCGAGACTAGTTTCCGCAACATCTGATCGCGAACGGCGCTCTTCTTGCCTCATTCAGTATCGCATCCTTGGGAAGCCATGCCCAGCACGAGGCTAAGGTAGGTGCGGGGACCGGCACCTGCATGTTGTTGCATGTAGCATGCAGGCTGAGAGCTCGATGAGCTGTGAGCTCGCTTGGTAAATTTATTCCTCCAACAATTTCCCCAATGGCCCATCATACACCGCGGGACTACAAATAAGCTGCATCCTCCCTGCCGAGCATCACATCGCAATCTTCGGTCTTACATACTCTAGCCGGCTTCATAAAGGGAATCTTTACCCCCACCGCTGTTTCTTCAGCACTTCTTCACCCAGCAGATTTTCCTGCACCGCCGTTGACGACCGTTCGTCTTCATCGACATGGGTTTCCTACGCTCATCCGCCTTCCTGGCGGCACTTCCTCTCGCTCTTGCACAGAACGGAACCAACTCCAGCACCCCAAACCCCTTCAACAACCCTGGCGCAGTCTCTGGCCAAACATCTCCACCCAGCTACCCTTCTCCTTGGGGTGAGGGTCTTGGTGATTGGGAAGATGCTTACGCTCAAGCCAGAGAGTTTGTTTCTCAGCTCACTCTTCTCGAGAAAGTCAACCTGACCACTGGTGTTGGTTGGGAGGGCGAGAAGTGTGTTGGCAACACCGGTGCAATTCCCAGACTCGGATTCGAAGCGCTCTGTCTGCAGGACTCACCTCTGGGTGTCCGCTTCGCCGACTACGTTTCTGCTTTCCCGGCTGGTGTGACAGTTGCCGCGACCTGGGACCGCGACTCCTTCTACCTGCGCGGCCACGACATGGGCTCTGAGCACCGCGACAAGGGCATCGATGTCCAGCTTGGTCCTGCCATTGGACCCATTGGCAGACATGCCGCTGGTGGTCGCAACTGGGAGGGCTTCTCCCCCGACCCTGTTCTCTCAGCAATCGGTGTCCACCACACTGTGAAGGGTATCCAAGATGCTGGTGTCATTGCTTGCACCAAGCACTACATTGCCAACGAGCAAGAACACTTCCGTCAAGGCGGACCAAACGTCAGCGAGGCGATTTCGTCGAACCTCGACGACGTAACTCTGGTATGTTGAGAGAACCACCCATTTCGAAGCGTCCCACTAACGATTCTCAGCACGAGCTCTACGTCTGGCCGTTTGCTGAGGCCGTCCGCGCAGGCACCGGATCAATTATGTGCTCCTACAACCAGATCAACAACAGCTATGCTTGCCAGAACTCCTACCTCCAGAACTACATCCTCAAGAATGAGCTTGGTTTCCAAGGATTCATCATGAGTGATTGGTCCGCGCAGCACGCCGGTGTAGCTACCGCTCTCGCTGGTCTCGACATGACCATGCCTGGTGACGTTGGCTTCGACAGCGCCACATCATATTGGGTAAGACATTCGAGCTTCATGAGAGTAACACTTGAGGCTAACAGAAAGACAGGGTCCCAACCTTACCGCTGCCGTACTCAACGGTACCGTTCCCCAGTACCGTCTCGATGACATGGCAGTCCGCATTGTAGCCGCTTGGTACTATGTCGGCCGTGACTCCAACCAGCTCGAAGACGGCCCCAACTTCTCCTCATGGTCAAAGGACACCTTTGGCTTCCGCCACGCATATGCCAGCGAGGACTACACCAAGATCAACGACCACGTCGATGTCCGCGATGATCACGCAGAGGCTATTCGCAAGATCGCTGCCGATGGAACAGTCTTGCTCAAGAACAACGGCGCGCTTCCGCTCTCGGGCAAGGAGCAGCTCACTTCTGTCTTCGGTCAGGACGCTGGCGAGAACCCTTACGGCCCCAACGGCTGCGCCGACCGTGGCTGCAACTACGGTACTTTGGCCATGGGCTGGGGTAGTGGCACTGGTAAGCTTGTGGAGAACATACCACTATACAATTGACGCACGCTAATTACTTTACAGCCGACTTCCCTTACCTTGTTACTCCCCTCGAGGCCATCAAGGCCGAGGTTCTCAGCAACGGTGGCACTTTCGAGAGCGTCATCGACAACTACGCCTACGCCCAGCAGACTGCCCTTGCTCACCGTACTCTCCAAGTCGGCGGTGCCTGCATCGTGTTCGCCAACGCTGATGCTGGTGAAGGATACATTATCTTCGATGGCAATGAGGGCGACCGCAACAACCTCACCCTTTGGGACGAGGGTGACACTCTCATCAACACTGTTGCTTCCGAGTGCAACAACACCATTGTCGTCATGCACACTGTCGGTGCCGTCCTGGTTGAGCCCTGGTACGAGCATGAGAACGTGACCGCCATCATCTGGGCCGGTATCCCTGGTCAAGAGTCCGGCAATGCTATCACGGACATCCTCTTCGGCAAGGTCAACCCTGGTGGAAAGACTCCTTTCACCTGGGGCGAGACTCGCCGCTCTTACGGCCCATCCGACGTGATCTACGAGCCGAACAATGGCGCGGGTGCTCCTCAGGACAACTTCGTCGAGGGAATCTTCATTGACTACCGCTACTTCGACAAGTTCAACGAGACTCCCATCTACGAGTTCGGCTACGGTCTCTCGTACACCACGTTCTCTTACAGCAACCTGCAGATCACCGCTAAGGACGCTCCTGCCTACGAGCCCACCACTGGCGAGACCCCTGCCGCAGACACCTACGGCACTATCAGCAACAGGACAGCAGACTACCTTTGCCCTCCGGGCTTCGAGTTCATCTTCGCTTACATCTACCCTTGCCTGAACAGCACCGACCTCAAGACTGCCACCAACGACCCCCAGTATGGTCTCAACTACACTTGGCCCGCCGGCAGCTCTGACAGCAGCCCTCAACCCCGTCTCCCTGCCGGCTCTGACAACAGCCTCGGAGGTAATGCAGGCCTCTACGAGGTTCTCTTCACCGTGACCGTGGATGTCACCAACGACGGCAAGGTCGCTGGTGATGAGGTTGCCCAGCTTTACGTCAGCCTTGGTGGTCCCAACGATGCCGTCCGCGTTCTGAGGAACTTCGAGCGCCAGTCCGTCGAGGCTGGTGCCACCGAGACCTTCTCGTTCGACCTGACCAGGAAGGACCTCAGCAACTGGGACACTGTTGCACAGGACTGGTAAGTCATCCTCCATCATGATTATCATACCATAACATGTTACTGACATTATACAGGGTCGTTTCCGACTATCCCAAGACTGCCTACGTTGGTAGCTCCAGCCGCAAGCTGCCTCTCAGCGGAGCTCTCAACCTCGCTGGCTCGCCTGGTGGATACGGGAAGCCCAAGCCGCGTTACGTGAGGATGTAGACTATGGATTAATGTTGACTGAGTAGTGATACTCAAATGCTATGATACTTGACAATGTTTTCGCTCCATTTGCGACGATATCACGAAGTACACATAATGACTACTCCTCCCACGCATGCCGTTGCCAAAAAAGAAAACCACCCTGCTGATCTGCCTCGTAATTCATGCCACACCATCATATCACATCATCCCTTCTTCCCACCCTTAACATCCCCATACGCAGGCGGCGCATCAACAAGCTCCTGCTCCGTCCTACCCAAATTCCCATTCCCGCCACCCGCCACCCTAACCCTCTGCATCTCCCTCTCCCCTTCAATCTCCCTTCCCTGCCCACCACCACCCACACCAACAGGCCCACTCGGCACCTCGCTCAACAACCTCTCAAGCTTAATCTCCACATCCTTCTTAAACGCCCTAAAAGCCTCCGCAACATCCCTCCCATCCGTCTCCGATGCGATCTTCACTCTGATAACGCCCGTTTCATCGATAGCGACGAGCGTGGCGAGAACGCGGGTGCCGTCGTCGGGTTCGGAGGGGGAGCCGGGCATCAGCTGGCGCCAGCCGGGTTTTGACGAAGATGGTGTTGAGGGCTGGGAAGAGGGGGTGGGAGGGAGGGGGGCGTGGCGGCGCGAGAAGAAGAGTTTGATGTCGTGGGCATCGAGGTTGAGGGTGCCGTTGGAGGTTAGGAGGGAGATTAGGGCGTCTGGAGAGGTTGGTTGGGTTAGATGATGAATTTTTGGGTAGTGGGTATGATATGGAGAGACTGACAGATGAACTGATCGCGATCGCCATCACTGGCGAATGCTTTCGCGCCTTTGTCTACCCAGTCGCTGTTTTCGTTGTTGCCGTATTGGGGCGCTACGGGAGGGAGGGCTTTGGAGATGCGGCGGTAGAGAGTTTGGGGTTTGGATTCTTCGTTGCCCATGGTTTGTTCGTTTGTTGGATAAGTGCGCGATTTGCAATGAGAAAAGGGCAGGAAGCTTCAAAAGTGTCTAGATTTATAGTTCAACTCGATAGCATCGATCGAACATCGTTCAGAACGGTTGTATTTATGATAGTCGCTAGCACTGAAGGCTCGCGTAGGGCTGTGCTGCTTGTGCATGTGCGCATGCGCTGAATGACTCCTGATGCGGTTTAGTGTGGTCGAAGGATTGGAACAAGGGAACGACTCGGCCAATGTGAAGGCGGCGTTCCGAGCTTCAGCCACCACAGTCGATGGAAGTCGGCAGGGCCGAAGCTGAGGTCCAATTTCTTGCTGCCTCCTCCGTGGAGACGTGACCGCGGGACTGTTTCGCTGGTCGCGGATACGTGAAGTCTGATGGCCTGATCAAATGGCTGCACAGCCTGATGTTCACGTTCGGCGGCGCGAGGCTTCGGTCATGCGTCGGAGTCGAGGAAATGGCACAACAAGGGAGTTTGCGAATCAGATTGATTGGTATCAGTATCTATCGAAAATCATCACGAATTGTCGTACATCATAATGCGAATTTGCTCTGTGACATCAAACTGGGCAACCCTCGCATACTTCTCAGCAAAGCCGCATGTCCCTCTTGATACATCTCCTTGATATCATCCGTGACCGCGCCAGCAGACTCCGACTTGCTCGCATTCCCAAATGGTAGTTCATCTGGTTCACACACAGTACCCTTCTCAGGCAACTCTCCAGTATGGAAGTACCTCCTGATATGGTCAACCGTGCAAGAAGAATACACACTGCCTGAAGTATGACCCGTCGAGTTCTGCGTCAGAACCACAGAGCCAGGGTATCCTTTGCTCATCGTGAAAGCATTTTTCAGAGGCGTGACTGGATCGTAGGTGTTTCCGATCATCAAAATTGGGTGCGAAGTGTTCGCTTCGAATGGCGCGGTGAAGCGATGGACCGGGCGAGTCTTGTAGTGAACGCAGTACATGCGGAACATGGCCCACATTGGCCCGATTGATGGCGAACGTCGGGCGAGATCATGCCAGTAGTCAGAGAATTGTGATTTTGTGATTGAGCTCTGGTCGTCACCATCTGCGCAAGCTATTGCCATCGTTGCGTCGGGCGCAAGGACGCCGATGATTGAGAATCCAGGATCATCATCGGAAGGACATTGGAGTTTGTGGTATGGTTCGAGGAGGTCGGCGAACAAAGTGCCGTTGCCTTGCTCGACGCCTGCAAGTAGGTTGGCGATCTGGGGGAACGAACGAATAGGACTGTACATTCCGGCAAAAATGAGGTGTTTGGCATCAGAATAGGTGATGACTTCCGGATTGGGGCCGATGACTGGCAGTGGGTTGTGTATGAGGCTATTGATGATACTCTGCACCCTTGCCTCCACACCTGCAACTGTGGTTTCCCCAGTGACGCTTGCGAGAGCGCAGGCAGGATAGCCAGCTCGAGCACAGTGATAGTAGAACTGATGCACTTCCTTCTCGGTATCTCGCAAGTTGCTAGTCCACAAGACTTTGCGATAATCGTCCGCATCCACGAGACCATCAACTCGCATTCGATGAATCCGGTCTGGGAATATTGCGGCGAAAGTAAGTCCGAGGTAAGTGCCATAAGAGCCACCGCTGTAGTAAATTTTCTCCTGATCCGGCTTGTACTTGAGTGCTTCAGGTATCTGTGAGTCGCTTGTAGGTCTACTGGGCTGCTTGACAGCTCCATGGCAGCCTGGAGTTTGCGAAGATGTGAGGCGTCGTGCTTCAGCCTCGCGCCATCGACCATGGTGCTCAATCAGTTCCACCATGTCTCTAGCGACGTGAGCAGTGGTAACGTAAGGCCTGATATCCTTCTCATCGCCTGCCGGCAGCGAACAAGACCCTGCTCTCGCAATTGCCATGGACCAGAGTCTTCCAAAAGTGGCATCCGATGCTCCCAGAACACCCTCTTCCATCACTCGCAAAGCCCATCCTTTACCCAAACCGGAGTCTGCAAAGCAATTCGCATTCGGCGCCGTGAAGCCCACACCTCTTGGGTCAAAGGACATGATGTCAAAGTATTTGCCGTTGGGATCATCGAGAGATAGCGAGTCGACACTGTGGCGAATCCGTTCTCCCGCACCGACAACATATTCGATGCCACTGCCACCAGGCCCACCAGGGTTGACAATCAAGGGACCAGCATACCTCGGGTCTGTGATTGGCACTACCGCAGGTCTCCTGATGACTGCCAATGACAGAGTCTCGTTGGTGGTCCCATTCCAGTAGTCTAAAGGAAGCTCAAGTCGTGCACACTGCAATTCTCCCCAGCTAGGATAGCATGGAGCATACTTGAGGTGCTTGTAAGTAGGAGCTGTGAGCCAGCTGAAGTCGCTTGCGTTTGCTGCGGTTTCTTCGCCTGTTGCTGGGAAGTTCCAGCGGATGTCAACATCAAGCGATTGCGGTCCATATGCCCACAACAAGCCGACAAGGCCACAAAAAATCACAACGGCTGCTTTCGTCGCAATATAGCGACGGTGTTGCCCATTCTGAGGTGGTGATTGCCGTCCATTGGCCTGCACGTAGTGCTTCGTCATGTTAAGCTGCTTGGGTCGATGAAGAGAGACAAGTCTGCATCGAACATGGGTAGAGAGAGAACAATTTGATGAAGACTCACCTTATCTGCCAAAGCTGCAGGTATTCACCACCTGCCCTAATCAGGCACTACTCACGATTGGGAGGCTGAGCCAAGCACTATGCCGCGTAGCTGCAGTAGCACGGCGATCACCGTAGGAGGCAATGGTGAATCGATGCGTCTCGGTGGAGAGAGTGAATGCGATAAGCTAGAGGTTACCACATCATTCACGAAGCCACAGAGACACCTGGTGTCAGGTTGACAAGCCACAGGCCTCCCATGACCCTCAACAGATGTTGTCTCTGGCAGAAAGCGTGTTGAGGCATTCATGGTTGCTGCCTCAGGTATCCACCGTTCCTGCTTGCTCCGCAATCACCTCGTCCGTCCCTGCTCCGCAATCACATGCCAGTCGCGTAACGGAGACACGACCTTCACCACTGAGCTGTTCACACTACGAGGAGCACACTGCGCACCACGGCATAACAAATCACCAGGACCACGTGATGCGTCTACAGCCTATGGTGCACGCGCAGGACACTTCTGCCACACAGCTCGACCTCGACTGAATACGTGGTGAAATCGTGTGTTAGCAAGCAATCGACCATCCACCTACCACCTACCACCACCCATATCACCATGGGTTCCGCAACAATCGCCGAGGAATATCGCTCTTTGAGCCGCCAGCCACCCACCGACCCAGATATCCAGGCCACATTATCCGACTACCTCACATACACCGAGCACTTTCCCTCGCACGTGACGCGCGCGCTGGCGCTCATCCAACAACAGACCCACAAAGCCGAGGAGAAGATCGCCGGCATTCACAGAGACACGACATCATACGCATTGCTACCAACTCTATCGGGAAGCGCAAGACCTGATCCGGTGGAATTAAGGAAGAACATCAGCTATGCGCTCGAAGACGCAGAGAGAGCATGTCGCATGCGCGTCGAAGAAGCTGTTAGATTGGAAGAGATGGCCAAGCGAGAGGCAGGCAGGCTTGATATCGTGGTGGAGAAGCTCAAAGCGCAGCCTATGCCGCCCTCCAGAGATCCCACACCGGCAGCTGATGAACAACGAGCGCTCACCTCGCCCAACCTCAAGCGGGAGAGCAGACTGGGCGTTCGGCCCGACGAGATTAAGGTCGCAGACAAGACAAACAAGCGACTTCTGACTGATAAGGCTGCGAGCAAACTTCGTGGTAGAAAGGTCATGGTGCCTGGGGAAGTCCTTCCTCCGCCTGATCCCAACGCACCCATCGAGACCATGAGCGACTGGACTTCACCGCGTGTCTCGCCTCCAGTCGAGGAGCCTCCCGTCCGTACACTGAAACCTACAACCCCTCGCCCTCGCTCGCGGACACCTAAGCCGCCCAAGCCGGACAAGGAGAAGACCAGCAAGAGCCCGTTGACACCGAAGAGGGCACCACGGCCACCTGGACAGCCAGGCACAAACGCGCATTCCTCCCTAGCAGGTATCAGCACGTCGAATGCCCTGCTCGCTCTCAAGCCTCCACCAGATACTGCAGTCAAGGGAAGCATGTGGATGCCGTGGATGAGACTGACGGAGTGGGAGATGGCAAAACTCCGCAAGCGCATGAAGAAAAACGCCATCTGGATACCTTCGTCTACTATGGTTAGACGCGAGCTCAAGAATCTTGGTCGTGGCGTCAACGGCCGCGAGGCAGCAAAAGCCGCAGCAGAGGCTGGCGGTGAACCATTTGTCGACGACCCAGGCGACACAGACCCGACGAAGGTTGAAATCTCGGGTGACGAACAGGCTACAATGACTGCCATGCTGGGCAACACGACTTACACCGACCAAGACGAGGATGCCGACGCTGAGCTCATCAACCGCGGCATGCGCTTGAACGAGGCGAAGAAATTGAAGCGCCAACGCATGCTCGAAGAACAGAAAGAGGCCGCTGCACAGCTAGCACGCGAGCAAGGTACCGATGCACCTCCTACTGATCCAAAGGCGGCCACGGACGGAAAGAAGCGCAAACGCGACGACACACCTGCGGGTCCCTCTACTGACGCTCCCATCGCGAGCCCCGATCCATTGACGAAAGCTGCTCCTCCACCAAAGAAGCTCAAGATCGCCCTTCCGCCAGCGCCTGGTGCCGGCACTGCTTCGAAAATCCCTCTTGCTCCCGCGGGACCGAGTGCTTCGACAAATCCTTCTGCAGCTCGTCGCGCAGCTACGCCACCACTTTCCAAACGTCCGACCCTGGTGCTCAAAGCTAGTAAAGCAGTGAGCGAGGAGCCTCCCAACCGCCGAGTCAGCTTGCGTCGAGGTAGCAATGGTGAGATACCCGTTGGCGATGACGAGAACATTGGCTCGCCTCGTGGTTCGGCACCCAAAGCGCCTACCCGACGCAGCAAGCGCCCAGCCCCTGGCGTGATCACGAACGGCGACCATGAAAGCGCAAAAGTCGGTGTCTCCCGGCGCAAGTCTGCGCCGAAGAAGAAAGCAGCTCCTTCGAAGCCACACACTCCAACCACCGCCAGCGCTCCGCCACTGGAATCTGCTCTCGAGGAAGAGCAAGAACCGATTGACCCAACAGAGCCCAGGTATTGCACTTGCGGCGACGTCAGCTGGGGCACGATGATTGCATGCGACAATGAGGAGAATTGCGAGAAGGAGTGGTTCCACCTTTCTTGCGTGGGACTGGAGGATTTGCCGCCCAGGCGTACCAAGTGGTACTGCCCCGATTGCAGGAAGAAGTTGAAGTTGGGTGTCAGCACCAACGGGCTGGTGGGTAGAGTTGGCAGTGCGACTGGTGCGGGTGCGGTGCGCTGAGGTGCATGTAAGTTTTCTTTGGTCATTGCGACGGGCGACCATGATGTTTGGTGGAATTGCTTGCGGCGTGTATGAATATGGCTAACGACAGCGACGAGAAGAACTGCATCGGCGTAAGCAGTCTTTGATACCCTAAGCCTTTTTCATTTGTCTCATTCCGTTTCAACCAATGCAGTCTTACAGTAGACGTGTTTTCTCGCCGGCCACTCACGCGGCAGTCCAGTCACTGCGACTTGAAGGGCCACATGGAGCTGCTAGAGATTCGGGCACCTGCACAATTCACTTCCGCTTCCCGCTCACGCGGACACCAAGCCGAGCTCTTCAGCGTCTGGCCGCGCGACATTTATCAACGCCCTTCTTGCGCACCAATTTCCTACCTCTGAGACCACATCGCAATTATTTCTGAGAACCACGCTTACGCTATCTTCGGAACGACCACCAAGCATACGCACACGCATACGGTCAAAGCACGACTATTGTACGCCTACTGCAACCACATTTGCAAGTCAACTCTTCGCCTTCGCTACAAGCTCGGATCAACACACAAGCACTAAAGGAATAACAATCGCGAAAACACTCGCCATTCTTGCGCGCCCGTTACACCTTCGCCACAAGCTTCCACGCCAGCGCAAGCCATGAAGCGTCTCTACATCTCCCTGGCGCTAGTCCCCATGCTGCTTTACCTCGTCCCGACGCCACTGGACCTACTTTTCACGCTATCTGCCTTCTTCCTCGACATTCTCAGTGACTTTCTTGCCGCCGTTACCGGCATCTTAGATATTGACTTCCCTCATGTCTACTCCCGCGTCGCGTCCAACGTGGAGTCGTACTGCTGGTACCTTCTCTACTGGATTTGGGGAGACAGTGCGAGTGCTACTGCACGTCGCATAATGCTCGGCTTGTCGGCGATCCTCATCCTTTGGATTCTACGAATTCGTGCTCTTACAATTGCGAAAGAAGATCTGCTAGCGAAGATGAGGCTATCAAAAGAGAAGTTCAGACTTGCCGAGGAGAGCAGTTTGCGCGTTGATGAGAACATGGCGAGGGCAAAGGAGAGCACTGCGAGGATGAAGGAGGGCGCGGCGGCGGCAAAGGAGAACGTTGCGAGGCTGGAAGATCAGCGGACGGCGGAACTGCGAGAACAGACTGACAGGCTGCTGAGAAGATTGACGAACGCTGCTGATCGGAACAGACGTCTGCGTAGGATCGCGACGGGAGACCGTGATCGCCGCCGCGTCGCCGACCTCGAAGAGAACATTGCGAGACTGCGAGCCGTGGATGCACACCAGCAAGAGCGCACGGCAACGCAGGCCAGATTTGAGACGGGGCTGCAGGAGAGTATTGCAGCAACGCAGGGACAGATCGACGAATCGCAAGAAGATATCGACAGGCTGGAGGTTACACAAATGCATCGAGACCTCCTACTTGCTGACGCTAGAGAAGCGTTGGAGGCACTGGTTGCTGCCTCTGCAGACCACTCCAATAGATAGGCTTGATGCCGAGAAAAATATAGCGAGCTTTCTGCCTGACTTTCACGCTTCTGGCGCAACGATGGACATCGTCTTCGCTTCGACACGCGCAGCTTCGGCTACAGCGATCATTCGAAACACCTTCTCCTCGGACCTCTTGTTCGATATCATGGTGCGCCTCAATATGGGTCGGAAAGGGAGGTACTGGCTCATTCCTCAAAGCAAGTGCTTGCTCGCAACAGGCGTCGGACGGTCAGGAAAGAAGGGAATATTCACAGGGAGGGTCAGAAACATTGCGCACATGGAACTTGGTCAAGTAGGTGCCGCAGGTCAGTCAGTCATCAAATGAAGAAATACATAACTGAAGCAGAATGACGTGTGCCATTCGCAAGATAACTTGAACAGTATACTTACATTTAGGCGAATCATATGCAGATACAAGCAGCTGTATACCCACGATCAGAAGTGCTGTCCAACGAAACGTACTGAAGCATCTCAACAACTGCGACGCATATATCGGTGATGCTAGTCTGGTAGTCATGAACACTGCCCGTTGAGATGCCTTGTAGGTGGTAGCCATTATCTTTGCGATCCTTACGCCTCTATCAATAGCTCCACACTGGAAATTGGCAGAACCTTCCAGTGAAGTAACTTGGAGCAGGGCCCAGTGCATAGGCATCCGCCACGCGCATACCGGTATCACTTTTCGCACAATCACGAATATGGGCCTGCGAGATGCGTTCAAGTGATGGTCAGTATCCCTCGACGTTTGTGCCCTTACCAACGATCCCGTACTGACAATAAGTAAGGTCATCCCATGAGATGCCCCGGAGTAGGCTCTAGTATCGCCGGTCCGCTGCGCACACACCGGCAATTATATCTCACGGTTGAAGGCGGACGCCATTGAGATGATATCAATGTCTCAACAACCACTTCGCAAATACCGATAGTCCTGGTCTCGCAATCAGACATAAATGCCATCGAGATGGCAGCTGTATCTCAGCGATGAGTACGCATATGTCAGTATCGCTTGCCTCGCAATTGATGATTGAATCCAGTGAGATGGCACCGGTATTTCAGCGCCAGCTACGGGTATGCCGATATTGCTAGACCCGCAACAACAGCTGTGTGCCAGTGAGATAGTACCGGCATCTCTGTACGATCTGTGGCTTTGTAGACGATCATATACTGATAACGCGCGGATCCTTCCAACGAGACAACCCTGACACATTGTGAGTGTTTCGAAACCCATCACACAGCTACCACTAATCGCACGGGCAAGATCAAGAATGCCTGCCGTCGAGATAGCGTTGTCTGGAAGACAAACGATAGCGGCTTGGACTCATAATCACTCTCTCAGATCTCCCTTTGTCTCCTATTATCCTTCATTGTTTGCGAATTTAACTTTTGCGAAGTCGCACAAAGCAAACAACTCCAACTTCACTTCACTGACCCCCGCCAAGCTCCGCCGCTGAGTTACCCGTGCACGACACTCGCGAGATTCACAAATTTCATTGCTTGTGACTTCTCCCAAAACCTAACAACTCGATTACACACCCACTCGACCACACCTGCGCAACAACACCACCTTCGCACCAAGAGTGCACACAACACACACCAACACGACCGCGCTCGCGCTCGCGCAACTACAACACCTTCGCGCCATAAGTGCGCACAACAAACACCAACGAGAGTCATGGCGTTCTTCGAGCCTCTCTCCTTCTTCATGGTGCTAGTCGCCATCTCCCTGGATTGGCTCGGCAATACCGCCGTCTACCTCCTGGATCTTCCCGAGTGGCGCGTGCCCCGGGAGTACATCCGCTCTGAATATGAGCCTTGTGAGTTCTGCTCGTACCTCGTTCGCTGGGCCCTGGACAGCCGTGATACGACCTTCGTCTTCGGCACGTTACTATGTTTACTGCTCGCACTCGGCTACTGGTTTTACCGACAGTATCAAGCTGGGGATGACACGGCTGAGCATCTAAAGAGTATTTTCGAAAAAGCCGACAAGAGTCTTCAAAATTTGGGCAATACCGCCGTTGATGCCATCGGCAATCTGCAAAACCATTCGAACAAGCTCGAGACGAGGCATCAGGACGATCAGGAAATGATGACGCAGCTTCAGACGAGACACCTTACCGATCAAGAAAGGATCGCTCACGTCGAGGATGCGAACAACACACTCCAGACCCAGAACTCCGAATTGCAGACGAGGCTCAACGATCAGCAGCAAGCAATCAGCTCCACTGAGAGCGTGAACACCGCTCTTCAGGGCCAGATCGATGGCCTGGAAACGAGTCTCAACACCGAGCAAAAAGCAAGACAACACGCTGCCGATAAAGCCTCAAACGACGCAAAAGTAGCGAACGACCGGATCGAGCGCCAAGCCGAGGAAATCGTCACCCTGAGGCAGGAAATTGAGGCCCAGAGGCAACGAGCTGCGAAGGCCGAGCAGGCACTTCGCGAGAAGAGCAATTCTATCAAGGCTGCAGAGCAGCAGCAGCAGCAGCAAGAGCGAAGGTTTCAGCTCGCCAACGAGCGCATTGAACAGCTCGAGGAAGAGGCTAAACAGCACAAGTCAGAACAAGAGGTTCTACAGGACGAACTGGAAAAAGTCGAGCCGAAAGAGCATGCTTCAAAAAGCAAGCTCGAGGCTGCCGAGTACCAAAAAGAGCTTGCGGCTGCGAGTCAGGAGCCCAAGGCCCTTGAGGCCAAGTACAAGGCGCTCATTGACGACTACAAAGTGCTTGATGACGACAACACTACATATAAGGAGAGATGCGCCGCATTGGAGCAGGAGATCAAGGCCATCATTTCTGCGAAGAAGCAGCAGCAAGAGGCCAGCCCCACGCCAATTGAAATCAACAAAAAGCTGGAGCGTAAGCTCAACGAGGCTACAGAACGCATCAACAAGCTCGATAAAGAGCGCGATTCAGACCGGAACAGCCTGCAAGAGCAGCTCAAGAGAGCCAGGTCAGAGGGGCAGAGACTGAATGAGGAACTCAGGGCAACCAAGCTCGGAAACGAAAAGTCCACGGAAAAGCACAACCAGGCTACGGTTCAACAAAGAGATAAGCTCCAGCGAGAGCACCAGTTGAAGCAAAAGCTTCAGCAAGACGAACTCGACAACGCCCATTCTAAGACACAGAAGGTGCAAGACATCCTCAAGGACTGCCAGCAAGCCCTCAAAACCATTACGGAAGCGAAGGAAAAGCAATCGATCGAGCACAGTCTCGCGCTCGAAGCGAAAGAGAAAGAGCGCAAGGAGGTCTTCCACTTGAAAGACGCACGCATTGGAAAGTTGGAGGCCTCTATGAGAGACGCTACAGAGAGGATTGCCGACCATGACAATGAAATGGCGCAAACGCAAGCGGAGCTTAAGACTCTGCAAGACGACCTGGAGCTCAAGTCCTCCATGATTGAAAGTCTGCAATCCGAACTGGAATTGGCAAGTGTCGAAGTCCACGAAGCCAAAGGCATCATGTGCCTTCTTGAATCGAAGAAGTGGCACGAGTATGCCAAACAGCAAGAAGCATGGATTCTAGAAAGCTATGCGATAATTCAAGACAACCTGGAGCAAGCCGAGTCGCACATACAAATTCTGGAAGTGGCGCTCGATGGCCTCAAAGGAGAGCACGAGTGCGCGCTCGAGACCGCGCTCAGGGCCAACGATGCAAAGCATGCAGAGATTGTTAGCTCACAAGGTGCAAAGATCGTCGAGCTGCAAGGCTCCATCGCGCAGGCTCAAGGCTCATCGCTTCAGCGGGACAAGGAGGTGGAAAATGTGCAAGCCGGACTTGAGGCTGCTGAGACGACATTGCAGGATCTCAAGGAGCCACTGCTCCAAGCCCCACTGGAGAGAGACGAGCTCCGGCAGCAACGCAGCGCCAACGTGGACGGCCACAACGACGTTGAGACCACTGAGGCCGCATCTTCTGACACGCTCGGGGATGGACAGCTAGCTGCTGAGCTTACGGACGATGAAGAGTTTGCGATGAAGGTGGGACTTGAGGAAATGCAGGCAGCAGCAGCAGCGGAGGAGTCTCAAAGCAATCAATCCAACGATGAAGAGCTTGACGATGACGACGGCGCTGGAGAGCCCAATTTTGACCACAACGCATGCACCTCACATCAATCGCTGCACAACGATGGCGAGAACGACTCTTGGAACGACGATTCTGGCAACCTTGACGAGTCGACACTGGAGGGCAAAAAGAAGAGGCGGCCGAACAGAAGATCGAAGACCACAAAATTGACAACAGCATCGACCAGAGACGAACCAATCGACATGTCATCGACCGAGGTTCAACAGCTCATCGTGACCTCGCAGGCTGAGGCTATGGTAGCTTCGCATACCAATGGTTGCAGCCCACAGCTCGAGGCAGAGACAACGGTCGCTCGAGTCAGACTCCCTCCTGTTTCAAACAACTCTGGACCCATTCAGCCTGCCCAGCCGCAGATACGCGGATTGGTTGGATCGCAGCACGAGCCGTCTGATCAACCCCTTCAGACCAATATTTGCAGCACACAGCCCGAGGCAGAGACAACGATCGCTCGAGTGAGACACCCTCCTGTTTCGAATCACTCTGAGCCCATTCGGCCTCCCCAGCAGCAGATACGCGGACTGGCCGGATCACAGCACGAGCCGTCTGGTCAATCCCTTCGGCCTCATCCGCAGCAACCTCGCAGGCTACTAGGATCGCAGCACGAGCCTTCCGGTCAATCCCTTCGGCCTCGCCCGCAGCACCCTCGCAGGCCACTAGCATCGCAACACGAGCCGTCTGATCGACCCTTTCAGCCTCGTCGGCGGCAAACTTACGGCCGGAGAGAATCGTGGCACCAGGGACCTGCACGACGTCGAAATCCCGGCACCGAGCAAGGTAGAGAGAGATTTGGAAGAGGAGGAGGAATGAACTGAGGGTGAGTGGATGCCGGTCAAGTTGTGAGAAATGGGAGGCTCGTATGGCTGCTGGTCCGCAAGGATCGCGCTGAGAGCGGAGGAGGCGGTTGAAAGTTGGAATGCGGGAGACTCATATGGCTGCTGGTCCGAAAGGATCGCGCCGAGTGTGGAATAGAAGGGGTAGGCGAATGCGAGTGGGAGACTCATATAGCTGCTGGTCCGCAAGGATCGCGCTGAGTGTGGAGGAGGCGGTTGAGAGTGAGACGGTGGGAGGCTCGGATGGCTGCTGGTTCGCAAGGATTGTACTGAGTGCTCGAGGGTCTTGCTTGTAGTGTCAGCTTTTTTTTCGTCTTTCAATGGAAACGGTTCTATCTTATTTATATGATACCACAAATACCAATTCGGATGTCCAAGAAAGTGTTATTGGTCATTGGCTTGGTATCTGGAATGCGTGCCGACGAGGTAGCATTACCCATAGTACATACAATGGTGGCTTGGACCCGCAATTCCTCTCTGACCTCATTTTGTCTCCTATTATCCTTCATCGTTTGTAGGCTCATGACATTAACTTTTGCGAAGCCGCATAATGCAAAACTTCAACTTCACTTCACTTCACTTTCCCCGCCAAGCCCCGCTTCTGCCTGGCCCGCCCGTGCACGACACTCAGAAGTCCTGCGACACTCGCGAATTCTCTCGCTTGCGACTTGCACTTCTCCAAAAGCTTCCGGCTCGACTACACCGAGTCGACAACAACCAACTCGACCACACACAACTAGTTCTCCAGCAGCCAACTCAACCGACCACGCCTGCGCAACTACATCGCACCCGCGCCACAAGTGCGCTCAACACACACCACCGAGAGCCATCGCGCTTACCGACCTTTGCCCAGAGGAGCTCGAGGCGCTGAGGGCCATGAAAGACATCATTCGCTCCCACGAATTGGAGATGGACACCGCGGACGCGCAGCTTCTTCGTAAAGCTGCGAAGACGAACCACAAGAAGCTGATGGAGACTGCCTATGAACTCGGAGTTGCGGAGGGCGCCCTGGAAGTCCAGACTGAGACCATCAATGCCCTTAAAAGCAAGATCAACAACTTCAAAGTAAGCCTTCTCGCCGAGGAGGACGAGAAGAACTCCTTCGAAGCAAAGTTCCGCACCGAGCAGAACGCGAAGCTGTCCCTTGAGATTGCAAACAGCTCTCTGCGGAAGAAGGTACTCGCTGAGCAAGACGCGAGGAAGCAGGAGGTCAAGAAAGCCTCAGATGCCGCAGAGAAGGTGAAGTCGGCGGAATCGTCCGTCGAGCGTCTGTCCAAGAACCTTGTGGACGAGAGGCAGCGAGCCAAGGAGGCCGAGCGGGCATGTCGGGAGAAGGACGACACTATCAGAAGTCTAGAACAGGAGCTGGAGGAGAAAGACTCCGAGCTCGACACGGAACGCACCAAGCTCGAAGACGCCACAGAGCGCATCGAATCGCTCCAAAAAGAGCTCAAGTCACAGCAAGACAAACTGGAGGCAGCCCAGTCACAAGTTCAAATGCTAGAGCACAAGCTCGAGACGGCCGAGAAGGCCCTTCAAACTCTGCAGGCCGAGTTTGGCACGTTCAAGACCCAGATGGATAAGAACGCGAAGGAATTGCGAGCAGAATTGGTGGCTGGGATGAGGGACTCCGAAGCCCAGTCTGCCCAGAAGATGCAGGACTTCGAGGCCAAGATGATGAAGGCAATCCAAGTCCAGATGGACATGAATTCTGCCACCGAGCAGAAGTGCACCGACTTGGAGCAAGAGCTATCCACGGAGCAAGCATCAAAAGTCGTCGTCCTCAAAGAGCTGGCAGCGTCCAAACGGACAGAGAAGCTTGCCCACAACAGAGCGCAGCAAAAAGAGCAGAAACTCGAGCAACAGATCAAGGACATCGAGGCTTCACAGAAGGCGAAACTCGATGAGCTGTCTCAGCAAGCCGCCAGCGAAAAAGAGAAGCTCCAGAAGGAGCTCACCAAGGCGAAAGAGAGCGAACAGGCTTCTCAAGAGCAACGCAAGTCCGATGGCAACGCTTTGACCGACTTGCAGAGCAAGGTGAGGATGGTCGAGTTACAGAACCAGGACCTGGAAGGCCAGCTCAAGACGGCTAAAACCAAGGCGTCTGAGTTTGAGAGGAAGTACAGCAAAGCAGACGCAGATGTCAGTTCTTTACGAACAGTACTCGCGGATGCTGAGCAGAAGACCCAAACCCAGACGAACAATATCCTGGCGCTGAGCAAAGAGAAAACCGCCGCCGAGAAGAGATGCGCCAAACTGGAGCTCGACATCAAGACTGCCGAAGCTGGAATGAAGGATCAGCAAGACGACCATTCCGAGCTAATCGTTGAGCACAAGAAACAGCTCGATCACGCCACAAAGCATGCGAACAAGCTACAGAAGGGTCTGGAAGAGCAGCTGAAGTCAGCACATGCACAGGTGAAGCGCAAGGATTCTGAGGCCAGCAGAGCCAGGATTGAGCACGCGACGCTCACGGAGAAATCCAACCAAATTCACCAAAAACAAATCGACCAAGCCGCGTCACAGAAACAAGTCCTGATGGTCGAGCTCAAGGATTGCCAGCAAAAGCTAGGACTCGCGATCCAAGAGAAAGACATCGCGGTGGTGAGATTCAATTGCTTGGAGGAACTCAGAGATGAAGAGCGAGATGGCGGAGTCCGCGAGTGGGCTGAGTACGTGCAACAGGCGAAGGATGCCATGAAGGCAAATCAAGAGGAGTGCGAGAGGCGATGCAAAGATGCCGAGGACCGCTTGGCTAGCTCTGCAACTGCTGCATCGCTGGAAACTGGAGTATTTGATGAAGACGGAGGCATACAAAATGCTGAGAACGATGCCTCGGGTCGGGTCCAGCGTCACGATTCCTGCAATGATGACGAATCGGATTCGGCGAAAGAGCAGCCGACCACGAGAGACAGGCGTTCGGGTAAGGAGAGGAAGACCAGGGAGCTGGTGGTGTGTTTGCAGAAGGATCTCGAGAATGCCCAGGATCATGTGGTGTCTTTACAGAACCAGGTCAACGCGGCTCGGGAGTCAACGCGGCCTGTGAATCGGAGTGAGCGACCTACCAAGCGTCCTGAGCAGCAGCCCCAGGCCGCCTCAATAAGCAACCCTCAGGGGCTACCTACCGTAGGACCTGCCCAGCCTCCCCAGCAACAAGCTCACGGGCAGAACAGTGAACAGCGCCAGGAGATTGACCCTGCTGAGGCTGCTAAGGATATCCTGTCACTCATCCAGGGCCCTCAACAACAAGCACCTGCTCAGTCGCTCCAGCCTGCCCCAACAACCATTCAGCCTCCTCACCAGCAGGTTCAAGGACTGAGCGGATCCAGATGGCAGGACCAGCCTCTTCAGCAACAAGCTCACGGACAGGACAGTCAACAGCGCCAGGCGGTTAACCCTGCTAAAGCCATCATGTCACTCCTCCAGGGCCCTCAACAACAAGCACCTGCTCAGTCGCTCCAGCCTGCTCCAACAACCATTGAGCCTCCTCAGCAGCAGGTTCAAGGACTGAGCGGATCCAAATGGCAAAACCAGCCTGATCTACCGGTCGAGCCTTCTCAGAAGCGAGGTTACAGAAAGAGAGACTTGCAGCGCGAGCGTCTCCAATTTCGGGGCTGAGTCCCCGGCGTCGACCAACATTGGAGTGGCAGAGGTGGTGAGGGGAGTCGGATTGGAGGTGGAGTAGTACAGTGATGATGGGTGGTTATCAGGCAAATGCAGAGTGAGAGGAATGGGAAACTCATGTAGGGCTTGGGTCGCAAGACTAGATCGCCCTGAGTGTGGAGGAGGCGGACGGGAGTGGCAAACTCTTTAACTCATGTAGGGCTTGGGTCGCAAGACTAGTTCGCCCTGAGTTTGGAGGAAGCAGACTGGATTGGTAAACTTTTGAACTCATGTAGGGCTTGGGTTGCAAGACTAGATCGCCCTGAGTTTGGAGGATATTTGAATTTGTTGATGTTATGTTAGCGCGCGTCTCTCTATCGAAATGGTTCTGTCTTCTTTACTTCATACCACAAATACCAGCTCGGATATTCCAGAAAGCTTGCTGTTCTCTCGATGGTCTGCCTTCACGTTTACTGACAAAGTGTTTGAGGTGACACCTCAAGTGCCGCAGGACGAGGGTAAGAGGCCGTGATGCTCTCCGCGGCATGGAGTCTGATTCATTCGCCTAGAGTCTTGAGATAGAAGCCCGAAGATCATGGAGACTGCACGATTCGCCGGAGCACCCTCAGCGGTATGAATCCCCGTTTCTCTGAAGACATTCTCAATTAGCCTTGCGCCTTTCGAGGGAATCGTTCGTTGTAACGCGGAGATCTCGAGCGATCGTGTGAGTGATTTGCTTACTCTCAGAGCTACCAAAAAAGCATGATATCGTCTTGACCACCGTCGGAGCACAATCAGGGAAGCTTGAGGTGTCTTGTATGATGGGTATAGTCCACCGTTTCCCTGCATGTAGTAATTGTAAACTGCTAATACTATACTTATGTATGAGGTCACTTACAACGAAGATGCCCTTGAACCACAGGAGGCATCTCAGTGACATCCGTATATATGCTTCGGCTCGTACGTTCGTCGTTGCTGTGAAGATGTCAGCTCATTTCTCCCACGCATGTCAAATGTGAATATATCGCACTTTTCCGGGAAGCCATCGTCGGCTCACAGTAAAGCGCCCAACAACCTCACTTAACTTGTATCTACCAAGGCCCGCACCTGCCCCAACCATCCGTCGTGACACTGCGCCTCATAGAAAAGCTGCACGCGTCCTTCTCGCACATAACTCGACACCACCACACACTCTCTCACCAAATCGTCGCAACACATAATAACGTAGCCCACAACCAAACACCATGAAGTCCTTCAACACTCACCTCGAAGACTTCCTTGCCAACGACGTCCTCTTCAGCGCCGTCACCTGCTCCACGATCTTCATCGTAGTCGTTCTCCTCTGCCTCTGGACCCTCTCCGACGGCCCGGAAGACGGCAACTTCGACCAGCTGGAATACCACGACTCCGCAAACGGCGTAGCCATCTTCTTGGGCTCTCTGATCGCCTGCATCTTCTCCTTCGCAGGTCTCGCCGCCTACCTGCAACACAGTGCCGCGATCCTGAAGTGGGCTGACGAGATCTCTTCGGACGAAGTCTTCGTCTCGGCTATTGCAGTGCTCTTCATTGCTCTCGGTGTCTTCGTGCTAGTTGCGGAGTCCCAGAAACGTGGAGCTGTCATGCCCATCCTGCACCCGGTGGACGAGCAGGTTGAAGCGTCGCCGTTGGAGATCGCTGTGGAGGATTTCGTTATTGACTTTGTTGTCATCACATTCAACATTGTCGTCCGAGTCGTCACCCTTCCTGGCTACACCGTCAAAGTCCTCTACAGATCGGTTGCTGCATTCGTCAAGGGTTCTGAGTGTTGAAAGGCAGAGGTGACGGGGCGCAGGAAAACGAGTGATTGATGTCAAACCAAGAAGCTAGAAGGATGCGTTTGATATGGCGGCTGTTCGAACGGTACACAAGCTGTCTTGCCTAGCGGCACACTGCCCTCAGAATTGTTCTTACGTGTTTTGGTTAGGAATAAATATCGCGATGGTCCTTGGCCTTTAGAATAGCAATCCAGGCTAATCGATGGGTTCAGAGGCGCTGGAGAGCCCACGTTCAATGCAAACGGTCTCTTTAACAATTGTTAGCTGTTCTTCATTGTTGATATCCCATATCTTGCTTCCAGTGACTGGACGACAGCTCCACCACGCACTTCATGGCATGCTCCGAGATGGCCGTCTCCAACGAGGGCATGTTTCTGATGGAGTATGCCGTTGTAATGCACCACTGTGATGATGTCGTGATGGACTGAGCTGGTTACATGCAGCCCTGTACGCACGCCTCCCGACAGCCAGGCTCGCACGCGTGACACTGCGTGATGCGTATGCGTCTCCACTCCCGATGTCTCGCTAACCCGCAGCTGTTGCACGCGACCCGCAGTCAGCCCCGGATCTTGAGTGTGTTTGGCGCTAGAAGCTCCACCAGCACACACGCAAGGTACACTCGGTCGACATCATCAGCAAGGGTCATGCGCTACAGCAAAACTCACGCCCAGACGCCTCGTGATGCTGTCCACAGCCAGAGGCAACCCGTCGACGGCTGGCGAGTCCGTCGTGCTGGCTAGCGCTGCCAGACCAGGTCAGATGTCGCTGTCACCAGACGCTCCTTCACTCCTCCCACCACACCATCACACTCCCTCTACTGGCACCCTCCGCTGCTCTATGAGCCAGCTATTGAGGACTGCCCGCTCGCCCTCTTCTCGCGCCCTCCTACGTGAAACCTTGTCGACGCCGCTGTTGTCTGCCTCGACGTCACGCCCGCCATGCCATCCCTAGCCTCCATCGCTGCCCTAGCAGCGAGTCTGCTCACAGCATCCTACGCTTCCACCCTGACTCCGCCAGTCCTGCCGCTGATAGTCCGCAACCCGTACCTCTCCACCTGGCTGGGCAATGCCAGAGACGATCCCTGGTCAAAATGGCCCATGTTCTACACCGGCGAGGAGATGGGCTTCGGCATCCTCGCTTCCGTCCCAGATTCTTCCACTGTATATCCTCTGCTGGGCAGACCGCATGATTCGCTAGATGATAAAAGTTCACACTACAACCTCAGCTTCCCGGTATACCTGGGAGCCAAGTACGATGCCTCTACTACAAACCTATCATACACCATTCCTTCTCCCAAATCTAGAGATGATGCGCCTGTCGAGCTCACTATCAGCTTTTTGTCTCCAATCACGCCGACGTCGACCTTGCGTCAGGCAATTCCTGCGGCTTACATCAAGATCTATGTTAAGGGTGACTTCGATGTCAACATTTATATGGACGTCAACGGACAATGGGTGAGCGGTAACCGCGGCTCTGAGATCGTCTGGTCGTTGGAAGAGACCAAGTTCGAGGATGCTCAGCACCTCAAGTCTTGGAAGGTCCAGAGAAAGACACAGCAGCTCTTCACTGAGTGGGCTGATCGCGCCGAATGGGGAACACTATACTTTACCGGACCAAAAGAGGTCTCACACGAGAGTGGTGTTTCTGGGCAGCTCCGCCACCGGTTTAGCAAGACAAGCCAATTGAACAATACTGTTGATGGGGAGTTCCGTACGATCATGGATGAGGAGCCGGTGTTTGCATTCAGCAAGAACTTCAACCTCAGCACCAAGAAGGGTGATGCCAGCAGCGGGTCGAAGGAGGACAGCGTGCTCTTCACCATCTCTCACATTCAAGACCCAGTCACGCAATTTGCATCGTCGCGTGGCTTAACGTTCATGCGTCCTCTCTGGCAGAGTTACTTCGCAACCGACATGGCATTGATTACGTTCCATTACGAAGATTACAAACATGCTGCTAAACTTGCGGCCAACTACAGCACACAGCTTGCAGATGATGCCTACCTCAGCGGCAGCGACAACTACAAGGACATTGTCGCCCTGAGCGCTCGTCAAGTCATGGGTGCCACTTCTTTCTCAGGCACACCTGACAACCCGATCTTATTCTTGAAGGAGATTAGCAGCAACGGCAATTCACAGACTGTAGACGTGATCTTCCCTGCATTCCCATTCTTCTTGTACACCAACCCGCGCTGGCTCGCGTATCTTCTCGAACCATTGATTGAGCACATGCTCAGCGGTCAATACCCAAACGATTACAGCATGCACGATCTGGGTACCCACTTCCCGAACTTGACAGGCCACGCAGATGGCAGAGATGAGTACATGCCTGTGGAAGAGTGCGGCGACATGTTGATCATGGGCCTCGCTCTTGTGAATAGCCTCAACTACGCCGATGAAAAAGACGCGGCGAGCATTTGGTCGACAGAAGGTTCGGAGAAGCCTATGAGCGCACTTGCTGATGGTGCTTCTGCCTTTGCCATGCCTGCTAGGCTCGAGAAGCGTGATGGCATTGTCGGCTTGGATGATCGCTGGGGCGGTGCGACTGCAAAGAAGCAAGCCCAGAAATGGCTCGGCAGATCGTACTCCCTGTGGACACAGTGGACATCTTACCTCGTCGATTACAGCTTGAGGCCACACAACCAGCTTTCCACCGATGACTTTGCCGGCTGGCTGGCGTTGCAGACCAACCTCGCGCTGAAGGGCATTGTCGGCATCAAAGCCATGTCCGAACTCGCCAACGTCATGTGCAAAGAGAAGGACGTCGAGT
>Ga0265797_10000688_pt1 | contig 61504 bp, 37 predicted proteins | sample P2T30metagenome_FD_192433 | JGI IMG/M metagenome (GOLD analysis project Ga0265797, IMG submission 192433) | Plant litter microbial communities from East Loma Ridge, Irvine, California - P2 T30 | ecosystem: Environmental > Terrestrial > Plant litter > Unclassified | place: USA: California... | reverse complement strand
GTGCCGTCGCGGCACGGAACACGGATTTGTAGGGGGAGTCGGCGTTCGGATCGTTGTCCGCCGCGGCGGCCACGCTCGACCAGCTGCCGCTGTCGGCGCTGCACGGTGTGCCCGGCACGGGGAAGCAGACGTCGACCTGCCAGTCCAGCTGGCCGTTGCCGTTGGGGCTCAGCACAAGCCGGCTGGCGGCGTTGCGCGTGACGGCCTCGCGACGCGCCATGGCCAGGCCTTCGGCATAGAACTCGGACGCGGCACGGGCCTTGTTCGCCATCACCCACGTCGTCATGTTCGGAATGCCGACGGCCAGCATCGTGCCCATGATGGCGATCGCCACCATCAGCTCCACCAGCGTGAAGCCGCCGGCGTGCCGGTTGTTCAGTGGATGCATTCGCCGCTCTTGCGGTCGGTCCAGCAGCCGGCGTTGGCCGTCCAGCCGCCCGGGGCGGCCGTCGTGGCGCGGTTGCCGTTCTGGTCGATCGTGAAGATAAAGCCCTGCACGGGGCCCTTGCCCGTGGCGGTGACGCGGTACGACGCGGCATCGGCAGCCGCCAGCGCGAAATCAAAGTTCTGGCTGGCGCGCGGGAAACCGTTCAGGCGGTCGAGCCCGACATACGTACGGTTGTTCGACCAGAACTGCTCGGCCGTCGGCTGCACGCTGCCCAGCATGCCGAACGCTTCCGCCAACCGGCCACGGGTCACGTGGTCGCGATACATCGGCACGGCCACCCCCGACAAAATGGCAACGATCGCCACCGTCACCATGACTTCGACCAGCGTGAAGCCGCGCTGGAGGCGGCTGGATTTCGATGGAGTGGTCATGCGTTCCTCGGGCCATGATGCAATGAGTATTGCCCACAGTCTACTATCGGAAGCTGACGTTACCCTGAGGAAAGGCTGACGAAATGCTGACAGTGTGGTTTTGGCGCAGCAAAACCGATTTTAGGGACTGGCACCGTTCTCAGGGCCTCCCGGCCCTGTGAACGGTGCCTGTCCCTGACGTAAAACCAAGCTCGATCCGCGAAAGTCAGGGACAGGCACCTGTCACAGGGCGTTCGCCCTGTGACAGGTGCCCGTCCCCAGCAGCGCCGCAGAAAGCAGTGTCCGGGCTTACGGCGCCACGTCGCCAGCCTTCTCGGCAAGCGGCCGCGCATGCTGCAGCAGCGCGGCGAGCATCCTGCCCGGCTCCTCGTTGAACATCTCGTGCGCCGAGTTCTCGAACCAGACCAGCGCCTTGCGCGGCGCCTGCACCTTGGCAAACCACTCGGCGGCGGCGCTGGCCGAGACGTTGTAGTCATGCCGGCCATTGAGCACGATGATGGGACAGTCGAAACGGGTATAGCCGCTGAAGTCCAGCGACACCGTCTCCGCCAGCAACCGCTCCGACGAAAAATCGTTCGCCGTCCACATCGTGCGCAGGTCGGCATCCGTGTACTCGGGCGCCAGCCGCGCCGCGGCGCCTTCGTGACCGGCATTGCGCCGCGCGTACACGGCGCCGCCGTAGTAGCCCAGCCACTTGCGCTGGGCGTACAGGTCGCGCAGGACGATGGGGCGGCCCGGCGCGGCATAGTCGCCCAGCGCTTCCAGCTCGCGCACCGCCTGTGCGTTGTTGTCGCGCCGCGCGGCGTCCAGCGCGAAGCGCAGGCCGCGCCGTTCGCTTTCCGGCCCATTCGTGATCTGGCCCGCGCCGATGTACGCATGCAGCCAGTCCGGGTGCCGGCGCGCCAGCTCGATGCCCAGCGAACTGCCCCACGAATGGCCCAGCACGAAGATGCGCTCCTTGCCGAACTCGCGGCGCAGCCATGCCACCATCTCCTCGGCGTCCGCGATCATGCGCGCACGCGTCATCGTCGGCGCCACCGCCGCCGGGTCGTTGGCCGCATAGGTCTTGCCCGCGCCGCGCTGGTCCCACTGCACGACGGTAAAGAAATCCTCCCAGGGACGCTGGAAGTACCAGCTGGTCGGCATCGACACGTAGCCTGGACCGCCGTGGATCATCAGCAGCACGGGATTGCGCCGGTCAATGCCGCGCACAGAGATCCACTGGTCGATGCCGCCGATGCGTACCGTCTGCATGCGCTCGATGCCCTGCGGCGTGACGATGCGGCGCATGTCCGCGACGATCTGCACCGCTTCGGCGCGGCTCGCGGGCTTTTGCGCGCAAGCGGGGAGCAGGATGGCACACAGGGCGACGACGCTGGCGAAACGGACGATCATGACGGCTCCGGGACGGGTTGCGGATGGGTGAAGCGGATTATAAAACGCGCGCCCTGCCCGCCCGCCGCCGTCTCGATGGACACTTGCGCGCCATGCGCGGCGGCGATGTCGCGCACGATGGCCAACCCCAGGCCCGTGCCGGCACTGTGCCTGTCCAGCCGGACGAAGCGGCTGAACACGGCCGTGCGCAGCGCGGGCGGAATGCCGGGACCGTTGTCCTCGACCGCCAGCCAGGGCCCGTCGGCAGCCGCGCCGCAGGCCACCGTCACGCGCCCGCCGCGCGGCGTATAGCGGATGGCGTTGTCGATCAGGTTATCGGCCAGGTCGCGCAGCAGGAATCGGTCGCCCGCCACCGTGGCCGGCGCGAGGTCGAAACCCAGGTCGATGTCCCTGCGTGCAGCCTGTTCGACGAAATGCTGCACCGTCTCCCCCAGCAGTGCCTCCAGCGCGACCTGTTCCAGGCGCCGCCGTTCCAGCCCGGCCGGTTCCGCGCGGGCCAGCGCCAGCAGTTGATTGACCTGACGGATCATGCGTTCCGTCGCCGCGCGCATCATGGACAGCGCGCGGGCGCTGTCGGCATCGGACTGGCGGCCATCGAGCACGTCGAGCTGGGCGTGCAGTCCCGCCAGCGGCGTACGCAGCTGGTGCGCCATATTCGCCAGAAAATTCTGGCGCGCCTGCGCGTTCTGCGCAGCCTGCTCCAGCAGCCCGTTCATCGCACGCACGACGGGCTCCAGTTCGACCGGCACGTCGCTGATGTCGATCGGCGCCAGGTCGTCGGGTGAACGCGCACGCAACGCGGCGCGCAGGCTTTGCAGCGGCCGCAGTCCCCGCGCGACGCTGTACCAGATCAGCCCCACCGAGACGAGCGTGACCAAAGTTTCAAGCAACAGAAGCGTGCGCACGATGGCGGCCTGCGTCTGGCCCCGCTTGCGCAACGTCTTCGCCACGCCGACGGTGGCGCCCTGCGCGGCCGGCACGGACACCAGGCGCACCGGTTCGCCGCGCACGGTGGCGTCGAACGCCAGGCCCGGCGTCGCGGCAACGTGCGGGAAGTCGGGATCGCCGGCCAGCAGCCGCCCTGCCCTGTCGCGCACGACGAGGTAGACGGCATCGGTTTCGTCGCGGCGCAGGATCTGCTCCGCCTGCGGCGGCAGGTCGACGCGCAGGGCGCCGCCTGCGCCCGTCACGCGCGCGGCAAGTGCGCCCGCCGTGTCCAGCAGGCTCTGGTCGAACGCCAGCTGGGCGGGCAGCCAGGCCAGCGCATACACCAGCGCGCCGCCGGCCAGGTTGACGACGAGGACAGGCCCGATCAGCCAGCGCAGCAGGCGCACCCGCAGGCTAGCCATGCGCTTCCAGCATGTAGCCGAAGCCGCGGATGGTGCGGATGGCGATGCCCGCATCGGCCGTTTTCTGGCGCACGCGCGAGACGTAGACTTCGACGGCATTCGGCGTGACGTCGTCGCCCAGCGGCAGGATGGCGTCGATGATCTGCTGCTTCGACACGACGCGCGCCACGTGCAGCAGCAGGTATTCCAGCACGGCCCACTCGCGTGCGGACAGGTCGATGACCCGCTCCCCTACTCTCGCGCGACGCGTGGCGTTGTCCAGGGTGAGTGCCCCCAGGGCCAGCACGGCCGCCCGCGGCGCGTGCCGGCGAGCCAGCGCGCGCACCCGTGCCACCAGCTCGGGCGTGGCGAAAGGTTTTACCAGGTAGTCGTCCGCGCCCAGCTCCAGTCCCCGGACGCGGTCCTCGACGGCATCGCGCGCCGTCAGCAGCAGCACGGGCACCGCGCTGCCGCGGGCGCGCAGCCGGCGCACGATGTCGAAACCGTCCATGCCGGGCAGGCCGATGTCGAGCACCAGCACGTCGAATGTGTCGCCGGCGGCGAGGCGCGCGTCGGCCGCGGCGCCGTCGTGCAATGTCTCGACGGCGATGGCGTGGCTCGTCAGCAGGCGCGCGACGGCGTCCGCCAGGACAGGATCGTCTTCGACCAGGAGTACGCTGGTGGGCATGGGCTCGGGTCCGGGCTGCGGGAGGCTTCATTATGCCCCAGCCGTATGGCCGCGACGCTTGAACGGATCTTGCACTTTGCCTAAGATACCCCTCTCGACACTACGGACGGAGGCTGGCATGAACGAAGGACCGTACTACCACGGCACCAGGGCCGACCTGAAGCCGGGCGACCTGATCGCCCCGGGCTACCAGTCGAACTTCGGCAGCCGCCGCAAGGCCAACCATGTCTACCTGACGGCCACCTTGGACGCGGCCACCTGGGGCGCCGAGCTGGCCCAGGGCGAAGGACGGGGCCGCATCTATATCGTCGAACCGACCGGCCCGATCGCGGACGACCCGAACCTGACGGACAAGCGTTTCCCGGGCAATCCGACGAAATCCTACCGCTCGCGCGAGCCGTTGCGTGTTGTTGGCGAAGTGACGGACTGGCAGGGCCATGCGCCGGACGTCCTGCAGCACATGAAGGACAGTGTCGAGCGGCTGCGGCAGCAAGGCGTCGAGGCGAGCGACGATTGAGGGAAGACGGTTCATAACGCTGTCATATTTGGCATGCATTATTGCGCATTGGAAACTCAACCAACGATGCCCGCATGCGATTCCTCTTCCGTCCCGCCATCGCGCTGATGCAGCGCCTGTGCCTGCTGCCGAAATTCCTCGTCGTCTCATTGGTGTTCCTGCTGCCGCTGCTGCTGGCCACCAGCCTCCTGATGACGGAGCTGCAGCGCTCCGTGGCGGCCACGCAGCAGGAGCGTATCGGCGTCGCCGGCGTAACGCGGCTCGTGGAAATCGCCCGGCTGGCGCAGCAGCGCCGGGCGCAGGAGCACCTGCGGCTGGCCGCGCATCAGCCGGTGGACAGCGTGGCTGTATCGCGCGAACTGGCGCAGCGCCTGAGCGAACTGGAAGCCTGGCGTCGCGATGCTGGAGCCGCCATGCTGCCCGACGGCGCCAAGCTGGCCGCGCAATGGGCGTTGCTGCGCGCGGACAACCCCACGCGCGACGCCCGCGCCAGCTTTGCGCTGCACAGCGCCCTGATCGCCGAGACGGCGCGGCTGATGGCGGACGTGGCCGACCGTTCCGGTCTGAGCCTCGACCCCGAGGTGCGCACGCACCACCTCGTCGGCCTGTTCCTGACGACGTTCCCCGACATTGCCGACAGCCTGTCCGTCATCGCCGCGCGCGGCGGGGCCTATATCGACAGCGGCCTGCTGGAAGCAAATGAGGACGGCCTGCTGAACGCGACGGCGCTGCTGGCGCGCCATGCACTGGAGCGCGTGCCGGATCAGGCGCGGCGCATCACCGCGGCCAATCCCGCGCTGGAACCGGTACTGGCGCCGCAGCTGGCGGCTGTCCCGGCGGCGCTCCGCTTCCTCGACCGCACCCGCAACGAAGTGACGAACACCGTCGACCAGACCTCGGGCCGCGAATTCAACGCGGCCGGCACGCGCGTGATCGACGGGCTGTACGGCATCGTGCGCACGTCCGCCGTCGCGCTGGACGGCTTGCTGGCCGACCGTGCCGCGCGCGACACGCTGCGGCGCAACGTCGTGCTGGCCGCCGTGCTGGCGGCGATCCTGCTGGCGGCATGGCTGTACGCCGGCTTCTATCACGCGTTCGCACGCGACATCGGCGCACTGCACGGCGCAGTGCATGCGGCCGCGGCGGGCGACCTGTCGGTGCGGATCGTCTCCCCTGCCCGTGACGAGCTGGGCAGCCTGACGGATGCGTTCGCCAATACGATGGGCACGCTCAGCGCGCTGATGGCGGACATCCGCCGCGGCGCCGGCCGCATCGGCGGCACGGCCGATGAGCTGTCCGCCGGGAATGCCGGCCTCGCGGCACAGACGGACAAACAGGCACAGGCGCTGGGCGACACGGTGGCGTCCATGCGCGAACTGGCGCAGTCCGTCAGCGCCAATGCCGTGCACGTGCAGCATGGCGAGGCACTGGCCCGGGCCGCGGCCGAGATTGCCGTGCGCAGCGGCAGCGACGTGCTGGCCGTCGTCGACGTCGTCAAGGCCATGCGCACGGGCTCGGAGCGGATCGCCGACATCATTGGCGTGATCGACGGCATTGCGTTCCAGACGAATATCCTGGCGCTGAACGCGGCGGTGGAGGCCGCGCGTGCCGGCGAACAGGGCCGCGGCTTTGCCGTCGTGGCGGCCGAAGTGCGCAGCCTGGCGCAACGCTCGGCGGCCGCGGCACTGGAAGTCAAGCAGCTGATCGCCGCCTCCGTCATGCAGGTCGAGGCGGGCAGCGACCTGGCCGACCAGGCCGGCACGACAATGGCGCAATTGCAGGAGGCCGTGCGGCAGATGACGGCCGTGCTGGAACGCATCGGCGCCGTCGAGGCCGCGCAACGCATGGAGATCGCCGCCCTCAACAAGGCACTGGATCGCATCGACCGGATGAACCGCCGCAATGCGGAACTGACGGCGCAGGCAGCCAGTGACGCCAGCCGGATTCATGAGGAATCGGCGCTGCTCAACGGCGCGCTGGGCCGGTTCCGGCTGCGGCGGCAGGCGGTTGCCCAGCCGATACTGCCCTGACGCCCCATCAGCCAGTGTCCCGGCAATGTTCCCGGGAGTCGGGAACTTGCCCGATGCCGAGCAACCGTTACTGTTGCTTGCGCGCTTCAAGGCTTGTAGGAATATGCCTTGCTGATGTTGCCGAGTGGTATGTTCGGTGACTGACACTCGATATTTCCTGCCGTCGCGTCAGCGCGGCGGTGAATCGCACGGAACCCATCCACACGGCGCGAAAACTCACCAGAGGCAGGCGCAGCCCGGGTTTCACGCCCTTGCCGCCGTCAGAAGCGGCCCGAACCACCAACCGTGCGCCGTAATAATGTCTCAAGTGATATGAAATTGTCGCTTTTCGGTAGGACTAGGCTGACATGTTGTCATCTTGCCAGCCTACACCTCAGCGGAAACCCGTCTTATGTTCGTAACCTACATAGAAAACTAAAGTACACCCTATGCAATCGGCAAAGCAGCGCGAGAACAGAAGCGCTCCCGGACTGTCCAAGCTATACGCTGTACGACACTCCGGCCCCGACGAGCAAACCGTGTACCCAAGTCTGTGAGGATAAAATGAACAACATTCAACCTGGCGCCACCGAAATGAACAATGTCTCCCGCACGATGCCCGTTGGCTCGCGGGATTTCAAAGTGGCGTCCCGGCCCGTTGTCAGCTATAGCGGTACCCAACAGAACGAACTGCTCGCCGCCCTGCCCCGTCCGGTACTGGAATCGCTGTTCGAGCATCTCGAACTGGTCCAGCTGCCGTTCGGCAAGGAACTGTTCGAATTCGGCAGCAAGCTGGAAAATGTGTACTTCCCTACCACGGCCATCGTGTCGCTGCTGTACGTAATGGAAGACGGTGCCACGACGGAAATCGCCGTGGTGGGCCATGAAGGCGTCGTTGGCGTCTCGATGTTCCCCGGCGAACGTGCCATGTGCACGGCTGTCGTGCAGAGCGCCGGATACGGCTACCGCCTGAAGGCCCAGGCGCTGCGTGACGCATTCAACCAGGGCGGCGCGCTGCCGCAGCTGCTGATGCGCTACAACACGGCGCTGTTTGCCCAGATGGCGCAGAACGCCGTCGGCGGCCGCCACAGCTCGATTGAGCAGAAACTGTGCCGCTGGCTGCTGGACCGCCTGGACCGCTCGCCAAGCAACGAGCTGAAGGTCACGCAGGAAATGATTTCGATCATGCTGGGCGTACGGCGCGAGAGCATCACGGCCGCCGCCGGCAAGCTGCAGGAAGACGGCCTGATCACCTACCGCCGCGGCAATATCACTGTGTTAGACCGTGCGGGTCTGGAACAGTATGCCGGAGAGTGCTATAAGGTGGCGAAGACGGAATATGATCGTCTGCTCGTTGACGTAGCAGGTTGCTGACCCCATCCACCGGACTGGCCGGCACCGCGCCGGTCAGCGGGATGAACACTTCGATACAGGTGCCCTTGTCGCCCCGGCCGCGCCGAATCGTCAGGGTGCCGCCCAGCAGCAGTGCGCGTTCGCGCATCCCCAACAGCCCGTGCGACATCGGCTTGACGATCATGTCCGATGCTATGCCGATGCCATTGTCGATAATGCGCAGCACCAGCATGCCCTCTTCCGTCTGCCGCAACGTTACCGACACGCGCGTGGCCTCCGCGTATTTACGGATATTCGTCAGCGATTCCTGCACGATGCGGAACAGCGCGATCGACAGGCTGGCTTCGCCGCTGCGGGCAATGGCGTCGACCTCCTCACCGATTTCCGTGTCGCACGGCACGCCCGTCATGCGCGCGAAATCGTCCGTGTAGCTGTCGAGGGCGGCGCACAACCCCAGGTTGTCCAGCAGGCTGGGGCGCAGGTCTTCGATAATGCGGCGCTTCAGCTCCACCGTTTCCAGCAGCGTCTTGCGGGCGCGGCGCAGCTGCGTTGCCAGTTCGGGCTCCGTCTGCTGCAGGCCGTGCGTGACGGCGGCGATGTCCATGCTGATCGACGTCAGGTGCGCGCCCATTTCGTCGTGCAGCTCGCGCGACAGGCGCGCTTTTTCCTCTTCCGAAATGCTGATCAGGTGGCGCGACAACACGGACAGCTGCTCCGTACGCTGCGCCACCATCTCCTCGAGATTCTCGTTCGACTGTTGCAGCGCGTGCTCGACGCTCGCCTGCGTGAAATAGCTGCGCCGCACGATCTGGTAGAACACGACCAGCACGACGATGGCGAGGGCATTGATGCCCATGCCCAGCATTACCGCGTTCTGGTACTCCTGGTAGAAACGGGCGCTGCGGTTGCCCAGCGTTTCGTTCTGCTCCTGGATCATGATGACGGTCTGCAGGCGGATCTCGTCCATCCCGCTGCGATCCTCGCCGTAGCGCGAGATGGTGACGATCTCGTCCAGCCCGCCGTGGCGGTAGACTTCGATGGCCTGCCCCATCATGCTGAGCTTGCGACGCACCAGCTGGTGCAACTGGCCCAGGTTCTTCAGCTGGGCCGGATTGTCGGCCAGCAGCTTCTCCAGCAACGCGAATTCCGCTTCCGTTTCCGCCGTTACGGCGCGCGTCGGCCCCAGATAGGTGTCGTCACCGGAAATGAAATAGCCGCGCATGCTGCTCTCGGCGTCCTGCACGAGCACGCCGAGGTATTGCAGGCGCTCGGCCACACGCGAGCTCTGCAGCGTTTGCGCATTGGCGCTCTTGAGCGACTCGAGATTGTGGAACAGGCTCAGCCCATTCACGATCAGAAACAGCGCGCACACGACGCACAGAAGTGTCTTGTAGAGGGGCAGCCGGTGTTTTGGCGCTGATAAAACGGTGAAGTACATCCTGAAGCATCCTTCGCTGACGCGCGGCGGCGGGGGCAGGCTATTATAGACTGCGGCGCCAATTGGTGCCTCATGGAAAGTTCGTCAGACGCAAAAGTTGCGCACCGGAACAACAAAACGAGGGAAAAAGCCCGACGATGCGCGACGTTGTCTATACGAACCGACAACGGCTGTGGCAGGAAATGAAACAGCCGCGCTGCCATTGCGGAGCAAGGCAAGCACGGCTGTGTGAGGTTTCTGGCAGTCCGGGAAGACACGGACGGTCCCCGGCCGCGACGGACGCGGTACGGGGCAACGACCAGAAGCCCCGCGCCAGGCGCCCGAGCTTCAGTCCAACAGGTTGTTCTTCATTGCGTAGTATGTCAGGTCACTGTTCGATTGCAACCCCATTTTTTCCATGATCCGCGTGCGGTACGTGCTCACGGTTTTAATGCTGAGGGACAGGGCCGTGCCGATGTCGGACACGGTCGCCCCGCGCGCCAGCCGCAGGAAGACCTGGAATTCGCGGTCCGACAGCTCCGTATGCAATGCCGTGTTCGGATCGCGGTCGAAACTCTGGGCCAGCAGCTCGCCGACCTGCGAGCTGACGTAACGACGCCCCTGGTACACCGTGCGCACGGCCGTGATCAGCTCGTCCGCCTCGCATTCCTTGTTCAGGTAACCGTTGGCACCCATCTTGAACAGGTTCAGCGCGTACTGCTGCGCCGGGTAGCCCGACAGGATCAGCACCGGCAGATCCGGCTGGCCCTGGCGGATGGTGCGCAAGGTGTCGATGCCGCTCTGGTCGGGCATCGCGATATCGAGCAGCAGGACGTCGCAAATTTCGCGGCGTGCAATGTCGAGCGCCTCGCGCCCCGTGCTGCCTTCCGCCACGACGTTGAACTCGTCGGAGGACGAAAAAATCTGTTTGAACCCTGCTCTAACTATCTGATGATCGTCACAAATGGCAACGCGTATCATTGTTTTCCCTCGTATGTCCCTAGCTTGGGGAAGTAGTTCTGGGGCGTTCGCCGCCCCGGATCAGCGTCTGCATTTTCACTAGCAAAATTATAACGTTGATATTGTATCACCAAACATTTAACGTTCTCGCGCATTGTCGCGCTGACATGTTTTTAGCGACGGGCGCAAAAAAAGACGTTGCGCGCCGCAAGACGCTGCCACGTCTCCCTTCGCGACGCACGGACTGCAAACCGCCGCGGTACGCCTGCTCATCGCTGCAATGGACAAACATGTGGTACCGCAAGTCGGTTTTTCAATACCTTATTTCAACAGATTCAGGATTGCCTGCAATTCTTCGCGGATCATGTCGCGGTCCAGCGGCGGCAATGCATCGGTCTGCGCTTCGTCCGTCCCCACCGAACCTTCATCATACTCTTCCTGCGCGGCTGCGCCACGGCTGTCCAGCTTATTCCGTGCGCCGCTGATCGTGAAACCCTGTTCATACAGCAGTTCACGGATGCGACGGATCAGCAATACCTCATGATGCTGGTAATAACGGCGGTTACCGCGCCGCTTGACTGGCTTGAGCTGGGTAAATTCCTGCTCCCAGTAACGCAGCACATGAGGCTTCACTCCGCACAGTTCGCTGACTTCGCCGATAGTGAAATAGCGCTTCGCCGGGATCGGCGGCAAGCTCACCAGATCCGTCTTGCTGATGCGATCGTTCATGTACATCCTCTATCAGGCCGCGCGTGCCAGCGCGGCACTTTCTTCCACCATCGCCTTCAGTTTCTGGCTGGCGTGGAACGTGACGACGCGGCGGGCGGTGATGGGAATCTCCTCGCCGGTCTTCGGGTTGCGACCCGGCCGCTGCGGCTTGTCGCGCAGCTGGAAATTGCCGAAACCGGACAGCTTGACGGCCTCGCCACGCTCCAGCGCGTTGCGGATCTCGTCAAAGAACGTTTCGACCATATCCTTCGCCTCACGCTTGTTCAGTCCGACCTGCTCGAACAACAGTTCGGCCAGCTCGGCTTTGGTCAAGGTGGGCAGGTCCTTTTCAGCTTCCTTGCGGACCTTGGCAACCTGCATGGCGCTGTGCAACTCGGCATCCAGCGCAGATTGCAGTACCGCGGAATCGACGTCGTTGTTGTTAATTTTTGCCCCGCCTTAAAAAAGAACATCGAGCCCGCCGAAGCGGACCCGAAGGTGAAGATTGATGACTGATGAGTATCCGCGACGTTGCTTAGCTGACGCTTAGCGGACAGCGCATTCGGACCGCCATGGCGTGACTATTTGCGAACGTGCGCACCCAGTTTTTGCACGGCTGCATCGGTCAGCGCGGCCATCAGCGCGTCCACGATATCGTCCTGCAGGGTGTTTTGAGTATCTTGCAAGCTAAAGCGGAAAGCAAGCGATTTTTCGTCCGCCGCTACCCCGATGCCGCGATATTCATCAAATAAAACAATGGCTTGCACGATGCGCCCGTGCTCGCTCGCGGCGGCCGCCGCGGTAAATGCGTCGAGCAGGTCCTGCGCCGCCACGTCCTGTTTCACCACCAGCGCCAGGTCGCGCGAGGCGCCAGGAAACTTGGAGATTTCCGTGTATGTCGGCACATCACGTTGCTGCAGTGCATCCGCATCGACTTCGAACAGCACGGGGGCCTTCGGCAGGTCGTATTTCTGCAGCCAGCGCGGGTGCAGCTCGCCGACGAAGCCGATGACCTTGCCGTTCAATGCCACCGACGCGGCGCGGCCAGGGTGCAGCGCCGGGTGCTCCAGCTTGGCAAAACGCAGCTGCGCCGGCGCGAACAGCGCCTCCAGGTCGGCCTTGACGTCGAAGAAGTCGACGTCGCGCGTCGGCTGGCCCCACTGCTCGTCCGCCTGCGGTCCGTAGGCGATCGCGGCCACGCGCTGCGGCTGGCTGTAGCCGGCCACCGTCAACGGGCCATCGGCCACGGCGGCGTCGCGATGATACACGGCGCCCACCTCGAACACGCGCACCCGTGGCGCCTTGCGGTTCAGGTTGTAGCGGACGTTGGCGGCCAGGCTGCCGATCAGCGACGAGCGCATCACGGACAGCTGGCTGGCGATCGGGTTCTGCAGCTTGATCGGGTTGTCGTTGGCGGCGAAGTCCAGTTCCCACTGCGCTTCCACGAAGCTCATGTTGACGACTTCCTGGTAGCCCAGGTCGGCCAGCTGGTGGCGCACGGCAAAGATCGAGCGGGTGTTTTCCGGCGCGATCCGCATCGTGTTCTCGGCCACCGGCGGACGTGCCGGGATGTTCTCGAAGCCGTAGACACGCGCCACTTCCTCGATCAGGTCTTCTTCAATCTCGATGTCGAAGCGGTAGCTCGGGCTCGTCACGGAGAACACGCCGTCCTCGACCGTGAACGGCAGCGCCAGGCGCGTGAAGATGTCGGCCACGACAGCGTCGCTCAAAGGCACGCCGATGACTTTCTGGGCGCGGCTCGTGCGCATTTTCACTGGCGTACGCTGCGGGATGTTGACGACGTGGTCGTCCACGGGGCCGATTTTCGTTTCCGGCGTGCCGCAGATCTCCAGGATCAGCGCCGTGATGCGTTCGATATGCTCGACGGTGGTCGCATAATCGACGCCACGTTCGAAGCGGTGCGCCGCATCCGTCGAGAAGTTGTACTTGCGGGCCCGGCCCTGGATGGCGTTCGGCCACCAGAACGCCGCTTCCAGGTAGATGTTCGTCGTGTCCAGCGACACGGCGGTCGAGTCGCCGCCCATGATGCCGGCCAGCGATTCGATTTCCTTGTCATCGGCAATCACGCCGACCCAGTCGTCGACGGACACGGTGTTACCGTTCAGCAGCTTCAGCGATTCGCCCGCCTTGCCCCAACGGACGTCCAGGCCGCCGTGGATCTTGTCCAGGTCGAACACGTGCGACGGACGGCCCAGTTCCAGCATGACGTAGTTGGAGATGTCCACCAGTGCCGACAGACTACGCTGGCCGCTGCGCTCCAGGCGCTGCTGCATCCATTGCGGCGTGGCGGCTTTCGCGTTCAGGTTGCGGATGACGCGGCCGGAGAAGCGGCCGCACAGGTCCGGCGCGCTGATCTTTACCGGCAGCTTTTCGTCCGTGTTGACGGCCACCGGGCTTGACTGCGGCGCCTGCAGCGGCGTGCCCGTCAGCGCGGACACTTCGCGCGCCACACCCAGCACGGACAGGCAGTCGGCCTTGTTCGGCGTCAGCTTGATCGTGAATTTCAGGTCGTTCAGCGCGTAGTAGTCGCGGAAGTCGGCGCCGACCGGCGCATCGTCCGGCAACTCCAGCAGGCCGCCGTGATCTTCCGACAGTTTCAGTTCACGCGCCGAGCACAGCATGCCCTGCGACTCGACACCGCGCAGCTTGCCCACCTTGATGAGGAACGGCTTGCCGTCCAGACCGGGCGGCAGTTCCGCGCCAGCCTTGGCGCAGACGACTTTCAGGCCCGGGCGCACGTTCGGCGCGCCGCAAACGATATTGAGCAGGGTGCCCGTGCCGACGTCGACCTGACACACGTTCAGGCGGTCCGCGTCCGGGTGCTTGACCATCTCGCGCACGTGGCCCACGACCACGTTGGTGAACGGCGGCGCGACCGGTTCCACTTCTTCCACTTCCAGGCCGGACATCGTCAGCAGGTGGGACAGCTCGTCCGAGGTCATCTTCGGATCGGCCATGGTACGGAGCCAGTTTTCGGAGAATTGCATAATCAGCCTTCGATATTATTCTTAGTTGAACTGCTTCAGGAAGCGCAGGTCGCCTTCATAGAACAGGCGCAGGTCATTGACGCCATAGCGCAGCATCGTCAGGCGCTCGAGGCCGGAGCCGAACGCGAAGCCGATGTATTTTTCCGGGTCCAGCCCGAAATTGCGCACGACGTTCGGGTGCACCTGCCCCGAACCGGACACTTCCAGCCAGCGGCCTTTCAGCGGACCGGAGCCGAAGGCGATGTCGATCTCGGCGGAAGGTTCCGTGAACGGGAAATACGAAGGACGGAAACGCACGTCCAGGTCGTCCGTCTCGAAGAATGCCTTGACGAAGTTCAGGTACACGCCCTTCAGGTCGGCAAAGCTGATGTTCTCGGCGATCCACAGGCCCTCGACCTGGTGGAACATCGGCGAGTGCGTGGCATCGCTGTCGACGCGGTACGTGCGGCCCGGCGCGATCACCTTGATCGGCGGTTGATGGCTGCGCGCGTAGCGCACCTGCATCGGGCTCGTGTGCGTGCGCAGCAGCAGCGGCTTGCCGGTGCTGTCATTGCCGTCGATATAGAACGTGTCCTGCATCGAACGGGCCGGATGGTTTTCCGGGCTGTTCAGTGCGGTGAAATTGGTCCAGTCGGTTTCGATCTCGGGACCGGCGGCAACGTCGAAGCCGATCGAGCGGAAGATCGCTTCGACTCTTTCCCACGTGCGCATCACGGGGTGGATGCCACCGGTGGCGCGGCCGCGGCCGGGCATGGTGACGTCGATGGCTTCCGCGTTCAGGCGCTGCTGCAGCTGGGCTTCGGCCAGCGCATCGCGGCGTGCCGTCAGCGCGGCTTCGATCTGGCCTTTGGCGGCATTGATCAGGGCGCCTTGCGCCTTCTTTTCCTCGGGAGCGAGCTTGCCGAGGCCCTTCATCATTTCGGTGATCTGGCCAGTCTTGCCAAGATAGATGGCCTTGGCGTTTTCAAGGGCGGCGGCGTCGGCGGCGGCGATAAAGTCAGCCTGGGCCGCAACGACGAGTTGTTCGAGGGAGTTCATCCGACTGTTTTCCTATGCTGGAAATTAAAAACGGGGCCCAGGTTGTTAGACCCTGCCCCGCTCTTCACGCCGCCTCTCGGCGGCGTGCAACATCGATCGCTGATGAATTAGGCAGCGATTTTTGCTTTCACGGCGTTGACAATCGCGGCAAACGCCGGCTTGTCCATGACAGCCATATCGGCCAGGACTTTACGGTCCAGTTCGATAGCGGCTTTCTTCAGGCCGTTCATGAAGACGCTGTAGGTCAGGCCGTGTTCACGCGAAGCCGCGTTGATACGGGTGATCCACAGTGCGCGGAAGACGCGCTTCTTGTTACGACGGTCGCGGTAGGCGTACTGGCCAGCGCGCATGACTGCTTGCTTGGCAATACGGTAAACCTTGCTGCGACGACCGCGGTAACCCTTGGCCTGGTTTAGTACTTTTTTATGACGGGCACGCGCAGTAACCCCACGTTTTACTCGAGGCATAGTAGCTCCTTAAATGAGTGTGAGATTAAGCGGACGGCATCATGCGCAGGACGCTGGTGACGTCGGACGCATTGATGTTACGGGTGCCACGCAGTTGACGCTTGTTTTTGGTGGTTTTCTTGGTCAGGATGTGACGCTTGAACGCCATACCCGATTTGACGGTACCACCTGGACGCACGCGAAAACGCTTCTTCGCGGAGCTTTTGGTTTTCATTTTTGGCATAACACATCTGCTCTTTCGAGCAGCTCCAAATGAACAGGATTGCAGGTGGCAACAACACGTTGCGCTTGGGTGCCTGCTTTCACTTGTTGATGCAGCGGCAGCGGGGCCACTACATGTTGCAGCTTGGCGCTGCAAATTCTTGTCGCCGCCGACCGTGAGGTCGCAGCAGCCGGCAATTATAACTGATTTTCCAAAGCAATAGCTCGAAAAACCGCAGGCCGACGACCGGGGCGCACAAAACGTCGGGGACAGGCACCAGTCACGCGCCGTTCGGCGCGAGACTGGAGCCTGTCCCCAGCGAGATCGACAGCCCGAGCCAATCGCGCCCTGACTACCCGAAGCAAAGTTAAAAATAGATTCCGAACCGTAGCGAGCGAGAGCCAATTTCGTTTGAGGAACGGAACCGTACTTTAGTACGGTGAGTACCGGAGAACGAAAGTGGCCCCGCGCAGTAGGTGCAGGAATCTATTTTGCCTTACTTCTTCTTCTTTGGTGCTATGACCATAATCATCTGGCGGCCTTCCATCTTCGGGAACTGCTCCACCTGGCCATGCTCCTCCAGGTCAGCCTTCAGACGCTCAAGCATCCGCATCCCGATATCCTGGTGGGCCATTTCGCGGCCGCGGAAACGCAACGTGATTTTCGTCTTGTCGCCGTCTTCCAGGAAGCGGATCAGGTTGCGCAACTTGATGTTGTAGTCGCCTTCGTCAGTACCGGGACGGAATTTGACTTCCTTCACGGCGATGACTTTCTGCTTCAATTTAGCATCGTGCGCCTTCTTCTGCTCCGAATACTTGAACTTCCCGTAGTCCATCAGACGGGCGACCGGTGGCTGCGCCGTCGGCGCGATTTCCACGAGGTCAACGTTCGCTTCTTCCGCCAGGCGGAAGGCTTCGGCCAGGCTTACGATGCCCAGCGGCTCATTATTGACACCGGACAGGCGCATTTCCGGTGCGGTGATTTCGCCATTGATGCGATGCGACTTGTCAGTAGCTATTGCAGTTTCCTTTAAGAAATTTGATGGTTTGTGGCCGGTCGCGGGAATCTGTTTCGGTTCCCGTCAGGCTTTGTTGGCGACGTCCTGCTGGAGTCGCTCGACCAGGGCATCGATCGACATTACGCCGAGATCGACATTGCCCCGAGCACGCACAGCCACGGTATTGGCATCCCGCTCCTTGTCACCAATCACCAGGATGTAAGGCAACTTTTGGACGGAATGTTCACGTATTTTATACGTGATCTTCTCGTTGCGCAAATCAGCCGTGACGCGGAACCCCAGCTTGCGCAGCTTTGCCGCCAGATCGGTGGCGTAGGCGGCCTGGCCTTCCGAAATGTTCAGGATGGCAACCTGCACCGGCGCCAGCCACATCGGCAGCGCGCCCGCGTAGTTTTCAATCAGGATGCCGATAAAGCGTTCCATCGAACCGACGATCGCGCGGTGCAGCATGACGGGCACCTTGCGGCTGTTGTCCTCGGCGACATACTCGGCACCCAGGCGTTCCGGCATGAAGAAGTCGACCTGCATCGTGCCGACCTGCCATGGGCGGCCCAGCGAATCCTTCAGGTGGTACTCGATCTTCGGCCCGTAGAAGGCGCCCTCGCCCGGCAGCTCCGTCCACGTCACGCCGCAGGCGCGCAGACCCTGGCGCAGCGCTTCTTCGGCGTTGTTCCAGATGTCGTCCGTGCCGATACGGTTGTCCGGGCGCAGCGCCAGCTTGACTTCGATATTGGTGAAGTCGAAGTCCTCGTACACTTCCATCGCCTGCTGGTGGAACGCCACGACTTCCGGCTCGATCTGCTCGTTGGTGCAGAAGATGTGGCCGTCATCCTGGGTGAAGCCGCGCACGCGCATGATGCCGTGCAGCGCGCCGGACGGCTCGTTGCGGTGGCACTGGCCGAATTCGCCGTAGCGCAGCGGCAGGTCACGGTACGAACGCATGCCGGAATTGAAGATCTGCACGTGGCCCGGGCAGTTCATCGGTTTCAGCGCGTACGAGCGATTTTCCGACTCCGTCACGAACATGTTTTCGCGGTAGTTGTCCCAGTGGCCGGTCTTGGCCCACAGGCTGGCGTCCAGGATCTGCGGCGCCTTCACTTCCTGGTAACCGTTGTCCTGGTATTTCTTGCGCATGTACTGCTCCACCTGCTGCCAGATGGTCCAGCCTTTCGGGTGCCAGAACACGAGGCCCGGCGCTTCGTCCTGGAAGTGGAAGAAGTCCAACTGCTTGCCCAGTTTGCGGTGGTCACGCTTTTCCGCTTCCTCCAGCATGTGCAGGTACTGCTCCTGGTCTTCCTTCTTCGCCCAGGCCGTACCGTAGACGCGCTGCAGCATCTCGTTCTTCGAGTCGCCGCGCCAGTAAGCGCCGGCCAGCTTCATCAGCTTGAATACTTTCAGCTTGCCCGTGGACGGCACGTGCGGGCCGCGGCACAGGTCGGTGAACTTGCCTTCGCTGTACAGCGAGACGTCCTCGTTGGCGGGAATCGAGCTGATGATCTCGGCTTTATATGCTTCGCCGATCGACTTGAAGTACGCCACGGCTTCGTCGCGCGGCAGCACCTTGCGCGTCACCGGCTCGTCCTTCTTGGCCAGTTCGGCCATTTTCTTTTCAATGGCGACCAGGTCGTCCGGCGTGAACGGGCGCTTGTACGAGAAATCGTAGTAGAAGCCGTTTTCGATCGTCGGGCCGATCGTGACTTGCGCATCCGGGAACAGCTCCTTGACGGCGTAGGCCAGCAGGTGAGCGGTGGAGTGGCGGATGACGTCCAGGCCTTCCGGGTCCTTGTCGGTCACGATGGCGACATCGGCGTCCTGCTCGATCAGGAACGACGTATCGACGACCTTGCCGTCGACCTTGCCGGCCAGGGCGGCCTTGGCCAGGCTGTTGCTGATATTCGATGCCACCTGCGCCACGGTGACGGGCGCGTCGAACTGGCGCACGGATCCATCGGGAAGTCGGACTGATACCATCATGATCTCCAATCGGCACGGGGCCGGATAACTGCTGCTGAAATAGGGAAATGCGAAAAAAGCGGACGAAAAAAAACGCGGACTAGCCGCGTTTTTCTTCAAATTGAAAAGCCAAAGAAAGCCGGTCGACTAGCGTCACTCACCAAACCCTGGGGTCGTAGTTCGCGGTGTCATAACCGGTGTGCCTTTCTCGCTCTTACATGATGAGCGCCGCATGACGCGACGCTTCTGGAATTCTGGTGGGCGGTGAGGAATTCGAATCCCCGACCCCTTGGATGTCGACCAAGTATTCTAACCAGCTGAACTAACCGCCCGGTGGCCCGGAGCAGCGATACTACGCGACTTGCGTCACACAACAGCACTACCCTGGACTGTACAACCATTTTACTGCGCTTTGCTACTGTACTGCTTGTTCTGGTGGGCGGTGAGGAATTCGAATCCCCGACCCCTTGGATGTCGACCAAGTATTCTAACCAGCTGAACTAACCGCCCGATGCCCAGCATTATAGGGAGACGTTCGAGGAAAAACAAGGGCCAACCTGAAATAGTTGTCAGGTGCTCACGGGGCAGGCAGCACCATAGCCCATGCTATATTCATCGTCTCCATGAAACAAACATTTCTTCCGAACGCGATCGCGGCGCTGTTACTGTTACTGGCCGCCCTCTTCCGCTCCGGCAGCGCGGCCGCCGAGCCGGGCACGGCTGGCGAAGCACGCGCCATGGTCGACAAGGCCGCCGCGCTGATGCGCGAGCTGGGGCCGGAGCGCGCGATGGCCGAAATCAGCAATCCGTTCGGCGCGTTCAATTATCGCGACCTGTACGTCACCGTCTACAGCCTGCGCGGGCGCATCCTGGCGCACGGCACGCAGCCGCAGCTGATCGGGCGCGATGCATGGGACTGGCGCGATGCCGACGACCAGTATTATGTTCGTGAGATCATCACGCGTGCGCAGCGCAACGAACCGGGTCCCGTACACTACACCCGCCTGCACCCGGGCACGCAGCAGCTGCGCGTGAAAGCGACGTGGTTCCGCCTCGTCGACCGCTACGTCATCACCTGCGGCGCCTTTAAATAATATTTTCGCTTTTACATGAACGCACCGAGTCATCTGCACGCCCACCTGAAGGGCGATGCCAAGTACCGCCATCAGCGCGCCGACCGCAGCCTGTCCATCCTGGCGTGGGCGCTGGGCCTGACATTGCTGTTTGCCGGCGTCGAAGTCGCCGCCGGCTTCATGTCCAATTCCCTGGCGCTGATTTCGGACGCCGGCCATATGGTGACCGATGCCGCGTCGCTGGGACTGGCACTGTTCGCCCAGCTGATCGCGCGCCGCCCGCCGTCGCCGCGCTATTCGTTCGGCTTCGGCCGCGCCGAAGCGCTGGCCGCCTTCGTCAACGGCCTCGTGATGCTGATGGTCGTCGGCTGGATCGTGTTCGAGGCCGTGCACCGCTTCACGCAGCCGCAGGCCGTGGCCGGCGGCACCGTCTTCATTGTCGCCGCCATCGGCCTGTGCGTGAACATCGCCGTCGCATGGGTGCTGTCGAAGGACCGCGACAGCATGAACACCCGCGCCGCGCTGGTGCATGTGCTGGGCGACATGCTGGGCTCCGTGGCCGCGCTGATCGCCGGCGCCGTCATCTACTACACGGGCTGGATGCAGATCGACCCGCTGCTGTCGCTGGTCGTCTCGCTGCTGCTGCTCAAATCCACCTACGGCATCCTGCGCGAGTCCGGCCACCATCTGATGGAAGGCGTGCCGGCGCATATCGACTACATGCAGCTCGGCGCGGACCTGGAAGAAGTCGACGGCGTGGTGTCCGTGCACGACCTGCACGTGTGGGACATGTCGCCCGGCGAGCCGGCGCTGATCGGGCACGTGGAAGTGCGCGAGCTGGAACACTGGCCACGCGTGCTGAAGGCCGTGCGCGCCATGCTGCTGGCAAAGCACGGGATCGACCACGTGACGCTGCAGGCGGAGGTGGCCGGGCGGCAGGGCCGCCCCGACTGAGCCCTGCCCGGTCAGGCGCCCTGCCGCACGCCCAGCGCATCCGCAAAGTCTGGCCGCAGCGCCACGATGCGGTCGATTTCGTTGGCATCCAGCCCGGCCCCGAATGCATTGCCGGCCAGATGGCGCCCCAGCCGGCGGTAACTCTCGAACTGGTCTTCGCCGTAAAACTGGTCGCCGGTGGATTCATGCGGGAACGCCCGGTGCGTCGCGCGATACTGCCACAGCGACGCGTCGCGCACCGCCTCCGTCATCGATGCCTTGATGTAGACCAGCACGCCCTCTTCCGCCTCACCGCCCGCACGCAGGGCCGGATAGAGGATCCGCCCGACGGCGCAGTGCGATGCGCTCAAGTCGCTGTCGGGGAGCCGTTGCAGCTTGCCGATATCGAGATCGATGCGGGTGGCGAAGTCGACCTGCACGAGACGCAGCAACGTGCCCAGCGCGCCGAAGCGCCGCTCCGGGTCGCATTCCGCATCGACGACGACAACGAGCTTGCAGCGCCGCCGTATCAGCTCGTACGCCCCCAGGTTGTCGAAGTGCCCGCCGTCCGAGATCATCAGGTATTTCGAGCGTTCGTCCGCCGTGCCGAACAGCTCCTTGACGAGATAGCGAAGGCTGAACCATGGTCCCAGCGACGTGTTGGCGCGCCGCGGGTTGGCGCACCAGCGGCCCAGCCGGGCATTGAACATCGTCATCATGAACGCCACCGACGGTGCCGTGTGGAAGCCCTGGTTCGGACTGGCCGCCGCGCCCGACGTGGCTACCGCTTCGCCCAGCGTCATGCCGCCATTGTCGTAGCAGCCGTGGGCGCGAAAGCCGATGGCACCGTTGCCGTTGATGGGCGAGCCGCTGCCGATGGCATACGGCGTGATCGTGAACGACGCACCATGACGCGTGTGCAGCGACAGGTCCTTCGACCCGCCCAGGTTGACCGTACAGTTGACCAGGTGCAGCGGTCCGCGCCTGCTTGCCAGGTCCGCCATCGGCAGGTCGTCATCGTCGTCGAACTGCGTGAATTCCTGCGGGCTGCGGCCGCTCCGCGACGCGCCCAGGTAGCAGCGCACCAGACGGCTGCGGTAGAACGCCTGCAGGCTGAATTCATTGACGTCGATGCGCCAGCCCAGCACCAGCAACAGCAGCACCACGGCCCCCAGCGCCAACCGGACCACCACGGGATCGGGTTTCGCCGTAGTTGCCAGGAACGCGCGCCAGCAGTCGTGTGGCGAGCACTGCGCCAGCTCCGCCGCGCTTGCCAGCGTGCCCCCGCCGACCTTTACCAGCACGAAGTTGATGGCCGTCGCAACGCCCAGCAGCACGCCGGCGATAAAAACGGTCGGCGCCACTTTCGCGACCACCTCCAGTCCGACCGACATGCCGGTCGGCTCGCGCGAGCGGATCTTGTTGTCGCCCTTCGTCGCGCCGGAGTTCGCGGCCAGCAGGCCCGCCACGGTGGTGCCGATCCAGCCCATCAGCGGCACCAGCTTCTGCCAGGACTCCAGATTCGCCAGCCACGGCACGAACGTCGGTCCGTAGATGGCGGACATCGCCACCACGTTCCAGCCGATGGCGTAAATCCACAGCCATGCGGACAGCCGGCTCCACCATTCGCGCATGCCTTCCAGCGAAGCGCGTCCGAGAATGCCGATCATCAGCGTGACCGTGGAGGCAAATGCCGACAGTACCAGCGGCGGCCCCCAGATGAAGGCGTGCCACGGGCCGGCCTGCTCGTTGAATGAACTCATCAGCACGACGATGCCGGCGAAACTGGCGTGCAGCACGACGATGCACAGCACGGAACAGACGCCGATCAGAAACAGGTTGAAGGCAAAGCGCGGCAGCCGCAGCCACGTCTTGGCGCCATCCCAACGCTTGAACGAACAGCAGGCCAGCACCAGCACGGCCGCGAAGGCGAACGACAGTGGAAAAGGCCAGAACCCGAGTCCGGCCAGGAAGACGTCGCCAAACGCCAGCATCGGCTCCCGGTGCTTCAGCGCGGCACTCCACAACACGGCGGAAAACCCGACGCTGGTAAACAGCAGCGGCAGCACGACCAGCAGCTGCACCTTGCCCTGGCCGAAGTCCGGCCAGAAATTGGCGACGCCCGCGCCGCCGCCCAGCGTGCGCGCGCACGCCACACCACCGACAAACGCCAGCGCGCCGCCCATGATCAGGATGGCGATGGGCACGGCGGGCGCCCCCAGCCGCACCAGTGCCCCCGAGTGCACACCGACTGGCAACGCCTTGGGAAACGGCTCGAACTCGAAGACGTGCCACAGGAACCATCCCAGCAGCGCGCAGCCGACGATCAGCACGCCGCAAATGCCGAGGGCAATCTGCAACTGCCTGCGTTCCTCGCCTATACTGCCAGGTGGCGACGGATGCGCCCTGCGGCGCTGGTGCAGCTGGTTGGCGGCGATACACAGGACCGCGAAAACAAACAGGGCAACCGAGGCCCAGCGCCAGCCCTCGTGCTCCGGCCAGCTCATGAACCAGTCCTTGACCAAGTGGGGCAGCAGCAGCGCGATGACGATGCCGCAAATGACCGTCAGCTGCACCAGGAACGCATTGCGCGCCCAGACCGTCAGCATCGTCCACGTGTCCGCGCTGAACATGCCCAGCCGGGGCGAAAGATAGTTGGAATATTTGCTGAGGTAGGCGATCGACTTGTCCCAGCGTGCAACGTTACCGGGCTCCGCCCCAAGCCAGCCCGGGTGGCGATGACAGTGCGCGCTCAGCCAGCCGCAGATGTACCCGCCGCCGGACACCGACGACAGGTAATCGAAGCGTCCCAGCAGCTTCATGTCGCGCAGCGCCTCCAGCACGCCCAGGCCCAAGGTGGCACTGCGGATGCCGCCGCCGGAAAACGCCAGCCCGGCACTGGCCGCATCGGGTGGCACCTTGGCCTGCCTGCGCCAGTCCTCGATGTGCTGCGACTCCGGGTCCTGCGCCCGTTCTTCCTGCACCGGCCCGGTGTCCGGTGCTTCGGCCAGGCGTGCTTGCGGCTCCAGTACAGCGTTCATGGCAACCTCCCCGTGGATGCGTTCCACAGCGTAGTCCCATGCCAGCAGCCGTACTGTCACCGATTGTCACCAATTGTCACCTGTTGTTTTCCCGCTATCGCACAGCGATGCCTTCTGCGCCCGAACGCCGGCGACGCACGCCCGCCAATGCGCAGTTGCCCGACCTTCCGTTTTGAGCAATGGGCGGAGTTTCACGTGTCGCGCCGGTAAAGGGTTCAGCCTTGTGGCGGGGACTGGCCCAGCTGCAGGAACAGCCCGAACCAGTCCTCCAGGTGCCACGTTGCGGTGATCAGGCCGTCTTTGACGGCGTGAAACTCATGCAGCCGGAAGCTGACCTTCTTGCCGGTCGGCGCGATGCCGAACAGCTCGCCCGAGTGGGTCCCAGTGATCTCCGCGCGCACGCCAACCTTGCCCGGCTCCTGGATCGTGTCGTGAATGGTGATGCGCACGTCCGGAAGCGCGGCGGCCAGCATGCGAATGATGGGCTTGATGCCAGCCGGGCCCGGGCCTTGGCCTGGTGCCAGCGGAATGTCGTCCCAATCAGGCGCGAGCACGGCATCGACAAGATCGGGATTCTGTTCGCTGAAGGCGCGGTACAGCGTTTGTACGGCAGTGAGTTCGGTGTGTAATTGTTGGGAAAAGTCGGTGGCTGACGAATTCATGATATCTGCTCAGAGAGGAAGGAGGTGCCAGTGTCGCCCGCAGGGTACAATCAGTCCAACAAATGATCGGTATAGATATTTATTTGAATTATGGATTTTCATGGCGTCGATCTGAATCTACTGGTTGCTTTCGACGCGCTGATGAACGAACGAAACGTCACGCGCGCGGCAACCCAGGTGGGCGTGAGCCAACCGGCGATGAGCGCGGCTTTGTCCCGGTTGCGCATTTTGTTGGGTGACCCGCTGTTCCAGCGCAGCAGTGCCGGTCTGATTCCCACACCACGGGCGCGCGATCTGGCGGCGCCTGTCGCCGCCGCGCTGCGTCAGATTGAAGCGGCCATGGTCAGCCAGCCGGTCTTTCAGCCCGAGACGGCATCCGTGACGTTCAAACTGGGTCTGCAGGATTACCCGACGATGGTCATGCTTCCCGCGCTGCTGGAAGCGCTTGAACGGACGGTCCCGGGCGTATCGTTGAATGTGCATGCGTTCAATGACCGGGATGCCGCCGTCGATCTGCTCGATGCCGGGGTCATCGATGCCGCCATCGGCGTGTCGCCGACGCACACGGACGCCCGCATCCTGACGCGACCGCTGTTGCGCGATGCATTCGTCACCATCGTATCGGGCGATCATCCGGCGGCCCGGGGCCCGATGGATCTGGACACCTACCTCGACCTGCGGCACGTGCTCGTGTCGCCCGAGGGACAGTTGCACGGCCTCGTCGATCAGACCCTCGCGCAACAGGGCAAGAGGCGCAACCTCGCACTGACCTTGCCACAACTATTTGCCGTGCCCTCGGTCGTGGCACGAACCGACATGGCCGCCACCATCCTCAAACGGGTAGCGCTCCAATTCCAGGCCAGCCATCGGCTTGCCCTCTTCCCGCCGCCGCTTGCGTTGCCGGAGATCGATTTTCACCTGATCTGGCACCGACGCAGCGACAACCACCCCGCTCAGCGTTGGTTCAGGGAGTTCATCGCAAAGCTCTCGGCCCCGTTTTAACGAACTTCCGGTGAAGCAGCTTATTTCCGCGCGAGGCCAACTGTCGCCAGTAACACGACGATTGCCGCTGCTGCATAGGGCGCGCCTGGCGACGCGCCATACAGCCAGGCAGCCGCCAACGGCCCTGCCGTCCGGGCAATCGCTTGCTGCGCCTGGTTGGCGCCCTGCACCTCGCCCCGCCTTGCGGCCGGCGCGGCATTGGCGACCAGGGCGCTGACGGAAGGCTGGAACAAGCCGTCGCCGAACGTGAACATCGCAATCCCGGCCATGAGCAACGGCGCTGCCGCGTGCAAAGGCAGCAGCGCAAATAGTGCAAGGCCGACCGCATTGATTGCCAGGCCGGCGGTGGCGATGCGGCGCTCGCCGAAGCGGCGTTGCAGCCGGGGCGCGGCGAGCCCCTGGCTGACGATGTCCATCACGCCAACGCCGGCAAGGACCAGGCCGATGCGGGCCGGCTGAAACGCCAGGAGGTCCTTCAGCAGCACGGTCAGGTTCGACTGAAGCACGGCACCGCCCAGGGCAAAGCAAAAAACCACCCCGAACAGCAAACGCAATGGCCCATCCTGCAGCGCATGCATCAGTTGGCCGACTGCGTTGAACTGCCGCAGAGTGAGGCGCTCGGCGCGTCTGGCGCCAACGTGGCTCTCGGGCATCCAGAACCAGACCAGCGCGCAATTCATCAACGCCAGTCCGGCCGCGCCATACAACGGTGCGGACAGCGAAATCTGTCCGAGTGCACCGCCGAGGACCGGCCCCAACATAAAGCCGAGCCCGCCTGCCGAACCCAGCATGCCGAAGGCCGGCCCGCGTTCGGCGGGTGGATGCGTGTCGGCGACATAAGCGTACAGCGCCGAAATGCTGCCGGCTGTCAGGCCCTCGATCACGCGGCCCAGCACCAGCACCCACAGTGCGCCGCCGATGCCGAACACGGCGAATCCCAAGGCAGCGCCGCAGAGCGACAGCAGCATCACGGGGCGTCGCCCGTATCGGTCGCTCATCGCCCCCAGCACTGGCGCGGCAACGAAAGAACAGAGCGAATACAAGGCCAGGATGACGGCTACCCACCAGGCGACGGCCGGTGCCGGGACATAGCGTGCGACCGAAAACGGCAGCACCGGAATGACGAGCGTGAAGCCGGCGAAATTGAAGAAAACAGAAACCGCGGCGATACCGATGCGCGCGTTGAAGCGGGAAGAACCCGAGGGAAGATTGGATGGCGATGCGTCCACGACGTGCTCCTGGATCGTCTGTCCGACCGGAGCAGTTCATCGACATGACGACCACACGGACGAACAGGCGGCGCCAACTGGCGCCGGTGTTCGTCGAGGGTTCGCATGCGGGTATGCATGAAACAGAGCTTTCGTTTCCGAAAGGGCTTGGGCCTACCTATGACCAAGCCTGCCTTTTCCGACAGGCGAAGTGTAGCGTGGTTTGCTTTGGACGGCAATTGTTGGCGGCCGCCGGATGGGTAGACATGGCGGTGTAAGCTGAGGCGCCAAACCTGAATCGCCTTGCGTTTTGCAGAGGCCGATTGGTATAAATCCGGCGAGGCCCAGGATCGGACACGGGGCGCGACCGGCACGAATCGCCCCATATGGACGTCCCACCATGGCCTCGGGAATGCCATTCACCCCCTATAAGCGAACACCAGCTTCCGGGCTTTGGGCATGATGATAAGCAGGCGGCGTCCGTTATCGTCGACGAAGTTTCCCCGGCTGGAAAGTGCATCATTAATCGTTCGCGTCACTTCTTTATCGATCACGAGCCCGAAGCCATACCGATTGAGATACTCGCCAATGTCATAGCTTCGTGCCAGATTCGTATTGTCGTCCGATCCTTCAACGCGAACCGGCGTCGCATTCCACCGGTAGGGAATCCGCATGTCAGTGCCGCGTCGGACGACGGTCTGTGAGGACACGCGTTGATCGAGAAACCTGATGCCCTGCCGCTCGATCCTGCTTGCGACATCGACGGGCAGTTCAAACACGACAATTCCGGTTTCGTTGCCGCCTGGGCCAAATCCCCACGACTCTTCAAGGGAATAGAGTACTTGCGATACGCCCAGGCCAACTGGCGCCATCTGCAGGTAGCGGGATTTTTCGGATGCGTCAGACCAAAGGATAGTGACACCAACAAGGATCGCGAACCCTATTACCGCGGCGCCGGTTTTTAACAATGGCGATTTCATCATGGCGTGCACATCGGTCCGGACCGCCCTATTTACATGGTCTCTTGCGATTGTCGGACGGGGTACCGACTTCCGCCTGGGTCAGGGTCATCGGCGTTGGTTCAGCTGACGGAAAACCGTCAGCACCCATCCGCGCTGGTTTGATCGGTTGCTCCTCCGGGCAGGCAGACACTGACGCCGGAAGCGACGCCGCGAGCGCAAATAATTGCTCACGCATCGGCGTGCCTGTTACGTTAGCGTCGATCCACAGCTCATACGCGCGCCGCCCCTCGACCCAGGAAAGGTGCGAGATCGCGTCGCCAGAACCTGCCTGCAAAACCGTGAGCCGTGCCGGCATGCCGTTGATGCTCTCAGGCTCGTCCTCCGAGGCACGCCAGGTGCTGCTCCCGTCAACCGACATGTCGTGCTCGAAGAGGGTCGCAGTGTGGCCATCAGGCATGCGAAAGCCGCGGTACAGGCGGGCACGTGTACTGTCGTTGGGCTCGCTCATGGCGCCCAGACTGTCGAAGTAAACGAATTTGGTACGCGACAGGTCCACTGGCTGGAAAGGCAAGCTTGCCATGATCGGCTGGGACGGCAGGAATGCAATGCGGTAACGCTCGAGGTTTGCCTCGCATACATTCAGGTAGCCGCTGGTTTTCGCCTCGATCGACAATTGCGCCTGGGCTTCGGCAAAGCCGGGAGCACCTGGGGGCAGGCCCAGTCCACAGTGTGTACCGGTTGGAGCGGGCGCTGCGTTGGCGGATACGGCGGGAAGCGCCACGACGACGGCGCAAACAGCCCAAGCCACAGTGCGGTGTATTCTCCTTGCATTCATCAGTACAGCTTAGCAGAAGCAAGACCGCGACGATATGCCGGTCCACTGTCTCCACCGTCGAATATGCAGAAGGGCCGCGCCTGGCACTGCCGTCGAGTGTACGACCGCTTTCGCCGGAAAGCGGACAAAACCATGAGGCTTCCGATGTGGCTCCAGTTTTTTACTCGGAGGGGCAGGCGTCGCCAGGCATCAGCACGAGCCGACGCTGCCGCGCCGATGTAAGGGAAGAATTACGCGTTAACGTTCGGCGTGCTGAAGCGAGGTACCGCAGGGCTGTCCAGTTCCCTGCGGGCCGCCGCCCGCTTGAGGCGCAGCGCGAGCCGGCCGCGACCCGAGCAGCGTCTGCAAAGGGAGTTTTGCTTTACACTTCCTACCGTCCCTATGGACCAACAGCGCCGCGCATGTTCCGCGGCGCGTTGGCGACGGGTGCGCAGGCGGTCGTGATGCGTATGCCTGGAGCGCGGCCAATCCGAACGTTCGGTGCCGTCGAAGCCACCATGCTGCAGGCATCCGCATGCCGAACCGGTGCATATCGGCGTACCTCTCGTTCCGACAACCCGGCATCAATCCGCCAATGGAGATCTGGAAAATATGAAATCGAGCATGCTCGGCCTTGCCACCACTTTCTCGCTCACCCTGCTCGCGTCCGCCGCCGCGGCCGCCGGACTGCCTTTCGAGGTCAAGCCGGTCGGCACATTCAAGAGCCCGTGGGCCATGGCATTCCTGCCCAATGGCAACCTGCTGGTGACACAAAAGGAAGGGACGATGATCCTGTTCGATCCCGCAACCGGTACAAAGCGGACAGTGTCCGGCACACCCGCCGTCAGCAGCAAGGGCCAGGGCGCGCTCATGGACATCGTGCCCGCGCCCGATTTCGCGGCCAGCAAGCGCCTCTACTTCAGCTACTCCGAGGCGGGTACCGGTGCCGACAGCCGGGTGGTGCTGGCTACCGCGACACTGGATCAGGCAGGCGGCACGCTCAAGGATGCAAAGGCCATTTTCCGCGGCCAGGAGGCTTCGACCGGCGGGCACTATTCGGGCCGTATCGGCTTCTCGCCGGACGGCAAACATCTCTTTTTCACCAGTGGCGACCGCCAGCTTTTCGATCCGGCGCAGGACCCGAAGTCGACGCTCGGCAAGGTACTGCGCCTGAACCTCGACGGCACGCCCGCTGCCGGCAATCCGCTCGCAGCCAAAGGCTTCCATGCTGCCGTCTGGTCGTATGGCCATCGCAACCTGCTGGGCATCGCCTTCGACAGGCAGGGGCGCCTGTGGGAAATGGAGATGGGGCCGCGCCATGGCGACGAGATCAACCTGATCAAGCCGGGCCTGAACTATGGCTGGCCGAAAGTATCGAACGGCAGCCACTATGACGGCCGGGACATCCCCGACCACGCACTTGGCGACGGCTTCGAGGCCCCGAAAGTGTTCTGGGATCCGGCCATTTCGCCAGGCGGCCTCGCCTACTACGATGCAGATCTGTTCCCGAAGTGGAAGAATTCCCTCTTCATCACCGGTCTGTCGGGCCAGTCACTGGACCGCATCGCCCTCGACGGCGAGAACGCGACCAAGGCGGACCATTGGGACATGGGTGAACGCATCCGCGCCGTGCGCACCGGGCCGGATGGCGCGCTCTGGCTGCTGGAAGACGGCCCGCGCGGCCGGCTGCTGATGCTGACACCGAAGAAGTAGGCCAGCAGGAACTGCGTGGCGCGGCCTGCCATTATTTGGCGGTTAGGGGAGCCCGGGTTCAGCAGGCGGGGCGTTGCATTGATTGGGCTATGGCATCAGGCAGGCTGCCAACACGGCCGTTATCTCGACGCCGGCCTCTTGCCGTACATCTGCTTTCGCCCCATGGCAGACGTTCCGATTATAGGTTGCAGCTGAAATGGCTTTACGAGCAGTCCCAAGCGACCCACCTGTTGCTTGCATTTTCAGCTGGTTGACGCCCAAGCTGGTTTTGAGCCCATTTGCCGAACTCGTGTACGGCGCCGTCAGCCGTTCGGTAAGCAATAGCGTACGACCTTGATTTCCCAGCAATGAATGCAATGACGTATGTCGCGAAGAAATTTACGATGCCACCGTCTGACGCCAGAAATGCCTCCATCGCACGCAAATCTGCGAAACCATCGAGCCGCACCAGCGGATAGTGAGCAGAATAGGCAAGTGTGAGGAATTCGCCATAGACAGGCTCTTTGCCGCTCAATACTTCGGATCGAAATCTCGATCTGTCGACTGCAGGATCTGCGAGATGCGCGTTGTTTGAGTCGTGCGTATCCAGCCGCCGCAGTATCTCAGCTACGGTGAGACAAGAGCCTTCAGGGTCATCATTTGACGCGGCTACGGCCATTTCGGCCATCTCTAGTACGTTCATAAATGCTGCTTTTTTTGATGGAAACATCGTCTTCCGATGGGCGAGTCCAACGACAACTTCGGGCCGAAAGCGGCCGGTCGCATAGCTCACTGCACGATATTAGCGCCGCAGGAGAATTGACCTGCCTACCAAACGTCCCTACGCCCGTCGCGCCTCCAGCACACCCGTCACCTCCGAAATCGCCGACAACGCCTTCTGCAACTGCGCCGTCGCCCCGATCTCCGCGGTAAACGTCATGCGAGCCTGCCCCTTCGCGCTTTGTGTGTTGACGCCGATGACGTTGATCTTCTCGCGCGAGAAGATCTCGGAGATGTCGCGCAACAGCCCTTGGCGGTCGCCCGCCAGCACGAACAGGTCGACGGGATACACCGTGTCGGTGCGCGTGTTGCCCCACTCGGTGACGATGACGCGCTCGGGCGCCTTGGCGCGCATCTCGGCGAAGTTCTTGCAGGAGAGGCGGTGGATCGAGACGCCCTTGCCGCGCGTGACGAAGCCGACGATCGGGTCCGGCGGCGCCGGCTTGCAGCAGCGTGCCAGCTGCGTCATCAGCCCTTCCGTGCCGACAACCAGCACGCCGGACTTGGCGCCCTGCTCGGTCGAAGAGGCGCGGCTCTTGTTCAGGACGACGGCATCCTCGGGCGGCGGGGGCGCTTCGTTACCTTCATGCAGCGCCTGCTCCACGTGACGCAGGCTGAACTCCTCCTTGCCGACGGCCAGGAACAGGTCATCCACCTTGCCGAAGCCCAGCTTCTGCGCCAGTGCTTCCAGGTTGACGGCCGTCTTGCCTTCGCGCTGCAGCGATTTTTCCACCAGCGCGCGGCCGTGCGACAGCGTTTCCTGCATGTCGATCGCATGGAACCAGGCGCGCACCTTGGCACGCGTGCGGTTGGCCACGGCATAGCCGGGGCTGAGCCAGTCGCGCGACGGTCCCGCCGTGCCGGGTGCGCCCTTGGCCGTGATGATCTCGCACGTCTGGCCGCTCTTCAACGGCGTGTTGAGCGGCACCATCACGCCATCCACGCGCGCGCCGCGGCAGCGGTGGCCCACGTCGCTGTGCAGGTGATACGCAAAATCGATCGGCGTGGCGCCGACCGGCAGCTCCAGCACCCGCGCCTGCGGCGTCAGCACGAAGATGCGGTCATCCAGCGCGGCCGATTTCAGCTTCTCGACCCACTCCCGCTGCAGTTCTTCCTGGCCGACGACGGCGTCCGCCACGTCGGTCTTCCACGCCAGCAGCTGGCGCAGCCACGCGATCTTTTCGTCGTACTTCTGGCCCTGGAAGTTCGAGCCGCCCTCCTCCTTGTAGCGCCAGTGCGCCGCCACGCCGTATTCGGCGAAGCTGTGCATTTCCTGCGTGCGGATCTGCACTTCCAGCGGCCGGCCGTCGTCGGCCGTCACGACCGTGTGCAGCGACTGGTAGCCGTTCGGCTTCGGGCGCGAGATGTAGTCGTCGAATTCTTTCGGGATCGGCGTCCAGATATTGTGGACGACGCCCAGCACCGTGTAGCACGTCTTGACGTCGGCCACGATGACGCGGAAGGCGCGCACGTCATACAGCTCATTGAAATCGAGCTCCTTGCCGCGCATCTTGTTCCAGATGCTGTAGATATGCTTGGGACGGCCGAACACCTCGGCCTTGATGCCGGCATTCGCCAGCTCCGTCTGCAGCCGTTCGATCGACTGCGTGACGAAGCTCTCGCGCATCATGCGCTTCTCTTCCAGCATCTTGGCGATGCGCTTGTAGTTTTCCGGCTCGATGAAGCGGAACGACAGGTCTTCCAGCTCCCACTTGATCTGCCAGATGCCGAGGCGGTTGGCCAGCGGCGCGTACAGGTCCAATGTCTCGCGGCCGTAGGCGCGCGTCATGTCGTTGAACAGTTTGATGTCGGCGAAGTAGCGCAGGGTGCTGCAGCATGACGCCAGGCGCACCAGCACGACGCGCATGTCGCTGGCCATCGCCAGCAGCATCTTGCGCAGCGTTTCCATCTGCGCCACGGCCTGCTGCGCCGCGTTCTTGCCGCGCGTGGCGGCGGGACTGTTCTGCGTCAGCTCGCGCAGGCGGATCAGCTGGTGCACGCCCGTGACGAGGTCCGAGACCTCCTTGCCGAAGCGCGGCTCGATGGCGATGGCGTGCGCCGGATCGAGCAGGCACAATTCGAACATCAAGCCGGCGATGCGCGTGGCCGCGTCGGTGTTGAGCAGCGCCAGCGTGGTAGCGACGCCGACGGCGAAATCGATGGCATTCTGGCCGCTCGTGGCGGTCCTGCCGGCATAAGCGTCGCTGGCGAAATCGAATGCCGCCAGGACGCGCGCACCATCTTCCGGGGACAAGCCCTGCACCAGCTGCTCGGACGTTGCGCTGTTCAGCGCCGCGATGGAAACCATATGGAACCTTGAACCTTGCTTCTTCAGATGCCGGCGAATCTACCCGGGGTCAAGCCGGGACGGTACTGTAAAACCTGCGGACGGCAGCGCCACCGGCGGCGCCACCGTCTGTTGCATGACGTTCGCCTAGCGCTGCGCGGCGACGACGACGATCTCGACGAGGCAGGCCGGATTGGCCAGCTTCGCTTCGACGGTGGCGCGCGGCGGCGTGTGGCCCTGGGCGACCCAGGCGTCCCATTCTTCGTTCATGGCGGGGAACAGCGCCATGTCGGCAATGTAGATCTGCGTCGACAGGATGCACGTCTTGTCGCTGCCCGCTTCGGCGAGCAGGCGGTCGACGTGGGCCAGCACTTCGCGGGTCTGGCCGGCGATGTCGGCGGTCGTGTCCTCGGCGATCTGGCCGGCCAGGTACACGGTGTTGTTGTGGATTGCCACTTCGGACAGGCGCTTGCCGACGTGCAGTCGTTTGATTTCGCTCATTTGCTCTACTTTCTTTACTGGTTCAACAAAAATTGGCGGACGAGTGCAATCTGCTCGTCCTGCATGAACATCGGCGCATGGCCGACGCCGGGGATCTCCACCAGCTGCGCGCGCGGGCCGCGTTGCGTCATCTCCGCCGCGGTCTCGCGCGACAGCAGGTCGGACAGTTCGCCGCGGATCACCAGCGTGGGGCAGCGGATCGCGTCGTATGCCGCCCACACCATCTTGCTGTTCGCGGCGACCGACTCCGGCGTGGCCGCCTGAAACGGCAGCGCCAGGCCCATGTCGTAGTGGCGCACCCATTCGCCATCCGCGTCCTGGCGCAGCACGTCGCGCGCCATCTTGTCCCACTGCGCGTCCGTATGCGGTCCGAACGGCTGCGACACCTCGCGCACGAAGCGCGCGCCTTCCTCGAACGTGGGGAAGCGCAGGTCCTGGCCGATGTAGTCGCCGATGCGGTTCAGCGCGGCCGGATCGAGCACGGGGCCGATATCGTTCAGCACCAGGCGCTCGATCGGGCTGTCCGGCAGCGAAGCCAGGCCCATGCCGATCAGGCCACCCATCGACGTGCCCACCCAATCGACCTTCTGCCGCTCGCCGTTGGCCAGCACGCGCGCCAGCAGGGTCACCATATCGCTGACGTATTGCGGCACCACGTACAGTTCGGGATTGCGCAGCCGTCCGGAGCGGCCGCGCCCGACGACATCGGGGCAGACGACGCGGTAGCGGTCCGCCAGCGCGCGCGCCAGGTCGTCGAAATCGTCGGCAACGCGGGTGACGCCGTGCACGCAAACGAGCACGTTCGGGTTGTCCGGCGCGCCCCATTCCTTGTATGCCATCCGGTGCAGACCGGCCGGCGAGATGCACTGCACTGATTTGATTGCTGGCTCGTTCATCGCGCCGTCTCCTGCCGAGTATTGGTTTTTGCGCTACATTTTACCGTGCGCCGCATATAAAATCCTCCGGAAGTGTAGCGCAGCGCATCCGGCAAGACCAAACCGACTCATTTACTTTGCAAAAAAGGACCACCATGAACAGCGTTTCAAACAGCAGTGCCGGCAGCACGCTGGCCGGCAAGACGGCCTTGGTTACCGGCTCCACGTCCGGCATCGGCCTCGGTATCGCCCGTGCGCTGGCGGCGCAGGGCGCGAACATCGTCTTCAACGGCTTTGGCGAAGCGCAGGCCATCGCCACGCTGCAGGAGGAGACGGCGAAGCAGTTCGGCGTGCGCACGGTGCACCACAATGCCGACATGAGCAAACCAGCCGAGATCGAGGCGATGATGCGTTTCGCTGCCGAACAGTTCGGCGGCGTGGACATCCTCGTCAACAACGCCGGCATCCAGTTCGTCGCCAACGTCGACGAGTTCCCCGTCGAGAAATGGGATGCCATCATCGCCATCAACCTGACGTCGGCCTTCCACACCACGCGCCTGGCGCTGCCGGCGATGAAGCAGAAAAACTGGGGCCGCATCATCAACCTCGCCTCCGCCCATGGCCTGGTGGGTTCCGCCGGCAAGTCGGCCTATGTCGCGGCCAAGCATGGCCTGGTGGGCCTGACCAAGGTCACGGCGCTGGAGACGGCACGCACGGGCGTCACCGCCAACGCCATCTGCCCCGGTTTTGTCCTGACGCCGCTGGTGCAGAAGCAGGTGGACGACCGCGCCACGAAAGAGGGACTCACCAACGAGCAGGCCAAGCTCGCACTGCTGTCCGAGAAGCAGCCATCCGGCGACTTCGTCACACCGGAGCAACTGGGCGGCCTGGCCGTGTTCCTGTGCAGCGACGCGGCCAACGAGGTGCGCGGCGCGGCGTGGAACGTCGATGGAGGCTGGGTGGCGCAGTAAGCGGAGGCATGGCGCAGCCGGTGACTTGCATGTTGGAGTAATGGATTTACAACAGCATTGGAAATCGCGGGCTGCGGCCGCGCCGGCCGCACGCTTGATGTGTATGATGTAAAAAAGAAAAGCATGCGCGCAACGCTGGCCATGCTTTCCGCCATGCTTTGCCGCTATAGCTTGCCGCATAACTTGCCGCCAGACCTTGCCGCCATGTAGCGGCGCCAGCGCTTACGCACCAATGCCGCGAAGGAGACGCCATGCCCTGTCTCGCAATTCACGCCCCCACGGGGCCGATCGCGGCGGCAGCGGGTATTAAGCCCCGCTACGCAAAACCATCCTCTCCTGCCCGATCTCGCGCCGCCACGCCGGACGGCTGATCCGCACCAACCGAACGTTCTTCCATGCATGCGTAGAGGCCAGATGCCGGCACTGCCGGCCGGGTGACTGCGCACGCTCGCTTCGCCACGCCGTTGTGTGCAGTCGCCAAGGGGGTTTATCGTGCCGGATCAGACATTCAAGGCCGTCGCCATCGCCGACATCGAGGTGCAGGGCGTCGCCATGCACTTTTATCTTCTGGGACAGGCAGAGGGCAGGCTGGGCGTCATCGACGCCCCCGACGCCGTTTTTCTCGTGCACCGCCTGGTCGGCCCCATGGAGAAGGCGCCGGCCGCGGCGCCCGAAAACGCCGCGGCGCCGATCGACTTGACGCTGGCGCGGCCGATCGCCATTCCCGGCGCCCTGGTGAGCAACAATGCCGACGCGCTGCTGTCCACCGAGGAACTGCAAGCGCTGCTGGATGCGGCACCCGAAGCCATCAGGATGCGCATTGTCGCTCTCGTGGCGGAAGCGGCTCGTCGCCTGCAACGGCTGGCGACGCAGCACCTGGGTGCTGCCGGCGCCAGATCGCGGCTCCTCAACGTGCCCGCATTCGGCGGCGCGGTGTTCGGCACCGTCTCGCTGCGCCTCGATCTGTGGACGGTACATTCGACAACATCGATCAGCGTCGGTGCCGCCATCGAAGTGACCGCCCAGGCCCGTGTCGGGCTGGCCGGCGCCGAGGTGCAGGGCTTTGCGCTGGTCGTCATGCTGGCCGCCGGTGTCGGCGCGCGCGTGCGTATCGACGCCCACGGCGTCAACCTGCGCCTGCCACCCTTTCGCCTGCCCCACTTCGACGTGCCGAGCCTGCCGCCGCTCGACCTCGCCGGCGCCCTGGCGGACGCCGTCAGCACCCTGACCACGCTGGTGGGTGCCAACAGGGTCGTCGCCACCGTCGGCTGCACGAATGCCGGCGGCACGCCGACCGAGCCGAAGCTGGCGCTACGGCTCGAGAACGGCGGCCTGGAATGGGCGCTGGTGGACGGGGGCTTCGATCCGGCCCAGCATTGGAACGATGTCGCCGCCCATCTGGCGCGCCTACGCGTGGCCCTCAATGTCAACAATATCGCAGACGCGGTCGTGATCGATGAGCTCAAGCTGGCGGCCGTGGCGGGTGGCGCGGTCATCGGCGCCAGAGTGACCGTCCAACCTGCCCCGATTGCGCTGGGTGAACGGCGCACGCGCTTCGGCCCGTTCGAGATGGGCTGGAGCGAGCTGATCGTCAGTCCGAGCGCCACATTGGGCGCCGCGGCGGGGCTTCAGGTGCAGCTAACGTTCCAGCAACTGTACGTGCGCCTGGCGGACGACCCCGCAACGGTGCTGACGTTCTCCGGCATCCTGGAAATGGACCCGTCGGGCGTGCGAGTCGTGGCGCTGCAACTGGTGGCGCCCTACCCGCTGGCGCTGGTCGCCAACGCCGGCACTGCCGTCGCCCGTGCGGCCGATGCGGTACTGCGGCTCGCCCTCGACTTCGCCGCAGCCGGCGCCAACCAGCTGGAGCAACTACTGGCCATCCTCGGCAGGATGGCGACGGCGGCCGGCCGCTCGGCACTGTTCCTGGCCGAAGGCGCCGGCGGCGCACTCGACGCGCTGGGCGATCTGCTGGCTGGCAGCCTGACGGCGCTGGCGGATAGTGTCGGCACCGTGCTGGCGCGCTTCGGCAATGCCTTCGACCATGCGACGCAGGCACTGGCGATCGAGCTGCGCATCGGCACCGCGCCGTACGAGCTGCGCCAGGCACTGGTCACGTTGCGGCCGAAACCGGCTCAGGCCCCTGCCGCGCTGGAGCTAAATGCTGCCGGCCTGAAGCTGCAGGTGCTGCAGAAGTGGCAGCCGGCGCTGCTGCTCGATTTCGTCAGCCAGCCCGGCGCCTACATCGTGCTGGTGCATGAGACGGCGGATGCACAGGGAGATATCCTCGCGCTGTCCACCGACCTGTGGCTGCGTCGCGCGGGCCAGGACGGCGACCAGGTCAGCGCGCTGCGCGATGCCGACGCCAATGGCGGGCGAAACGCCGAGCCGCTCATTCGCATGACGCTGCGTCACAGTGTGCCGGCCGACGCCGGCAATACGATGGTGGTGCTGGCCGGGCTGCATCGATGCCGGCCGGTGCTGCTCCAGCAGCTGGCCGGTCCGGTCGGCTCGGCGGTACTGGCCGGCAGCGCCACGACCCTGCGCACCGTCGAGGGCGAATTTGCAGTGGAGCCGCTGGGCACGGGCATGCGGGTCGTGCTGCAATTCGCGACGGACCGGATCCTGCCTCTGCTCGGGATGGGCGAGCCGGCCGCCGGTAACGGCGGCTTTCTCGAGCGGCTGCAACAATCGCTGGCAAATGTCGTCTGGGTCAGGAAGGAAGCCGGGCAGGAGCAGTTGCTCACCGTGGCGGACAACGCGATCCACTTCACGCTGCCGCTGGGTCTGAAGGCCGCCGGCCTCGAAACGACGCTGGTGCTGAAGGCTGCGATGGCGCTCGATACGCTGGAAGTGACGCTGGCGATGAGCGATGCATTTCCGATTGAATCGCAGCGGATCGAGGAGCGGGCAATGGGGCTCACGTGGGTAGTGGAGCAGCGGGACGACGCCCAGCGCCGCGCCAACGAGAAGATCCCCATGTTCCGGCTCGGCTTCGGCGGCGGCCAGAGCGGCTTCGAACTAGCCCCGGAAGCGCGCATGGAACTGCGCTTCACGGAACTCTCGACCGATGGCAAGGGCGTCGTGTTCGAGGTCGCCACCTTCAAGATCGGACCGGGCGGCCTCGATCTTCTCGCCAGGGTTGTCGACACTCCGGTACGGATGCAGGGGCTGGATGTGCCGTTCCGCTTCACGTCGGGTGAACTGGAGATCAAGGGCGGGCGGCTGGTACGGGCCACCATCCAGGGCCGCGGCTCGCTGCCGCCGGACCTGATCGGCGCCGCCGACTGCAGCGTGGCGCTGACGTTCGGCGAGGCCGCGGGCGAAGGCATCGTGCTGCAGGCGGGGAAGGTAGAACTGGACAAGAAAAACGACCCTGTCGTCTGCCATGCTTCACGCTTTACGCTGACGATCACGGACCTCGACCTGTCATTCGTCAAGGACAACGGCTACCACTTTTATTACCTCGTTACGGGCTCGCTGCGCTTCACGCCCAAACCGGGCGAGTTCGAGAGCGGGCTGCTGCAATACCTGGACGGCGTGCAGATGGACCTGGAACGCACGCCGCTGTCGGCCGATCCGCGCGTGCTGGTCAAACACATCAGCTTCCAGAAGGCCCTCAACCCGAAAAAGACATTCAACCTGTTCAATCTGTTTTCGTTCGAATTGCGCGGCTTCGGCTATCACCCCGCCTCGCCAAAGTTCGACGGCGCGCCGGCCGTGAACATCTCAGGCCAGATCAGGTTCGTCGAGATGGGCGACATCATGCAACCGTCGATCGACTTCCACGGGCTGTGGATCGCGCCTCCCGCACGAGGCGAGTCGCTGCCGCGGATCAAGGCGGACGGGCTGGGGATCGACCTGAACCTGAAGGGCTCGGTACGCGTGCGCGGCTCGGTGCTGGCCGTCGACGCCGAGACGCGTACCCTGGAAGGCGAAGCGTTCGTGCCGCCCGGCGCCAAGGCCTACGGCTTCCTGGGCCAGGGTCAGTTGGACATTCCGGGCTGGGGCTGCATGAACGCCAATCTGGGTTTCCTGGAGCTGGAACGGCCGGATCACCCAGGCGAGCGGCGCAAGTCATTCTATTTCTATGCGGAGCAGAACAAGCTGGCGATCGAGATTCCCACGCCGCTGTGGGTGTTCTACATGCGTGAGGTGGGCTTCGGCATGGGCTTTCGCTATACGCTCGACGCGCTGCAGGCGGCCGACGCGGCCACCTCGATTCCCCGGCTGGTCAGTGTGATGGACGACATCGCCAAGCGTCAGGGCGAACTGCACAAGTTCTCGGCCTGGAAGCCGGAGTTCGACGGCGACCGCGTCACGCTGGCGATGAAGGGCGCGATCCAGGCCTACCCCGCCACGAAAGTCTGGAATCCGGTCGAGGAGGAACGGGCCGAGAACCCCTTCATGTTCGACCTGGTGGCGGCGATCCGTTCCGATTTCACGCTGTTCATGGGCCTGCGTGGCTGGATCGGCACCAATTACATCGACTACCTGAACGACAAGGAAGGCCTGCGCTCCCGGCCCGGCCTGCGCGGCTACCTGTACATCTCGGCACCGCAGCAACGCCTGCTGGCGCGCATGATCGGCGACAGCAAGGGCTATATCGGCGACCGCCTGCCGGCGCTGAAACGCGGACCGAACGGCGCCGACCCGCCCATGCGCCTGGCGTTGCAATCCGTCGACTGGACCGCGACGCTGTTCATCAAGCCGGGACTGTTCCACTTCGAACTGGGTTGGCCGAACCAGCTCGTGGCGCGCCTGTTCGATGAACCGAATATGCGCGTGACGGTACGCGGCGGCATGATCTTCCGCGCCACCGACGACGGCCTGCTGTGGGGCTACAACATCGAGGCGGACGCCTTCTTCCGCTTTGGCGGCTCGGCGGACGCCGGCTGGATCGGTGTCTGCGCCGAAGCCACGCTGACGGCCAGCCTGGTCGCGCGCGTGCTGTGCTATCTGTCATGGCGCATCCAGGGTTCATTGATCTACGGTCTGATCGCGCTCGACGCGGCGCTCGACGTGGCGGTGCGCGCGTGGATGGAGGTGGACCTAGGCATCACCAGCTTCACGATCCGCATCGGCTTTTCGGTGTCGCTGCAGTTGTCGGCAGCGGTCGAAATCGCCATCTCGCCGGAAGGCGTGGGAGCACGGGTGCACGCCCGCGTCGCCATCTCCGCGTTCGGCTGCACGCTGTCCATCAGCGTCGGCTTTACCGTCGGTGGCGGCCAGCTGGAGGAGGCGCGCGCCCGTGTGCAGCGCTTTCTCGCGATGTCGATCGGTGCCGAGGAACCGGATACGGCACCGGCCGTCGCGAATGCCGGCGCCGACCGGCGCCTGGAGCAGGATGCCGCGCACGCGGAGGCGCCCCACCAGGCACCGCCCGCCAGCGAAGTGCGTACGCCCAGCCCGCAAGCCCCCGGCAGGACCGACCTGACGCGCACCGCACCTGGCAAAGGCCGGCCGATCCGCCCTACCGACTTCTGGATAGTCCTGCACAAGGCGCGCCTGGCACCGGCCGGCAAGGACGGCAAACTCTTGCCTTTTGTACCCGATCGGTATGGCTTTGCGCTGCTGGTGCCGCGCCAGCCGGAGCAAGGTGCCGCTGCCAGCGCGCAGGCGCACGCAGGCACGTTCTACGCGGCGCCGTGCCACGTCAACCCGGATACGGGTGAGCGTGACGAGACCATTCCCGGCCACTGTTTCGTGCTGCCGGACGAAGTGCCGCCGGGCTTGCTTGAAGGCCTGAACGGCCGGATCTGGCGCTACGATGCTGGCGCAGGCTTCGTGCCGTTCGTATTCAACTCCGGCGCGCAGATCGCGGCACGGGTGCACTGGCACAGCCTTCTGCCCACCGAGGAGGAAGGGGCCGACATCACGCTGGCGCAGATGTTCGACGAATGCTTCCTTTCCGACGCCGCATGGAACGCCAGCGACAAGCGCATCACCACGCAGTGGCGCGATCCGCCGGTACGGCTGCACATGCGCGAGCCCGCCGCACAGGGCCAGACGGACGAGCAGCGCATCTCCGGACGCGACCTGCAGCAGCGCGCGTACGCCGCCAGCGCCATGGCCAATCCGCTGGCCGAAGCGGTGTACCAGACGCGCTCGACCGTCATGCAGCTGTTCATCGACCAGTTTCTGACGTTCGTGGCGCAGCCGGACGCCGCAAGGGACGGCCGCACCCACGTGACCGACCTGGGGCTGCTGTTCTATGGCGAGCTGGAAGCACTTGAACTGCTGGACAAGCTGGGGCTGGTCAAGAACGAGCTGGCGGACAAGACGGGTGGCGTGGCGCCGACGCCGGGCATCCTCACGGTGCTCAATCGCGCCGCCAGCTGGTTCGAGCGACAGGACCCGGAACTGGCAAGCACGCCGTATGTGGTGGCTGCCGACGGCATCAAGCTGGACTGGGAATTGCGCACGCTGCACGGCGCCAGTTTCGGCGCGGCCAGCGGCATCGGCCCGGAGCACATGCTGCACCATTACGAAATCGAGCGCACCATCGAAGGCCAGGAATTCGCGTCAAGGCGGGTGCGGAGCAAGGCCGCCGAGACGATCGGGGGCGTCAGCGATGACGGTATCGTTTCCCTGCGCGCGCCGGATTTCCAGTACACCGACGACCTGTCGGACCTGCCGCCAGGCCTGCGCCAAGCGCTGCTGCCCGCCGCGGACGAAGCGCTGGGGCTCGCGGCCGCGCTGGCATGGGCGGACCGCTTTGCCACGCGCGAGGATATTTCGATCGCCTACACCGTGACCCCGGTCGATATCGCCGGCACTCACGGCCTGCAGAAATCGTTCCTCGTCGACGTGAACCGTCCGGTCGCGCCATTGCGCCCGGCCGAAGCGGAACTGCGTTTCGTCGTGCGCCGCATGGGCGGCGACCTGGGCGAACCGGTACGAGGCGGCGCGGCGCCGGCCGACAGCCTGGCGCTGCTGATCGCCGTCAAGGACGCTTCGCAGGCAAGCACAGACCAGGCCGTGCGGCGCTGGTATGAGCTGATCGCCGTGCCCGAGCACATCAGCCCATCCGGCCACTACGGTACCGACGGCCTGACGGAACGCCGGCTCGGCATCGGCTCGAGTACGATCGTCAGCGCCGATGCCACGCCCTGGACCATCGGCGCAAAGCTGTTCCGCAAACTCACCGACGACGACGGCGATGTCGTCGACGATCTGCTGGATGCACTGGAGCCGGATCGTGAGACGCTGCGCACTTATCCCTACTGGCAGCGGCTCGCCGGTGCTACCGGCTTCGACCGCATCGACGCCGCACTGCAGACCGACCCGGCACTTGCGGCATTGCCCGCCAGCCTGTGGGCGCACCACACGACGGGCAAGCGCATCGCGACCCGCTTCGTGCTCGTGACGGTGCAGGAACACCCGCCGGCGCAGCCGGGCGGCCAGCCGCTGCAACTGCGCTCGCAACCGGTGCCCGTGTCGATCGAGGTGCGGATCGAGCCGCGCCTGCCACAACTGGACGTCGGCCTGATGCGCCCGGAAGCCTTCGAATGGCCCGTACACCTGGAGTTGCCGCCGCTGGTGCCCGGCCAGGTCCATGCGCGCAGCGGCTTCGCCCGCCTGCGTATTCCCAGGCCCGGGGCCACGCTGGACACCTTGTGCCAGCATCCGCAGGACGCCTGCTGGCTGGAACGGGATCCCGAACGGCGCGTGCTGACGGAGATCGCCTTCGAGGCGGCGGCGCGCTTCGACGCCACCGACCCGTTCGGGCTGGACGCCTGCCACCGCAGCACCGTTGCCGGCTTCGATGTCCACGAACTCGATATCGACGAGCTCGCGCCGCTCGACACGGATGCCGGGCGACCATTCTCCGGCAACGCGGCGACATGGCGCCGGGCGCGGCGGGTCGCGCGCATTGAGCGCCTCTCACCGCAGCGCGCCCGCCTCAGCCCTGACCACAATCGCGACTGGCTCGGCTGGGACGCGCACTATCCCAGCGAAAGCTGGCGCCTGGCGCAGCGCGGCGTCGGCCGCCAGAACCAGGCCACGCCACAACGCGCCGAGTGGTATGGCGCCGCCGAGTCCAGTATCCGCTTCCCCGACCGCATGCCGCGCATGCGGCTGTTTCCGACAGCTCCGGAAGGCGCGCTGGCCAGCCTGATGGCGGGCGGGCGGCCGGACCAGCTGGCGGTGCGGCTGTCGATCGACAGCGGCCGCGCGCCACAGGAGACCGCCGACGCTCTGGCGCAGCGCCTGCACGCCGAACTGGCGTTGCAGTTGCTGCCTGCGGACAGGATCGCGCTCGGCGCGGATCGCCCCGATGGGGGCCTGGTTGGCGTCAGTGCAAAGGACACCCTGACCGTGACGTTGCCCGACGCGACCTGCACCGCGGCGCTGCTGCGCGCCGCATTGCTGCGCCTTGCCGCATGCCCGATCGTTCCGGCAGCGGCTCGCAAGGAAACGCCTTTCGAGGACGGCGAGCCCGCACTGGAAGGATCGCCTTTCGACAACTGCCTGCAGGTCGAACTCACCACCAGCCGCCTGGGCCGACAGACCGGGAGCGTCGCGCTGCCGCTGAAATTGTCCGGCTTCCTGCACCCGCTGCTGGAAGAAGTCGTCGGCGAGCTCGAATATCACGCCACCGCCACCACGCTGTACCGGCGCTATACCGTGACGGTGCAGCCGGTCCAGTCGCCACAGGTGAAGGACCTGGCCGCCCTGCTGCAGGCGACCGCCGCCGAGACGGATGTCTATGGCTGGGGGGCGCTGCAACAGCTGGGTCTGGCCTGTACCGTCAAGCTGTACGACCGCGACAAGGACGATCATGTCGCCCCGGCGCTGCTGAACCAGCGCGTCGCGGCGGTCATGGGGTGCGCCGTCGCGCGCTACCTCGCCTGCCACGGCCCCCGCATCGGCCAGCCGCTGGTCGAAGTGCTGTTGCGTCCCGGGGCCGACCGCGTGTCGGGGCCGTTCGACGCGGTGCTCGATCGCACCGGCGTCGAGTCCGAGGGAGGGCGTTTTGCGCTGGACGACAGTGGCCTGTCGATCGTGCAGCTGTCGCTGCGCCCCGTACCGGCGGCCGGCCGCGTGTACCAGCACCTGCGGCTCGAGTGGCCGGAAGCGGGATTGAATGGCGACAGCGCCCGGGACCTGCTGTTCCCTGCCGCGCAGGTGCCGTATGAGGTGCTGCGCGTCGTCGACGGCGCGCGCTGGACGGTTCAGCCCGACGGCATGCCCATCCGCGTTCCGATGCGGCCTTGGCCGGCATCGTCCGCGCCGGCCGACCAGCTGGAATTCTTCATTCGCCGCAGCGGTGTACTGCCGGACAACTTCGGCGTCAGCGTCGCACCGGGGCCGGACGGCGGGCCAGGGCTGGCCCTCGTGAAAATACTGGGCTGCCCGATCGTCCAGCCGACGGCTGGAGCGGACTCGCCATTCGGCCGGTTCCCGGCCCTCGCCAGCGCCGACTGGGCCGCCATGCTGGCACAGACGCTGCCGCCGGACCTCCCTGCCACGGTCCCCTCCAGCGCGCATCTGCCCGCCGCATGCCGCGGCTTTGCCACCCTGCTGGCCAATCTGCGCCATGCGTTGCCGGACCTGCAATGGCCTGCCGGTGGACAGGCGCCATCGCTGGCCGACACGCAGCTGATAGCGGGCGACTATCTGAACTGGTGCCAGCGCTTCCTCGACCATTCGGCGGCGCCGCTGGCGCAGAATTGTCACGGCCCGGCCAAACTGCAGTTCGCGCTTGCCGCGCCTGCCAAGTGCAACCCCTGGCAACTGGCAGCGGACGCCCAGGGCTTGCTGACGTTGTCGTTCCTCCACGCCGACCGCTGGGCCCACGCCCGCGCTTATGCGGTGCGGCCGACGCCACGCTACCAGCATCTCGCCCTGGCCGCGGGCTACTACGCCAGCCAGGCGGAAACAGAAGCGTTGGTGTTCCCGGCGTTACTGACGCAGGACGCGGTGCCGCGCTTCGTGCAACCGCTGGGCTATGCGCTGGCGGTGTCGCCCCGCACCGAACGGATCGAGCCACCGGTATTTCTCGGCTCCACGCTGCTGGCGCCGGACAGCGCCGGCGACAGCAGCTGGCAACTGGTGGTGGCGCGCCATGGCGAAGAAGCCCTGGCGTTCTCGAACCGCCCGCTGTTCGCGCGCCTTGGCACCGCAGGCACCGCACTGACGTTCGCGCGCGAGTACCGCGATCCCGCGTGGCCGCGGCGCCTGGGCGGCGTCCTCGAGCCGCGCGTCGAGCCCACGATCTATCCGCGGCGGGAGGCAGGCCTGCCGTCCGCCCCAACGGGGGGGGCGGCGTCGATCCAGGGCGCCGAACTCGGCGGGCTGGCGAACGAACATCCATCGCTCTGGAAGGGGGCCGATGTCTGGCGGATCGGCGCCCTGCCCCCGCACTACAAGGTGGTGGCGCTGGCGGTGGCACGGGCCGGCGTTGTCGTCTCGCGGGTGGTCACGGCAACGCTGGACGCCACGCCGCGCCGGCCCCTGGCCGGGCGCCGTCGCGTGCTGGGGCAGCCGCGCTTCCGCGTGGAACGAAGCGAGGCGGGCCTGGACCTGGTGATCGACCGGTTGTTGCTGGTGTCCTACCACGACCTGGCCTCCCCCGCCGCACAATCCTGGATCGACGGCCCCGTGGACATCGGCTGGTGGCCCGATCCTGCCGTCAGCTACACGCTGCTGCGCCGCAGCGCGCGGCCCGGCGGCGGCACGATTGACGACGAGGATGCCACGGTGCGGCTGACGGCCGCACCGCCTAAGGATGGCGCCCAACCGGCGGCCGATCCCCCGATCGTCATCCGCCGCCGCGGTGTCCGTTTCGGCGCGCCGGCTTCCGACAGCCCGGCGGTGACCACATTGGCTCGGCGCCGGCGTCGCCGCTTCCTGCTGAGCTTCCGCATGGCGATCCCGCCGCTGGCACCGGTTGCCGTGCCGCTGCGCGACATCGGCACGGCAGAGCAGCGCAAGGCCTTCAACGACGCAGCCGGGGCATTTGCCCGAATCGTCACGACCCATGTGCTGACGATGGCGGGCTTCGGCGAGCCCCCGGCCGACACGGGCGCGGTGGCACAGTGGCTGAACGAGCGCGCCGCGGCGCTGGACGCCTGCGCGAACTCGGAACAGCTTGCCGCGTCGCCCATGCTGGCGCAGGCCCTGCGGCAGGCGGCAACGGGGTTGCGGGCCGAGGCCACGCAACCGCTGCCCGCCTGGCCGCTGGCGTTGCCATGGCTGCAGCGCCAGCGCACACTCGAATACGATGCGGGACCGGACGAACAACCGGGACCGGTACTGACGGACGGGATGCCGACGACGCTCGACGTCAGCATTGCCCGCGCCCGTCTGGAGTTGACGAGCCTGCCGACGGCGGCGGATGTCGGCAAGGTCAAGGATAGTCATCCGGCGGCCGCGTCCGGCGGGCCGCTGTGGACGCTGTGCCGGTCCGTGCTGCTGGGCGGGGCAGATTCCCTCGTCATCCGCGCACTGGACACGCGCAATGCCATTGCCCCGTCGGACCAGGCTGGTGCTCGCTGGAGCACGCCGGGCGAGGTGGAGATGGACGTGCGCGCGCAGGACTGGCCGATGCATCAGGAGAATTGACCATGAACACCACCATCGATTCAATGGGGACGCATTATCTGGCGCTGCGCCGCGTCGTCCTGTTCGGGCCTTTGATCGGTGCCGCAGCCGGCGCTCGTCCACTGTGGCAGCTGTGCGCGGGTGCGCCGGCGTTCGACGGCGACAATGTCGACAAGGTAGACGCCCCGCCCACGGCGCTGGACCAGGCGCATCCGCTGCGCGTGCTGGCCGCCGGTGAGCCGCAGGCGCCGCAGGACGGCTTTCCCGCCTGGCAGCGGCCCGAACTGGTCGCCCTGCACCTGATCGTCGGCTCGGACAATGCGCAATATGCCGAGTTCAACGATCCTGACAACGACACGCTGGCGTTCGGCTGGGCCCCGGGGCCGGGGCATATCGCCACAAGCAACCGCGGGACGCTGCTGCGCTCGATCACGGAAGAAGGCGATGCGGATGTGCCAGAGGCACGCTTCCTTCAGGTGGTGGGCCAGCCCGTCCCGTCCGGCAAAGTACGCTGGCCGGCACAGACCCCGGCCAAGATCCTCGTCCCGCCCATGCGCCTCGTCAGCGGCAGGGTCGCGCTGGATGCGAAGCTGCAGACACACGGGTCGGCAGCGATGGACTGGCTGGTCAGGCTGGGCGTCGTGCGCACCGGTGCATGGTCGCGCATCTGGCTGGTCCCCGACGGCATCGAATTCGACGCCGACCTGCCGTTCCCGGGACACGGCAAGCTCCTGCGCGGCCGGGTGCTGCTGCACTACGATGGCGCGGGGTACCGCCTGACGCTGCTGCAGGCGGATCAGCCTGAGGCCTGGCAGGACGCCTGGCAAGCGATCACGCCGGCGCCGGGCCAGGCCGGACTGCCGGGCCTGGCGTTCAGCGTCCGCCGCAGCGGTGCGCTGCCCGGGTTCAGCTGGAAACTCGCCGACGATCCGAGGCACGCCACCGTTGCCAAAGCAATCTACTTGTCCGCGGCCGACTTCCGGCTGGCGCTGACGGGCAAGACAAGTACCGGCGGCAACGATGGCGTCGCTGTGCTCGCGCTCCCCGAGCTGGAAGTTGCGGCGGGTCGGGATACGGCCAGCGTGATCTACAGTTTCAACGTCGCGCCAGGCACGAAACCACAAGTGACGCTGACGCAGGTATCGACGCCCGAAGCGTTCACCCTGGAGAGCGCGCAAGGGCAGCCGCTGCGCTTCGGCATCGACACGCACCGGCTGGCAAGCGAACTGCGCGGTGCATACGGCCTGCCCACGCCGCCCGCGGTGCCGCTGGCACGGGCCGCCGGCGTGCCGTACGGCGCGGCGTTCGCGCGGCCGCTGCTGTCCGCGTTTATCCCGCTCACGGAGGGTTGGCTGCAATTCCCCGTGCCGAACCTGGGTCCCCTCGATACCGCCAGCGACCTCGCCATCGCCGCCGCACCGGTGTCCACTACCCCGCGCAATGTGCTGAGCGGTTTTTGCCGCTTTCGTTCGAACGGGTCCCATGCGGTGCAGTCGGCTACCCATGGCAGCGAAACGCCGCCGAAGGCAGCGCCATGGTCGATCACCATCGAACAGGCGAGCGGCGTGGCGGTCCGGATCGACGCGCAAGCCGGCAATGCGCAGAGCGGCGTCACGCTGACGAAGGCGGACGTCAGCTTGTACGATCCGCGCATCTCCGCCAGGGGTGTGTTGTGGATGTCGGCCGACCGGCCCGATGCGCTGGAAGCACTGCCGCGCCTGGGCGCCGGACCCGGCGCGTTTGTCGACGCCCAGATGGAAACTTTGCGGCCGGACGCGAACGGCGGCGCCGGCGGGGTTACCGAAGCAGACCTGCTGACGGTTGAACTGACGGGTTTCGCGCTCACTTCGAAGCAGGACGCTGTATTGCAGTGGAAACGCATGGCGCTGTTCTTCAATACGGCCGCGACACGCTGGTCCGGGGAACTGCTGAAGCCAGCCGAAGCCCGCGCCGCGCTGGTCGCGGCGGGCCGGTGCATCGCCGGCGAAGCGCTGTTCGGAGCCGCGGACGAAGCGGCGCCGGGCATTGCCGCGAGCCTGGCGCAGGCCTCCGCCTCGATGCGGCGCGCCGGACTGCAGCTGGGCGCGCTGCGATATGCGCTTGCCGGCGCCCGCACCGACATGAGCTTCCTGGAGGGATATCAGCTGTTCAAGGACAGCGCGCGCAGCGCCGGAAAGGCGCTGGAGAAAGCCATGTCGAGCGGCACGCGAATCGAGCAGGAACTTTTGCCGGCGGGCGATGCAACCATCACAATGGCGACGCTGCTGCAGAAGGCGGCGCCTGCGGCGACGATGCCGTGGCCGGCGGTGGCATGGCTGCGCCATCCAGCCGTGCCGCTGGCGGCGCAAATGCCCATGACACGCTGCGCTGCCGGTGCCGTCCGTCCGCTGGAGAGTCGCGACCTGCTGCCGTTTGCGGTGCTGCGCGATCCGAAAGACTACCGGACGGCCCGGGACACGGGTGCGCTTGACCTGCCGCTGGCGACCCTGCTGCCCGGTGCGGGACCATTGCTGCAACTCGACCTTGCAGGCCGCCGCCTGCAGCTGGCCGCGCGCTGGCCGGCCGCGTCGGAGGACGACTCCGTGCACGCGCTGCCGCAACGCGGCATTGCGCTGGCCGCTGTCGGCGTCGCCGGCGTGGAACTGCGCGTGGCAGCCGCACAACCCACCGTGGGCAAGGTGCCGGTCTACGAGGGAGCCGTGCGGTATGACCTGCCACTGCTGGATGAAGCGTTCGCGACCGCGAGTCTGCCGCCGCCAGCCGGGATGACGGCCGAGCAGGAACCGCCCCGCCCTCCCGCGACGGCGCTGGACTGGCCCCTGCTGGCGCAGTTCTGGGACGAACAGGAGCGCAAGCTGCAGAACAGCCGCGTGGCAGACAGCTATCTGTGCGGCTTCCGGCCGCTGGACCAGCCGTTCTCGCCCAAGGTGGCAAACCTGGTCCGGGGCCACAGCTGGACTCCGTCCGTCTTTATCGACACCTCGGCATCGGCGCCAGGCTACGGCAGCCTGACGATCGACGGGCAGCATCTCAGCGGTAACGAAGCCTTGCGAGGGTACGGCGGCACGGTGGCGTTTGACGACGGCGCAAGCGTGCCGGTGCTGGGCTTCAGCCCGGCGACACTCCCATCCGCAGATTCACGCTTCGAACTCGACAACCGCGGCGTGGGAGCGCGGCCGATGGAGGAATCCGGCAGCGAGTTGCTGACACGCGCGGTCACCTGGCCCGGCGCCGGGCAGGCGCGGCTGGTGACACTGGCCGAGCCGGCCGACGTCACGTTTGCCGGCGTGCAGCTGACGTTCTGGTTCAAGGATGTGCTGTTCGAAGGGAACGAGGCGCAGCTTCCCGGCGGTACGGACATCGACTTTGGCGTACTGGACGACGCAAGGAAAGTCCTGGTCCACGGACTCGAGTGGCGCCTCGCCGCCGCCGACCGGAACATCGCGCAGGCCACGTTCCGGCTCGCGCACGGTGCGCTGCCATGCAACGGCTTCTGGCTGCAGCCGTTGCGGCTGACGGGGATGACCCTCGCCGAGGGAATCCTGGCGTCCGCCGTGCTGGAATGCCGGCTCTCCCTTGGCCCGGCGGGCATCGCACCCGCTGGCGCCGCCAACCTGATCGTCCTGACTCTCACGCGGGACGGCAACGCCGGACCAACGCTGGCGCTGCGTGCCGCCTGCGCGGCGGCGCAGTTCCGTTTCGCGCTCAGCGCGGACGTGCTGCTGGGTGCGACCGCACTGCCGCCCCGCCGGGTCGATATCGTCGTGGCCCAGACCGGGTCCGGCGAATTCGACCCGACCGGCATTGCGATGAGCGTCGATATTGCCGGCGTACCGCTGGCGCTGGGCGTGCCGCTGATCCAGCCGGACGGCAATACCGTCACGTTTACCTGCCAGCGGCAAGGGAACGACGAGTCCCCCACGCGCAGCCTGCTGCGGGCCACTTTGGCCAGGCTCGTCTGCGGCCATACGGTCGGTGACCGGCATTTGTCCGACGACGCGCCGCTGCTGACGCTGGAACTGACGATTGCGGTCGCGGTTCCGTCGCCTGGCGGCGTGCCGCGGGTGCCGCTGCTCGAGTGGCCATTACAGTCGACGACCGTGACATTGCTCGAACGGCCTGTTGCCGTGCGCATACCCGTGTTCGACGAGGGCGACCAGGTGCTGGCCCTGGTGACAGACAGCGTGAACGGAGCGGACCTGCATCTGTCGCTCGCGCTGATCTGCCGGCTTTCGACGCAGGGCGCGGCAGCGGGCACACTGTGGCTCGACAGCGGCCGGCTGGACGGCAGCATCGTAGCCGATCACAAGGCCCTTGCCAGCCTGTTCGGCCCCGGCATCGACCTGCGCGGCGTGCGCTGCGAGTTCAGCTGCGAAGCACCCGGCGACGCACAGCCATGGCAGGGCACGGCGATCGTTTCCGGTACGTTGGAGGCGACCAGTGCGATCGGCTGGCCGCGGCTGAAGGCAAGCGCCGCGACCGTGCCGCTGCCGGGCCAGGACCGGACCGGGCGTGTCGACATCATGCTCGACGACGGGGAGCGGGAGGGGGCCAGCAAGCACACGGTGACGTGGCGGCTGGCCGGCCACCGCCTGCCGCTTGGCCTGGCCTGCGCCATCGCGGCGCCAGCGTCGGGCGTATGCTGGACCGTCCCCGCGCTGGCGCGCCATGATCTTGCACGCGGCGCCAGCCGGCGAGTCTGGAACAGCGTGGAGGCGCTCGCCATCGGCCGCCCGCGCGCCATCGTGCCCGAGCCTGCCGAGGCCGGCGCCGATGGCACCACATTCAGCGCCCGTTACCGTAATAACCGGCCCGGCACAGCAGCAGCGGGCAATACGCCGGGAATGCGCTGGCCCGGGTTGGGCGATATCGGTACGGTGCTGCAGGGCGCCCTGGGCGCGGCGTTGCGCAATTGGTACTGGGGCGACGGCGGCAAGCACGGCGATGCGCTGATGATCGCCGGGGGCTTTCTCGGGGTGCTGCGTTACCGGCGTGGCGAGCCCGGCAGGCTGCTGCGCCTGCCGGTACTGGCCGGGCTGGCGGACAGCCTGGCACAAACCGGCTTTGGCGGCAAACCGATCACCCTGCACTGGGCCGATGGCCCGGCGGCCCGTGCGGTCGCCCTGACGCGGCCCACGTCCCCCTCGCCTGCCGACAGCAGCCATGACGCGCTGTGCGCGGCCTTGCTGGCAGGCTCCCTGCCCTTGCGGGCACCGCAGGAAGGAGAACATCTTGGCCAGGTGGCAATGGCATTGCTGGTCGAGCAGGGCTTTTATCTGCAGGACGGTGCGGCGGCGCAAGACACGCCGTTTTTCCTGGCCAGCGCAGTGGCAGTCGACCGGCTGCTGCGGGAGGATGACAACCTGACGGCACTCGATACGCTGGCCCTGTATGCCGGCACGGTGGAACGGAACAGAAATGGCACCTCGACGGTGTTGCCGCTGGCCGCCGCGCTGACGCTGAAGGATGGCATGGGTGCGCAGGACAGCGACGCCCGCGCCGCAGGCCCGGCGCAGTTGACAGTCCTGGGCGACAAGCTCGGCAGCCATGCCTGGAACGGCGATCAGGCCGTCGCCGGGGGAGCGCTCCTGGCACCGCTGGTCACTGCCCGGTCCACCGCACTGGATGCGCACCCTCGTGCCTGGCTGGTGCGACGTCCTCGGGCGGACGGGCCGACCACCTACGCCGCCGGGACGCTGTCAACGCTGGCGCTCGATCCCGTCTCCGTGGCGGAACTCGTTTCCCCGTCGTTCGCCAGCCCGGCGCTTGGTCTGCTGGCGGTGCCGGCGCCGCGGCCCATCAGCCGCTGGCTCGCCGCGCCGGCCGAAGGCGCCGCCGCGGCCATCCGCGACGACAAAGCGTCCGGCCTGGCAGGCCTCGGCCGGACACTGCAACTGCCTGCACAGGCCGGCGCCGCCCCCGCCTCGGCCGATACTGCCCGCGCCGACCTGGTCTGGCTGGCGCAGGCGCGATACCCCGTCTATCTGCCGCTGCGCACGTCCGGTCTGGCCGGCCCCGTGCCCGGCTGGCTGCAGCCGGCCGCGCCGCGCCAGCGCCTGCCCGTCGACACCGATGTGAGTCGGGCGCTGACGGGAGCCAGCGCCGCGCATGCGATACCGCAGGGATTCCTGCCAGGGCCTGTGACGCACTGTGCGATTGGCGAGCGCGCCGGCATCATGACGCTGCGTCGCACGAACCTGCTGGCACGGCTGGATGCGCCGGCACTGGACGATATCGGCGCATACGACGCCACCGTCGAACGCTTCGGCGCACCGGCCCAGGCTGGTTCCGCCGTGAACCGCGCATTGCGCACACCTCGCCCGGGTCCGCTGCCGCCGAACTGCGAGCGGCCCGCGCCGCGCGACGCCTGGGGGCGGGATGCGGCCGCGCTCGACCGGCGCATCCAGGCCAGCCTGGCGCGCCCGCGGCAAGCGTTCGAAGCGCTGGCCGGATCGGCCGATATCGTGCAGGGCCGGGGTGGCTCGATTGCGAGCGGGACGGAACGGATCGCCCTGGATGCCTGGGCTATCGCCCTGGTCGCCTCGCCCGCCAGCGCCAGCACCGTTTCGGCGCGCTGGGACGGTTCCATCACCGTCGTTTGCCGCCTGGAGATCCTGCTGGCGCAGCTTCCTGGCAACGCGGTGCTGGACGCGCCGCTGCACTTCCTGGAGGAGGCCCTTCTGCCACCGGATGCCCCCGCCAGCGCAGGCCTGAAGATCGGCCGGCAGGTTATCGCCATGCGCTGGCTGGAGGTGCGCCGGGCCGATACCGCCTGGCTTCCCGCATCGGGCCGGCCGGAATACCTCGTTGCGCAAATAGCCCTGGTGCTCGATCCGCGCACCTCGCAGGCACGCGCGCCCCACGCGGTCCTGGCAGCGATCGGCGCGGCCCTGGCCGACGGCGGAACGGTTCCCGCCGTGGAGCTGCAATGTATCGTCACGCCGCGCACTCCGGCAGCGCTCACGATATACACGTTGGCGTTGGGCAAGGCGCAGCCGCTCGCTGCCGGTGCCGCAGGCGCCGCGCCTGCGCTGACGGGCCACAAGATGACCGCGCCGCTGACATTGCGGATGCCTCTCTACCCCATCCTGCAGGAGCGCGGTGCACTGCCGCTGCGGCCTGTTTCGCTGCTGTTCAACGACCCCGCCTACAATCGCGACCTGGCCGGGCCGCCGGCCGCCCACGCGCGCCGGATCGCCGCCACGGGTGCGCGCGAGGACCGCGGCGCCGTGCTGTTCGAGCTGGCAGCCGACCGCGCCAGCGCAAGCCTGCGCGGCACCGTCACATTCATGGTCGACCTGCGCTATGAACGGCGCCTTGACGACATCGCCCAGGAGTGCGCCGAGGAGGAAGGGGCCACGCCCGCCGTACTGCCGGGCGGCGATCTCGCCACGCCCGCGGCGGGGCGGGAAACCAGCGCCGCGCTCGCGCTGCGGATTGAGTCGCGTGACGGAACCAGCCGCCCCATCGGCCTGGATGCCGGACCGATCAGTGTCGTAGCGGGCCTGGTCTATGAACTGCCGCTGGCCCGCCTGGCCGAAAGCGACGGCAGCCCCGCGGCGCTGCGCGCCGGCGATATGCTGGTGCTGGAAGCATCGCTGGTCACAAGCGTCGGTGGAATCAAGGCATGGCTGTTGCCGCTGACGGATTTGGGCATCCCGGTGTCCTTGCAGCCGGGCAGCGACGGCACCCGTACCGTGCGCATCATGCTGACCGAGGAAAACGTCGTGGAGCCACCCCCGGCCCTGTACGCGGCATTGCTGCGCACGCCAGATGGGCGACTCGAGCTGGCGCTTCACGCACAGTCGCCGTTGCCTGCGCGCGTGGCACTGGTCGATACGGCCAGATGCTTCCGTGCCGGCATGATGCGACGCCACGCCGACTTCATCTGGCCACTGCTGCGCCCTGCCGCGAAAGACGAGGAGAAAGGGAAGGAAAAAGCAAAGGAGAAGGAACCCTCGCTGTATGTAATCAAGTGCGATCGCAACGGCCAGGGTTACTGGCCTGACGATGCCGGCGAGTTCATCGTCCCCATTATCGCCGGCAAGGAGGCATCGGCCCCCGTCGACCAGACGAGCTAGCCGCCGACGGCGTGGCGGCTGCGCAAAGCCCTCCCGTCCCCAGGAATGTGGCCCTGCGTCATTCCGGCGCCACGGAGCGCTCTTTACCCCCCGCGCGCATGCGGCGCCGTGCCCGCCTCGTCGTCAGAGGCGGGTCGTGACGTAGACCGGATCGTCGTCCTCCCTGAGCAGTTCCTGCTGCTTCGGTTCACCGGTACCGTCGACTCGCCGTGCGCGCCAACGGATGCTGTAGGTGTTGTCCCCGTCCAGCTGTACCGGGATGAACACGGGATCCTGGTTTTCGCTGTTGATGCGTTTTTCCTTCACGATCTCTGGCTCGCCAGCCAGATTCAGATCGTTCACTGTGACAAACAGGTCGCCGGTGTCATCGTTTTTCAGTTCAATCTGCGCGCCCATACATCCTCCGATTTATATTCAAAGCACAGGTGGAAGCAATATCCTCCGAAATGCTGCGTGCAATACAGTGTTGAAATAAAGCGTGCCGCGTGAGGGCCGCCAGCGCCCAGGAAAATCTTAGCCCAGATTCGACGGGTAAACGCACCTCCGGGACGATTCTCCGGCCCTGTCGCCAAAACGCAACCGGTGCGCTGGCGCCACGATTGTCGAATCGCGCTCAACCGCATTGCGATTAGCGGTTACGATTTGAGCTTTTGACATCGGAGCCGCCATGAAGATTGCCGCCGCCCTGCCCGCGTGGGCCATTGCCGCGCCCATCGTTGCCTGGCTTCTGTTGGCCGGCAAGAGCCTTGGATTGGGGGACGCGTTGGGCGGTGCCTACGTGCTGCTGATGGCGGCGGGCCTGTTCGGCGGCGTGCTGGCCGCCGTCTTCCATGCCGAGGTGGTGGCGCACAAGGTCGGCGAACCGTATGGCACGCTGGTGCTGGCGGTGGCCGTGACGTCGATCGAAGTGGCGCTGATCGTTTCGCTGATGATCTCCGGCGGGGAAGCGACGACGGGCCTGGCACGCGACACCGTGTTTGCCGCCGTGATGCTGATCCTGAACGGCATGGTCGGCATCTGCCTGCTGGCCGGCGCACGCCGCCACGGCGAGCAGACTTTCACCCAGACGGGCGTTTCCGCCTCGCTGGCGACGCTGTCGGCCATCGCCGTGCTGACGATGGTGCTGCCCAACTACACCACCACGACGCCGGGGCCTTACTACAGCAACAGCCAGCTGATCTTCATCGCCGTCGTCTCGCTGGTCCTGTACGGCACGTTCGTGCTGGTGCAGACCGTGCGGCATCGCGACTATTTCCTGCCCGACGGCGCCACCGACGAGGACACCCACGCACCGCCACCGCCGCGACGCACCGTGATCTGGAGCGCCGTGCTGCTGCTGGCCTGCCTTGGCGCCGTCGTGCTGCTGGCGAAGTCCCTGTCGCCCGCGCTGGAAGCCGGCGTGGCGGCGCTGGGCGCGCCGAAGGCGCTGGTCGGCATCATCATCGCCGCCGTCGTGCTGCTGCCCGAGGGGATTGCCGCCTTCCAGGCCGCGCGCGCGAACAGGCTGCAGACAAGCCTGAATCTCGCCCTCGGCTCCGCGCTGGCCAGCATCGGCCTGACGATTCCCGCTGTGGCCATCGTCTCCATCGTCAACGGCTGGACGCTGTCGCTGGGGATCGATGTCAAGTCCACGGTCCTGCTGCTGCTGTCCATCATCGTCGCCACCCTGTCGCTGGGGAACGGGCGCACGACGATCATGCAGGGCACCGTGCACCTGGTGATTTTTGCCGTCTACGTCTTCATCACCGTCGTGCCCTGACCCTCTCAATATTTGCATAACCAAGCGCGATTAACTTCGTTCGCGCCTGGTGTGCGCTTGCCTATACTCTGTTCAAAACAAGGATAACCGAATGCACCAGCACCTTTATTGCGCCCTCGCCGTACTGTCGGCCTCAGTTGCCAACCTTGCCAACGCCGCCGAACCAGTGCCCGCCGCGCCGGATGCTCCCGACATCATCGAGCGTGTCGAAGTCACCGCGACGCGCACCGGCGCCGTCGACGTGCAGCACGTGCCGGCCGCGATCAGCGTCATCAAGCCGGAAGCACTGACAAAGTACGGCCTGGGCAATCTGGCCGACATCGCCGACGTGGTGCCCGCGATGACGGTGCAGCAGCAAGGCGCCGGCGTCAACAACATCACGATGCGCGGGCTGGTCGTGCGCGGCATCGTGCCGTCCGAAGTGCAGGATGCGTCGCTGGTGGCCGTCTACATCGACGAGATGCCGGTCACCTTAAAATCCGCCAATCCGGATCTGAAAGTGCTGGACCTGGAGCGCGTCGAGGTGCTGCAGGGGCCGCAGGGCACGCTGTTCGGCGCCGGCGCGATGGCCGGCACGGTGCGCCAGATCACGCGCAAGCCCGAGTTCAACGACCTGTTCGGCACTGTCGAGGCGGTGGGCTCGCATACGGGCGGCTTCGGCGGGACCAATCACAACCTGCGCGGCATGATCAATGTGCCGGTCAAGGACGACGTGCTGGCCCTGCGCGTCACGGGTTATACCGGCAAGGACTCCGGCTATATCCGTAACCAGGTGAACGGCGCAACCACCAACGCCGTCTCCACCAATCAGGGGCGCATCGCTGCACGCCTGCGCGCCTCGCGCGACCTGATGGTCGACGCCAGCATCACGGCCTCGAACATCAAGGGCGGCATCAACGACGCCTACGCCGACCTGGCGCCGTTTACGACGATCGCGCTGCTGCCGCAGACCAGCAACGACAAGCTGCAGCTGTATAACCTGACCGTCAACGGGGACCTGGGCCGCGCCAGCCTGGTGTCGTCGACGTCGTACCTGCACCGCGACACGCTGTACGTGACGTCGGCCCAGTATCCCGCCACGGCGTTCATCTTCGGCGGCCAGCCGCCGCTGATGCGCTCGGCCTACCGCATCGGCAACGCCATCGAGGACTTCGCGCAGGAGCTGCGCCTGCAGTCGAAAGGCGACGGTCCCCTGCGCTGGACTGCCGGCGCGTTCTACGAGCAGGGCAAACGCGACACGCGCCAGGACCAGCCGACGGAAGGCTTCGACGCGCGCTACGCCGCCACGCGCAACTTCCCCGGCTACGATTCAGCCGTCAACGACCAGTCTTTCACGTCGAATAACTATTTCTCGGGCACCCAGAACACGAAATCGCGGCAGGTGGCGCTGTTTGCCGAAGCCACGTACACGCTGTGGGACCAGCTGGACCTGACGGCCGGCCTGCGCCTGTTCCGCGGCACGCAGGACTTCGACCTGAAGTTCACGGGGCTGTTCGGCAACCTCGTCACCGCCACGCCGGCCGTGCCGACGGGCCAGCCGGAAGTCTCCACCAGCAGCGCCACGTCGCACGGCACCAATCCGCGGCTGGCCGCCGCGTGGCGCTTCGACGCGGACCACACCTTGTACGCTTCCGCCGGCAAGGGCTTCCGCTACGGCGGCAACAACCAGCCGGTCCCGTTCAACTTCTGCGGCATCCACGCGCCGACGACGTTCGCACCGGACAGCCTGTGGAACTACGAGGTCGGCTCGAAGAATTCGCTGCTGAACCGGCGCCTGACGGTCAACGCCAGCGCTTACCTGATCGACTGGGACGACGTGCAGGTATTCAACCGCCTGCCCTGCACCTATTACTTCACGCAGAACGCGGGCAAGATCCGCAGCAAGGGCGTGGAGCTGGAGACGGCGTTCAAGCTGACGCGCCAGGCTTCCATCGGCGTGAATGCGTCGTACAACCACGCCAGTGCCCGCGACACCGTCATAACCGGCATCCCGGCGCAGAATATCCCGGCCGGCAGCCGCGTGCCGTACGCACCGCGCTTCTCGGCCAGCGCCACGGCCAGTTACACGATCCCGCTGGCCGGTACCGATGAAATCGGCCTGGCGGCCAGCTACGCCTACCGCGGCGAGGCGTTCACCAACTTCGCGGCGTCGCAGGGCAGCTATGCGCGCATCGAGTCGTCCAACACGCTCAATGCGACCGTCACGTACCGCACGCGCGGCTACGAGGTCGGCCTGTTCGGCACCAACCTGACGAACGGCGCGCAGGTCAGCGACGTGACGCCGAACGGCATCGCCATCCAGCCGGGCAACCTCGTTTATCTCGTGCGTCCCCGCACCGTGGGGCTGCGCGTCACCGCGCGCTTCTGACCCCATGGCCGCCGCTGCACGCTCCGATTACCTGGATGCAGAGCAGCGGCGGCAGGTGACGGTCGAGCGGCAACGGCACATGTGGCGCGGCGAGTGGCCAACGTGGCTGCTGATCGTCGTCATCCACGGCGGCTGGCTGGCGACAATGGCCGGCTGGCGCCAGCTCGGCACGCCGCTGGCGACGATATTGATGATCTGGTGGTGCGCCTGGTACATGTCGCTGCAGCACGAGCTGATACACGGCCATCCGACCCGCAAACCCTGGCTGAACCGCCTGTTCGGCACCGCGCCGCTGGCCGTCTGGTATCCGTACCGGCTGTACCGCGACAGCCATCTGCGCCACCATGACGACGTCCACCTGACCGATCCCGCGCACGACACGGAGAGCTTTTATCTGGCGCCCGCCGCGTGGGCCGGCATGAACGGCCCGCTGCGGGCGCTGCACTGGCTGAACAAGACGTTCTGGGGTCGCTTGCTGGTGGGGCCCGCGCTGGCCATCGGCGGCACGTGGGCCGAAGCGGTCCGCCAGCCGCTGCGCGGCGACTGGCGCCATGTGCCGATGTGGCTGGGGCACTGTGCGATGCTGGCCGCGATGCTGTGGTGGGTGGATGCCGTCTGCGGCGTCGATCCCCTGTACTACCTGCTGGCGATCGCGTATCCGGCGCAGTCGCTGGCGATGATCCGCTCGTACTACGAACACCGTCCCGCGGCCGATCACAAGCAGCGCATCGTGCTCAATGAGGGCGACCCCGTCACCCGGCTGCTGTTCCTGAACAATAACCTGCACCTGGTGCACCACGACCTGCCGTCGCTGCCGTGGTATCTGCTGCCGCGCGTGTACCGGGCGCGCCGGACGGATTACGTGGCGCGCAGCGGCGACTTTCACCTGGACGGCTATGGCACGCTGATGCGCCGGCATGGTTTCGCCCCGGTCGACGCACCGGTCCATCCACATCCGCTGGCGGAACCGACATGAACTGGACGGTCGCCCTGCCGATGTACAACGTCTCGCCCGCCCTGCGCGAAGGGTACGAAGCGCTAGCAGCCGCGTTGCTGGCCCAGGCAGACCTGGACCGCGACGCCGTCCTGGTACGCGACGTTCCCCTGCCCGGCTTCTGGCACCGCCCCGATCTGCTGCTCGGCCAGACCTGCGGCTATCCGTATCTGCACGGCTTGCAGGACAAGGTCGCGCTGCTGGCCACGCCCTGCTACGACGTGCCGGGCTGCCACGGCAGCGACTACGCCAGCGCCATCGTCGTGCGCGCGGACGGCGGTATCGCCACGCTCGCGGATGCGCGCGGCCGGGTTGCCGCCGTCAACGAAGCCCACTCCAACAGCGGCATGAACCTGCTGCGGCACGCCGTGGCGCCGCTGGCCCGCGACGGCCGCTTCTTTAATGCCGTGCGCCTGTCCGGCAGCCATGCCGCCAGCGTGGCGCTGGTGCGCACGGGCGCGGCCGACATCGCGGCCATCGACTGCGTCACGTGGGCGTACCTGTGCGACGCCGACCCGACAGCCGTGGCGGGGCTGGCGGTGCTGGGCTACACCGCGTCCGCCCCGGGCCTGCCGCTCATCGCCAGCCGCTATGTGCCGGAGCGCTGGGTGGCGCGCCTGCGGCAGGCATTGCTGGCGCCCGGCCCGGGCCTGCTGGCGGCCATGGCGCCGCTGCGCATCGCCGCATTCGATTACCGCGACGCGGCGGAGTACGCCCGTATCGACGCGCTGGAAGAGACCGCGCGCCAGCTGGATTATCCCGTGCTGGCCTGACCTTCGTACGTGTTTTCCGCATTGTGGTTATCCCTGATGGGGCTAACCACAATGCGGATAATCACAATGGTGATATCTGAGATCGTTCGGCATGATGGCTCCCGTGAAGTATTCGGTACACCGGGAAGTTTGGAGCTCATCATGAAAAAACCGTTCTACAAGATTCTGTATGTCCAGGTACTGTTCGCCATTGCGGTGGGCGTACTGCTGGGCATTTTCCTGCCGAAAGACGCCGTGGCCATGAAGCCGCTGGGTGACGGCTTCATCAAGCTGATCAAGATGATCATCGCTCCGGTGA